>ERZ772960.87-NODE-87-length-86752-cov-5.401652_pt1 | contig 86752 bp, 56 predicted proteins | sample MGYA00580678_ERZ772960 | MGnify/ENA primary metagenome ERZ772960 (study PRJEB29015, sample SAMEA2737930) | human oral metagenome | biome: human oral; feature: human-associated habitat; material: dental | place: China | collected 2059 ...
GTGTGTTTTGGTGCAAAACGCAAGGCAAAATGGTGCAAAACGCAGTGCAAAATGCTGCTAAATGCGAGATGAAAAGCATAAATATCCATAGCAATTGTATAAACAAAACCTTTTAGAACCATGAAAAACATGGCTAAAAAGGGCAAAATGGCCATTAAAAAGCATGGTTTTAGGGGCTAAAAGCGAGTAATTGGGCTTGAAAAAAATGCGAGTTGGCAGCGAAATAGAAAGGCAAAATGGTGCTAAATGCAAGTTGTAGGCTGAAAAATGGGATAAAAACGAAACGCGTAAAGGCCCCAAAAACGGCTTTTTGCCCATTTTTGGGGGCCTTTTTTCTCTAGAATAGGCTTGCTGGCGAGGTGTGTTTTGTAAAATGTTTTTCAGGTTTCTGGCCTTTTAAGTCTTTCTAGATTTCCTAGTGTTCCTAGATATTCTAGTGCTCCTATATTTCCTAGGTCTCCTAGATATCCTAGCCTTCCTTGATAGCCTGATGCTCCTAGCTTTCCAATATACCCTAGGTTTCCTAGCCCTCTTGGTCCTCCTAGATAGCCCTTACCTTTCTGGCTCTCCTGTTTTTCCTGTTTTTCCTAGTTTTCCTAGCTACCCTGATGCGCCTCGCTAAACTTATTCCTCACGCCTTTTCTCTGCCTTAAATCCCCATAAATAAGGAACGCCGTTGCGGCATAATTTTCTTAACTTTGCGCCTGTTAACGGCGGTAGGCTTAACCCCAAACACCACCAACACCACGAGCGGGCACGCACGAGAGCAGTGCATCGCCGGTGGAACAAACGTAACACGCCGCCGCAGCATTGCATACAAAAACAAGATGAAGCAAGACTTAAACCAGCGAAACAAGCTATCCACCTTCTTTTGCCTTTATCTGGCACAAGCTGTGCCCATGAGTTTCTTTACCACTGCCCTGCAAGTAACCATGCGCGAACAACGGTTCTCGCTCTCGGCCATTGCCTTGTTGCAGCTGGTTAAGCTGCCGTGGATACTCAAAATGCTATGGAGCCCTCTGGTAGACAGGGCTTGCACCACCATGCGCGGCTACAAGCGGCTCATCGTTGGCAGCGAGTTGGTTTACGCCCTACTGGTGTTTTTGGCCGGCACGCTTAACTTGCAGCTCAATGTGGCCACGGTTATATTGTTGGTGTTGCTGTCGTTAGTGGCCTCTGCCACGCAGGATATAGCCACCGATGCCCTAGCCATACGCTCCACAAAGGGGCGCGAAAGGGGACTTATGAACAGCATGCAGTCTATGGGGAGCTTTGCAGGGAGCCTTGTGGGTAGCGGACTGTTGCTCGTGGTTTTGCATCGTTATGGTTGGAACAGCGTAACCCAATGTCTCAGCCTCTTTGTCTTGGTGGCCGCCTTGCCTTTGCTTTTCAACAAAAAAATAAGCCTGCAACAGGATGAAGATAAACGCCAGCGCGCACGATTAACCGACTTTGTGTGGTTTTTCGGCCAACGCGGCGTGTGGCGGCAGATACTTTTTTTGGCACTCTATTACATGGGCATCATCGGCATCATGTCTAACATGAAACCCTACATGGTAGACCTAGGCTACTCGATGAAAGACATCGGGCTGATAAACGGCGTGGTGGGCGTGGCCTCGGCTTTCGTCGTTGGCTATCCCACGGGCATGCTTGTTCGCCGCTATGGCTATGTCCGTGTGCGACCTGCGGTTGCATGTGCCATGCTCGGTGCCACGCTTTTGTTCACCATCCTGTCGGTAAGCGTGCCCACAACGGCCCAAATCGTCTTGGCCACCGTGTTGCTCTGGGCTAGTTATGGCATGGCAACGGTGGTGGTTTACACCTCGGCCATGAGCCATGTGCGCCCAGGAAAAGAGGGAACCGACTTTACCGTGCAAACCGTATTAACCCACCTAACGGGCATCGTGGCCGCTATGGGCAGCGGCGCCGTGGCCGATGTGGCCGGATATACCGCCATGTTTGCCGTGCAAACCGCCATAGCACTGGCCTCGCTGGCATACGTGAGCTTGGCATTAAAAACAGAAACGACGCATGACTAACGAAGAATTAATTGCCAAATATAACAAGCCCGTGCCACGATACACGAGCTATCCGCCGGCAAACAGCTTTGTGGAGATGGGCGAAGAGGAGTATCTCGCAGCCGTAGACCAGTCTAACAAAGCCGCGGTAGACAACATTTCGTTTTACATACACGTGCCCTTTTGCCAACACCTGTGCCACTATTGCGGGTGCAACTCGGTGGCTATGGCGCGCAATGAGGTGGTGGATGCCTACTTCGATGCCCTGCATCGGGAGATAAACCTGCTGCTGCCACACCTCGACAAGGGGCGGAGAATATCGCAGATACATTATGGGGGAGGCAGTCCTACATCCATTCCGCTGCACCACATCAAGCGCCTAAACGAGCATTTGCTGGGTTCGTTCGGCACAATAGAAAACCCGGAGATTGCCATTGAGTGCCACCCTGCTTACCTTAACGACGAACATTGGGAGCAGCTAATCGGCTGCGGGTTTACACGTTACAGCTTGGGAATACAGGATTTTGACGATAACGTGTTGCGAACCGTTAACCGCCGACCCTCGTTGTTGCCCGTAGAGCACATTGTTGAGCGGCTTAGGCAAAGCGGCGCAAAGGTTAATCTCGACTTCATATACGGCTTGCCGGGGCAAACGGTGCAGAGTTTTTCGCGCACCATCGCACGCGCAATAGACATGCGGCCCAACAGATTGGTTACCTTTAGCTATGCGCACGTACCTTATATATATAATAGGCAGCGCATACTGGAAAAGGCGGGGCTGCCACCAGAGGCCGAAAAGATGCGCATGTTCGAACAGGCGGCGAAACAACTTGCACGCGCCGGATATTGCCATATCGGCATGGACCACTTTGTTGAACCCAACGACGACCTGCAACAGGCACTGGAACGCAAGCAGCTGCACCGCAATTTTCAAGGCTATTGCCCACGGCGCATCACGGCACAGGTGTATGCCTTGGGCGTGTCGGGCATCAGTCAGCTAGACGCGGCCTATGCGCAAAACACCAAAGATGTGGCACGCTACATTCAACACACCAGCGAAGGGCGGCTCTGCATAGAACGCGGATATGCGCTGCAACCGTGGCAACGCGTGGCGCGCGAGGTGATAGAGAGCCTGATGTGCAACTATTACGTGGCGTGGACAGACATGGCCCATAGGCTGAACATATCGGCAGAAGAGGTGAAAGAGGCCCTAAACTACGACGTGCCGGCCTTGCAGCAAATGGCCGACGACGGGCTGATAACCTTAGAACCCACACACATAGCACTTACCGAAGCGGGTTCGCCCTTTGTGCGCAACGTGGCGGCGGCACTCGATAAGATGATGATTAACAACAATAATCGCTTTTCGAAACCCGTGTAACGTGCACAACATGGCAGAAAACCAAGCTAAACAAAAAGATACATGCGCCAAACAACAATAATAATAGGAGCCGGACTTACCGGGCTTACCGCCGCACACGCCCTGCGGAAACAAGGCAAAGAGGTGCTGGTGGTGGAAAAAGAAAACCGCATTGGCGGACAAATTCGCACCTTTGAAGAGCAGGGATTTGTGTACGAAAGCGGCCCCAACACGGGCATGGTGGCCTATCCCGAAGTGGCCGAACTATTCGCCGACCTTGCCCCATACGGCTGTAAGCTGCTTACTGCGCGCGAAGAGGCCAAGCAAAGGTGGATTTGGAAGGGCGAGCGTTTCCACGCTTTGCCCGTTGGATTGAAGGCTAGTGTGCAAACAACCCTGTTTTCTTGGCACGACAAACTGCGGATATTGGCCGAGCCTTTCAGGAAGGTAGGCACAGATGCAGACGAAAGTGTGGCGCAACTTGTTAGGCGACGGCTGGGCGATTCGTTCGAACGCTATGCCGTAGACCCTTTTATTTCGGGCGTGTATGCAGGCGACCCCGAACGCTTGGTTACGCGTTATGCCCTGCCCAAACTTTATAATTTGGAACACACATACGGCAGTTTTGTGCGCGGGGCGATAGCTAAGATGCGCCAACCCAAAACGCCACGCGACCTGCTGGCCACCAAAAAGGTGTTCTCGGCCGAAGGGGGATTGCAGCGTTTGATTGATGCGCTTGGGCGTTCGGTTGGCGAAACGAACATCGTTTTGGACGCGAACAACTTGCATCTGCAACCTTCTGAGCAGGGTTGGAAGGCCGAATATATACAGCCAGACGGCACCGCTTGCAGCATCTTAGCCCAACAAGTGGTAACAACCATTGGTGCTTATGCCTTGCCCCAGTTGCTGTCTTTCGTGCCACAAACGCTGATGGAGCCCATCACCTGCTTGCGTTATGCCCCTATTGTGCAGGTTAGTGTGGGCTTTGCCGATGTGCAAGGGCAGCGCAACGAGGCCTTCGGCGGCCTTGTTCCCTCGTGCGAAAACCGACGTATTCTGGGCGTGCTGTTCCCTGCATCGTGCTTTGAGGGGCGCGCCCCCAAACAAGGCGACTTGTTTTCGGTGTTCGTTGGCGGTATCAAACACCCCGAAGTGCTGGATATGAACGATGCCGAACTAACGCAAATGGTGCTTGCCGAACTGCGCCACATGCTGCGTTTGCCTGACGATGTGCAGCCCAGCCTGCTTAAAATATTCCGCCATCGCCATGCCATACCGCAATACGAGGTAAGCAGCGGCGCACGTTTCAAGGCCATCGACGCCCTGCAAAGCCAATATCGCGGCCTTATCGTGGGCGGAAACCTACGTAACGGCATAGGCATGGCCGACAGAATAAGGCAAGGTGCAACCATTATTCCGCAAGAATTGGCGGACATTTGAAGATAAATGTAAGATTATCTTTTTGGACAAAGATTGCTCTTGACGGCTAGCAGATGTAAGATTAAAGCCGCAAAAACGAACAAAAGGGAAGTAAACCCTTGCCGCACCTTATCACTTAACGCGCAAGGCAAACGGCAAGCACTAAAAAAATATTGCCTTTTATTTGGTGCGTATGCAAATTAGTTCTATATTTGCACCATCCATTTGACAAAAAAATGAGTTTACTAACCCAACCATAAAAAAGATTACAACCATGGAAGTGGAGAAAATCATGCAAGAACTGGAGCGCAAGCATCCAGGTGAGTCTGAATTCCTTCAGGCAGTAAAAGAAGTGCTTGTTTCAATTAAGGATGTGTACAATCAACACCCTGAGTTTGAAAAAGCTAAAATTATCGAGCGGATGGTAGAGCCCGAACGCATCATCACCTTCCGTGTTCCTTGGACCGACGATAAGGGCGAGGTACACGTTAACATCGGTTATCGCGTGCAATTCAACGGCGCTATTGGCCCGTACAAAGGCGGATTGCGTTTCCATCCCTCTGTAAACCTCTCTATCTTGAAGTTCTTGGGCTTCGAGCAAACGTTCAAAAACGCACTTACCACGTTGCCTATGGGCGGCGGTAAGGGTGGTAGCGACTTCTCGCCCCGCGGGCGCAGCGATGCTGAAATCATGCGTTTCTGCCAGGCTTTCATGACCGAATTGTATCGCCATATTGGCCCGAACGAAGACGTTCCCGCAGGCGACATCGGCGTGGGTGGCCGCGAAATTGGTTACCTCTTTGGCATGTATCGCAAGCTTACGCACCAATTTGAGGGTGTGCTTACGGGTAAGGGCCTTGAATGGGGTGGCTCAATCTTCCGTCCTGAGGCTACCGGTTACGGCGCACTTTACTTCGTTAACCAGATGTTGGAGACCAAAGGCATCGACATTAAGGGCAAGACCGTGGCACTGAGTGGTTTCGGAAACGTGGCTTGGGGCGCCGCTAAGAAGGCTACCGAGCTGGGCGCAAAGGTTATTACCCTTAGCGGACCTGATGGTTACATCCTCGACCCGAACGGCATTAGCGGCGAGAAAATCGACTATATGCTCGAACTTCGCAACAGTGGCAACGACGTTTGTGCACCATACGCAGACAAGTTCCCCGGCTCAACGTTCTTTGCCGGCAAGAAACCTTGGGAGGCAAAAGCCGACATCTACTTGCCTTGCGCTACCCAGAACGAACTGAACGGCGAAGACGCCGACAAGATTTTGGCTGCCAAACCCGTTTGCGTGGCTGAGGTTTCGAACATGGGTTGCACCGCCGAGGCTGCCGAAAAGTTCGTGGCTACGAAGACACTGTTCGCACCTGGAAAGGCTGTTAACGCTGGTGGCGTAGCAACTTCGGGTCTTGAAATGACACAGAACTCCCTACGTTTGGGATGGACTGGCAAGGAAGTAGACGAACGTCTGCACCACATCATGTCGTCGATACACGAACAATGTGTGAAGTATGGCACCGAAGCCAACGGATACATCGACTACGTGAAGGGCGCTAACATCGCCGGATTTATGAAGGTGGCCCATGCCATGATGGCTCAGGGCATCGCATAAACAACGTAAACGCGATAGAATTAGAGTGTTGTGCACCCGCATTCCTAAGGCAGAAGGAGCTGCAATCCGTGCCAAGGGCTGTGCAACGGGGTGTGACAAACCTCAATAATCATAAATTCAAACAACGTGACGCATTTAAGATACGTATTGTTTGTAGCATTTACCATTATGGGCTTTATCTCTTTGCACGCACAGCAGAGAGGTAAAGCCTCTTTTTATTCGCGCCGAGCAACGGGCGCACGAACAAGTAGTGGTGAACGACTGCGTCATAACGACTTTACTTGCGCCCACAGAACGCATCCTTTCGGCACAAAGCTGAGAGTGAAAAACCTAAATAACGGCAAGGAGGTTGTTGTGAGGGTGAACGACCGCGGCCCCTTTGGGCGTGGACGTATTGTTGACTTGTCGTGGGGTGCCGCTAAGGCGTTAGGCATGCTTTCGCATGGAGTGGTTCCCGTGGAGGTTACGCCTGTGGATAAGAAGAAGGTGTCTTCTGAGGACAAGGAGCCTACTTCCGACAAGCGTTTAAAAGAAGAGTCGGGCGAACGAAAAGGAAAAGCCAGTGCGAAGAAGAAGGGAAAACATAAGGCGAAGAAGGAAGCTACCATAGGAAAGAAACACAAGAAAAAGGGTTCGAAACTGAAAGGTAGTGCCAAAGCGCGCCACTCTGCCGCAGCAAAGCACGTTAAGTCGAAGAAGAAACATGTTAAGTCGGAGAAGAAACATGTTAAGTCGAAGAAGAAACATGTGAAAACTAAGCCCCAAAAGGGCCATAAGAAAACCAAGAAGGGAAAGAAAGAGAAGAAGAAAGGGAAAAAGAAAGGGCGTAGATAGCTGCGCTGTGCGCACAAGGCTGATGCAAGAGAAGTAATAATTGGCCTTTTATCAAAACCAATTATGCTGCCAACGGGTGATGAAAGCCTGCTTTTGACTTGTTGCGACCGGCTTGTTGCTATCGGCTTGCAATAGCTGTAATGCTTAGCAAATTAATGATGAAGGCTTGCTCTTGTTAGTTGGAAATTGGTAGAGAGCAGCAGGATTACCGAATAAAGGCAACCTGCAAACGCCTGAAATGCCCCAATAAGTCTGTTTTTAACCTCTTTCACCCCCTTCAAATTAAAAACCTTTTATGTTATGGAAAAGCAAAGACAACAAGAGTTGGCCGAACTTAAACCAACGGCCGAAATGATGGACGAAGAGCAATTTTGGGCTATCGTACAAACCGCAGTAGACGAGGCTGGCGACGATGAAGATGAATATTTGGAAGTAGCTAAACGCGAGCTGAGCAAACTGTCGTTAAAAGAAATGATTGGTTTTAGGCTCCGAACCGACAAACTTCTTTACGACAGCTACACCTCCGAGATGTGGTGTGCTGGCTATTTGATGAATGGAGGCTGTTCGGACGATGGCTTTGAGTATTTCCGCTTGTGGGTTATATCGCGCGGACGAAAGGTTTATGAGGCGGCTATGGCCAACCCCGACAACCTTATCGACTACATAGACGATGATGACGAGATGGACTTTTTCGAGTTCGAACTGTTTTGGTATGTGGCGTTAGAGGCGTTCGAAGAGGCCGTTGATGCCGAGTTGTACGACTATGTTGACGACGACAACTTCAAAACTTGCGAGGGCAACTATCCCAATTTTGAATTTAATTGGGAAGAAGACGACCCTGAATCCATGCAAAAGTTATGCCCGCGCCTATTTGAAAAGTTCTGGGAATAGAGCCCATCTTACATAATGCACATGGCGTTTGGCACCTGCCCAAACGTTTGAAACTTAGAAATAGGACTGCTCAGTGATGTTGATTGGGACAATTGGTGGCATGGTTCGGGGAATAAGAAGGGCTAGTATTGCCTTCACGGATTAACCCCATTGAACAACTATGGCTTGTTCTTCCTGACCAACATCGCGATAGGTTGGGCCAATCAAAGCCGAAAAGCCAATTGGAAAAGCAGGCTAGTAACACTCGTTTTTATGATATTGCTGTTCGTTAAAACCCTAATGGACAGCAATATTTTCTTTTGTTCAGGGCATGTTAGCGTATTGATAGGATGGGCTAACTGCTCCTCTCCCATTTATAAGCGGTGTTGGAGTAAGGCTGTTTGGGAGAGAAAAGGGGCAGGGGAGAGGTTGTTTTGTTGGGCAGGAACGAGAAGTAAGTCCGTTTGGCGTGCGTCTACTTTGGACGAAAGACCGTGCGATAGTTGAGAACGACTATTTTGTCAACTCGTTTTTTCTTCCGACCTTTGCACAAAACAAACAAATCTGCACAACAATGATACGCACACTTATGCGTCCTTTGCGCCAATGGGTGTTCTTCGTGGCCATGTTTGCGGCCATTACGCTGATGCCTTTCGAGGCCATTAAGCACATGTACGCCTATCCCGACGAAGTGGCGGCAGCCCTGCTGCACCTCGTCGCCGCCCTTGCTTTGGCCTATTTGCTCACCTGTGTGGTGCATGCCGTGGGGCGAACGTGGTTTAAATGTTTGGCCTACGCCCTGCCCACATGGTGCGTATTGTTGCGAAGTTTTCTGCATTTCGCCCTCCATTCAGAGCTCACACCCAAGACCGTGATGCTCGTTGCAGAGACCAACGCCGCCGAAGTGTCGGGTTTCTTCTCCACATTCGCCGTGTCGGCAGGCGCATTTAAAAGTTACGCCCTCACCATATTATATATCGCCGTGGTTGTTTTTGCCGAACGCCATCGGCTTACTTGGGGGCGTTGGTTGCAGCGCAAGCTGCCCCAAAAGTTGCTTGTAGGCACAATCCTCAGCTCGTTTGTTGCCCTAGGCTACACTTATTCGGCCATTCCTGCCCTGCTACGATGCCAAACCACGGCCGATGCCGAGTGGTGGAACATTCGTTATTATGCCTATTCGATGGACGATTTGTCCATTGCCGCCTACTCGTTATACGTTCCGCATCTGATGAAACGCGAGTTGCAAGAGGCCGTGGCCAACAACCTAGCGGCGGCCAAACGTGCAAGTAGCCTGGCCAATGATGCCGATTCGCTTACGTTGGTGGTGGTTATTGGCGAGTCGTACATTAAGAGTCACGCCCAAATCTATGGCTATCCACTACCCACTACGCCGCGAATGGTGGCCGAACAAAAGCGCGGTAACCTGCTGGCCTTTACCGATTATGTCAGTCCTTACAACTTCACCACCGAGGCAGTAAAGGCCATACTCAGCACCAACGATGTGTCCGCAGGGCAGAATTGGAGCCAAGGTGCACTGTGGCCCGTGGTGTTTAAACGGGCTGGCTACACGGTTGAGATGTGGAGTAACCAACTGGTAACGGCCGACAACGTGTTTACCAATTACAGTCTTAACGGCTTTATCTACCATCCGCAGATACGTCCCGTAGCCTACAACAGCGTTCGCGGCAGTGAAGGAACGCTCGACGGTGCGCTTGTTTCGCGAGCCCTTGCCCATGCAAAGGCCAATAGTCGCCGCCATAGGCTGTTGTTGTTACACCTCAACGGCCAACATTTCAATGCCAAAGACAAGTATCCCGATACGTCGGCCTTCAACGTTTTTAGTGCCGCCGACATTAAAAGTTCTGCCCCTTGGCTAACGCCGAGTAAGCGACAACAAGTGGCCGAGTACGACAATGCCACCCGTTATAACGACCATGTGCTGGGTATGGTGTTCGATGCCATGCGCAATACGCAGGCCGTTGTGGTTTACTTGCCCGACCACGGCGAAGAAATTTACGACTGGCGCGACCAATATGGCCGCTCGACAACGCCCGAATACACTTCGGCTTACATGCACAGCATGAACGATATTCCCCTTATTGTATGGGCATCGCCCTCGTTTATCGCTCGTAATCCCCAGGTATGGCATCGTCTGCAAGGTGCGGTAGCTCGTCCGGGTATGTCCGATGGGCTCTGTCATCTGCTCTTTGGCATCGCCAACCTTCGCACTCCTTATTATATAGCGCGCAAGGATATGGCCAGCGATACGTGGAAACCCGCGCGCAGAATTGTTTATGGAAAGGTGGAGTATAAGCCGTAGTGGGGAGAAGGTTTGTACTTTTTAGAGGGGGAGTTGATGAGCCAATAGGGACGAAAGAAACAACGATTGTTAGGCCGATGTCGCTTATCCGCTGGCCAGATCTGTTTTATTCGGTAGCCAGATTTGTTTTATTCGGCGGTCTTATCTGCCTAATTCGTTAGCTTTATCTGTTTCATTCGTTAGCTTTATCTGTTTCATTCGATAGCCTTATCTGTTTCATTCGTTAGTATTAATCCGCCTTATTCATCCTTTTCTTCCTCGTCTGTCCCGGTAAAATCAACAGCTTTCCCTCGCCCTTATTTGTTCCATCTTGCTTGTTTCTTCCACCTGCCTTCCTGTTCTCCTTTTCCATTTAGGGTATTCCCTACCTTCGTTTGGGGGAATTCCTCTCACAGACTTAGCCATTCTTACTAACTTTGCATCCAGAAACGAGGACGAAAACGGCCAACAGCGATAGGCTTACCCCAAGGCAATGCCGCAGACTTTCGTCCCAATAAAAAACAAACGCGATGGTAGCAAGAAAACTCATCATGGCACTAATCGCACTGGCGATGCTCGTTGGATGCGGAACTTACGCAGGCTCTGGGGCCTATGCGGGTGCCACACTTGGCTCAATCTTAGGCAGTGCCATCGGTGGAATAACAGGCGGAGCAAGTGGCTCGGACCTCGGACAGATTGTTGGCACGGGCGTAGGGGCTGCTATCGGAGCTGCCATTGGCGAACAAGCCGATAAGAAAGCCGAAGAACGGAGTGAGAAAAGGCGCGAACGCATTGAGCAACGCCGCCGAGAAATGGAACGCGAAGACTACGGATATAAAGATGAGGAGCCAGCTTGCGGCCAATATCCGCCCAGTGATAGCGGCTTTGATGAGAACAACGGAGGCGACGACCGCATATTCGACTTCAAGGGTTCTGACTATACAGGCAATTACAGCGCACAACAACCAAGTGCTGGTGAGAGCGCACAGCAAGAGCCAACGCGCACAACTGGCACGCTGCCGATAGAGATACGTAACGCTCGGTTTGTAGACGACAATCAGAATCGACAGATTAATCGCGACGAGCTTTGTAAGGTTATCTTCGAACTATGGAACAGCAGTAGCCAAACGCTACACGACGTTCAGCCCATCGTTACCGAAGAAACAGGCAACAAGCACTTGGCTATCTCGCCCACCATACACGTTGAACAGCTTGAACCAGGCAAGGCCATACGCTATACGGCACTGGTAAGGGCAGACAGACGACTGAAACCAGGCAACGCCGTTATACGTGTGGCTGCCGTAAGAGGAAACAACATCCCCATTTCAGAGCCCCTGTTCTTCAACATCCCAACAGAGAAATAAGTAGTTCATACAACATTCAATATAATAGGTACAGCATTAAATTTAAGGAAAAAATCATTCAGGTTTAGAGACGTTATTTAGAAATCAGGTTGATGATTAAAGGCAATTGTGAAGTTGCCTCACAAACAAAGAGAGAGATTTATACAACAGAGAGAAGGCTACGGCATGTGTGTTTCATCGTGTGTCGTTGGCAAGAGAGTGGCGTTCTATCGTGGTTCTGTGCGGAGGCAACCCTATTCCAGCCTCTTTAACAGTCCACGGTAGAGCCAGCCCATACCAAGACAAACGGACCTCTCAACTCGTTAACAGAAAACAACAGCCGAGCATTCTGAGTTGCGAATACTAAGGATGTTCGGCTTTCATATTTGCCAAACTCGCTGAGAAACGCTACCTTTGCAAGCGTTATTGAGGTTAAAACCGCAGCCGCTTTATTGGTAAACCAGGGCGCATTAAGCAAGAACGTCCGCCCTAGATAAGCCTTAAAAGTTTGCTTAGGCTAGCTTAACAGGCAAGAAAACCTGGGCCAGTCTAGATGGCATAACTATCTGGGACAGCCACGTTACCTTGGCCATCCGTTCAACTTAGCCCACAGAAACCTCCCCTACACACCGCACCAACATGGATAACAGAGACAACATCGACTTTGGTAAGATGAACATCCCACGATTGTTCATTAAACTTTTCGTGCCAACCCTTCTTGGTTTGGTGTTCAACGCCATGCTTACGCTTGCCGACGGCATCTTCGTTGGGCAGGGTATAGGCAGCAATGCTTTGGCGGCAGTAAACATTGCCGCCCCCATATTCCTCATCGGACTGGGTGTGTCGCTTATGTTTGCCACTGGCGTTAGCGTAGTGGCGGCCGTTCACCTTTCGCGAGGAAACAACAAGGCGGCCAACATCAACGCCACACAAGCCCTTACCGTTCCATTCGTCGTCATGTCGGGCGTAAGTGTGCTTATTGCCGTTTTCGCCAAGCCGATATGCTATCTTTTTGGCGGTTCGCAAATGCTCGAGCCTCTCGTTGTCGAGTATCTCACTTACATCAGTCCCATACCTGCCCTCACCGTACTTGTACATGTGGGCGGATTTCTCATTCGGCTAGACGGTTCGCCTAAGTACGCCATGTACACCAGCGTGGTCCCAGCCGTGCTCAACATCTTTCTCGATTGGCTGTTCGTCTTCCCACTTAACCTGGGTTTGATGGGTGCAGCCTCTGCCACAAGCATTTCCGAAGCCGTAGGTGCCTTGATGGCTGTGGCCTATTTGGTGTATTTCCCCAAGACCATACGCCTTTATCGACCCAAGTTCACGCGCAACAGCGTACGTCTTACCGTGCGCAATTTAGGTTATATGATGAAGTTGGGCGTTCCAACATTCATTGCCGAGACCGCCATTTCGGGGTTAATGATTGTGGGCAACTTCATGTTTATGACCTTTCTTCACGAAGATGGCGTGGCCGCATTCAGCGTGGCGTGCTATCTTTTCCCACTGGTCTACATGTTTGGCAACTCTATTGCGCAAGCGCAGCTGCCCATCGTAAGCTATAACCACGGCCAATCCAACCACGACCGCGTGCGCCACACGCTCCGCCTATCGCTTGCACTCACAGCTGTTAGCGGTATCGTTATCAGTCTTTTGGGCATGTTGGCCTTTCGCCCACTCATTTCATTGTTCTTGGCCGAAGGCACTCACGCTTTCACTGTGTGCGCCGAAGGTTTCCCACTCTTTGCCACCAGTTTCGTATTCTTTTCGCTCAATGTGGTTATTATTGGCTTTTACCAAAGCGTGGAGCGTGCCACCGAGGCCATTTTCTTCATGTTCTTGCGCGGCCTGATACTCGTCATTCCCATCTTCATTGCCCTTCCCTATCTCATCGGTGTCGTTGGGTTGTGGCTCGCTGTTCCCCTCGCCGAGGCGTTGACTTTCGTTGTGCTGGTGGTGTGGAGCAAACAAAAGCGGGTTTTTAGTTGATGAGTTGACAAGTTAACAAGTAGACGAGTTGACAAGTTAACGAGATGTTCAGTTGACGAGTTAACAAGTTTTCTAGTTGACCAGTTGACGATTTTTTCAGTTGACAAGTTAACAGGTTGACAAGTTAACGAGTTGGATAGTTAACGAGTTGGGCAGTTGGCAAGTTTACCAGTTAGCAAGTTGACGAGTTGACAAGTTCATAGGTTGACGAGTTAACCCGTTAACGAGTAAACAAGCAGACAAGAGCAACAAGCTGGCAAGTTTGTGATGCACTAAATGGCACAAGCCCGCTTGTTTAAACCTATTGCTAAGACTATATCTCCTTTGCAACATCAATGCACTGGTTAACCTCCATACACAAGTCCGACAGCTTTTCAACATCCTGGCGTTCGTAGACAAAGTAAAGATAGCCAAAGTTGCCACACACAATCGTAAACTTAGCAACACATAAGCCCCAGTCTGCCCATTGTTTATTAAGAATGTCACACCAGGTATCTATTTCGTCGTCCTCGTTCAGCCAGTCTTCATTTAGTGTAAGGTGATATTTGTCCGCCAAACCTTTCATCTTCAAACAAAAGTCCTGCTTAGTCACCTCCCAATCCACCTCAACGGCATTGCCATTGTCGAGCATTTCGTTGGCAATGGTAGCCCAAATAATGTCACAATTCCGTTCATTTTCATCCATTTCCCTTTCACGAAACCTCTCCATGTTGTCGATAAGATACTGTTTGGGCGCGTCGATACACCGCTCAACCTTAGCGAATAGCGCATCACCATCGGGCAGTAACTTCGCAATGGCTTTGTAGTTCTCGGCATCGGTGCTTTTTTCTAGCAGATAATCCATCATGACTTTCCAACTTTGTAACTCGGCAGCAAGATTGTCGTTCAGCACATTGTGTAACACTTCCATTACCTCTCGCTCACTCAATTTGTCTTTCTCATAATTTATAATATGATTATCATGCGCTATATCACTGGTAAAGACTTCCATTTTGAAATAGCCAGCCTGTTTTTTCGGACTAATTGAGAGATGGTTAAACTGGTATTCCTCATTTGCTTTTATCGGAATATGCGCCCACATAAGAATGCTTTTAAACGTGCCAGGCTTTAATGCAGCAAGTTGTTGCCTTACGTCTTTCGGCGTAAAGCCTCCAATAGTTGTGTCGCCAACAACCATGTCCCAATCCGGATAGAATGTTTCCATCCAACCACTCAACTGCTCCCAATCTTTATCTGTTGTCCCATGTCCACGCGTTTCGCCCTTGTTCGTTATGCCCAAGGTTCTATTCACGGCAGATGCAATTGCCCTTTTCTTGAAAACAAGGGTGGCAATAAGGGGTAAGGCGATAAGCGGTGCGCAGACAATAGCTGCGACGATTACCGCCACATTACGGCTGCCTCTGTTGTGGCTGCCTCCGATAAGGCTGTTCACAAAGTCTGCTAAGCCATTAAAAAAATCGTCTCCGACAATCACAGACAGCAAAACTAATTCCAAAGCAAACACCGCAAAGAACACTAAGATCATCCTCTTTGCCACCTTGCTGCATATCTCCATTCTTGTTTCCAAGTCTATGGTTTCGGCATTTGGTATGTTACGAAACCATTTTTCTGCGCGTTCTTCCTTTGTCATATCTTTTATTGTTTGTTTAAGTATCGTTTTCTGTTAACGGGGCTGACGATTCGGCAGGCTTGTTTCCAGTTGGCAAGTTAACGAGTTTGTAATTCGCTAAGTGGCAACAACCCCGCTCGTTAAGGCTACATTTCCTGTGCTAAATCAATTGTACGAAGAACTTCATCGCCCAGTTTTCTTAGCTTTTCTAGCGTTTCGCATGTGCAAATAAAGAGAACATAGCTGTCGCTATCAATATCAAATTCGGCGATGCAGAAACCTTGCTCTTCCCATTTTCCGTCAAGAACCCCACACCATGTCGGAATGTCCCCATCCTCTTGCAGCCACTCCTCGCGTAGTTCAAGATTATGTTTGCCTGCCAAATCCTGCATTTGCAAATAAAACTCTTCCTTAGTTTCCTTCCAATCCAGCTCAACAGCATTGCCGCTGTCGAGCATTTCATCGGCAATGGCTATCCAAATTATATCACCATTCCGGTCGGTTTCATCCATTCCCCTGTCCTCATATCTCTCCTCATGGTCCATATAATATTGTTTGGGTGCGGCGATGCACTTCTCAACCTGAGCGAGATACGTTTCTCCTCCGGGCAATAGCTCAACGATGGCTTTGTAGTTTTCTGCATCAGTGCTTTTTTCTATCAGGCAATCCGCTAGAACTTTCCAGCGTTGCAACTTAGGGATAGCATGGTTGTCAAGAAGGTTTTGCAACGTCTCCATTGTTTTCTTCTCACTCAAATTCTCCTTTTTGTAGGTTATCATGTGGTTGTTGTGCGCTATGTCAATGGTAAATACCTCGACATCGAAACGCGCAAAGCGGTCTCCCTGATAAATGAAGACATAGTTGTACCTAAATTTGTCGTCTACGTTTATCCTATCGGGCACCCAAATATAAATAGAATCGCGCTTGTCATATTTCAACGCTGCAAGTTGCTGCCTTACGTCAGCCATCGTAAAGCCATCGCTACGTTCTTCGCCATCGATATCCATTCCCCAGTCTGCATAACGCCTTCCAGTCTGGTTGGCAAGCTGCTTCCAGTCATCGTCTGTTGCCCATTGTTCGCGTGCCTCGCCCTTGTTACTTTCCTCTAAAAAGCGATTTACGGCAGACGGGATTTCCTTTTTCCTGAACAAAACGGCAGCAAGAAGGGGTAATGCCATAAGCGGTAGATACAAGATACAAATACCAATTAGCGTCAAATCAGCTCCTCTTCTATAAAGTTCTTGCGGTGTACCGTTAATCGCGAAGTTGCCTACGTCATTAAAGATTGTTTCTTTATCGAATAAAAAGAGCAAAACTATTTCCAAAGCAAGCACGGCAAAGGAAACTAACATCACCTTCTTTGCCACTCTACGGCATATCTCCTTTCTTGCTTCCAGGTTTAAGGCTTCGGCGTGAGGTACGTTGCGAAGCCATTTTTCAGCGCGTTCTTCCCTTGTCATCGCGTTCTTCTCCTTAGTTTATTTTCGGTTTTCAGGTTCTATCGGTATAAGTAAGTTGCTTCATGGCGATTGTTGTTATGCGCCAGACCCGTGCAAGTTGCTTTAAAATGTCCTTTCTTTCAAAAGGGAGTATCGCATTTGTTAACGCGAAACGAGGCTTAGGCAATGCAGGCCAACAGTCGGCATAAAGTGTTACGGAGGCAAATTTAAAGAAATAATTTGTAACCACAATGGCTTTTGTTGGGATTTTAATACGCGTTAGATAATTTGACCAATCTTTCCGTCAAACAAATCAGTTGACGAGTTGGTTATCAGTAGACGAGTTAACGAGTTGACAAGAGAATGATTAGTTGGCAAGTAGACGGGTTGACTGATTAACAAGTGAGATTTCTGTTGACAAGTAAAGCTATGAATTCGTCTGCTCGTTTACTTGTTCACTCGCTATCTTGTTACCTTGTCTACTCGTTAACCCGTCAACTAGTCAATTCTTATCTTTGTCCACTTTTCAGTATGAATTTTAACATTATGAGTGCCATTTTTGCCCACGAGCAGTCCGCCCGTCGCAAAAAATCGATTCTCGCGGAGGTTTGTTTTGGTGCAAAATGGGGTTAGCCTGTGCATGCGGCAAAATGAATTTTTATTTGAAAAGGTCGTCAACTACACCAGGTTTTGGGCCATTTGCAGCTAAATGTACTGCGTTTTGGTGCTAAATGCAGTGCAATTTGCTGCTAAACGCAGTGCATTTTGGTGCAAAACGCAAGGTAAAATGCCGCTAAATGCAAGGCAAAATGGTGCAAAACACAGTGCAAAATGGTGCAAAATGCGAGGCGGAATGAATAAAAATGCACTGAAATGGTATAAACAAAACCTTTTAGATGCTTGAAAAACATGGCTAAAAGGGGCAAAATGCCCATCAAAAAGTGGGATTTTAGGGGTAAAAAGTGGGTAATTGGGCTTGAAAAATTTGGGGTTGGCAACCAAACTAGAAGGGTAAAATGGTGCAAAATGCAGCCAATTGGCTTAAAAGTGGACAGAAAGATGAACGTGAAAGGCCGAAATTTGGGGCAAATTACCTGTTTTGGAGCCATTTTTTTCGCTAGAATGGGGTGGCGGCAGAAGTGTGTTTTGTAAAATATAATGTAAGATTTTAAGATTTTGAGTTTATGGGCTTATGAGTTGTTCGAGTTTATGAGTTGGCGAGTTGTTTGAGTTTATGAGTTGGTAAGTTTTAGTTTTTGAGTTGTTTTAGTTGTTTTAGTTTGTGAGTTTATGAGTTGGCGAGTTAGTGAGTTGTTTGAATTTATGAGTTTATGAGTTAGTAAGTTGGTGAGTGTTAAGTTTTCAGATACGCGAGTTTGTGAGCCGATAAGAACGGATTGCAATTAACAACTGGCTAATGAATAAGGTAAGAAGGAGGGGTGTTGGTTAGCAAGTTGACGAGCTAATTGGTTTCGGCTGAGGGGTTTAGTGGTTCGTTTCTCGTTCCTCTAAAAGTGCGTTTCCTCGCCATGACAATGTTCAAGTGAACTTGACATTGCGCCTTTGGCTTAACGAAAACGTTCTCTTCTCGTTCCTCTAAAAGTGCGTTTTCTCGCCATGACAATGTCCGAGCAAGCTCTACATTGTTCATTCGGCTTAACGAAAACCTCTTTTCTCTTGCTCAAAAGCAAAAAAACGATTATCTTTACAGCCGATAAGGTGGAACATGTTATGACAGTGGGCTTTCTTCGCCCCCGCATACAGGTGGGCATAACGCCTGTTACACGCCGCCAATCATTTAAAAATCTATACACGAAAACTGGCATCAGCCACCACAACAACCCGCCAAACACGTAACTTAACAGCCGACACAACACATCATAACAATACAAAACAATACCCAAAAGCCAATGAACCCCATTCTACCCCGTGTGCAAATGGCCATGCACCACATGCTGAGGCGTCGCCTTGCAGTTGCCATTATTTTGCCGTCGCTGCTGACTATAGCCCCACCCGCTGCGCAAGCCACAACCGCCAACCTACAACGTGCGCCACGAACAACCATGCCCGATAACGGCAAACGCCTACTTCGCGGAACCGTTACCGACGATAATGGCGAACCGCTGATGGGCGTTAGCGTGTCGACCGATGGGGGTACACCCCTCGCCGTGACCGATGCCGACGGCAAATTCAGCATCGCCATGCCTGCCAACGCCACGCAACTAACCTTTACCTATGTGGGTATGGCCACACAAACCATAAACATTGGCCAACGTTCTAGCTTTTATGTTGCCATGAGCGCAGGCGAACAGGCACTTAAAGACGTTGTCGTTACGGGCTACCAAACCATTTCGCGCGAACGAACAACGGGTTCTTTCAACGTTGTTACGCCCGAAAAGTTGAAAGGTAAACTGCAAACCAACATCTTGGCACGGCTCGAAGGCATGGTGCCGGGCATGATGCAACAGAACGGCGCACTGTACATCCGCGGCATGTCTACGCTGAACGGCGGCGCCAATGCTTACAGTCCGCTGTTCGTTGTAGACGGTCTGCCCTTCGAGGGCGATGTAAGCAGCATCAATCCTTCCACCATCAAGTCGATAACCGTGCTGAAAGATGCCGCAGCAGCATCAATCTATGGTGCTCGCGCTGCCAATGGCGTTGTGGTTATCAGCACCATCGACGCGAAGGGCGAGAACAAAACCACCATCAGATACGATGCCAGTGTGAAGTTTACGCCCAAACCCAACATGGACTACCTAAACCTGATGGACACGCGCGAGATGATGGACCTTCGTGAATATGGGTTTAAGTTTAACTCCGTGCCCTATGCCATGATACCTCCAAACTATTACCTCGACCCCGTTTCGGAATTGCTCTACAAACATCGCGACGGACTTATCGACGAGCAAACGTTTCAAAACGGCATGAACAAATACCGCAACTTGAACAACCGCAAACAGCTGGAAGACTTCTATACACAGACGGGTATCGAACACCAACACAACCTGAGCCTGAGTGGTGGAAACGACATCAACCGCTACGTGTTTACCCTTAACTATACGGGCAACCGCTTTAATGCGCGCTACAACCAGATGCAACGCTATGGGGCTACACTAAGAGACAACATCAAACTGACGAGTTGGCTTAACGCCGAGGCCGCCCTCACCATAAACTATAACAATACCAACAGCGACAGGGGAATGGGAACTTACACCGACATGTACAGAAACCAACCCTCGTACACGATGCTGAAAGACGAAGGCGGCAACCCCTTGAACGTGCCGACATACAAGTCGGAATGGGAAATGAACCGACTTATTGGCCTTGGACTTAAAGACGAACATTACAGCCCCATAACCAATAGGCGCGAAGAACGATATAACAGTAACGAGAACTATTACAGGCTGATGCTGGGACTGAACCTCAAAATCATGAAGGGGCTTAACGTCGACGTGCGTTTCCAAACCGAAAATTCGGCCGACAAAACGGTAGAGATACGTAGCGAACGCTCGTATTATGTGCGCAACATGATAAACGATGCCGCCCAATACGACCCAACCACCAAAAAACTAACCCTTAACGTGCCAGAAGGGGCACACTATGCGGAGAGTAGGGGCGATGCCGACTCGTACACCTTGCGCGCCCAGCTCAACTTCAATCGCGACTTCGGCCCCCATAGCATCACAGCCCTTGCCGGCGGCGAACGGCGCAGAACAAAGACCACCAACACCTCGATATACTACATGGGGTTCGACGAAAGCACGCTGGCTTACAAGCCAATAGACCCAACAGCCCTGACAAACCTCAAAAGGACGGAGTCGCTTGCGGGCAGTTTCAGTTGGTCGTTCACAGGCAACAATTGGATAAACGAGATAGAAAACCGCTATGTATCGTTCTATGCCAATGCCGCTTACGCCTTCGACAGCAAGTACAACCTTACGGCGAGCATACGTGTTGACCAGTCTAACCTTTTTGGAACCGACCCTCGCTACCAGTATCGCCCGCTTTGGTCGGTGGGTGGCGCATGGCTTATCGCCAAAGAACGTTTCTTGGCCGATAAGCTGTCGTGGCTCAACGCCCTCACACTAAGGGCAACTTACGGCATTGGTGGAAACGTTCCACGCGGCGCCAGCCCATACGTTACGCTAAAAGCAGCCCAATATAACCCTTGGAGCAAAGACTTTGGGGCGGAAATAAAGAGTCCGCCCAACTACACGCTGCGCTGGGAAAAGACCGCAACCACCAACCTAGGCCTTGATTTTGCCGTACTCAACAATCGCCTTTCGGGTAGCATAGAGGTATATCACAAGCATTCAACCGACCTCCTTGCCCAACGCGACGCCGACCCCACACTGGGCTTTAAACAACTAACGCTGAACTATGGCAACATGACCAACAAAGGCATTGAGGTTTCGCTGAACAGCGTTAACCTGCAAACGCGAAACCTAAGGTGGACAACGGGCCTGAACTTTGGCTATAACAAGAATACGCTAGACGATGTGGAAGACTCTAATCCCAACGTGCACTCGTACACCAGCGGCTTTGCGGCAGTTAAGGGACATCCGCTTGGGGCAATATTCAGTTTTCAGTACGCGGGCCTTTCGCCCACCGATGGAACGCCACGCTATTACGTAGAAGGCGGCAGCAAAACCGAAGCACAGGTAAGCAACTTGTCGGACCTTGTTTATTCGGGCACGCGCCATCCCACTTATAGCGGGTCGTTTAGCAACACCATTGCTTATAAAGACTTCGAGTTGTCGTTTATGTTGGTGTTCTACGGCGGCAATGTGCTGCGCACCGAGCCTGCCCCCTTTGTGTCTGAACCATCGCATCTCAATCCCAATAAAGAGATGCGCAACATCTGGCGGCAACCAGGCGACGAGCGTAACCCCGATGCTACACCTGCATTTACGGGCTATGCGCTAGACTTGGCAACAGTGAGGCATCCGTGGTATGCAGCCGACCGCCACGTGTTTAAGGCCGATTATGCCAAGCTTCGCCACCTGTCGCTCACCTATCGCGTACCCCAGCGGCTTGTGGCTAAGTGCGGATTGGCGCAACTGGCCTTAACCCTGCAAGGGCAAAACCTGCTTAGTTGGACTGCCAACAAATACGGTGTAGACCCTGAGGCGTTGGGAACTACGGGCTACGGATGGGGCATGCGCACCATCCCAACGCCTGCAACATGGACATTCGGCCTTTCGGCAACATTCTAAACAGATGCCCTACACATTGAAGGCAAATGATAAACCCCACCTAAAAAGCAAAAGAAAGATGAAAACAACATATAACATCATAGCGACAATGGCTTTTACCGCGCTGCTATGCGCCTGCGACTCGTTTCTCGACATCAAGCCCAAAGGCGAGAGAATACCAGAAACGGCCGCCGACTATAAAACCATGATCAGCCATTATGATATACAAAAGATGGGCGAAACATATCCCATCTACCTTACCGACGATTGTTATCTGCCCGACCAGGCATTCAGTTCGAACACCCCAGGCCTTAACACCATCACGCCAAGCATTAAACGTCTTTACACATTCGACAAGCAAGTGTTCGGCGATGGTGAAGACGATGCGTTTTGGTCTTCATCCTATTCGCGCATATTCACCAACAATGTGGTTATTCGCGAAGTGATGGATGCCTCAGAAGGAACCACTGCGGAGAAATCGGCCATACGTGGCGAAGCACTCGTTAACCGTGCGTTAGACTATCTGTATCTGGTTAATGGCTACGCCAAACACTATAACGAGGCCACGGCCGAGGCTGATGCGGGCGTGCCGTTGTTGCTTAACGCCGACATTTCGCAAACCAATCTTACGCGAACTAGCGTAAAAGGGGTATATCAGCAGATTTTGGCCGACCTCAATGAGGCAGAAACCAGCCTGCCTGAAGAAATAAACGGCAATGCCTTTCATGCCACGAAAGATGCCGCACGCGGACTGAGAGCCAGGGTTTACCTATGTATGGGCAACTATGCAGAGGCCCTGAAAGCGGCCAACGAGGTGATTGCCCGACACGATACGCTGCTAGACCTTACGCGTTATGAAGTGGTGAAACCCGCGGGTATGATTGGGCGCACCAACGTTCCTGATGCCGATGCCAACCCCGAAAGCATCTTTATCAAATACGCCCCCTATGTCTTTGGGTTGAGTTCGAAGGTGTTTCCGTCGGACAGCTTGTTGAAACTGTACACGGATAGCGACATGCGAAAGGTGCTTTTTATGGCCCAAACGTTTCGCGGAAAAACACTTCCGCGCCCAATATGGGTTCCGTATGTGCGGGCCAATACGGCTGTTGGTACGCCCGAGCTGTTTCTCATCGCTGCCGAATGCGAAGCCCGTGTGGGCGGTCTGCCGCGAGCGATGGCACTGGTAAATAAATTGCGTGCCCATCGTATGAAGGAGAACGCTTATGTCTCGTTGGCGGATAAGGACAGTGTGCTGAGTTTCGTACTCGAAGAACGACGCCGAGAACTGGCTTTCAACGGCTTTTTACGGCTCATCGACCTGAAAAGACTTAACCTAGACCCACGTTTTGCCACTACGGTTAAACATGTTGGCGATACTGAAACATGGGTGCTGCCGCCAAACGACCCGAGGTACGTTCTGCCCATTCCGCAAAGGGTGATGCGCTTTAACGCCAACACCATGACCCAAAACGAAAGATAACAATATGAAACGACTTTTTTCGATTGCCCTATTGGCTGGGCTTATCGCAGTTCAATGCTTGGCTGTGGGCATCAGCGTGCAGGGGCATACGGCCGACAAGAACATGAAAAAGCTGTATCTTTTCATGGTTCAAGATGAGCGTTACGGTTATGTTCAGCCCCTCGACTCGTTCGAGGTGACGGACGGAAAGTTTGCCTATCAAAATGATACGCTCACCACGCGGCTCTTCTTTCTTTCGCCCGTGTTCAACGCTAGCGACATGGAGAGTTGTTTCGAGCAAGGCACTTACTTGTTTTTAGCCAGTGGTAACAACTCGCTGTCGGTTTCTAGGAATGCCCGTGGAGCAATAACGGCAGACAATCCCAACGTGAAACTTAACGCGCAATACGCCTTGTTTACACATCAAAAGGACAGCGCAGGCAACAAATATACGCTAGACTCGTTGGACCAAGTGTTTTATGCGGCAAGAGATCGCAACGACCAACGCGAGATGCAGCGCATAAAAACGAGTACCGCGCCTATCTATAACCGCGCCTACGAACAGCTGCGACAATGGTTAGACAAGGAAGTGGCCCGGCAGCAAGGCTCGCCCTTCGGCCTATACCTTTATTATACATACAGGTTGCAGCACGCCAACATCACCAACCGCACTGATTTAGACCGTGCGCGGCAAGTGGTTGAGGGGGCTAACGATGAGGCGAAACAAACGTGGTACTATGCACGGGCAACGCAAAAGCTAAATGCGCTGGAACAAACGGTGGTGGGAAAAACGGCTCCTCCCATTGTCGGCGAAGACAAGGGGGGTAAGGCTTTGAGCCTTTCTCACTTCAAGGGAAAGTTTGTTTTGGTAGACTTTTGGAGTTCTTCTTGCACTTGGTGTAGGAAAGAAACGCCCAACTTGCTTAAAACTTTCAATGCTTTTAAAAACCAAAACTTCACCATTTTGGGCGTTTCTACCGACTTTAAGAAGGCAGATTGGCTGAAAGCCATCAAGGAAGACGGAGCTATATGGCATCAGCTTTTGCTTAAAGGCGATGCACGCAAGCAGGTTATGGCAGCCTATTCCATTGTAAGCATCCCGCAAATTCTCTTCGTTTCGCCCGATGGAACAATCATTGCCAAAGACTTGCGGGGGAATAAAATCTACGAAGCGGTGCAAAAAGCATTGGCTAAATAACCGCCAATGCCAGATGATATGTGGTAAAAAAGAACAAGCAGGCTAATCGAATATGAGCGATTAGCTTGCTTGTTTTAATTAGGGAGAGTGGTATAAAGAGGGAGTTAGGCGTACCCATGTTTGCTTGTCGGCATCTTGTCTGCCTTGTCTTCTTGAGCTGATCCGCTACGTCTTTAAGAATAAGACAGGCCATAGGCTCGACAACCAGACAAAAATCTGTACAGGCTCTAACGACCGATTGGAGTTAAGACGAATGGCGGGGAGTGCCAAGAGGGTGTCTGCTTATTGTAAGGAACCTTTGAGCGGGGGCTTTACAAAATTGAAATTCCCCCATCTCGTCGATGCGAGATGGGGGAGCTTTATTGATGGATTATTTCTTTTCTTCCCAGCCAGGGGTTTGCTTGATGGCATGACCAGCATTGCGATAGAGCGTTAGTTGGTCGATGGGGATGGGGTAGAGATAATCCTTATCGGAGTAGGTACGCATAAAGCCTTGTTTCACAATAGGTATGATGTAGCCTACGCTGTCGTTTACCTCGTATTCGCCCTTAGCATTGAGGAGAACAAGTTTCATCTCTTTCATCTTCTCCAGTGTTAAGATCTTCTTAGGGTCGGTAGTGGGGTGAACCCTGTTGTACCACTCCATGTATTCGCGTTTGTTGACGTAGGCACCCATGTTAAGCTTGGGGTTCTTCACCATGTCGGCATAGTTTAGTTTCTTCCAACGGCGCAAGTCGTTAAAGCGTAAGCCTTCGTACACCAGTTCTACACGGCGTTCGCGGCGTATTTCCCAAAGGATGGGCGAAACGTCAGCATCGCGCTGCGAGTCGTTTATTACGCCAGCTGGTACGCGTAGCGCATCGCCCACCAGCTGCAAGGTTGGCATGTTGGTGCTGGCGCGCTGACGAAGGGCGTTGATGGTTCGGTCGAAGTCGGTTTGGGTGAGGGTGTACTTGCCCAATGTGGCCAACTCTGCTGCTGCCTCGATGTAGTTCATCATCATTTCGTTGAGCTTCATCACGGGCGCATCGGTGATGTTGGTGCTACTTTTTCCGCCGGGCTGGTCGATGAGTTTGGGGTTGACAAAGCGATTGGCGAAATAGCCCGATGCGGCATACACTGATGCAACAGAGGGCAAGCGCAGTTCTGCGGTGTCGATGGTGGCATAAAGGCGCGGGTCGCGGTTGGCTATCTCGTCTTTGAGCAGCTTGTCGCCTTTGTAAAGCGCGTTTCCTCCCGTCTGCGTTATGGGCAGTCCGTCTTTCGTAAGGTAGCTTTCGATGAGCGATTTTGATGGGCTCGACTCCTCGCTCTCCGTGTTGTTGAACGACATCAGGCTGTGGGTAACAACGCCGGCCACGTACGCACGGTAGAGAATGATTTCGGGATTACCGGCAAGGTCAATCGATGCGGTGAGGTCCTTGTAGTTGCTGCACAGCTGATAGCGTTTTGATTTCATAATGTAATCGGCCGCATCTTTGGCCACTTGCAGGTATTTGGCAGCCAACTCGTTGTTTTTGTTGTGGTATTTTTGCCACGTGCCTTCGAAGAGGAAGATGCGCGAGGTGTATGCGTACACCAGGTCGTTAACGATTTGCACGCCTTTGACTTCGTCTTGCTGGCGAATGTTGTCCATAGCGTACTTCATATCTGAGAGAACGCTGTCCATCACCTCCTGTCGTGTACTGAATGCGCGATAAAGTGCAGCCTTGTCGGTTGGAGCAACGGGGTGTTGGTAGTAAGGAACGTCGCCGAAGTTAGATACAAGCTTGGCGTATTCTAAGCCGCGCAGAAAACGGTTGACGCCTGTCCAATGGCGTTTGGGCTCGTCTGGCATGGCAGAATGCGCCAGTTTGTCGAGGTAGGTGTTGATGGTGTGCACCTGTTCGAAGTTCCAGGGGTAGCTGCTACTTGTTGTAGTGGGCACGTTCTTGATGAAGAATGTGGATTCTTCTTGTGCGTTGTCGTCGTTCCAGTCGGCGATTTGGGTCTCTGCGAACCAGTCGGAACGGCTCCATCCCGAGTTATAGCCTTTGAAGTAGATGGGGTAAAGGTCGTACATTGCAGACCTAATGACCTCTTCCGAGTTCCACCTTTCATCGATGTCGGCGTTCACACGGTCTAATGGCTCGCGTGTAAGGAAGTCGTTGCAGGCCACCAAAGGTAAAGTTAAGAGCGCGAGGCTCAATATCTTATGTTTCATTTTTATGCTTGTTAGGAGGGTTAGAATGCGGCTTGCAGGCCGAAAGAGATGGTTCGTGTGTAGGGATATGAGCGCCCGAAGGACCAGTCTGATTCTCCCTTTCCGCGTTTGTAGTTGGTTGTTTCGGGGTCGAAGGGCAGGTGTAGGCTGTCGAACTCAAAGAGATTTTCGGCACTTACATACACGCGTACGCTTTGCAGCAAGGCTTTCTTCACGATGCCTTGCGGCAGGGTGTAGCCCAGTGTTATGTTCTTGCAGCGCAAATAGGCCATGTTAGCCAAGAAACGGGTTTGTGTGAGGTAGTTCCGAGCATTTTGTTTCCAGCTCATGTCCGTCGGACGGGGATAGAATGCGCCCGTATTGGAGGGTGTCCAGTAGTCAAGCTGATGCTTATATGCGGCTTCCTTGTAGCTAGAACCGCCTGCGGGGATGCCGATTGCACCGCCAACCCAAAAGTCGCGCTTGCCCACGCCTTGGAAGAACATGTTGAAATCGAAACCCTTGTAGGTTGCTCCGAGCGAGAAACTGTACTCGTAGTTGGGCAGGAAGTTGCCAATCACCTTTTGGTCGCCATGGTTTTCAACGGTGTTGTCGCCGTAAGTGATTTCTCCATCACCGTTAATATCCTTATATTTCACGTCGCCCGGACCGAATTTAAAGTCGTCGCTCTCGTATTTACTTTGCGATGCGATGCCCGGTTTCAGTTTTCCGTTGCTGTCGAAGTCGTCGGCTTGGAACAGGCGGTCGGTTTCGTAACCCCATATCTCGCCTAAACGTTTGCCTTGATAGTTGCCATTGATGTTGCGCGTTTGGCTGTTAAACTTGGTGATGACCTCTTTTACGTGTGAGAAAGAGGCCGAAGCCGAAACGCCTAAGCCGTTGGAGAACTGGTGCTGATAGTTTATGCCCAGCTCTAAGCCAGTGCCAGTAATCTCTCCGTAGTTCTTCTTGGGGGGCTCTGCACCGAAAGTGGCGGGCAGCTGTTCGCCTCTGGTGTGCATGCCCGATGTTATGCGGCGATACCAGTCGAATGTTACGTTGAGGTCGTTGTTAAAGAAACTGGCATCAAGACCGAGGTCGAGCGTTGACACACGTTCCCACGTTAGTTCTTCCGAACGAATGGTGGGTGAGCTGAACGTTCCCATTTCCTTACCATCTACAACCCATCCCGAGTTTTGCGGTTTCATGATAGACATGTAAGCATAGGCGGCCACGTCTTGGTTGCCGATGGTTCCCCAAGAGCCGCGAACCTTAAGGTTGGAGAGTGCGGGCTTGGCCCAGTCCATGAACTTTTCTTCGGATGTGCGCCATCCAGCGGAGAACGAAGGGAAGAAGGCCCATTTCTTTCCGATGGGGAAACGCGAAGACCCGTCGTAACGTAGATTGAACTCCAGCAGGTAGCGTTGTAGATAGTCGTAGTTGAGACGTCCGAACACGCCAGCAGCCGCGAAATCGTTGTGATAGCTGTAGTTACTGTTGTAAGAGAACTGGTCTCCGTAGGTCATGGCTATCTCGGGAAACTTCTCGCTGTAGAGCTTTTGGCGTTCTGAGTAATGCGAGAATGCTTCTCGTGTCTCGGCATCGAAACCTGCCATTACTTTGAAGTGGTGTTGCTCGGCTACGTCGAACATATAGGTGGCGTAACCCTTGAAGATGTTCTGCAAGGTGTACTGACTGGACTGTTCCACCATGTTGTGCCACAAACCATAAAGGCTGGTGTAGCTGGAGAAAGGCGCACTGGCAAACATATCGTAGGCGTAAATGGTGCCGCCGTTAAGCTTACGCGCATCGTTGGTGAACGAGAACGTGTAGTCGAAGTTAACGGAGAGGTTCTTCATCGGCGTTATCTCCGTGCCCAGGTTGGTGCGAACGTAGGTGGTTGTGGTGTTTTCGCGGTTGCCGTGCTTGATGTCGGTAACGGCCGAACGGAAGGGCTTGCCCTGATAAGTGGCATAAGGATACCAACGCGGCCAACGCAGAAGGTAGAACCAGGCATCGTATTGGCCAGACGTGAAACGATAAGGCTCGTCGTTCTTGGTGCGGGTGAAGAGTACGTTGGCACGAACCTTCCACCAGTCGCGAATGCTCGACGTGATGCTGCTGTGCAGCGTATAGCGGTCGTATTGGTCGCTATTGTATTTCATTACGCCCGTTTGGTTAAGGTAGCTAAGGCTGATGTTATAGGTGGTTTTCTTGCTGCCGCCCGTCACCGAGAGGTTGTGGTTCTGTTGTGGAGTCCATTTTCTGGTGAACTCTTTGATGGGGTCGAACGAGCGATAGAAGTAAGTGTTGCCGCCAACAATTTCGAAGTCGCGGCCTTGCTGCATCTCTCCGAGTTCTTCTTGCGACATTCCACCGTATTTGTTTTCCCATTCTTCGAGTTTCTTTATTAGTTCCTCGTCGATGGTGTAGCCGATGCTTGTTTCTCTTGTCTTGCCTTTGCTCTTCATTATCTCGAAGATAAAGCGGGCATTGTCTGAGGCTTTCATCTGCTCGGGCATCTTGGTGGGCGTGCTCCACGCAAAGTTGTTAGAGTAGGTTACGTTCACCTTATCGTTGGCTGCGCCCTGTTTGGTGGTGATAAGGATAACGCCCCATGCGGCACGCGTTCCGTAGATGGATGCCGAGGCTGCATCTTTGAGCACTGAAATGGTTTCGATGTCGTCGGGATTTACCAAGTTTAGGTTGGGAACTTCCACGTTGTCTACGAGGATGAGCGGTGATGTTCCTCCCTCAGCGCTAAGCGAACCCACCGAGCCACGTAGCTTAACGGTGCTTTGCGTGCCTACACCGCCAATGCGGTTGGTGATGGTTAGGCCAGGTGTGATGCCCTGCAAGGCCTTGGCCACGTCGGTGATGGGGCGGCTGGCAATGGCCTCTTTCACGTTGACGTTGGCCACGGCACCCGTGAGGTTCACCTTCTTTTGTGTGCCATAGCCCACCACAACAACCTCGCCTAGCTGACTGGCGTTCTCTGTCAGGGTGATGCGCATGTCGGCCCTAGCCGTCACTTGCATGGGATTGTAGCCCACGTAGGTGATGGTTAGCTTGTCTCCCGGGCGTGCGTCGATGGTAAATCGGCCGTTGATGTCGGTCACTGCGCCCACGCCCTTGCCTTCAATGGCTACCGATGCGCCCGTTACGGGTTCGCCGTTGGCATCGGTAACAATACCCGAAAGGCTTGTTTGCTGTTGCACTGCGTTTGTCGTGCGAGGCGATTGTGTGGCTGCTGCCTGCGCCTGATGTGGGGCGAAGGTGCCCGAAAGGGCTGCGAAAGCCGCGCCTAAATAATAGATTCTTCGCATTTTAAATATGATTTGAAATGTTGGTTGTTCGTTTTGGTTAGGCTTATGCCGTAGTTGTAAAGCTATTGCTGGGGGCCAAACGGCTCGAACCTGTTGTTGGCGTACTGCCTGTATATGGCATGCAGTTGGCAGGGTGCTTGCCTTTTGGGGGCAAGTCCCTGCCAATGCTTGTCTTGTTCGCTGTTCTTATCTTCACAGTAACTGGCTGTTAAACCTGTGCTGTTGCCCAGTTGTTAGACTGTTGCAGCTTCCAAACCTCAATAAGGAATGGGCTCTTTACGGCCTGTTACCATCCCGGATTTTGTTCCAATTTCCCGTTAAGGGCCTTTTGTCCCGTGGGGATGGGGTAGAAGTAGTACTTCTTATCGTAGGTCCTTACTTGCTTGCGGGTGTTTGAACCTGCCATGTAAATCTCCCAAGGCGCGGCATTGTTGAGCGTGTCTAGCTCTACTTGCGGCTTGTCTACGGTGGTCATGTTAGCTCCGCGGTAGATGTTGGGGTGCGCCTTAGAGTCTACTAGCTCTAGTTGGTGCCAGCGAATAAGGTCCCAATAGCGGTACCAGTTGTCGAACATCAGTTCGCAACGGCGTGCGCGACGTATCTCCCAAAGTAAGTTACTTACGCCCATGTTGTTGGCAGGGTCGGCATCTGGGGTTAACGTCATGCCAGGTAGCCCTGCGCGACGTTGTAGCAAGTTCACCGACTTGTCCAAATCGTCTTGCGTTATCGAGCCCAACTCGGCCATTGCCTCGGCATAGTTGAGGTAGATGACAGACAACCAATAGATGGGTGCATCGGTGTATTGGCGGTTTATATTGTTGCGTTCGGTTGTGGTAAGCAGTTGGGGGTTGTCGTATTTGGCCACGCCATAACCCGTGGTAGAGGTGAATGCGTTAGAACCTGCCCTTGAATAGGCTTTGCCCTTGAATGCCAACACCGAGTCGAGGGTTGCGCTCAGGCGTTTGTCGCGTACGGTAAAGAGATGGCTGATGTGGTAGCTGGTGTCTTGTACGGTCTTCATTACGCCGTCAACCTTTTTCTGCACGTTCACAATTACCATTTTAGGTGCATCCGTCTTGTTCAGTGCAGTGCTTGCCCGTGGCTTGCCGTCTAAGAACAGATAATTGTCGAACGCATCTTTGGTCATGCCGTTCGTTCCGCCGGTATTTACCGTGTAGTCGATGAGCGAGTGCATCAGCGTGTTCTTAGAATAGGGCTTGTAGAATATGATTTCAGGGTTCTTGCTCAGGTCTGTCGAGTTGTAGTTGCCTTGATAGGTGTCGTTGAGCTTGAATGCCGCATTGCCCATTATCACTTTGCAAGCCTCCACACAGGCGTTAAGATAGTTCTTGGCCCTTGTTGCATCGGGACCTTTGCCTGCATTGTCTTCCGCTTTGCGGTATTTGCAGTAGGTACCCTCGTACAAGGCCACGTCAGCTAGCATGGCATAGGCCATGTTCTTGGTGAAGCGTTGCTTGTTGGTTCCCGCGATGTGTTTGGTGGCGAAGTTGAGGTCGGCCGCTACACTGTCCATCACCACGTCGCGATCTACGCGTGGCCCGTACAGAATGTTGTCCGAATGGTGGTCGGGTACGGATATTACCAGTGGCACATTGCCAAACATGCGCACCAATTGATAGTATTGCCATGCCCTATTAAGGCGTGCAATGGCTTGGAAGTTGGCCTTGTCGTCTTCGTCCATGCGAGAAGTTGAGAGCCGATTGAGGATGAAGTTGGCATGCCTGATAGACTTGTAGGCTTCTTTCCAATCGCTTGATGTGGCTGGGGCGTTCTTCCAAGCCCAATCGTTCTTTTGGAAGTCTACTTGGTCGTCGCCCAACGTCTTATAATAGAACCACCCTTGTCCGCCTGCGTTGCCATATCCCAAGTAGTCCTCGTAGAAAAGGTTGCACTGGTCTTCTAGGTTTACGGTGTTGTCCCAATATTCGGGCGTGTCTGTGAACTTGTCCTTCGGCGCAAGGTCTAGGAAGTCGTTGCAGCTTGCCAACGCGCCCATCGTCAACAGGCCAGCTATGATTATCTTTTTCATTTGTCTAAGGGTCTAGATGGTTTATAATGTTACCTGCATACCAAACGAGAGGGTGCGGGTGATGGGGGCAGTACGTCCCCAGCCCCCATACCTCAATCCTGCACCCGCATTTATTTCGGGGTCTACGGGCAGGTCGTTGCCTTTATAAAGCAAGAAGAGGTTGCTTGCGCTTAGGTATATGCGTGCCTTTTGTATGTAAGCCTTGCGGGTTAGCTCCTTAGGAAGGGTGTAACCAAGGGTTACGTTTTTAAGCCTGAGGTACGACATGTCGGTGAGATAGCGCGATTGCGGATAATAGTTGTTCGTTCCTGGGTCGATAACCGATATGTTTCCTTGCGGGTCGTTGCCAGGGAACAAGCGCGGATACTTGTTGGCTTGGTTCACCTCGTAGCGTTCAACGTTTTTCAGTCCGTTCTTATATATCACGCGGTTGTAACTCAGTTGATGGTCGTAGATGGCCAGGTCGGCCTCGCGCATCAAAGGGAAGTTCATTGACGAAACTGTCCACACATGGCGTTTGCCCACGCCTTGGAAGAACAGGTCGAGGTCGAACCCGCGCCATGTGCCGCCAAGGTGGAAACTGTATTCGTAACGTGGCAAGAAGTTGCCAATCACTTTCAGGTCGCCGTGTTTGTCGGCAGTGCCTTCACCTCCGTCAATAACACCGTTTCCGTCTAGGTCTTTAAACTTCACGTCGCCAGGTCCGTAGTGGAACGAGCCTTGCTCCAAACCCTTTTGCGAGGCTATACCGTTGGCATAGTTCCATGTCCCGTCTGCGTTTTGCCCTGTAAAGTCGCTCTCTTCAAAGTAGCGGTCGGTTTCAAATCCCCAGATGTCGCCATAGGTTTTGCCCGAATAATTCTGGTTAAGCAGCTTGGCCTTGCTCTCCCATTTGGTTACAACGGTTTTCGAGTCGGCCAAGTTGAAGTTGGCATACACGTTAAACTCGCCGAAACGGTGGTGCCAATCGAGGGTTACTTCCCATCCGCGCGTGCGCAGGGTACCTGCGTTGGCCATGGGGGCATCTGTTCCCAATACTTGCGGCAGTACCTGACTGGGTGCCAACATGTCGGTGTTTTCGCGCTGATACCAGTCAAATCCCACCGAAAGTTCATTGTTTAAGAAGCCCAGGTCGAGCCCGGCATCGATTGTTCGTATGCGTTCCCAAGTCAATATGGGCTCAACCAGATTTGGTGTGTTGAACATGGGCAGCTTGTTGGCGTTTTCTTGGTTGCTGTCTACCCAGTGTACGTCGTCTCTTTCTACTTGGTTGATGAGCGATTCGAACATGTAGTCGCCCACGGCCTCGTTGCCAATCTCGCCGAACGAGGCGCGCAACTTACCGTTGCTAACCACATTACGTAGTTGTTTGAAGTATGGTTCTTCGGAGAAACGATAGCCCAACGACACGGATGGGAAGAAAGCCCAATGCGAATGGCGTGGGAAACGTGACGAACCATCATAACGGCCGTTAAGTTCCAACAAGTAGATGTCCTTATAGTCGTAGTTTATACGGCCGAAGTAGCCCGCAGAAGCACGGTGGGTGTGTTTGGCATCAAGGTCTTGCCCGATGGGGCTGGCCAAGTTTAGTTCAGGAAAACGCTCGTCGATAATTCCCTTTCTGTTTCCCCAGAAGTAGGTGTACTTCTCTTTTTCGGCATTCATGCCCAACATAACCTTGAAGTTATGGTTGGTGGCGAAGGTTTTCTCGTAGTTGAAATAGGCGTTAAACGTCCATGTATTTGTCTTTGAGTTGTCGCGCCACACGTTGGTGTTGCCTTTGTTTACGATATACGAAGGCGTTACGCTGCCCCAGTTCAGACCATACACGGAAAAGTCTTGCGAGCCCGAGTTCATATTCTCGATGGCGTAAGTAAAATCGGCGTTGAACGTCAGTCCTTCGGTGATGTTGGCCTTTACAAAGGTGTTGATGCGCAAGTAGTCGTTCGTGATGTTCTTGTCGGCAGCCTGTTTTAGCATGGCCATAATGCGCCTGTCGTGCCCGTTGATGCTGCCCGAAGGCAAGAAGAACGAACCCCATCGCCAAATGTATTGGTACACGTTGTTGTAGGTGTCGGGCGTGGTGAAGTCGCGGCGGGTGAAGTTTAAGCGCGCACCCATCTGCAACCAGTCGTACGGACTGGTGGTAACGGCCAGCGAGGCGTTGTATTTGTTCAGCTTGTCGGGGCGTATTTTCATCGTGCCTTCCTTGTAGTCGTAGCCCAAAGAAAGATAATAGTTGCTCTTGCCCGACGACCCTTGTACAGATAGGGCATGGCTTTGGGCAGGTGCGGCGTTGTTGTAGTAAATCTTGTTGATGTCCCAGTCGGCATAGTAGTAGGGCGTTTTGTCGATGATGGTGTAGTCGCCAATGTTGTTGTCGTCTACATACTGGCGCATCTCGCGGTAATCTTGCTTGCCGCCGTTCTGCTGTTTCCACTTCTCGGCCAGCGGTAACAGCTTATCGAAATACATGCCGAAGAGTTCAACCTCGTAGTTGTTGGCATTGGCTTTGCCTTCTAGTGCTGCCCTAAGCTGCGATGGCACGTCGGGGAATTTTGGTAAGAAGGTTGCTCCGTCCCAAGCGAAGTTGTTAGAATAGTTTATCGTGGTGCGGTCGGTTCCCTTCGCTCCCTTTGTCTGGATGAGTATCACGCCGAAGGCGGCCCTTGTTCCATAGATGGATGTAGAGGCTGCATCTTTAAGCACCGAAACGCTTTCGATGTCTTGCGTGTTAAGGAACGAGATGTCGTCCATGGGCACGCCGTCTACAACGATGAGCGGATTGCTTGTGGCATCGTTGCTCAACGTTCCCACACCGCGAATGCGCAGGGTGGGCTTGCCGTTGATGTCGCCGTTGTTGCTGATGACCGACAACCCCGGCACAGCACCTTGCAGGGCTTTGGCCACATCTTGTTGTGGGCGGCCGGCCATGGTCTTTGACAGGTCTACGGTGCTTACGGCTCCCGTAAGGTTGGCCTTCTTTTGTGTGCCATAGCCCACAACAACCACTTCGGAGAGTTGCCCGGCGTCTTCTTGCAATTCTACTTTCATCGACTCGGAGGCTGCAACGGTAACGGTTTTGTAGCCCACGTATGAGATGGTCAACTTAGCGCCGGGGCGCACGTTGAGGGTAAATCGCCCGTTAATATCGGACACGGCACCCACGCTCTTCCCCACCACGGCCACGGTTGCGCCAGTAATGGGTTCGCCTTGTGTGTCGGTAATCACGCCCGTGATGTTGTTCTGCTCTTGCATTTCGGTCACGGTTGCCGTCCCCTTTGTTTCTTTTGCCGCTGCCGTGAGCGTTGTCCACGGGGCGGTGAGGGCAGCCAGCATTGCACATAAACAATAAGCTTTTTTCATAAGGACATTATTAGGTAGCTACGTTGTGAAAGATACCAGCGCTTTCTTTTCGTTTTCCACGGAGTGGATTTCCTTTCCGTGGCGTGGATCTGACGTGCTGGCACATGTTCGCTCGGTATGCTGTTGTTAATGTAATTGTTTAGAATATACGACCTTTTCATCTTTTTAGGTCTGGGCATCATCGATTGTTCGTAGCAAATTTACCGATTTTTAATATATGTAGACCTATTTTTGTGTTAAAAATCATTTATATTACAAGATTTAAGAATTTGGTATCGAAAGGTTAATTGGTGTTTAGTACGCTGCTTTTTCGATGTTTTTACGGATTTGTTTGTTGGGCTGATGTAAAAAAGATTGTTTCTTGCAGTTTTGTAGCTGTGTGCTTACAAATGTTTATTTTTGACCATTATTAAAACGAAATTATTTTCTTTCTTCGGGCGAATAAGATAATTTATTTTATTAAAGATAGCCTCTTTATAGATAGATTGCTTGATGAATGAAGAGCAAACTGCAGATGGACGGGTTTGATAAGTTAGCAGGTTGTCAAACTAATTAGCTGACGAATTGACGAGTTGATTATCAGTTGACGAGTTGACGAGTTAACAAGTTGGCAAGAGGATGACTGGTTGGCATGTAGGCGAGTTGATTGACAGTTGACGAGTAGACGAGTTAACAAGTGAGATTTCAGTGGACAAGTAAAGCTATGAGTTTGTCTGCTCGTGTACTCGTTGTCTTGTCCACGCGTTACCTTGTCCACTCGTCATCTTGTTATCTTGTCCACTCGTCCACTTGTTGACTCTTATCTTTGTCCGCTTTTCAGTATAAATTTTAACATTATGGCTGCCCTTTTTGTCCACCAACTGCCCACCTTGTCGCAAAAAATCGATTCTCGCGGAGGTTTGTTTTGATGCAAAAAGAGGCTGGTTGTACATGCAGTCAAAGTGAATATTTATTTAAAGACATCGCCATTAACACCCGTTTTTGGGCTTTTTGCGGCAAAATGAAGTGCGTTTTGCTACTAAATACAGCGCATTTTGGTGCTAAACGCAGCGCATTTTGGTGCTAAACGCAGCGCATTTTGGTGCTAAACGCAAGGTGTTTTGGTGCTAAATGCGAGACAAAAAGCATAAACATCCACAGCAATTGTATAAACAAAACCTTTACGAACCATGAAATACATGGCTGAAAAGGGCAAAATAACCGTTAAAAAATAGGGTTTTAGGGGCTAAAAGTGGCAAATTGAGGTTGAAAAAATACGAGTCGGCAACCAAAACAGAAAGGCAAAATAGTGCAAAATGCAGGTTATAGGCTTAAAAATAGACAACCCCCAAGGCGTGAAAAGCGAAAAATAGCAACCTTTTACCTACCTTTTAACCAATATTCTCGCTAGAATGGAGCGAAAATTAGAGCGGTATTGTAAAATTAAAGATAAAGATTTAAGTTTTTGAGTTGATGAGTAGGTGTGTTAATGAGTTAATGAGTTTATAAGTTTGTGAGTTGGTGAGCTTGTGAGTTTTTGAGTTTTTGAGTTTTTGAGTTTTTGAGTTTTTGAGTTTGTGTGTTATTGAGTTTTGAACTTTTGAGTTTGCGAGTTAATTAGATTGGTGAACGGGTGGGTTGATGCCTTCGGGAGCTATTGGGCCTTAGTGAGTTAATAAGTCAGTGAGTTGACTTGTCCTGCACTCCGCTCACTTTGTTGAAATATTAAAAGTCAAGGCGACTTCGATATTTTTTCGGTAACAATGCCATAATAAGCAATAAAAAGATTACTTTTGCAAGTCCACAAACACATAATTAAAAACATTACAACATGAACATAAAGCATTTACGCAGGGCTACCACTGCCCTATTGGTTGCCTTTTCGCTGTGGAACAACACTGCAAAGGCACAACAATCTACGGAAGTAGACTATGATGCGCAATACGCTAGCGAGTTGGTGAAACCCGGAACGGTTGCTCCCAACTTCGAACTTCCCTCACCCGACGGCACGAAAGTGAGCCTTAGCCAGTTTAAAGGCAAATATGTTGTGCTAGACTTTTGGGCATCGTGGTGTCCCGATTGTCGCAAAGATGCGCCCAACATCGTTAACCTGTACAACAGGTTTAAGGATAAGGGAGTGGCCTTCGTGGGCATTTCGTTCGATGTCGACGCCGCCTTGTGGAAGGCTGCCATCGAGAAATATGGCATGAACTATGCCCATGCAAGCGAGTTAAAGAAGATGCGCGAGGCCAATATATCAAAGACCTATGGCGTAAAGTGGATTCCATCAATGGTACTTGTAGACCCCGAAGGCAAAGTGGTGATGGGAACTGTGCTTTGGAAGAAACTCGAAAGAAAACTAGAACAACTATTTCGATAAGCAACTGGCCACTATCCTAAGCGAACAATGGCCTTGTAAACGTGCCATTGAGCCAACTCGCAACTCAACGAAATAGCTAACGCAAAGGCCTTGCAGCTGCTTGCAAGCATGGGATAAGACTGGGCACAACGCAGATGGAATAGATGCCAACGCCCCTACCCTACGTGCATCTGCAAGCGAGCATCAAGGCAAACCCCTTTTAAAAGTATTAATAATGAACCAACAGAACCAATCAGTTAAAACATCAAGAATTAAAAAAATCGCATTTGTTTTTATGTCAATTTGGAGTACAATATTCGGTGCTTGCGCACAAAGCCAATACACCAACGTAGACGTTGAGGGTTTCGAACAAGCCATTAAGAACGACTCTGCACAAGTTCTAGACGTTCGCACACACGAAGAGTTTGCAGAAAGTCATATTAAAGGAGCTGTTTTAGTAGACGTTTTCAGCCCTAACTTCTTGGCCGATGCCGAAAGTAAACTGCAAAAAGATCGCCCCGTGGCCGTTTATTGCCGTAGCGGAAGGCGCAGCGCAACAGCTGCCAAGCAGCTAAGCGCCAAAGGTTATAAGGTGATAAACCTTGAAGGCGGCATCTTGGCTTGGATTGGCAAGCGCAAAGAAACGGTGAGATAAGCGGCCTACGCCATATTTCAATCTCAAATAAACGCATAAGGATTTCTCCGTGCCACATGGCCGTGAGAAATCCTTTATTTGTATATCTAGCCCTAGTGGCTTGCTAACTTGGCCATTCGCTAACGGGTAAATTTGGGTACTCGCCAACAGATAAACTTGTCAACAGGTCTGACTCTAAGCCTAAATTTACTTTACGCGACTTTGGTTGTTGTTGCTGAATGGGGTTGCCCTAAACCCTCTTACTTCACTTCCTCAACAATCGTCTTTACGCCCTTTATCTTTTCGCCAGCCACATCAGCAAGCAAACGTTTCACCTTATTTCGACTAACGGCCACGTAAGCGTAACGCTCCTTTACGTCGATTCGGCCAATGTCGTCGTTGTTAAGGTGCCCTTTCTTGCAGAGAAAGCCCAAGATGTCGCCTTTGCTAATCTTGTCTTTCTTACCCTTACCTATATATAAAGTGGCCATTCGCGGCATTTGTGCCTTACCAAAATTGGTGGGAAGGGCGAAAGGTTGCACCTCGCTGTCTACATATTCGGGTATTCGCTCGCCTTCCGAAAGGATGAAGTAGCCATTACCCAGCTTATCCCAACGAGCCGTTCGCCCGATGCGGTGGGTGTAAGCATCGGCTGTTTCGGGCAAATGGTAATGCACAATGTGCTGCACATCGTCAATGTCAAGTCCACGCGATGCCAAGTCGGTGCATACAAGCACATTGGCACTGCCGTTGGCAAAGCGATAAAGTGCGGCCTCACGAGCATCCTGTTCTAGTCCGCCATGAAAAAGACTGGTTACAAATCCTTGTTCAACCAAAAAGGCATTGGTGCGCTCCACACTCTCACGATGGTTGAGAAAAACTATGGTGCTTTCGCCGTTGAACGCCAACAAAAGACGATGTAGCGTGTCGAGCTTGTCTTTCGAGTCGCTCTTTACTTCGTACACGGCAATGCGTTGCTTAACTTTCTCGGCCTCGCCAACAAAGTCTACGCATTGAAGTTTGGCACTCTCAACAAACAAGGGAATGCGCGGCGAGTTGGTTGCCGACAGCAGTACTCGCCTTTGCACCTGCGGAAGTGAGGCCAATGCCGTTCGCATCTCGTTTTCGAAACCCATATCTAGGCACTTATCAAACTCGTCGATAATCAGCAGATGCACATCGTTGGCAGAGATATTGCCCTTAGCAAGATGGTCGTTCAAGCGGCCTGGGGTGGCGAAAATCACTTGCGGACGTAGCTGTTTCAAAGTGCGATGCTCTTCCATAGCCGTTCGTCCGCCATAACAAGCCATGCCACGGACTGCGCCCACAGCGACCAGCACCTGCTGCGACTGCAAAGCCAGTTCGCGTCCGGGTACAATTACCACGGCCTGAACATTGTCGTTCTCTGGGTTTATCATCTCTACTAGGGGCAAAAGGTAAGCAAGTGTCTTGCCCGTACCTGTGGGCGAGAGCACCACCACATCGCCCTTGCCTGCCTGCATGGCTTTGGCTGTGGCCTTTTGCATGTCGTTAAGGCTTTCGACACCTAGTTTACGAAAGGCTTTCGCCAAGTCTATATGGTTCATCGTTATGAGTTTATGAGTTGGGAAGTTTATAAGTTTATGAGTTTATGAGTTGGGAAGTTTATGAGTTTGAGAGCTTGTGAGTTATTGAGTTGGGAAGTTTATGAATATATAAAGTCGTCAATTGGAGTGTGTATAAGTTTAAAAGTTTTTTCTACTTTGAAAGTAAATAACTGCGTGAGTTTATTGCCATCTAGCCAAGCAACTCACAAACTTACCAACTCATCAACTTACCAACTCATCAACTTACCAACTCATCAACTTACCAAATTCTATTTCGCCGCCTTCATCAAGTTATCCATCTCTTCAAACTCTTTACCCATGTTCAAGTTGAGGTAAATGGTGTAAAGCGGCAACAGCCAACGGCTCTGATCGTTTGGAGCCATGCGGCGATACTGCTCCATATAAGGCAGCGCACCACGATAACTTGCCGCCACTTTCTTTTTCAAGTCGCGCGATGTGCGAGCCGTTTTCTCTTCTTCAACGGCACGGTTAAAGTAGGCCAAGCCAGCATTGAGGTACACTTCGGGCAGGTCTTTATGCTTGGCAATGATGCTGTCGCATAGGGCAATACAGCTATTATAGTCGCCAAGGTTCAGGAGAATGGTGCTCTTGGCCACACGCAGCCAAAGGTGTTCGGGCATGGCTTGCATAGCTTGGTCTACATAGGCTTTGGCCGAAGACCAGTTGTTGTCTTTGGAATAATGCTCGATTAGACGCGTGTAGAAATAGGTTTGTGTGGGATAATCCTGAAAACCTTCTTTCAATACGGCCATATACTTATCGGTATCGTTCTGCGATTGATACACATCGGCAAGGTATTGCAACAGGTATTCGTAGCGTTCCTTGTCTTTTTGAGCCAAGGGAAGATAGCGCAAAGCCAATTCGGGCTTGTGCAACTTGTAGCCACAATATACCGAAAAGAACGCTGCGCGTGGCAGTTGGCTGTCGGTATTGAGTATGTCGTAACCTGTAAAGATGGGCATTTTGGCACAATCTATGTAAAGCGAGAAGAAGGAATAAGCCTTGTCGTACATCTTCTTGCTCATGAAATAAGTGCCACCATAGAATAAGTTTGCCTTATAAGTGAAAAACTCGTCGGCGTGTTTCTTTCGATATTTCAGCTTGCTTGCGTCGCCATTGGCATTGGCCAACTCCACCGAGTCGATGCTTTCGAGCGTTAAGCACATCTTCTTTGTAAGGTTGTACATGGTTACGGTGTCGGCCGACTGCTGCAAATACAATCGTTCGTTACCCTGTTCGTATTGCTTTTTGATAACATCGAAAAGCAGCAACCATATCTTAATTTCTTTTCGATTGTCGGGTTTGGCCAGCACATCGTTCATGATGCGTTCGGCCTTATCTAACTCTTTTCCCGTTTTTAGGGATGCTTTCACCTGTGCCAAGTCCTTTTTCAACGAAGCGGAACTGGCCAAAGTGATAAACGAAAACAACAATATAAAGTAAAATCTGTTCATTCAGATAAATCTATTTTTACGCCTCTTGATGTTAGGGCAGCGCATGTTCACCACTTTCTTTCATGCTCGAACGAGCAATTAAGGCATGTTCTAAAAATTCCGCGCAAAGGCTCAATTATTGTTCCTTGTATTGCTCTTCACTGTCTTTTTGCTTTTATCTGGCATCTTTTGCTTTCTCTTTCAGTCGCATAGTGCACTATGCTCCTTCAAGAAGTAAGCAAAACCTGCTCAGCTAAAAGCTAAAAATACAGCAAAGGTAATTTTTTAGAACCTGCCTAAAAAGCATAGTTGAACAAACGCAAAGCACAGAACCAAAGCCCCCAAGGCCGCGGTTCTGTGCTTTTTCATACTACTTTTTATTACTTGTTAAGCAATGATTCGAGGTCCTTGGTGCGTTGGTCGGCAGCACCATAGTTAACATAATAGCACTGGTACAGCGGATAGCTCCAATTGGCTTTCTCGCGATTGGGATCCAATTCCTTGGCCTTCTCCAAATAGCCCATCGACTCTTTGTAGAGAACTTTTTGTGCAGGCACGTCGTTATTGATGGCAGCAGCCTTAGAGTTGATACAGAAACCGAGGTAGGTAAGTACGATAACGTTCTTGTCGTCTAAGGCAATAGCCTTCTTAAACGAAGCGATGGCGTCGTCCCATTGGCTGGCGTTCATCTCTGCCTGACCCTTCAACGTCCATGCCATAGCGCTGTTTGGGTCGGCAGCCAAACGGCCATCGATAAGCTTCTTCATGTCGTCCTTCATGTTCAAGCTGGTGTACATGTTGGCCAACGTACCCATAATCATGTCGTTAGAGGGGTCTTTGGCATAGTATTCTTTCAGCTTGTTGACATAACCCAGCGAGTCTTCCTTGGTTTTGAGCTGCTGTTGGGCAATGTAGAACTTCAAACCCAGTGCATCTTTATAATCGTCCTTATTGTCGCCGGCATACTTCAAGGCTACATCCAGGTACTTATCTGCAGCTGCATAGTCCTTGTCTTGGATGGCATAACGTGCGGCAAAGCCAGCCACCTGACCCACATATTGGTCAGGTTGCTTGTTAGACATGTCGGCAAATAGGGGCGTATCGGCCGTAGCAGTGTACAATCCCCAGAACTTTAACACGCCAGCATTGTTGTTTTTCTGTGCAGCATCTTGTCCGGCGTTAACCAAATAAACGCGCAAGTTGTACAAGCGATTTTGGTTAGAGCTGTGGAACTTGGGCTTTACTTTGCCCTTTTCGTTGGGCATTTGGTCGTACTTCTCGCACTCAATGGCATTGGTCAGCGCATCGGCAAGGGCATTGTAAAAGCCCAGCGTGTCGTAAGCCTCAACCTTTCCTTGCTTAAACTGCTCGGCCATTTGGTTGGCGGTGATAACGCTCTGCTCCTTGTTTATCTTCTCAAACGAAAGATCAACAAGCTTGTTGTAGGCCTTTGCCTTATCGGCATCGCTCATGCTAGAAAGGTTGGCCTTTACCAACGCTTGCGCATCGGCGTAGTTTTTGGCCTTCAACACCTCCTTCACGGCATCTTGGGCGAACGCCACAGACGATGCTGCAAGCATCAGGGCGAACATCATAACTTTTCTCATAACTGTAATTTTTTAAGATTTAACGATAGTCTATCTCTATTGTGGCGAGGAGCAATGAGTGTTTTCAACTCCCCATCAGCCCTTGCCAAGACTGCCATCTGGCAAGCCTTTTGGCGCGTTGGTGCGGAATCTGTTGCATGAGAACAACAAACAGAACCGCACCGAGCAGCCGTTTCTAAGCCTTATTCTGTGGCATCGGCATCCACTTCCGCCCCTCCGTCGGCATCATTGCCTTGGATTTGGGCATCGTTGTTGGCGTTTGCCGTTCCTTGTTCAGCCGTGTTCATCGCCTCGTTATTGGGATGTTCCTCATCGTTTTCGTTCAAGTCGTCCTCCTTATCGGATGTCTTTACCTTGCAAACGCTGGCAATAACGTCGTTTTTCTTGCTCAGGTTGATGAGTCGAACACCTTGTGTGGCACGTCCCATAACACGGAAATTGGCCACAGCTAGCCTAATGGCGATACCACTCTTGTTGATAATCATCAGATCGTTATCGTCGGTAACGTTCTTAATAGCCACCAACTTGCCCGTCTTATCAGTGATGTTGAGGGTCTTCACACCCTTTCCGCCACGGTTGGTTTGTCGGTAGTCAGACACGATCGAGCGTTTTCCGTAGCCCGTTTCGCTCACCACCATCACCGTTTCGGTTTCTGGATTGTTCACCACAATCATGCCAACCACGGCATCGTCGCCGCCATCCAGACGCATACCGCGTACACCTGTGGCCGTTCTTCCCATGGTTCTAACGGTGTTTTCGTCGAAGTACACGGCACGACCATTGCGGTTTGCCATAATCAGCTGGTTCTTTCCGTTGGTCAGGCGTACGTCTACCACCTCATCGCCTTCGGCAATGGTAATGGCGTTTACGCCGTTAGTGCGCGGACGCGAGTAAGCTTCAAGACTTGTTTTCTTCACTGTACCGTTCTTCGTAGCGAACACAATGAAGTGGTTCTTGATGAAATCGGCATCGTTGAGCCCCTTAACACGGAGGAAAGCGTTAACAGAATCGTCGGCGTCTATGTTCAACAAGTTCTGTATGGCACGCCCCTTTGAAGTCTTGTCCCCTTCGGGTATTTCATAGCACTTCAACCAATGGCAGCGTCCTTTCTTGGTAAAGAAGAGCATCGTTTGGTGCATTGTGGCCGGATAGATGTACTCCGTAAAGTCTTTATCGCGCGTGTTGGCCCCTTTGCTGCCCACTCCGCCTCGCGCTTGCTCGTGAAATTCGGATAGCGGCGTACGCTTGATGTAGCCCAAATGACTAACGGTGATAACCACGGGGTCGTTGGGATAGAAGTCTTCTGCATTGAACTCGTGTTCGTCGGGGATGATTTCGGTGCGCCTTTCGTCACCAAACTTCTCCTTAACCTCCTCCAATTCGGCCTTCATCACACGCTTACACTCTTCGGGATCGTCTAAAATAAGCTGCAATCGGGCAATAAGTTCTTCCAATTCCTGATATTCTGCGTGCAGTTGTTCGATACGCAAGCCCGTGAGTTGCGACAAACGCATGTCTACGATGGCTTTACTTTGCAGTTCATCAAGTTCGAAACGTTTCTCCAAATTGCGCTGTGCCTCCGACGGAGTTTTGCTCTTGCGAATGATTTGCACCACTTCGTCGATGTTGTCGCAGGCAATGATGAGTCCTTCCAGAATGTGGGCGCGTTCTTGCGCTTTCTTCAAGTCGAACTTGGTGCGGCGAATGGTAACGTCGTGACGATGTTCCACAAAGTATTTCACGCACTCTTTGAGCGTGAGCAAGCGTGGACGACCCTTTACCAATGCAATATTGTTCACCGAGAACGAGCTTTGCAGCTGCGTCATCTTAAACAATTTGTTCAGCACCACGTTGGCGTTGGCGTCGCGTTTCACGTCTACCACGATGCGCATACCCTGTCTTCCCGACTCGTCGTTGGCGTTGGAGATGCCCTCCAAGCGGCCTTCTTTCACCAAGTCGGCGATGTTTTCGATGAGTTGCGCCTTGTTTACGCCGTATGGTATTTCGCTAATCACAATCTTATCGTGACTTTCGTCGCTCTCAATCTCGGCCTTAGCACGCAGCACGATACGTCCGCGGCCCGTTTCGTAAGCATCTTTCACGCCCTGCAAGCCATAGATATAAGCACCCGTAGGGAAGTCGGGTGCCTTGATATGCTGCATCAGGCTCTCCGTATCAATGTCAGGATTGTCGATATAAGCACAACAACCGTCCAATACTTCGACCAAATTGTGGGTTGGCATGTTGGTAGCCATACCCACGGCGATACCGTTACCACCATTAACGAGCAGGTTTGGTATCTTGGTTGGCATCACTTGGGGTTCTTGTAGCGTGGCATCGAAGTTCTCGTCCATGTCCACGGTGTCCTTTTCAAGGTCGTCCATGATGCGTTCGCCCAACTTCGAGAGCCTACATTCGGTGTAACGCATGGCCGCAGCCGAGTCTCCGTCAACACTTCCGAAGTTTCCTTGACCATCTACCAAGGTGTAGCGCATGTTCCAATCTTGTGCCAAGCGCACCAATGCGCCGTACACCGAGGAGTCGCCGTGTGGGTGATACTTTCCCAAAACGTCGCCCACCACGCGCGCACATTTCTTATATGGCTTGTCACTGGTGTTTCCTAAGCCCAGCATTCCATACAAAATGCGCCTGTGAACGGGTTTAAAGCCGTCGCGCACATCGGGTAATGCACGCGCAACAATAACCGACATACTATAATCAATGTACGAAGACTTCATCTCTTCTTCGATATTGATCTTGATTATCCTGTCTTGATCGATTGTTTGATTTTCGTCCATCTAATCTATTGTGATTTTATTGAATATTCGTTCTAAGGCCATTTCCTTTCGATTTAAGGCCTTTTTCTCCACGATTTACAAGGTGCTAAGTTACGATATTTTTCTCATTCGGTAAAACAAAAACCGCTAAAATACGCCAAAAAGCACTATAACATTGTTCAATTAAAGGTATAAAGTGGGTAAAAAGGCTGTTTAATGGCCAATGAACACGGGCGTTTCAAGTGCGTAAGAAGGCTTATGGCGTGGCGATTGGGCCGTTCGTGCCCTACCCTTTCATCACAAAAGCACGTTATGACCAGGTATTTCATCCCGAATGCGGTTGTTCGCGCCCTACTCTTTCGTTGTTCGCGCCCTACTCTTTCCGCAGTTTCCTCCCTACCCTTTCATTACGAAAGCACGAAAACAAACCGCAAAGAGGCGTACAGTTCGATGGCTAAAATATAGATAAGCCATAGCGGAAGGGTGTAAACAATGCCCGCAACGAGACAGTCGCACACCTCTTCGAGCGAACGCAAACGCGAACTTACCACCCCGAACGACACACTAATAAAGCATACCGAAAGGCAAACCATGAGGAAAAAGCTTTTTGAAAAGCTACTGGGATATAGGTTTCCCGTTACCCCAAGCAAAACGGCGTGGGGCAAAACTGTGAGCAAAAGCATCAACACCACAATCACCAAAAGTTCGGCCAAGGCCACCATCAGCCCGAAATGGTCCCAAAAAGACATGGCTTTCCATTTGCGCGACACATCGAGAATGCCGCAAAACCTCACCGAACCATAGGCCATACTGCCCAGCAGCAGCCAAACCAAGCCCCGCCCCGCAAGGTTTTCACCGAAGTTTCCCACCATCCATCTGATGCCTTCTGCACTTAAAAGCGAGCGTATAGGAAGTTCTGGGTTCACGGCTTTGAATATCCACGAACCCAGCACGGCAACTAATTGCAACACACCTAACGCCAGTGCGAGCCGTGCGATGTACTTTCCTGTTCGCCGATGGCAAACCATCTTGTGCTTACCCATTGTCTGGAACAAGGTTATCTATATCAAGTATATGCAGTTCGATGGCCCTTACCACCAGTCGCGTGGCGTTAACGCCCATCCCGCCATTACCATTTGGGAAGAGTTTATTTACCAATTCGTTCTGTCTTTTCTCCAAACTCTTCACGCCAAAAGGCATTCCCCGCAGGTTGGTTATTTGCTCTTTGGTGTAGCCCAAAGCCAAATGGCGCAAGAAACGCTCGTCATACTCGTCTATCTCGTAAGTGATGAAAGCCTCTTGCCTAAAAATCTGGTTGCTCACCACGCGCTTGAACTTCTCTACAATCTTTTCGAGAATGGGCTGATTAAACACCAGTCGCTTGCCATTCATCACGCTGGCCACGTCGCCCCGCGTAAGCAATTCGCCGCTTTTGAGTATAATTCCATCGCAACCTGCGTCAAGAACGTCGAGCCACAGTTTCTCATTAAGTATCTCGCCCGTAAAGATAAGCACCTTAACCTTTGGAAATTGCTCCTTGGTGTGCCTGCAAATCTCTACGCCGATGGTGGTAGAACCGCCCAAACCGAGGTCAAGCAGCACCAGGTCGGGCAGCTCTTGTTTCAGCAATTTCCAATACGCCGGCTCGTTATCTGCCGTCCCGATGATGGTTGCCTCCGGTATTTCGTTTCTGAATATGCCTTCCGTGCCCTTCAATTCTAAGGGAACGTCCTCCACGATTATCACTTTAAATTTGTCCATGTCTTTTGTGGTTGTTTGATGTTTAGTGTTTATGCCTGCGTTGTTTTGGGCAGGGTTATCGCGATATGTGTCTTGTTTTCGATGTTCGATGCAAACACGCCGCAGCCCCTAGCGTTGGTAAACTCGCCCGTGTCGCGTACGATTTGCCTACACAGATAAAACTGCAAGTTGGGCGTTGTGGGTGTGAACAATTCTCTACACTGTTCGTCGGTGTACATCACACTGGGCAGTTCGAGGTCTATTTCCACGTATCTCGTCCCTTTGTCTTTTACTGCCAATGCAACCGAATGGCCCTCGAAGAGATGCGCGAGGATGCCGAACAGGTAGCGCAAGAGGTCTTCGTCGCCCAGGATGTGCCGCTCCCCAACATCGTTTTCGCTTGTGTGGGGAAAAACATCAAGCAGTTTTTTAAGCGGTACAGGCCTGTACGAGTAGCGCAAGTCGTCGACAAGGCGCATCGCCTGGGCACTCAACAGCATGTACAACTCCTTATAATAGTCCACCAACTCGTTCATGTCGTGCAAATCTTCGCCGCCGTTCTCAATCAGTTGCCTAATGCGCGAGGGATAATACATCGTCTCGTGTTTCAGTGCACTAAGGCAATTGTCCAGCACGCTGTTGTTAACGTGCAGCTTATCGTTCTCTATCTCCACTCGGCGCAGTTCGTCTTCGGCCATTTCTATGCTCTCTTCGCGCGCCTTCTCCATCTCTACGCTTTTCTGCAACACCTCGCTTATCTGGCTTACCACCTCGTTAAGCGACTTAAACTGCACCGTTTCGCCGCCATGCCTGTCAATCGACTTGATGATACGGGCTATGGCGTCGAGTTTGGCTTGTGCCTCTTCGGTGTTCATCAACACCTTATTTATATCCTCAACCCTTTCCACATAGATGCGGTAGGCTACGTAATGGCGATAGAACAGCACATAATAGGCAGGGATGATAAGCAGCAAAAGCAAGACAAGCACAACGATGCTGATGGTTTTGTTGGCCTTCGATTGCTGCATGCCCACCACGTAAGCATCGAGCGTATTGTCGGCCGAAAGGGCCTTAAAAAGCTTTGTGTACACCTCGTTGTTATAACGATACAGGTCCCATTCGTGCAAGGCCAATGCCGCGATGGCACTTTCGTTGCGTATGTCGAGTATGATGCTGAAATTGGTTTCCAAGCTATCGTTCAGCCATTGTATCTCCGCTGGCTTGTCCACCGCTTTCGAATAAGTCACCATCAGGTCTTTCCCGTGCGGTGCTTTCAGCCGATACAGGTCATTAAGTTTTCCTATACAGCTGTCGGCATACTGCAAGGCCTTGGCATAACGGCCGTTAACGTTGGCAAAATAGGCACTGTCGGCGTATGCGTTAGCACGTTTAAGCAACTTTCCTTCGGGGGTATAAGCCGATATGCGGTCTAGGATTTTACTTCGGTTGCCATGCACACTGTCTCTGGCAGTCGCGGCATGAACCTGCATTCCCCCACACAACGCCAGCACAACAGCAAGCATGCGCACCACTCTGGGCAGCCTAAAACAGAACACGCTGCCCTTACCCTTTTCGCTTTCAACCGAAATAGAGCAGCCGCTAAATATCCTACTTACCTTTTTATACTTGTCGATAATGCCCTTACAGTTGAGCAATCCGAAACCATGCGACGTCTGCACATCGGCCGAAGACGAGTTTATCACCTTGCGTTCGAACAAGTGTGCCCGTTCTTCTTCGGTCATTCCCACGCCAGTGTCGGCAATCACGATGTCTACATAGCCCTCCTCCTCGGCAACACGTGCGCTAAGTGTAACCTTGCCATTTCTTTCCGTAAACTTGCGCGCATTGTCTATCAGCGTGTTAATCATAAAGAGTGTAAGCGTGCGGTCGGCCTTCACAACCTCGGTTGTAGGCTCCACCACCAGCCTTACCCCCTTGTGTTCAAATCCCATTCGGCTTTTACCAACGATGTCGAAGAGCGGTTGCAGCGCCACACTTTCCACGTGCAGGCTCAGTTCTCCTTGCCTCATCTGTATCCATTGGGTAAGAATGGCGTTGTATTCTTTTATCTTGTCGGTCAGTTCCTTCACATAGTCCAGCCGCTCTTGCCTAATCCTTTCGGGTTCTTGCACTGCGTTCAGCCGATGAATTTCGTGTCGCATCCGGTCGATAAAGGGCACCACCGAGTTCACCAACGACACCTTGGCGCGCTGTTCGATGTTCTTCTTCTTGTTCTCCACCACATGCCGTTTGCCAATCTCCTGCTCTTCGTGCAGTTCTTCGTAGCGGTCGTTTTGTTCTTCAACGTGCTGTGCGTTCACCTTTTCCCACTGCCGCAGGGGTTCGAGCATCTTTTCTGGCGAATATTTTGCGGCCTGCCTTGCACGCAAGGAGTTGAAGAAATAGAGCAAAAGTATAACCAACACGATGGCCACCCCCACATACACAAGCATCATGTTAAGCTGTTTCGACGAGTTTTCAAGCTGTTCGGCTCGCGCCTCTTGTTGCTTGTCTTGTCGGGTTTGTCGCTGTATGTCGAGGTAAACGTTGCGGTTCACGTCGCTTTGGCTTTTCATGTTCATGGCCGAATACACCAAGCTGAGCTGTTCGCAGATAGACGACACCAGGTCGGGGGCTTTTCTTATGGCAGGGTTTCGGTACAGGGCATTTTGCAAACAGAAAAGGGCCGACTTGTAATCTTTCAGTGCCCAGTAACAAGAGGCCAGCGTACGGTATGCACCAGCCGTTTGATAAACGTTGCCATAGCTGGAAAACATCACCAACGCCCTCTGTGCCAAGTTGCCTGCCAGCAAACTGTCGGGCATGTCGTCGGTGTTAAGTATGGTAATGGCCGTTGCATTATCTCGCAACAATTGGCGCCGCTGTTGCTTGTCTATTAAGTGTTCGCTTATGGCTTGCAGCGAGTTGGCCTCCCAATAAGGATAATTGCTTTGTATGGCAAGCCCATAACAGCGAAACAAGAAATCGAACTCTTGCTGCGATATGGCCTCTTTTGTGGGTGCCGTTATTAGTCCGCCTGCTCCCACATTATACATATAGCTCAACCATTGCGCCGTGTCTTGTTGTATATCGCCGTTGGGCTTGATGTTTTCTTGTTCGGCAATGGCCCTATCGGGCAAGCCGATATAGTAAAAATACACCGATGCCACGATATAAAGTTCGGTTTCGGCGTATATCATTCGCTTGCGCAGTCGCGGCGAAAGATTATAGGCTTCTTCCTTGATGCGCTTTAATCGGCGTAATGCACTTTCGCGATAGTTGTAGAAATCTTTGTTGCGCGACTGCCTTTGGCAAAGTCTCATCAGCTGCACATCGGCCACAAGCAGTTCCACTTGGTTGTCGGTGATGTCTTTCACATCGTTAAGCAGTTTCGATGCCGTTTCGAACTCCATCTTAGATATGCGCACAAATGCCATGTTGTTCAAAGCCTCGGCTCGGCCTGCTGCATAGTTTCCCGACACGTTCAAAGCGCGTTGGGCATAGGCTGCTGTGGAGTCGAGATTGCGATAGTGAAAGGCATAGGCCATACTGTTGAGCCTGTCTGCCTCGGCAACGTTCTTATCGCCACAAGCAAAAAGGCCCAACACCCACAGGCAAACCAAAAGATGCCTGACGACAAGCGCCACGCGCCGATGTTGGAAAAGCAAACTGATAGCCTATATATTTACGGTTACGCATGCAAATATATAGAAATATTTTCGGAAAACGCAACGCTAGGCGAAAATAGTTGCGTTTCCAAGTTTTTGTACAACTAAGTTTATAGGCTTTTATCGCAGGCCATTCCTGGGTTTAAGCCCTACGCACTTATGAACTAATGAATTTACAAAGCAATGAAATGAAAAGCTTACTGGCACAAAAATAACGGGCATAAAGCCTAAAATACAGATGACATAACGCCTTAAAACCATGCGCTTTATAGACGACAAGGCTCTTTAATCCTTAATATGTGTTAAATTTATTATTACCATGTCTCAATAAAATAAAACACCCAAATATATTTCGTAACTTTGCACCTGTTTTAGTCCGTGGAGGCTTAAAAAAGCGTCGGAACGAGTCTGAACGCCTCGCGGAAAACCGTTTTACAACATTATAATGTACGCAATTGTAGAAATTAACGGTCAACAGTTTAAGGTAGAACAGGGTATGAAACTCTATGTTCACCACATTAAAGATGTGGAGGCCGGCAAAACTGTTGAGTTTGACAAGGTGCTGCTAGTAGACAAAGAAGGAGCAGTAACCGTAGGCGCACCCACCGTTGAAGGTGCGAAAGTAGTAGTAGAAGTAGTGAACCCCCTTGTAAAAGGTGACAAGGTCATCGTTTTCAAGATGAAACGCCGCAAAGACTATCGCAAGAAGAATGGTCACCGCGCTCAGTTCACGCAAGTAGAAGTTAAACAAGTAATCGCTTAAACGCAGGAGGAATTAAGAATGGCACATAAAAAAGGTGTTGGTAGTTCTAAGAACGGACGCGAATCAGCTTCACAAAGACTTGGCGTTAAGATTTATGGCGGACAAAAGGTTACTGCTGGTAACATCATCGTTCGTCAGCGTGGCACGAAACACAACCCCGGCAAGAACGTGGGCATCGGTAAAGACGATACGCTCTTCGCACTTATCGACGGTGTTGTGAACTTTCGCAAGAGCCGCAAGGACAAAAGCTATGTTTCTGTAATACCGGAAGCTGAGGCATAAATAAACAATTACACTTATTCCAAACAAACAACAGAATCCCAACCGTAGCAATATGGTTGGGATTTCTGCTTTATATAAGGTAATGAAGAAATACAACGGAATTGTTTTAGAAAATGCGATGAGTTTTAGATTTAGCCTCCTACTACGCATGTTTGCATAGCAAGCACCCCCACATTTTGCTATCCGCGTGGGATAAATGCCATTTCTATATACCAAGGTTATGATTGGCCAACTTGGCTACTTGCCAGTTAGCAAACCTTTCTGCTTGTACACTTGCCAACTCATTGGCAGTTGAAATAGTCCTCTTGCTAAGTTGTAAACCCATTAACTCATAAACTTGTAAATTAGCTAAGGGGAAAAGAAGGCTGCACCTATCAACTGTTCAACTCATTTTCTTGGTAATTTGTCTACTTGTTTACTTGTCTACTCGTCAACTTTTCACCTTTAATTTGTCCTATTTTCCGCATATATTTTAACATTATGGGTGCCCTTTTTGCCCACCAGTCGCTCACCTTGCCGCAAAAAATCGATTCTCGCGAGGGTTGGTTTTGATGCAAAAGGGGGTTGCATATAAATGCTAGCAATATGAATATTCATTACACATAACCGCAATTTGCACCAGTTTTTGGGCTATTTGCTGCAAAATGCGGTGCAATATGCCGCAAAACGCACTGCATTTTGGTGCTAAACGCAGTGTATTTTGGTGCTAAACGCGGTGCATTTTGGTGCTAAACGCGGTGCATTTTGGTGCTAAACGTAAGGTAAAATGCGACAAAATGGGTGACGAAAAGCATAAAAATACACATCAAGGAGATAGACAAGACCTCTTCGAACCACTAAAAATAGGACTGAAAAGGGGCAAAACATATATAAAAAGTGGTGTTTTCGTAGCTAAAAGTGGATGATTGGGCTTGAAAAATTATGAGTTGCCGACCAAACTAGAAAGGTAAAGTGGTGCTAAACGCATGCAACTTCTCCAAAATTTGACAAAAACAAAAACGTGTAAGGCTGCATTTTGCAGCAAATTGCTTGATTAGATACCCTTATTTTCGCTAGAAAGGGGTGGCGGAGAGGATGTGTTTTGTAAAATATTTTATAAGTTTTTAAGTTGGTGAGGTTGTGAGGTTATGAGGTTGTGATTGTCCAGTTGGTGAGTTCGTAAGGTTGTGAGTTGATAAGGTTGTGAGTTGTTCAGTTGGCGAGTTCGTAAGGTTGTGGGCTGATAAGACTGTAAGCGGATGAGCTAATGAGTGTGCGAGTTCGTGGGTTATTAAGTTCGTGATCTGGCAAATTGATGCACGCTCTTAATCATTAGAAATGATTTAGGGGACGCAAGCCCTACTGCCTACGTCCCCTAAAACGGCCTTAATTCTTAGATGTAGCCTTTGGTTTCTTCAATTCCAGCTTAGGAATTTTTATCTTTTGGCCTTCTTTCAGTTCCTTCACGTTCCCGTTAACGGCCTCAATGTAGCACTCCATACCAGGACCTAACATGCTTTTGCTTAACGAATAAAGCGTTTGACCTTTGGTAACCGTTACAACATGGGCAATACCCACAATCTTATAAGCACCCGTTCTCACACGAGCGTCTTTCTCGTATTGCTTATAGTTTTGGCTTTCGTCTGTGTTGGCCTTAGCCTTTTCTTGCTTTGGCGCAGGTTTATCCGTCGTTTTTTCGGCAGACTTCCTATTCTCGGCAGTTGTTGCAGCGGTCTTCTTCTCGTCTGCTTTCTCCGCCTTTTTCTCAGCATTTTGTGCTATCTTCGCCTCGCTAGCTGCCAAATCGGCTTTGGTTTGGGCATCTATTAGCCTGTTTATCGAGTCTTCGCGTGCCGAATCGGTAGGCGAAAGCGGTTGTTCGGATGCCTTTGGATCAGAAGGTTTAGAGGTATTCAATAGCGTTTCGAGGTGCGAAATGCGGTTGTCTTTCAGCTGCATTTGGTTCAATAGGTACCAAGCCACACCGCCAGCAACTACAATAATGCCAACAACACAGGCCACAATAAGCCTTCTGCGCTTTCTTCTGCGTTCCTCTTCTTCCCATTCGTCCGCTTCGTATTCACACGAGTTTTCATCTGTTTCGTCGTCTTCGTCAGAGTCCTCTTCATCAGATTGAAGTTCGGTTTCCACATCCGAGTTGTCAGCGTTGTTGCTTTCCGTGTCTGCTGATGTCGGCTCATCTTCTGTTTCAACGTTCTCATCAACAAGCGTTTGGCTTTCAACAGCAGACACCGCACAAGCCGCTTGTACAGGTTCGCACCCGTTATCGTCGTGGGTTTCGGTAGCTACAACATCATTGTCGGCATCAAGCCTATCTTCTTCTTTCGCGGGTTCGTCTTCCACGTCATCGGTTGTTTCCTCCACATCGCTTACCTCTGCGCTTTCTACAACATCCATTTCGGTAGCATCGGGCGTTTCGTCTGCCTGCTCAGAAAGCACCTCAACCTGTTGGGGTTGTTGCAGTGTTTCTTCCGTTTCCGCATCAGAAAGGATGTCGGACACGTCTGTTTCGGTTTCAATGGCAGTTTCCTCCACCGCTAATTCAGCATGCTGAACAACACTTTGCTCAGGTTCATCCTGCTTTTCGCCACCGTTAAGCAAGCGCAACTGGTCGGCAGTGAGGGTAAGTTGGCTTATTGCATTCACTGCATTTTCGGTCGTAGCGGTTGGCAGTTGGTCGCCATTAAGTGCCGAAAGCTGTTGCATCGTAAGTACATGGCTCCTTTCGGGAGCTTTGACAACCGGCACTTCCGTTTCGTTAACCACTTCCGTGGGTGTGCTAGCCAATGCGTCGGCAGCTTGGTTCACTGCTACTTCAATCTTAGAAGGCGGCAAAGTAGAGGTGGGTGTCGCCTCTGCACCGTCCGAACTGTCGTTCAAGGGCGCGAGTTCTGCGTCTGATGCCGTCTCCGTCCAGTCCATTCGTTCCAACTCTTTCAAGTCAACACCATCGTTTATAACCACCGTATCGAATTGTGCGAAGGGCTTGTTCACCAAATCTTTCATGGTGCTGTCGGGCGTAAATGATATTTTGTCGCGTCCATCAATGATTATCGGCTCGCCCGTGTTAACGTCAACGCTCTTACGAGCGCTGACGCTCATCACCTTAAACGTGCCAAGCCCTTTTAGCTTAACCTGCTTATCATCGTTCAATCCCACGTTAAGCGTATCGAACATTGTTGCCACAAAGTTCTCGGCCTCTTTCAAAGAAAGCTTGTTTTTGTTGACAAGAGCCATTGCCAACTCGCGGATACCAACTCTGTTATTCATCTTCACCTCCATTTTTGAGACGTTCCTTAATGGAAGCCGTGGGCCTAAAATTCAACACGAGTTTAGGTGGAACTAGCATGCGCTGCTGGGTGGCCGGGTTGACCACCACGCGTTCGAGTCGTTTTTTCACTTCGAATGTGCCGAATCCAGGTATCGAAACGACGTCGCCCTCGTCGAAACGTACAGCCATTTCGTCGATGACGTTGCGCACTAAGGTTTGGGTTACGTTCTGCGTATAGCCCGTTTGTTGCGCTAGTTCGGTTATAAACTCTTTGTTGTTCATTCTATTTCACCATATAAGTCAAATTCTTCACTGTCGGTGATGCGCACGTTATAGAAACTTCCAACGCGCAATTTCACCGTTGCTGGGATAAGCACTTCGGGGTCTACCTCTGGCGAAGACCATTCCGTTCTCCCTATATAGTAGTCGCCTTCCTTTCTGTCGATAATCACTCGGAGCGTTTTGCCCACCTTTTGGGCCTCTACGTCCGCACTGATATCTTGTTGCAGGGCCATCAGTTGGTCCAGTCGGCGTTGTTTCACTTCGTCTGGTATGTTGTCTTCGTAATGTTTCGCGCTGTAAGTACCTTCTTCTTCGGAGTAGGCAAAGGCACCCATGCGCTCGAAACGCGCCCATTTCACAAAGTCGAGCAACTCGTTAAAGTCGTCTTCCGTTTCTCCCGGAAATCCAACCATCAAGGTTGTGCGTAGGTGAATGCCGGGTATTTCTTCGCGAATGCGCTTTATCAGTTCCATCGTTTGAGCCTTGGTAACATGTCGGTGCATGCGTGTAAGCATGTTGTCGGATATGTGTTGCAGGGCGATGTCGATGTATTTGCACACGTTTGGCTTGTTCTTGATTACATCGAGCAGGCTGTGGGGGAACTGATTGGGGTAAGCATAGTGCAGCCTAATCCACTCCACGCCCTTGATGTCGGCCATTTCGCTAATCAAATCGGTTATCTGGCGTTGCCCATCAAGGTCTACACCGTAATAGGTAAGCTCTTGGGCGATGATTTGAAACTCTTTTACACCCTGCGAAACCAAGCTGCGCACCTCTTCAAGAATTTCTTCTTTGGGGCGACTTACGTGCTTGCCCGTGATAAGCGGTATGGCACAATAGGCACAACTGCGGTCGCAACCTTCGCTAATTTTGAGGTAGGCATAATGGCGAGGCGTGGTAATGCTGCGCGTTCCGTTGCACGACGCGATGACGCCTTTCCCTAAATCTTTAAGCAAGTTTTTGTAATTGAACTTGCCGTAGAACTTATCTACCTGCGGTATTTCCTGTTCCAACTCCTTTTGGTAGCGTTGCGACAGGCAACCCATCACGTAAAGCTGTTTCAAACGCCCTTCTTCCTTGGCTTGTGCAAACTCTAAGATGGTGTTGATGCTCTCTTCTTTTGCACTTTCTATGAAACCGCATGTGTTGATAACAACGATTTCTCCATTCGGTTTTTTGCTGTCGTGCACGCAGTGGTATCCGTTCGCTTCAAATTGCTTCATCAGCAATTCACTATCAACGAGGTTCTTTGAGCACCCCATTGTGATGATGTCAACCTGATTCTTTTTCATTCTAATGTTTGAGTACTTGTTGAGATGTCGCCTTGTCCGCACGAACAACGTGGGGAACGAAGAGGCACAGCACGAGTGCTGTGGCACTCTGGTAAGGCGAATGGGGGATGTTGACCCCGTTTATTCATTGTAAGTTGATGAGTTTGTAAGTTCACTAGTTTAATGTTTCACCATCATGTTCTCAATTAAAAACCGACGAACTTGAAGGTTGAAGTACTCAACGAGTTCACTATACTACAAACTCAGCAACTTTTGTTATTCATTGAAAAGCGAATCTACGAAATGCTGGCGGTTGAAGAGTTGCAGGTCTTCCATGCCCTCGCCTAGGCCAATGTACTTTACAGGAACTTTTAATTGGTCGCTGATACCAATCACCACGCCACCCTTAGCCGTGCCGTCGAGTTTGGTAATGGCCAATGCGGTGATGTTGGTAACGGCCGAAAACTGCTTGGCTTGCTCGAAAGCGTTCTGCCCGGTTGAGCCATCTAGCACCAATAACACTTCGTTGGGAGCATCGGGCAGCACCTTTTTCATCACTTCCTTTATCTTTTTCAACTCGTTCATCAGTCCCACCTTATTGTGTAGTCGGCCTGCCGTGTCGATGATAACCACGTCGGCACCGTTGGCTTTGGCCGAACTGAGGGTATCGAACGCCACCGATGCGGGGTCGGAGCCCATCTGTTGTTTCACAACGGGCACGCCAACGCGTTCGCCCCAGATGCAAATCTGTTCTACGGCAGCAGCCCTGAAAGTGTCGGCGGCTCCAAGATAAACCTTCTTTCCTGCCTGCTTAAACTGGTGGGCCAGCTTACCTATGGTGGTTGTTTTGCCCACTCCGTTCACGCCCACCACGAGTATCACGTATGGATTGCCCGTTTCGGGGAGTTCCCAACTATCGTTGTCTTGCGTGTTATTCTCGGAAAGCAGTGCAGTAATCTCTTCTTTCAGGATGTTGTTGAGTTCGCTTGTGGACACGTATTTGTCGCGAGCAACGCGCGTTTCAATTCTCTCAATGATTTTCAACGTAGTGTCTACGCCCACGTCGGATGTGATTAGGATTTCCTCCAAGTCGTCGAGAACCTCGTCGTCAACCTTCGACTTTCCGGCTATCGCACGCGTTAACTTGCTAAAAACGCTTTGCTTGGTCTTTTCCAAACCTTTGTCTAGCGTTTCTTTCTTGCTTTTGTTGAAAAACCCGAATATGCCCATTTCGTTTCTTTTTGCTGCAAAGATACTTATTTTTATTTAGAAAACCTACACAAGTGAGCGTTTAGTGGGCTATTGTTTGTACGTTGGCATCAACCGAAAGCGAGGCTGGCTTGGCGCAAGTACGTGGAATGTGCATTTTGATACAACTATAATGGGGGTGTGATTAATATTTTTGTTGCAAAAGTTTGTAGATTTAATGAAAGTATATAATTTTGCAGCAATACAACACACAAAAGGTTGAAAACAGACTATCGGGTTGTCTTTGTGCAGACGGCACATTTACGCGACATTCCCCCCGACAAACAATCATCGCAAGAAAGATAATCAATCATATATGAAACAAGAAAAAAAAGCTTTGACTCTTAAAACACTTAGCAAGAGCAACGTGTGGAGCATACAAGAGAATGACGTGTTCAGAATGTGGGAAGCTGCTGAAAAAGACGCTGACCTAAAAGATAACGCACGCCATTATATGGACGTTGTGAAAAGCGCGTTTGAAGCAGAAGAGATAAAGATAGACCGACCTGAAATCATAAAGAAGTATGAGGACCGCGGATTTAAGGTGGGAGCGATAAGGCTGGAAGAAGGACAAAAGACGAAAATGGCCATTAAGAAACGCCCCATCATGCGTGTTACCGACCTTACTTACGAAAACATACGCCACATTTCGGCAGCAAAACTCATCGAGGTGCTTGACAGAAACTTTGGCGGAGGCTGGGATTCGCTGTCACAAAGCGTGAAAGACATCATCGAAAGCGGCTTTGAGGTGAGCACGACCGTATTGCCAAAGGACCGCTTGCACAAGAAAGGGGGCATGTTCGATAAGAAGACCGAAGACGGATTTGAAGCACTTGAAATAGAGAAAGGAACGTGGGTGGAGGCCATTTTCGTTAAGGAAAAACCCGAAATGGAAAGGGTTACATCCCGACACGACGACAACTTTGCAGACGAGAAAGACCTTAGCAGTCGTGACGAAGACAATGAGGACGAAGACGAAGTAAACGACTCGGAAAGTCAATATAAGGACGACGAGGATGATGACGATTCGTTCGACGAGGACATCCTCACCGAAGAAAGCTACCGAACAACGTTCGAGGAAGACAACGACGAACTGGGCATGGAGGCCGAAAACATCGGTGACGAGGACGACAATTACTAAGGCCATAAATACCACATCCCACCTTCGAAAGGCAAACTCCCCTTAAACGGAACGCCGCCAAAAAGCTCCGTTTAAGGGGAAATTCTGTAGACAGGAGCGTCATCTGAATCGGGATAAATACATATACGCTTGTTGTTTGTAGACAATAATCAATTACATTTGCAACATGAATGATGAAAAGAAAATATCTGTTGTTATAAATACTTACAACGCCGAACGCCATTTGATGCAAGTGATAAATGCAGCCAGTGGTTTTGACGAGATTGTGGTTTGCGACATGGAAAGTACAGACAACACCTTGGACATAGCGAAAAGCATGGGCTGCCGAGTTGTTACTTTTGAAAAGAAAGACCATAACATCGTTGAGCCCGCACGCCAGTTCGCCATTGAACAGGCTTCATTTCCATGGGTCTTGGTGCTGGATGCAGATGAAATCGTTAGTGAAGAGCTACGAACTTACCTGTACAACCACATCTCTCAGCCAGCATGCGCAGAGGGAGTGGCCATTCCGCGCAAGAATTATTTCATGGGGAAGTTCATGCATGCTTGTTATCCCGACTATATTTTGCGTTTCTTTAAAAAAGAAGTGACAACCTGGCCCGCCATCATACACGCCTCGCCCATAGTAGAAGGCCGAGTTATTCGCTTACCTAGAAACCGTAAAGACTTGGCTTTCGAACATCTGGCTAACGACTCTATCTCAACATTGAACAACAAGAACAATGTGTATTCGGACAATGAAATCTCAAAACGGCTCCACAAACACTATGGTGTTGGTGCACTGTTAGGTCGTCCATTCTTCCGTTTCTTCCGTTCGTACATTCTCAAAGGAGGCTTTAGGGATGGCGTCCCTGGGTTTATTCATGCCGTATGGGAAGGCATCTATCAGTTCACTATTGTAGCGAAGATGATTGAATTTAGGAGGCAAGCCAAATAGAAGTTGGGTAGATTAAACATTGTTGATGCACAGAAAGAGTTGGGCATCGTGCCACGCCCGTTCCTTTTAACCGACACTTCATCTTCCTTTATAAAATGGTACGGCCTTCTTCAAGGCTGTTACAAAAGAATTGCAAGGCCCTTCGGGATTAGGCACACAGCAGAACGAGCCATGTAATGTGACAGACTTGCTTTGTTAAGCTACCCATGAACGCAAGTTAAAGATGCTTGTTTAATCCATTTTCGCACCAAGCAAGATGATTGCGTTTAACTTTTTCCAGTTCGTCTAAATGGCGTTGCTCGTTACTTTTTGATGCTTCTTTATGATAAAGATGATACACATTTCCACCCATTTTGAGTGCCTTCTTTTTTACTCCGGCGAAATGTAAACGGTAGGCAAGTTCGCCGTCTTCGTGTCCCCATTGCGCCAGGTCTTCGTTATAACCGTTTACTTTGATAAGGTCGTTTTTCCAAAACGCCATGTTGCATCCCCGGAGGTGGTCTATTTTGCGGGCATAACGCTCAGCCAACAGGTGGCGAAACAGCCGTGAACGAAAACTGTTGAGTAGAAACGTGAGGGGCAGGCTGCTGTATTTGAGTTTGAATTGAGACGTAGCTAGTATTTCTTGGGTGTTTTGGGGCGTAAGCTTTACCCTACTTCCGCATACAAAATAGTTCTTTTCCGCCAATTCGAGATGATCAGACACAAAGTGAGGAGACAGAATAACATCCCCATCTACTTGCAGAATATAGTCACCTGATGCACGGGCTATTGCCTTGTTCATGATGGTGGTTCGCCTAAACCCTTTGTCTTCATGCCATACATGCTCAATGGGTACATTGCTTTTGGCCTGCATTTCTTCAATAAGCCGCCGTGTTTCGCCTGTAGAACCGTCGTCAGCTATAACGATTTCGTCTGGCAGTACGGTTTGTTTCAGTATGCTTCCCAAACAAATTTGCAAGGCTTGAGGCCAATTGTAGGTAGAAACGATGATCGAAGTTTTCATATATAACCGAGTTTTAAATTATGAATGATATAGAAAAGGAATTACTTGATGGATTGATTTGATGATACGTTCGAGTACATAATCAGAACGTTTTACGCCTAATGCCTTCGCTCTTTGCATTGGCTCTTTGCGATTTTGGACATCGGGAAACATTCGTTTAATTTTTTTGTAGAAAGCTCCGCGCGCCAAACTTAAACGATAGGAGCCAATAAAAGGTAGAGCCCAAAGGCGATGGGCGATGATAAGCTGTTCTTCAAAAACACCTTTGGTTTTCTCAGAACGTGCAGTTACACTATCGTTATGCATTCTAAAGCGATTCAACTTCTTACGAACTTCTACGACATCCCCACGCAATGCCATCTCAATCCAGAACAACCAATCGGCGCAATAACGCAAGCCGGCGTATCGTTTGTCAATTTGCAGGTACAGGTCTCTACGAAACAGGACACCGGCAGCATTGTAAACAGAACATCGCCACATTAACAATTTGCGCAGATAGCTTTTTGAAGGATAAAAGCGAACTGAACCATCCTCGTGCCTGTGCCAATAATCAAACTCTCTTCCAGTGGGCTTTCCATTCTCATCTACCAAGACAGCACCGGCAAAGGCAATGGAGGCCGTAGGATATTGATCGAGTGCCCTGACCAGTGTTGCCAATAAAGTAGGCTCGCAATAATCGTCGCTTTCTGCTATCCAAACATACTCGCCTTGGGCCAAGTCAATACCTTTCCGCCATTGTGCAAAGGGGCTTCCACTATTTTTTTCATTGAAGAGGATGCGACTGACCAATGGATGTGTGGCATATTGAGATAAAACAGCTTGGCTATTGTCGGTGGAACAATCATCGAGCAGAATGATTTCCATATTTTGAAAGGTTTGGGAGAGAATGCTCTCCAGGCGTTGCGGAAGAAAACGGCCATAGTTGTAGTTGGGCACAATAACGGATACCTTGGGCATAATGGGTGAGCGATTTAGACTGTGGTAAATACGTCGTCGAAGTAGACAAATGACTGCGCGGTGAGCGGTACGTCTTTATCCATAATCCAGTAAAGCGGCACGCGGCGATAAAAAGACGCCCAAAGCGAGAAAGTGCTTTTAACGCCGATGAGGTAATCGCATGATGCCAAGAGTTGCAAGTCTTCGATTGCACTGCCTTCTGAAAGGAAAGTGGTGGGGTGAACAGCGGTAAAGCCATCTATATTGAGCGCGTTATCGTTAGTGCAAATGTAAATATTGATGGTTTCATTGGGATGCAATGTGATGAAATCTTTTATGATGCGATGATATACTTCATCACTGAAGAAGTATTTTCCGCCCTGCCAACGAATGTAGTCTCCGCGCCGGATGTGTAGTCCTAAGTTAATGTCTGCCTCCGGATGGGTGTTCATCCAGCAGTTTACTTTTGCTTGAATAGTTGGTTTTATTTCAAAGATGTGAGCAATATCATCCCTATATTTGAGAAACAAGTCTGGATAACGTAGGTGCCAGGCTGCACTCGCTATAATCCAGGGCTTGCATAACTGCTGGTCTTGGATAATGTTCGACCCATCTTTAATGCAGGTGATAACGCGGAAAGTAATGAGTAGTTTGCCGAGAATGTAGGTAAGTGGGTTGTGATACCACTTCTTGCAAATTTCAAAAAAGCGGTATTTATAAGAGAAACGCAACGAAACGACGGTTACTTTATGCTCTTTTCCGAAGGCGTAAAGATGTGCATATTGCAGAATATTATTGCACATCTGCCCATATCCTTTGACAAATATCATATTCCTTGTTGATTTTGTTGTATCAGTTTTCGACGTTTAATGTCTTCAATGTCACCAAGATCTACCCTGCCTGTGGTTTCGTCATATCGTAGGTTAAACTCCTCTCGTGTTCTTTTCCAACGGTTATGGCTCCAAAGATAAAGGGCCGGATCTCGGCGAATGGTGTGTTGCAGCTTTTCAAAATAGGTGTCAGTCAGTTCAAAGTCTGCTCTCCCTTTGGGTTGGTCGGTTACCAATTGCATGTCGCAGCGATAATATCCACGCTTAGTTCGTGACACGTCACAATAGAAAACCACCTGATTGGTTGCCTTCATAACCTTTTCCGTTCCCGTCAATACAGGTGTATCATGATTAAGGAAATCAAACCAGTGATGGATATTGTTCCAAAACGGCACTTGGTCTGATATGTAACCCATCACGATGGGTTGTTTCTGTTGTTGGTAAGCCACTACACGTCGCAAGGTTTCTGCCATGGCAATACAACGTGCACCTTGCTTTTCCCTCACCTTCTTAAAAAGGCTGTCGAAACGTTTGTTTTCTAAAGGATGATAAATTTGCGTACACAGACCCTTGTCGCTTATCCAATAAGGTAGCGAAGTTATCCACTCCCACTGGCCATAATGGCCTAAATACACACCGCACGAACGTCCCTGGTCCACATAGTGGTCAATAACATCAGTCCCCGTAAACACGAGATGTTCCATCAACTGCCGCTTACTCATGGTCATCAGCTTAATCGTTTCCACCAAGTAGTCGCAAAACCAATGATAAAAGCCCTTCTCTATCGACCGAAGCTCAACATCCGACTTCTCAGGAAAAGAGCTCTCGATGTTCTGCCGAATAACGCGGCGTCGATATTTCACCACATAATATGTAACAAGGTACAAGAAGTCGGATATTACGTACAGCACGCAGAAAGGCAAGAGAGAAAAGACGAACCAAGCTGCATACAATAGATAGTAAGCAATGAAACTGATAACATTCTTCATTCTCAAGGCATCAATTTGTCGTTAACCATCCTATACATGTATTGCTGGATGATAGCCTTAACCTCACGCTCCATCTGCGCTTGCTGTTTCACCTTCCCTTTAAGATTATGTTTCATCAAGAGGTCGTCCAGTGCATATACAGCCTTGGTTTGCTTACCATCGAATTGCAACACATATCCATACTTCACATATTGATAAATACCGTTAAGGTAGTTTACTGCATACGTTTCCTCCATCGGTGTTGTCATCAAGTCACACCCGAAAGAAAGGAAGGGCTTACTATACTCCAAAATACTGAGCACAGTGGGTAATATGTCTATCTGCTGAGCGATACCGTCGCGCATGCCTGGTTCTATTTCGCCGCTGGGATCATAGATAATGATAGGCGAGCAAAATCCACCTATATCCGTTTGATATTGAGCATGGTCGCTCAGGTTGGTGTGGTCGCTTGTCAGTACAAAAATAGTGTTCTTGAACCAAGGTTGTTTGCGTGCGCTCTCGAAGAACTTACCTATGGCCATGTCGGTGTACCTGATGCACTTGTGCATAATCAGTCCTTCTTCAGGGTATACGTCCTTATACTTTTCAGGAATGACGTAAGGCGTATGCGAAGAAACGGTGAATACTGTCGTCATGAAAGGTTGTTTCATCTCGCTCATCTTTGCGCAATAGTATTGTAAAAATGGTTCATCCCAAATTCCCCAATGCCCGTCAAAGTCGGCATCACCGCCAAAACGCGGGTCGGCTGCATAGTCTTCGCGTCCATAATACTCCTTAAACCCAATTTTCTTTGCAAAAGCCAAGAACCCCATACTGCCTCGATTGGCCCCATGGAAAAAGGCCGTGTTGTATCCTTCGTTACTTAAGATGCCAGCCAAACCGGTGTAAGTGTTCATGGATTGTGGAGAAAGTACGAACGGTTCGACAAACATTGGAATTCCACAGAGCACAGAAGGCATGCCGTCTATACTCTTGCGTCCATTGCAATAAGAATACTTGTAGGTAACACTTTGTTCTATAAGTTTATCCACATTGGGGGTGTAGCCTTTATAATTACCGTCTTCCAGCTCTTTGTTCAGTGCACCTATGTATTCTCTGCCGAAGCTTTCTACAATCAATATCACCACATTCTTAGCATCAAGCGCAGATAAAGCTGAGGGCCTATGCCTGTTATGAATGGGTGTAAACACCTTTTCCAATTCTTCTTGCGACTTGAAATATTCGGGAACAGTGAATACACTCTTACCAATGGTGCGAATAAGAGCAAATGGCGTGTTCAGCACTAGTGCACATTCGGTGGGGCGTTCAACGTATTCATTGGCATTGCTGATGGTTATCGGTCTAATGGCTGAGTCTAAACCACCCCGACAGGCTGCAACGCCAAAGGGGGTGACGGCGGCCAACAGTAATAGCTGTATTCCGCTATAAGCCACGCGCTGCTTTACCGAAACATATTGTTCCGCCCTAACCTTAGGCGTAACGTATAGCTTACACAAAAGAAAAATCAACAATGCAGCCAACAACACCAAGTACCAGTGTTCTAAAAACTCGCCCCAGAACACATCACCTAGGTTGTTTTCGTTCTTAAACTCGCTGAAAACGCTTGTCGTGGTTCGCCGAAGGGTGTAAGGGAAGTAAACGGAATCGCCCAAGTTGATTACCAACGTGAGTGAGTTAACCACAACGAACAACCACTTACATACCTTATGATACAACGGCGTTTCTTTCATCCACAACGGGAAAAGCATCATCACCACATAAAGGGCGTTGGTGTAGAATATCGCCGAGCGGTCGAACATGTAGCCGCCATAAAACAATCGCCAAAGACGGGCGGGCGACAGGACGGCACAAAAGTAATTGTAGTTCTCAAACAAAAATTCTATTCGAGCCACGATATACAAGCCAAAAGCCAAAAGCAGGTTGGCAAGCAACGCCACGAATGGCGCCAACGGACTTTGCATAATGTCCAGACGATTTCTTTTCATGTTGTACTCCTTATTATAATAACTGTGGTTTCAGAGCGACTGCATGTCGTTCAACTTACGATAATAGCCATCAATGGCCAGCAGTTCTTCATGTGTTCCACGTTCAACGATGTGCCCTTCGTGTATCACACATATCTCGTCGGCATTCTTAATGGTCGACAGGCGGTGGGCAATGGCCACCGTGGTGCGTGTTTTCATCAGTCTTTCAAGGGCGTCTTGCACTAGTCGTTCGCTCTCAGTGTCCAAAGCACTAGTTGCCTCGTCCAATATAAGTATGGGTGGATTTTTAAGCACTGCACGAGCGATGCTCACGCGTTGGCGTTGTCCGCCCGAAAGTCTGCCGCCCCTATCGCCAATGTTTGTGTCAAAACCATGTTCCGTCTCCATGATGAAATCGTACGCATTGGCTATGCGTGCTGCCTCCTGCACATCGTGCATAGAGGCATTGTCTACGCCGAAAGTAATGTTGTTGTAAAACGAGTCGTTAAACAAGATGGCCTCTTGGTTCACGTTGCCAATAAGCTGGCGCAAGTCGTGCACGCCCAAGTCTTTCACATTGATGCCGTCGATAAGCACTTCGCCCTCTTGTACATCGTAGTAACGCGGAATCAAATCTACCAAAGTAGACTTGCCCGAACCGCTCTGCCCCACCAAAGCCACACTCTGTCCCTTGCGTATAGTGAGATTAATGTGGCGCAACACCCATTGTTCGCCGTACCTAAACGATACGTCCCTAAACTCTATTTGATGTTCAAAGCTGCTTATGTGCACAGGGTTTTCCTTCTCCTTAATGTCTATCTCGGCTTTCAAAATCTTGTCTATGCGTTCCATCGAGGCCAAGCCCTTGGGGATGTTATAGCCTGCACGCGAGAAATCTTTCAGCGGATTGATGATAGAATAAAGAATAACGAGGTAGTAAATAAATGTTGGGCCTTGCATCACCTGATTGTTCAGAACCAGCATTCCGCCAAACCACAGCACGATAACAATCATTACCGTACCCAAAAACTCGCTCATGGGGTGCGCCAATTGCTGGCGAATGTTCACCTTCATGATGTCGTTTCGGTAGGCGCTGTTCACTTTGTCGAATCGTGCATTCATCTTATCTTCGGCACAGAATGCCTTGATAATGCGCAACCCGCCCAATGTTTCCTCCACTTGGCTCATAGTATCGCTCCACAACGCCTGCGCCTTAATGGAGTTTTGCTTAAGCCTGCGCCCCACATAACCCATGAACCAGCCGAACAAAGGCACGAAAATCAGGGTGAAAAGCGTTAGTTGCCACGACACAACAACCAGCGTGATGAAATAGGCTATGATAAGAACGGGATTCTTAAACAGCATGTCAAGCGACGACATGATGGAACCCTCAACCTCTTGAACGTCGCCACTCATTCGCGCAATGAGGTCGCCCTTTCGTTCTTCTGAAAAGAAACCCAACGAAAGTGATGTAATCTTGCGATACATTTGGTTGCGGATGTCGCGCACAACACCTGTCCGTATGGGTATGATGGCGGCCGACGACAAGAAGTAGGAAAGCGTTTTTAGCATAGTCATGAAAGCCAACAGTAAGCCCACAACAAGCAGGGTGGTTGTTGCTCCCCACTCCACTATCATTTGCTGGATGTAATAATTCAGGTTGTTTACGATAATGTCTACTAGCTGGCCAATGCTCTCCGCACTTCCCCAAGCCACGTACGGCACAGGTTTAGCGGCATCGCTTGTCTTAAAGAGTATGTTTAATATGGGTATCAGCGTTGCGAAAGAGAAGATGTTCAATATCGCAGACAAGACATTGAACACTATGGATAGAGCCAAATATTTCTTATACGGCGGCACAAAACGACGCAATACTCGTAAAAATTCTTTCATATATAGGGTGTTACACACCTGCAAGGGGTGCTGTATAATGACATAATGTGGTGCAAAGGTAATGTAAATTACGCGCTTTCGCAACTTCTTTACCCTTGTTTTTCATTATCCAGGCCATCTGTTCTGCACCAGGTGGGGTTTCTTAACAATTTTAAGTTCATCTGTTGGTGCGTACATCAGTTTAGTAGACAAGTTGACGAGTTGACAGGTAGACGAGTTGAAGAGTTGAGAAGTTGACGAATTGACAAGTTAACAAGTTGACAAGTTGACGAGTTAACAAGCAGACGGGTTAACAAGTAGACGAGTTAACAAGCTGATAGGCGCAGCCATCTATTCCCCCTTTCACTCTTTCACCTTTTCATCTTTTCACCATTTAAAGGGCGTGAGCCATCTTTTCACCTTTTCAACCTTCCACCCTTTCACCTTTTCACCCTTTCACCCTTTCACCCTTTCACCTTTTCACCCTTTCATCTTTTAATCGAGCATTAACAGTTGGCATATTATCCATATTTATTAACACAAAAGCCCTAATCGAGTATTGAAACAAGAAAAATTTCATGTTTTTTAGCAATAAGTTTGGTTTATAAATAAAAAAATAGTAAATTCGCAACGAGAAATCAACAAAAGGTAACGACGTGAAGATACTGTCATTTATACTCATGTTATACTCTTTCATGTTTGTTGGCTGCGAAATAAAGATGTGGCACAGCATGAATGGCGATCATGGCGACTGCATTAAGGTGCAACGCTACGACCGCTTAGAGAGTCGTTACCTCTCAACAGGCGATTACTCGGCACTGCAACAAATGAACACAGACTATCCTACGGAAACACGTACGCTGATAGAAAAGGTTTTGCAGTTGGGAACTATCGAAGACTCCGAAATACATCATCGCTTTTTGCACTATTATCAAGACACCACCCTGCAAAGACTAATTACCGATGTAGAAGCAGAGTTTAACAACATCAACGATGTTAACGAACAATTCACCCATGCGTTTAGCAAGCTTAGCAAATGGTTCCCTAACTTGCCACAACCAAAGATTTACTCGCAGATTAGTTCGTTCGACCAAAGCATCATCGTGGGAAACGGCACCATAGGTGTATCGCTTGATAAGTACATGGGCGAAGACTATTCGCTCTACAAGCGCTTTTACAGTCCCGAACAAACCAAGACCATGTACCGCGGTTACATCGTTCCCGACGCGCTGAGTTTCTATCTACTTGCCCAATATTCGCTAGATAGAAACGACACACGCCCGCAAATAGACCGCGACTTGCACATGGCCAAGATATGGTGGGTGGTTAATAAGGCTACGGCTAAGCAAAGCTACCGCAACAAGTATGTTGACCAAGTAGACAAATACATGCGTGCCCACCCCAACATCACTTACGAAGAACTTATATCCACCGAAAATTATAAGGCCATGCTGCCTTGAACAACTTGCTCGTTTGCCATTTTGCGAACGAGCAAATTGGTAAACTCGTAGTTCTTCAATCCCCATTTGGGCGCGATAAGCAAGCCTTCGGGCGATTGGCTAACGAACCTTTCGAGCACAAGGTCCTTGCGTAACCGTTTCACATACTCGCAAATCACATCCAAATATTCTTCTACCGTGTACAGGTGGAACGGCTGTTTCATGTACTCCTTGGCCAACAACGTTCCGCGTATTATCTGCATCTGATGTATTTTCAATATGTCGATGGGCAAGGCAGACATGATTGCGGCCTGCCTAATGCTTTCTTTGGCGTCTTCGCCAGGCAAGCCCAGGATAACGTGCGCCCCCGTCCTTATTCCACATTCGTGCGTTCGCTCGATGGTTTCTCTGCTACACTCGAATGTGTGCCCACGCTTAACGCGTTCCAAAGTTTCGTTGTTGGCACTTTCAACACCATACTCCACAATCAGAAACGTATGCTTGTTAAGCTCTTCCAAATAGCGAAGTAGGGCATCGGGCATGCAGTCGGGGCGTGTACCAATAACCAAGCCCACCACATCTTCCACCATCAACGCCTCTTCGTACATGGCTTTAAGGCGGTCGATAGTGTCGTAAGTGCTGGTGTAAGCCTGAAAGTAAGCCAAGTATTTCATACTGGGATACTTGCGCGCGAAGAACTTTTTGCCAGCCTCCAACTGCTCGCCAACCCCCTGTTCAGGTTCACAATAGGCAGGATTAAAGCTGCGATTGTTGCAATAGGTGCAGCCCCCTAACCCCGTATGCCCATCTCTCGTGGGACAAGTAAAGCCCGCATTAACCGATAGTTTCTGCACTTTGAAGGGGAATTGGCTCCTCATCCAGTTCCCAAAATCATTATATGGTAGTTGCATTGTTCGTCTTTTTGTAGTGGTAGGCAACAACAATTGCTCGCCTTTGGTTTGCAAAAGTACGGATTTTTAATTATCTTTGTCCGCAATTACGACTAAAAACATTCAATCATGAAAAAAGTGATCATATCGTGTATGGCCTTTCTCTTGTCGCTGTCCAGCGTTTCGGCGGCTGGAACGCTTGACTTGAAAAAGATTACCGATGGTACGTTCGCGCCAGAGTACATCAGTGGCATCAAACCCATTGCGGGCACCGACCTCTACGCACAGATAAGCGACGACGGGCAACGCATCGTACGCTATTCGTTTAAAACAGGCAAACAGGTAGACGTTCTGTTCGACGTGAACAACACGCAAGGACAAAAGGTGAAGTCGTTCGACAGCTACATTCTTTCGCCCGACGGCACGCGCATACTTATTTGCACCAACCCGAAAAAGATTTATAGGCGCACCTTCAAGGCCACCTATTATATATATACTGTGGCATCGCGCCGACTGGACAAACTATCCGACGGAGGGCCACAGCAAAATCCCACGTGGTCGCCCGACAGTAGGCAGGTGGCTTTCGTGCGCGACAACAACATTTTCTTGGTGAAACTGCTCTACGACAACGCCGAAAGCCAAGTTACCAAAGACGGAAAACTAAACGAAGTGATTAACGGCGTGCCCGATTGGGTAAACGAGGAGGAGTTCGGCATTAGCAGTTCGTTGGTGTTTAATGCCGACGGAACCATGATTTGCTGGGTGCGCTATGATGAGAAAGACGTGAAAACCTTCTCGTTACAGATGTATCAAGGGCAATACCCTTCGCACAAGGAGAACCAAACTTATCCTTCCTCCTTCGAATACAAGTACCCGAAGGCAGGCGAAGACAACGCTAAAGTGTCGGTATGGAGTTTCGACATCAAGTCGCGACAAACCAGAAAGCTCGACGTGCCATTGGATGCCGACGGCTATATTCCACGAATTAAGACCACCAACAATGCCGACATGATACTTGTCTACACCATGAACCGCCACCAAGACGTGCTGAACGTATATACGGTGAACCCTCGCAGCACCGTTGCACAGCTGTTGGTAAGAGAAAAAGGAGACAAGTATGTGAAAGAAGAGGCCATCGCCAACATATCGGTTTACAACAATAGCTTTCTACTTCCTAGCGACCGAGACGGCTACATGCACCTCTACCTATACGACATGGGCGGGAAACAGATACGTAAGATAGGCGATGGAAACTACGACATCACCCAAGTTTACGGCTATGATGAGCAAACGGGCGACGTATTTTACCAAGCAGCCGTGCCCACCGCGCACGACAGGCAGGTGTTTGTGAACCACAAAAACGGAAAAACTGAGTGTTTAACAAAGCAAGAAGGCTGGAACAACGCCATCTTCTCGGGCGATTTGAAATATTTCATCAACACGTGGAGCAATGCCACCACGCCCTACACCTTCACGCTGTGCGACGCCCGCGGCAAAGTAATATCCACATTACTGGACAACAAGCAGCTCGTTGCAAAATACAAACAAGAAGGACTCTCCGAACCCGAATTCTTCTCGTTCACAACTGGCGATGGCGTAAAGCTAGACGGTTGGATGGTTAAGCCTGCCAATTTCTCCTCATCAAAGAAATACCCCGTCATCATGTTCCAATACAGCGGACCAGGCAGCCAACAAGTGGTTAACTCGTGGGGCATTGGTTCGATGGGGCAAGGCGCACTCTTCGACAGATACTTGGCCCAAGAAGGTTTTATCGTTGTTTGTGTGGATGGTCGCGGAACAGGAGGCAGAGGCTCGGCTTTCGAGAAATCCACCTACCTGCAATTAGGCAAGCTAGAATCGCAAGACCAAGTGGCCACAGCCCGCTATCTCGCCTCACTACCCTATGTAGACGCCAACAACATCGGCATTTGGGGTTGGAGTTTCGGCGGTTTCAACACACTTATGAGCATGAGTTCGGGCGACAACGTCTTCAAGGCAGGCGTTTCGGTGGCTCCCCCCACTTCATTCCGCTACTACGACACCATCTACACCGAGCGATACATGCGTACACCCAAAGAGAATGCCAAGGGATACGACGACAACGCCATGTCGCGCGCCCACAATTTACATGGAGCTTTGCTCATTTGCCACGGCTTAGCAGACGACAATGTGCATCCGCAAAACACCTTCGAGTATGCAGAATCGCTTGTTCAGGCCGACAAAGACTTCAAAGAATTGTATTATACCAACCGCAACCATAGCATCTATGGCGGCAACACGCGCAACCACTTGTTGCGCCAGATAACCAATTTCTTTAAGGAACAACTGAAATAACCTCGGTTCATCCACCCCCAAAAGCCCCAAACCCTTCTGCTAAGGAAAGGTTTGGGGCTTTTCCGTATATAACCGACCACACTATTACATAACACTAACCACGCCATTACGTAACATAACATTAATCATGCTTTTGCGTAACATTGGCCACACTATTGCATACAAGCACTTGGCTAGCGCGCCGTGTTTCGCCTTACTAACACAGACACAGGCAAACGTTTCTTAATTATTGCTGTCCGCTAAACTTCAATTCGGCTCGGTTTCTCTATCCGCAATGCCCATCCATAGGCGTTGCAGATTCCGTTTTCGAAAAGTAAGCCCCCTTTCAGATTATCATTCATCCCAGAAACTCTTCCATGTAAGTGCTCTTTTACTGCCACAAGGATTAAATTCAACACAGTCGCGCAATGGCACTGAATAACGGCCATAAGATTGTAAAACATTTGTACCAAAATTTAACATTATGAGTGCCCTCGCCGTAAAATTTCCAGGCATCGGTCGGATTTTCGCGCGTATTTTTAAAGTTTGTAACCATTTGATTTATTGACGTTTACGATAAATAAGGCACAAAAACATGCCTTTTGGCATGTATTAGGGGTGCAAAACAACATGAAGTGCTGAACCAAACGCCACCAAGCAATTTTTCATTCCAAATGGTCAAAATGCCTATAAATAACGTTGAAAATGGTGCTTTTTATGGGTTTTGGCTGCATTTTGCAGCATTTTACCTTGCATTTTGGTGCATATTGCAATGCGTTTTGGTGCATATTGCAATGCGTTTTGATGCAAAATGCAATGCGTTTTGATGCATATTGCACTGCGTTTTGATGCAAAATACGTTGCAACATCTAGCGATTAGACCCATTTTCTTGTAGTTGCGGATGCAAATTTGGGAGAATTTTTCTTCAAAGAGAAATGCAAAAGCATAGTAAATGGCCAAAAACGGAGGGGATAAGCACGCAAAAATTGCTGAAAACTCATCGTTTGGGCGCATTTTATATAACTTTTAGGGGGTATTATTTTCTAGAATGGTTCGCCCGAAGAACGTGCTTTGTAAAATATATTTATTGTTTTAACAAATCGCAAGTAGGCATTTTCCGAGATAAGAACAACATCCATGTATCTGCATGAGCGATAAGACTAAACATGATGGGCGCAATGATGCGAACAAGTTTAAGCCCTTACTGACGTAATGATATAGGGCAACGAAACGCGTATGGCGTACACGTTCACCCAGTTGCGCTTTTAATTCCAATCGGCTGTCCGCTATATCGCGTTTGTGAAGAACAGAAAGGGGCTTACTTTTGGTGAGAGGTGAAACTAATTTCTCTATTTGTCGGCAACCTGAACACCATATCTGCTGTTTCAAATCTTTTAGCGGACAGCAATATTTCTCAATCTGCCTTATCGCCAATTGCAGCTTGGTTTCATCCAGCCTTGCTCACCTTCTTGCACTTACCAGAAAACTCTTGTATCTCAATCTTAATGATTTCTGTACGATGAAACGATGCCCGCGTGTACTTCTCGCCCAATTGTTTGTGTTCAGGCGACAGCTTGTTGATAAGCAGACGCAAGGCTTTCATGCGTTCGTCTTCGTCTAATCCCACTCGGGCTTGGCCATAAATCACCACACTTTCGTATTCGGTAGTGAAATTTGCAGGCAGCAAGTTAACGTTACCCACAATACAAAGGCACACATGCGGGTTCTTGGCTATTGCCCTTAACTTCTTTCCTTCGGGTGCGCAATGCAGGTAAAGCGTATTTTCGCCGTCCCAAACGTGATTCACGGGAATGGCGTAAGGCATCCCTTCTTCGTCTGTCATCGAAAGAACGCCATACTCGGCCGTATCTATCAGTTCTATGGCGCGTTGCTCGGCCAGCAGTCGGTCGCGCCTTCTTACATGGTCGTTATTGTATTTCATAACTTCTTCTTTTAACGGCAAAATTAAGTATTTTTTGCCACAACAGCCCATAACATTTCATGGTTTGTGCGGTTAAAGTGGGTTAATTGCTTTAACTTTGCAGCTAATTAAACCACGTATGGATTGGCCGACACCTTTGTTCCCCACACCATCCATACCCAAATCACAGTTGCACAATGACAGAAATACACCCCATAGCCCATTTTCGTTCGCCTTTCAGCTCAAAGTTCGGTATACCCAAACAAAGCGGATTGGTACAAGATGTACGCGGGCAAATAGTTTTCGAACCCGCTTATCGCTCAAAGGACGCCCTGCGTGGGCTCGACGAGTTCGACTACCTATGGCTTATTTGGCACTTTTCGGCCAACAAACACGCACCCAACAGCCTTGTTGTTCGTCCGCCATTGCTAGGCGGAAACGCCAAGATGGGCGTGTTTGCCACGCGTTCTCCCTTCCGTCCTAATGGCTTGGGACTGTCCTCTGTGCGGCTAGAACGCATTGAATGGGAAACAAGTCAAGGGCCTGTTATACATGTTTTGGGTGCCGACTTGATGGACGGGACACCCATTTTCGACATAAAACCCTACATCGCATACGCCGATTGCCACGTGGGTGCACGCAGTGGCTTTGTAGACAGAACGGCCATTGCACGACTTGACGTGTGCATACCCGAACGTTTTCGCCCCATTTTCTCTCCCGAAGACCTCAAAACGCTTTGCGAGGTGCTGGCACTCGACCCTCGCCCACATTATCAAGACAATCCCCAAAAGGTGTACGGCATGCCTTTTATGGACAAGGATGTGCGTTTCACGGTGTCTGCCGAGGGGCAACTATTGGTGGTAGACGTGGTATAAGCCGCCTTACCCCCTTTCGATTGTTAGCACAAGTCATGGCCCCAAAACTTGCTAATAAACACATTTAAACCCTTACCAACCTTTCTTTTTAATCTTTTCCTCACCTTTTTGATGAAAAATTATGTAAAAGTTTGCCTATTTAAGAAAAGAACTATACCTTTGCGAACAATACTAAAAACCTAACAGTGCCATTACAACATGGGGGACGCACCGTAAAAACTACTTTTCTGCTAAACGCGGTTAACTTAATCCGAAACGTAAGTCCCACATTTGTACAAACGCATTAGAAACTGAACTAACGATAAAACAATTATAAAAACAAACTAATGATGAGAATTTCTACGCTATTTCTGGGAGCGACCTTATCACTTTCCACTTTTCCTGCTATGATGGCGCAAACCTATTGTCAACCCACCAAGAATAGTGGAGGAAACAATTGGGCACATGCCAATTCGCAATCGTTTTACAGCTTGAAGGTTTCTTCGGATGGTAACGAAGTATATCGGTTTACTGACGAAAAAAACATACTAAACGGCATTGATAACGTTTCGACAGACAAAGCAGCCGCCGAAGTGTACACGCTTGAAGGTGTAAAACTAAACAAGCAAGTAAACGAATTGCCTAAGGGCATCTATATCGTTAACGGTAAGAAGATGGTAGTGAAATAACGCACAAAAGAATATTCAAGGCACACCTTAATAATATGTTATCAGATATTAGAGATGTAAATTTGTGAGCGTGCCGTGATGGCATCACCACAATGATTTCCAGCATCCCTCGCACGTCATTGTGCAGGGGATGCTTTTGTTTTATTAAGTTGAAGAGCAACTACAAAAGGCCAATGCCATGAACTTTAAGGCTATGAGTTGTTGAGGTTGTAAGGTTATGAGCCTATGAGCTATTGGGTTTATAAGTTCATGAGCTGTTGAGTTTGTGAGTTCGATACAGCCTAGTTTTATATCCCCAACATGTAAAACTGTGTGGGCATACGCACGTGCCCATACGATGTACACCATTGAAAGTGGCGTTAGCCGAAGGCATGTTGGTGACACGGAGATGACAACAGAAACAATTTGTAACTTCAATATTTTGCGAAACCGCATGTTTTTTAGTAATTTTGCGCATTATTTGGGTATACAAAACAACTTTATATAAATGAACATTTCATACAAATGGCTGAAAGAGTATGTCGACTTCGACCTTACGCCGCAAAAAACGGCAGAGGTTTTGACTTCTTGCGGCCTTGAAGTAGACTCTGTGGAAGAGGTTCAAACCATCAAAGGTGGCTTGAAAGGACTGTATGTGGGTGAAGTGCTTACATGCGAGGCGCATCCAAACTCCGATCACTTACACATCACAACCGTTGACTTGGGCAAGGGCGAACCTTCTCAAATAGTATGCGGCGCACCCAATGTGGCTGCCGGACAAAAGGTAATAGTGGCCGATGTGGGTGCTGTGCTTTACGACGGCGACAACGAGTTTGTCATCAAGAAATCGAAGTTGCGCGGCGTTGAAAGCTTTGGTATGATTTGTGCAGAAGACGAAATTGGCGTGGGAACGGCTCACGACGGCATCATCGTTTTGCCTGCCGACGCTAAGGTTGGCCAGCCTGCCGCCGAATATTACCAACTGGAAAGCGACTGGCTTATCGAGATTGACATAACCGCTAACCATGCCGACGCACTAAGTCATTATGGCGTGGCACGCGACCTGTACGCCTGGTTGGTGCAAAATAGTTATGAAACTACATTGAAACGCCCCAGCTGCGATGCCTTCGTGGTAGACAATAACGACCTGCCCATAGATGTAACCATCGAGAATAACGATGCCTGCAAACGCTACGCTTGCGTATCGATAACCGACTGCGAGGTGAAAGAAAGTCCCGAATGGCTGCAAAACAAGTTGCTTACCATCGGCCTGCGCCCCATCAACAACATTGTAGACATCACTAACTACATCATGATGGCCTACGGGCAACCCATGCACTGCTTTGATGCCGACATGGTTAAGGGTCATCACATCATTGTAAAAACGCAGCCTGAGGGAACAAAATTCGTTACCCTAGATGGCGAAGAACATACGCTTGGCCCTTCTGACCTGAGCATCTGCAACGCAGAAGAGCCGATGTGTATCGCTGGCGTGTTTGGTGGAAAAGGCAGCGGAACATACGAAACAACGCGCAATGTTGTGCTGGAAAGCGCATATTTCCACCCCACATGGATTAGGAAAAGCGCACGCCGCCACGGACTTAGCACCGATTCGAGCTACCGCTTTGAGCGTGGCATCGACCCTAGCGGCACGGTGTATGCCCTGAAACAGGCCGCCATTCTTTGCAAAGAACTGGCAGGTGGCAAAATATCTATGGAGGTAAAGGACGTTTACCCCGAACCAATAGCCGACTTTGACGTTGACTTGAAATATGCCTATGTGGGGCAAGTTATTGGCAAAGAGATTGGAAACGATGTTATTAAGCGCATTGTGACGAGCCTTGGCATGCAGGTGGTTGAAGAAACCAACGAAGGTTTACAACTCAAAGTTCCCGCTTATCGGGTAGATGTTCAACGTCCTTGCGACGTTGTGGAAGATATTCTGCGCATCTACGGCTATAATAACGTGGAGATACCCACACAACTGAAAAGTTCGCTAACGGTACACGGCGACGAAGATAGGGAGCATAAATTGGAAACGCTTATTGGCGAACAGCTTGTTGGCAGCGGATTTAACGAAATACTGAACAACTCGTTAACGAAGGTGGCCTATTACGAGGGATTGAACAACTACACGGAAGATACTTGCGTGAAACTGCTGAACCCACTTAGTTCCGACTTGGGCATGATGCGCCAAACATTGCTGTTTGGTGGACTGGAAAGCCTTTCGCGCAACGCCAATAGGCAGAACCAAAACCTGCGTTTCTTTGAGTTTGGCAACTGCTATCACTACCATGCCGACAAAGCAAATGAGGAAAGCCCCATAAAAGCCTACTCGGAAGAAAAGCACTTGGCACTGTGGCTAACGGGTAAACGCGTGGAAGGCTCGTGGATTCATCCCGATGAGCAATCTTCGTTCTACGAATTGAACGGCTATGTGCAAAACATCTTCGCTAGACTTGGCATTCCTGCTGGCCTATTGGTTTACGAAAAGAGCGAAAACAACATCTTTACTTATGCCCTTAAAGTGATGAACAGGGGCGGAAAGGTTGTTGCCGAACTGGGATATGTGGCCGATGGCATTCGCAAGAACTTTGGTTTGACGAACGAAGTGTTCTTTGCCGACTTGAATTGGACTGCCCTTATTAAGCTGACAAGCAAGAAAGACATAGAATTTAAGGAGATAAGCAAGTTCCCGGCCGTAAGTCGCGACCTCGCTTTGTTGCTCGATAAGGAGGTGCTGTTTAAGGATGTTGTGGCCATGGCCACGCAGACGGAGAAGAAATTACTCAAGAAAGTTGAGCTGTTCGACGTGTACGAAGGCAAAAATCTGCCGCAAGGCAAGAAGAGTTATGCCGTGAACTTCATCCTGCAAGACGAGAACGCAACACTTAAAGACAAGCAGATTGAAAGCATTATGCAGAAGTTGATTGCCAACCTTAAAGGCAAACTTGGAGCTGAATTGCGCTAAACGGGCTGCAACAAAAGATGCTGGCAAAGACATCTAACGTAAGAATATAACGATAAAAAAAGAGATAATAATATAGGAGTGAGGCACTGTCGCCCCGCTACACGTTGCACTTATTTTTCCATGCAACGATGTTATAAGGGCACAAACTCGCTCGTAAACGCACAATCCTATGGGAAGAGCATTTGAATATCGCAAGGCTGCGAAACTGAAAAGATGGGGCCATATGGCCCGCACGTTTACAAAAATAGGTAAACAAATTGCCATTGCCGTAAAGGCAGGAGGCCCCGAACCAGAGAACAACCCTACGCTTAGGGCCATCATCGCGAACGCGAAACGCGAGAATATGCCCAAAGACAACATCGAAAGGGCTATCAAAAACGCGATGGGTAAAGACCAAAGCGAATATAAAGAGGTGACATACGAGGGCTATGGGCCTCATGGTGTGGCCGTATTCGTAGACACGCTTACCGATAACACGACGAGAACGGTGGGCGACGTTCGCTCTGTTTTCAACAAGTTCAACGGCAATTTGGGTACTTCCGGCTCGCTTTCTTTCCTTTTCGACCATAAGTCGGTGTTCACTTTCAAGAAGAAAGACGGACTGGAAATGGATGAATTGATACTCGACCTCATTGATTATGGCGTGGAAGACGAATACGATGAGGATGAAGAAACTGGCGAAATAACCATCTATGGCGCTCCTACCAGCTTTGGCGAAATACAAAAGCACTTGGAAGAAGAGGGCTTTGAAGTTACCGGAGCCGAGTTTACTTACATCCCTAACGACCTGAAAGAGGTTACGGACGAGGAGCGAGAAACGATCGACAAGATGGTGGAAAGGCTCGAAGAGTTTGACGATGTGCAAACGGTTTACACCAATATGAAGTAAAAACAGAGCGACATTACCCTATGGTTGCATGGTTTAGAAACTTCTTTCTGGCCATGTACCAATAAAATACACATTGATAGGTTGCGCGAGTTAGGATGTTTTAATCCTCTCGCGCAACCCTTTTTTATTGCAATTATCCTTCTTCCACGGCAGCTTTTGTTTCGCATATAAGCCTAGTTGTGGCCCAGGAACAGTCGCCACACGCGCCATTATTCACCGCCCCCTTTCCGCAGCCAAAGCCTTGTTACAGCGAAAAACATTCTACATGTGCTATCTCACGATGGTTTTCTTTCCATCAATAATCGCTTATACATCATAATGTCAATGTACTCTGTGCTATCTCACGATGGTTTTCTTTCCATCAATAATGTATATTCCTGGTGAAAGTGCGCCCTTTTCTCCCGACAATCTTTGCCCATTAAGGTTGTATATGGTTGGGAAATGGGCATTTGTTTCATTTTCAGACGTCGGTTGCTGGATGGCATTCGTTACATGCCTTACAACGATTGTTTTACCTTCTCCGTTCTCTATATCAGTGAAATAGGCCTTAAACGCCTTTATTTGTTGATTGCCGAAGAAGGCTTGCAGCTTGTTTTGCCTGTTAAGATAGTAACTTCCCGTTGGCGGCGTGGTGGCATTGAGCGTTCCCACAAATGGGCTATTGGGGTTTGTTTTGGGCGAATGCACCTGCGTTTGGGCAACAAAGATGCTCTTCATATCTGCTTGCGGACTCACTAAATAGGGCTCGCCGGCCTGCATTCCTGCATTCGTTAGCCGTTGGAAAACAACGTTATTTCCTTCCACATAAGCAAACTTCGCAATGACCGTTGCTTGTCCGAAAACGCTTTTCACCTCATTGGCAGAGAGCGAAACGGGCAATGTAAGGGTGTTAAACACGCCTTGTTTAAGTCCTTGATGAATTTGTACGTTTACGTTTTGCGCCTCCCCATACGTGTTTAGCTTGTCATCGTAATAGTTTATGGTTACATCTTGGGCCGTGAGCGGGTACAAGATAAGGGTTGTGCCTTGTGGAATGACAATTCCATAACAGTCTATTTCCGCCCCATTGTAAGCAAAGCAAGGCACATCTGTTCGCGGATCGGCTAGCTTATACTTCTCGTTGGCGGTGAATGATGTATGAACCCAGCTGTAAGTATATTCGGACAACTTGTTGAAAGGTACGTTTGGAGCTGATGCGCTTTGGCTTGAAACCTTTCTTAGGCTTATCCTTTCAACAGCATTGATAGTGGGAAGGGCATCCACTTCTTCGTAAATACCGCGCACTTCGCCCGTAACAAGGTCGCCTCTTTGCCAATTGCCAGGCTTGGAAAGCAACACGCGAATAAGTGCGGTGTGGTCTTTCACAAACAGTTCTGCATCATTACCGCCCAACACTAGCGCCTTATTCATTTTCAATGTCGCAGCTTTCCCATGTTTCATTTGCTTAAAACTAGCAATGTCGGCAACGGTTTCTTCTGTTTTTGGATTGTCTTCGTTGGGGTCTGTTGTTGGCGGCGTCTGCCCTTCTTCGTACGCTATCTCCACTTTTTCGAGAGAAAACGTCTTGCCTCTTGGTGGATAAACCGTGATAACCAACTGCTGTGCGTTGCCTTGCCAAACATTATCAGCAGCCAATTTACCGCTCGAAACCTCCATTTCTCCTGTCTTCGGCAGAACTTCTTTGCCCGATTTGAGGAAATGGAGAGTTACTTTTCGCATGTTTTTCTGCGCGGCAATAGTGAGCGTGTTGTTGCTGTACAAGCGCGCATAACCCCAATTTACGGGCACAACCCTACCCTCACCCCTGCTGAAAGTGAGCAATACCCCGTCTTGCTCAACGGTAGTGAGGGGATAACTTTGGCCTTTCCTAACCTTGGGCATTAGTTTGGTAAGGTCTAACACTTCTGCATGCGCCACCATAATGCCGCAAACACAGGCAAACAGCAAGATAAAAGTTTTTATGTACAGATGTTTCATGGTTATTAGTAGGTGTTACTTAGTTAATGTTGCAAATATAGCTATTTTGTAAATATTTACGCATCATAAGGCAAGAAGATGTAATGAATTAAGCAAAGTTTAACATTAGGAGTGGCTTTAAGGAGGATTTAAAAGCGTTTTAGAACAGTAAGTGATGAAAAAAGGGGAGGCCACAAGCCTCCCTTTTTATAAGTTCAACCCGCTCTAACGGGCATCTTAAGTGAAAAACAAAAGCTATCGTCGCTTACATTGCTTGTAGAGTTCGGCTAGGTCGGAATGCGGAACGCCTTTTTTTGTAAGCATGTTAAGCTCTTGCGTAGCCTTATCAAACTGTTTCATGTCGACGAGCGTTTCCACCTTATATATATAGTACTCGGTATTGGCATTATCCTTTGATATTGCCTGCTCGTAATCGTACAAAGCCAGTTGCAGCATCCCCCTTTCTCGTTCTATCCCTGCACGCACAGCGTAGGCCAAAGCCTTATCAGCATGTTGGTTCACCAATCTGTTCGCCAAATCAAGAGCCTCAGTGTGCCGTTTCATCTTTTGATTTAAAAGGGCAAGGGCCACCAATGTTTCAAAGTTGCCCGGAATATGCACCAATAGCTTTTCGTAATCGGCCTTAGCCAGGTCGTAACGCCGCATCCGTTCGTATGCAAAGGCTCTAAAATACAATGCCGTTGCGTTGTTGGGAAAACGGGTTAAGACGTTGTCGTACTCGTCTTTGGCGTATTGCCATTGCTCCAATTGCAGGTTCAGAGCCGCTTTTCGCAAGCGTAAGTCAACAGAATCGGGGTGCATGTCGGCCTCCTTAGCCAACACGGCAATGCTGTCGCGCAACTCTTTCTTTGTCTGCGCGGCAACATTAAAGCTTATAGTGGCGACCAAGAAGGCCAAAATTACATTTCGTTTCATTTCTTATAGCTGAGAATGGGGTTTTATTTCTGTTTGCCAAGCTCGTTATCCCCTTACTTTGACAGGCAAGAACACTGTAAAGAGCGTTAGAACGGCATCGGTTCATCGTTCATACGCGAACCAATCAAGCCGCCACCATCGTCGGGCAAAGCGGGTTGCGAAGGGGTATCATCGGGGTTTTCAAACCTCGTGTACTGCCCTTTAAAGGTAAGAAGCACGTCGCCCGTGGCACCTTTACGGTGTTTGGCAATGATAATTTGCGCCATTCCGTGCAAGTCGTTACCCTTATCGTCTTCAAATATATGGTAGTATTCGGGGCGATGCACAAACAAAACCATGTCGGCATCCTGCTCAATGGCACCCGACTCGCGCAAGTCGCTCAGTTGTGGACGCTTTCCTTCAAGGCCTTCACGGTTCTCTACGTTACGACTAAGCTGCGACAGCGCAATGACGGGAATGTTTAATTCCTTGGCTAAGCCTTTAAGTGAACGGCTGATGGTGGACACCTCTTCTTGTCGGCTGCCGAATTTCATGCCGTTGGCATTCATCAACTGCAAATAGTCTATCATGATAACGCCCACACCTTTCTCTCTAACCAAACGGCGCGCCTTGGTTCGCAGTTCGAAAACAGAGAGACCGGGCGTATCATCCACGTACACTTGTGCCCCTTGCAGGTTGCGCAGCCGTTTGTCAAGTCGGTCCCATTCGTCGGGCGTTAACTGTCCGTTAAGTATCTTGCTACCCACAATCTCGCAAACATTGGATATAAGTCGGTTAACAAGCTGCACGTTATTCATTTCGAGCGAAAAAAATCCGATGGGCACTTGTGCGTCTACGGCGATGTTCTTAGCCAAGCTTAGCGCAAAGGATGTCTTACCCATTGCGGGGCGTCCAGCGATGATAATCAAGTCGGACGGTTGCCAACCCGACGTTATCTCGTCTAGTTTGGTATAACCTGTGGGCACTCCCGTCATACCTCCGCTATTGGCAGAGGCCTTTTGCAGAATGTCGATAGCCTGCTTTATCACGGGGTCTATCTGCGTAAAGTCCTGCCGCATGTTTTTCTGCGACAGTTCGAAGAGTGCCCCCTCGGCCTCTTGCATCAGATTTTCAACGTCTATACTCTCGTCGAAAGCCTTTGTCTCGATGTTACTGGCAAAAGAAATAAGCTGACGAGCCAAGAACTTATGTGCAAGTATGGCCGCATGGTACTCAATATGGGCCGAAGATGCCACTTGCGAACTGAGTTCCACCACATAGGGCGCGCCGCCAACGTCGTCGATGGTGCCGTCGCGTTTCAGTTGTTCGGTAACGGTCATGATGTCAACCGGCTTTTCGTCCATGTTGAGCGACCTTATGGCCGTGTATATCTTCTGATGTCGGGGTTCGTAAAAGGTTTCGGGATGCAACATCTCGCTTACCACGGCGAAAGCGTCCTTGTCTATCATCAAGGCGCCAAGCACCACCCTTTCCAAGTCGAGAGCTTGGGGCGGCAAGTGCCCGTAGGTGTTGTCAACGGGCACCGATTTTTTCGTTCTTCTGTTCGTATTGCTTGTTTCGGGCATGTTCTATATGTTTATATCGTGTGTTGTCCCCTATCGTTCGGGGCGTTTCTCAATCAACAATTTGGCCGTTCGCAACATGTATTTCTCTTCTTCGCAACACCTGCACAACGCGCAGTTGCATGCAACGAGCAAGCCTAAGCCTATTGCTGTACTGCGAGAAGAGCGTCAACGAATGTGGTGCGGCATGAGTCTGCACCTTGTTCAAAGGCGAACGTAGGTACAAATTTACCAAAAATAATGCGATTACCGATGCTCGTAGGGAAAAACATGTTGCACTTCGGCGCAACCTTTAATTTAATTTGACCAATATAAAGCCGTTGCGCAAAAATGTGTTACCTTTGCATAGTTAACAATCAAGACAGTTTATGATTACATTTCCCTGTGCAAAGATAAACCTAGGACTGAACATTGTGGCCAAACGCAATGATGGCTATCACGACTTAGAGACGGTTTTCTATCCCGTTCCGCTAACCGATGCCCTGGAAGTAAAGCTGATGGACGAGCAGTTTCCGTCTGAGGTGGCGTGCGACTTGAAGGTTACAGGCAACACCCTTGTAGGCGACGAACAGCATAACTTGGTGTGCAAGGCCTACAACTTGTTGGCGCGCGATTTCTCAATGCCTCGCGTACATGCACATCTTCATAAGCGTATTCCCTCGCAAGCAGGTTTAGGTGGCGGTTCGAGCGACGCCGCATTTATGATAAGACTGCTAGACGAGCGTTTTAGACTGAACATCGGCAATGCAGAAATGGAGCGATACGCCGCCCAACTTGGGGCCGACTGCGCCTTTTTCGTTACCGCCGAGCCATCGTTCGCCACAGGAAAGGGCGAAATTCTCGAACCAGTAGACACACCCCAACACAACCTTAACGGCTATTTCTTAGCTATCGTGAAACCCGATGTGGCAGTTTCAACCGCCGAGGCCTTTAAGCACATTGTTCCTAAGCGGCCCGCCAAATGTTGTCGCGACATTGTTAGGCAGCCCATAGCAACATGGAAAGACGAGTTGACGAACGATTTCGAACAGTCGGTGTTTGCCATTTACCCCGAACTAGCCAACATTAAACGCATGCTTTACGAGCAAGGAGCGTTATATGCGCAAATGTCGGGCAGTGGAAGTGCCATTTTCGGGTTGTTCGAGCAATTCCCCAAAGAAGTGGAGCGTCTGTTTAAAGCCCATTTCGTTTACATCACGCAACTATAAAACAATACGGTTTCGCACTTTATAGTCAAACAAAATTGGATTTGGAATGCGCGTTCCACCTGTCGGCAAAGCAAATGGGCAATAGTTTATAGGCGAAAAGAATTGCTTTTGGAATGCTGGTTGTGCAACGCCGTTTTGTTGATTATGTGTTAGTGAAAAATGGTTTGTACCGCGGCTACAAACACGCTTGTAGTGTCAGTACAAGCACTTTGTAGTGTCAGTACAAGATGTTCAACCTCGTATGGTGGCTTTGCTTAGTGTCAGTACAAAGGGGCTTGTACTGATGTTATATAGTCAAACAGAATTGGATTTGCAAAGCCATAGGTGGCATCGTAAACAAACAAAAGTCCTCCTTATCCTCTACGCAAGGGTTTATTGATGCCGTGCTACACAACGTCTTGCATCCTTCTAACAACAATTTTCCAAAAACAATTCTGTTTGACTATAAATTCACCCTTTCAATAGAATAGCAGGTGTATTCGCTTGAAAGGGTGAATCATTATGTTCATACAAAGTCTACGGCCTTTGAATTGCAAGTTTTGAAGTCATCTAGGCTTTTAAAATCTCCACAAATTGAGAGGAGCTTATTATCTTTGAAGTCGTCTTGACTTTAATTTTTCTATAAATTGAGAGGAGTGCAGGACAAGCCAACTCACTGGCTTATAAACTCAAAAAAGCCCAACAACTCCCGAAAACATCAACTCACAAATTCACAAACTCCCCAACTCCAAAGCCCATTAACTCAAAGCTCCCCAACTCAAAAACTCATCAGCTCAAGACTCATAGCTCAAAAACTCCCCAACTCAAAAACTTAAATCGTTATCTTTTATTTTACAATACCGCTCTAATTTTCGCTCCGTTCTAGCGAAAATATAGGCCATAAAGTAGGTAAATTGGCACTATTTCGGGGCTTTTACGGCTTCCGACATGTTCAATTTTAAGAAAAAGACCTGCATTTTGTACCATTTAGCCTT
>ERZ772960.90-NODE-90-length-84380-cov-5.404435_pt1 | contig 84380 bp, 89 predicted proteins | sample MGYA00580678_ERZ772960 | MGnify/ENA primary metagenome ERZ772960 (study PRJEB29015, sample SAMEA2737930) | human oral metagenome | biome: human oral; feature: human-associated habitat; material: dental | place: China | collected 2059 ...
GGTAAAAATGTTGAATGGGTTGTTAAAGCCAGTAAGTGGAGATGTTGTTGTAGATGACTGGAACACCAAAAATTACACGGTTGCCAAAATGAGCCGAAAAGTCGGATATGTTTTTCAAAATCCAATGGATCAGATATTTCATAACAATGTTTACGATGAAATAGCCTTTGGAGCAAAAAAATTAAAATATTCTCCTGATGAAATAAAAAAAATGGTAGAAAATGCCATAAAATTAACAGAACTTGAAAAATATCAAAGGGAAAATCCATATAACTTGCCATATTCACTGAGAAAATTTGTTACAATAGCCGCAGTAATTGCAATGGGATCAGATGTCATTGTAATGGATGAGCCGACAGCAGGACAGGATTTTAAAGGAATGAAAGTTTTGCATAACTTAATTGATGAACTTCAGAAACAGGGAAAAACAATTATTACAATAACTCACGATATGGAATTTGTAGTAAAAAATTTTGACAGGGTAATCGTAATGACAAATGGAGAGGTTATTGCTGATGGAGATAAACGTGATATTTTCTGGCAATTTGACACTTTGGAAAAAAGTATGGTGAAACAGCCGTATATTAGTGATTTAGCTAGGGAAATGGAATTGGAAGGGAAAGTTTTAAATGTTACAGAATTTGTGGAAAATTATTAAAAATTTTTTCAAATTAATAGACTAGAGATTTTATCCCTAGCCTAAAATTTTTAACTTATTTTTTCTGCATATTGATTATCTGATGCTAAATTTACACCGAGTACCTCGTCAAAATGTGGTTTTTGATTAGGACGAAATCTACCAAACTTAACAATTATATTATCAAACTCTTGCAATTTTTCAATTTTATCTTCAATTTCATCACGATTATAGCCTGTGTAAATAACAATATCGTCGTCAGTGACTGCGCGCACGAGTGAGCAAACTTCAATTACATCGTCAAAGCTATCCATAGGTTCTAGTCCTTGCATACATAATGCAGAAGTTAGTGCACTTGTAACATATAAGTGCGCAATGCGCGCAGGTTCAATTTCTAAAGACTTGCAATCTGTAAGCGCCCAATTATGGCACAATTGAGTTCCATTTTCCCTATCGCACTTAAAGTCACAATAGGGAAACTCAATTGTCATACAAGTTTTTTTGTAATTCACAAAATCTTCAAAAATTAAACCCTTAATTACCATTTACATTCTCCCATTTTCTCATACTCCACTCGGCTTTGCGCTCGGAAGAATAGGTACGCACAGGAACGTAGAAACCTACAATACGTGAGTATTCAGTGTATACATCACCACCACATACGGGACATTTCTTACTGAAGAACGCGTGGTTGTTTTTACATGCTTGAATTTTAGTTGTAAATGCAAAGTATGTAACGCCCTTGTCTGCAATGTAGTTAAGCATCTCCCATGCCTTGTCGTCTGAATCGAATGGCGCTTCAAGATTTGCGTGGAGAATAGAACCGCCATTGCAATACCCATCAAATAGAGCTGCTGTTTCAATACGTTCTTGAAGTGTTGCCTTGATACCTAGTGGTAAGAACTGATTACCATATAGCGGTAGGTCATTAACACAATCTTCAGGGTACAGAATTTGGTCAGCTAGTTGCATCTTGGCACATGCACTCTCACCCGGAATTTGTTCTACGTTAAATTTATAGTCTTTGTCTAGTCCAAATTGGTCTTTTGTGTTATGTAGAACTTGGAATAGTTTCTTTGCAAATTCCTTGCCTTCCTCTGTGTAGTGCGTATTCTCAAACTCATCTTGTTCTGTATAGCCAAAATGTTTTAGTGTTTCATATACGCCAGTAAAGCCAATTGTTGAGTAGCAGAACTTAGGGTCAACAAGTCCGTGTGAGAACTGTGGCATAAGTCCCTTTTCCACGTTACGCATTATAATTGAACGCTGTACATCAAGCACCTTACAATCTAGTTCTACTAAGTTTTTAAGTCTAACTAGATAGTCCTGCTCGTCTTTTGACTCATATGCAAGGCGCGCGAGGTTGATAGCGCTTACTTTCATAGAACCTACTTTTAGCGCAGTACCGCCAATTGAGTTGAAGTAAGAGTCGTCAATTTGGGATTTTAATCTGCAACAGTTAGATAGACTTGTAACAGAATCGTCAATGAAAAAGTTACTGTCAGTCCATTTTCTATTGTGTTTGCTACACCAGCGCGCGAATGGCTCGTCGATGAATTTGCCGTTTTGGCGCAGTAGTGCCATTGTAAGAACTGGGAACGTCATCATGTTGTGCGCGCGAATTTCACTAACTGTTTCCATGAAAACCTTTTGGAACTCTTGAATTTCGTCTAGGTCATCTACCATGAATGTGCCATCAGGGTATGTTGCACCGCCAAATAGGGCTTCTAGGTATGGCTTGTCGAATACAGATACGTTGGTAAATGCGCTCTGTTGTCCACCCCTTAGGAATGGTTGGTTTAGTGCGTACACAAAACGTTGAATTTGTTGTTTTGCGAACGTTTCTCCATGCTCTTTGGTAAGTCCCATGTATCCGTTCTGAACGTCTTTCTTCCAAAAGTAGTAGAAGTATGGAATGATATTTGGAAGTCCAATAGCGCCTGAGGTTCTGTTACAAGCAAAACTAATGAACTCTTTTACGAAATCTACAAATGTTTCAAGGTGCTGTGGTGGCTCACCATTAAAACCATCAATAAAAAATAGTCCTTGCTCTGCTAGGTCTTTAAGGTCATAAGCGAAGCAATATGACACGAATGTTGACGAGTGAGCGTCGTGCATATACAGGGCGCGCGTCCACTCTTGCTCTAGCCACTCACAAGCTATTTTGAAACCGTACTTTTTATTTAGTTCGTAGAAAATTTTGTTGAAGGCTAAAAGTTTTTGGTGTGCCTTTGGCATTTCAGTTGTCATGGTTAAAATGTCTTTGTGTCCTACGTTGGCGTTGCCATCAATAGATGCATCAGCAACGCTTTCCTTATCCACAAAACCATCAATAAAGTCTGTGTAACTTAATTGGTCATCATCAAAACCATTAAGTCTTGCCATTTCAGTTCCATATTTGGCTTGCAGTTTGTTATACTGCGTAATAAAATTTTTGTTTAAATGAACATTAATATTCAATACAAAATCTCCTTTAAAGTGAATTGATAAGGTTGTTGGCGTCCATGAAATTTAGAATGGTGTCGTTGTCTGTCACAATCGGCATTTCCATTATGTTATGCGCCTGCGCGAACTCAATCGCTTTATCCCCCTCTATGTAGTTATAACTTATGTTTTTACTATCTAGTTTTGCCTTCAGTACATTGCACTTAGGGCAACCTGTTGAATATAGCGTTATCATCATGTGTTCCTTTCGTGGTACGAAGCGTACGAAAAAATCATGGGCAAAGGATTAATTTTCCCTTGCCCTATTAAGTAGTTTTTCGGTAGGCTTTCTATGAATTTTCGGTATCTAACTCGCGCGCTCTTGTAGTCACTACACCTTTTTCACTAACATTGATAATTTCTTCAATAAGGTGGAATGGTGTTTTTTTGTACTTTTTGCACAAGAAGTTGTCGCCACGTCTAATGCCTGTTGCTACTATTTTTGTACCGCGCGAAAACATAGATTTCTCTATAACGTGCTTTTTACCATCTGCGCCTACTTCAGATAATTGTCTATCATAGTGAGTAAATGCGTCACCATATATTTGTACGGTCACTACACCAGTTGGAGTTAGCAATGTAACAAGTTTTTTAGCTTTATCTCTATCCAATACTGTACCGCAAATTCTGTGGATACGATATATTGGTATTTCGCGCTGACTATTCTTTGGAGTGAATGTGTATTCAACGTCAGGCTCTTCGCTTAGGTCGAAGAAGTCAACGAACCCATTTCTGTCTAAATTCACGTGCGCCAACTCATGCTCGTGTATGTAACATGAGATACTATCCATTTCCCATTTAGAGTACGAGCCTTCACAATACTTTTCTACAATTTTTTGAATTTCTTCCTCGTTGAATTGTAGTAAAAGTTCTTCTTGATGGTCTTGGATATATTTTTTCACTGGTGCTAACGCACGGTCTTTGTTTTTCTTCCACGCTGTTTTCTTGAGCGCGAAGCCACTTGGCGCACTTGGATTTGGAGTAAGTTCATCAAGTGAGAAGTTACGTTCCCAAAAGCCATAAGCATCGTTGTCTAGGTAGTATCCTTCATACTCCTTACATTTAAATTTTTTGTTTGATAAATATGTATTAAAGTCAATTACTGCGCACTCAAAAGGAAACTTATTTAAAAGTCCTTTTTCACTTAGTTTGCGCGCGTTTTGCATGTTAAGTTTAGTTTTTGTATCAGAAACTTGAAATGCGAATTTTTCCGCAATTTTATATCGTTCTATGCCTTCCAACTCATCAAAAGCGCCTGATTTTATTAAGTTAAAAACCTGTGTTTTATTGATTTTTACCTTATTGCAAAAATCATCTAAACTTTTGTAAGGTCTATTACTAATAATATCCTTTACTACAGATAGTCCAATTTTGTTCATACCGCTCATGCCATATAAAATGGAATTAGACTCAATGTCCGGTGAGAACGTATAGCCAGACTTATTAATGTGTGGTGGCTGAATGTGGATACCGCTGTGCATAAACTTACCAATCGCTGTTGCAATTTTACCATAGTCTACACTTGCTTTCACGTCTTCGTCGTTGAGATAGTCCGACGAGTCCGCGCTCATGCCACTATCTGCAATTAGACATGCGGTATTCCATAGTATAACTGGAAATCTAAAAGCTAGGTTCATTTCTTGTAAACCAATGATACTATATGCAAGTGTATGAGATTTGTTGAAACTGTAGCCGAGTTGTGGCACAACTCCTGCTCTCCATGCATACACCAATAGTTCTTTTCTCACACCAGCGCGCAGTCCATTCTCGATGTATTCTGCATGGAGAGAGTCAATTTCTTCCATTTTCTTTTTGGCTACAACCTTGCGCGCCTTGTCTGCGAACCCTAGTGAGTTGCCACCCAACTTGGGCGCCATCAATAGTTCCATCATATCTTCTTGTGTAAAACACATTCCATCTACAAAACATGGACTGTTTTTGAAGAAATTGATTTCACTTTCTGTTAAGCCTGCATATCTCATTTCATCAATCCAACCATTGATGTTTTGTCTAAAGCGCGCCCACTTTTCAAGTGGTCTTTCTGCTCCGCGCTCTTGTGCCATAAGACGAATTGCAGAGTTGAGGGTTGCAAGTTCGTCAACGCTTTTAGGTTTGATGAGGGCGATACCTTGCTGACCGCTCTGTTTTTCCATTTGGAATAGTGCATTGACTTCATGATTCCATATCATTTCCCACATTTTAGGGTTGGTACGTTCGAGATTATACACACCTACAATTGACTCGTAGGTTTCGCGCAATGTGGTTTTTGGTTCGGCATACCCATAATCACACAATAATGTAATACAGTTATGAATTTTATCTAATGCTTCAATGGATAGAACGTCATACTTAATTAATGATAGTTCTTCCGCATCATGTAACTCAAAAGCTGTAATAATTTCGCCGTTCTTTGTGCGCATTAAGGCAGCATTGGTTGTGAATGGTTCATCTACAAATACAACTCCACCTGCGTGGATACCCATTCCGCTGATAAGTCCTTCGATGCCTTTGGCTACTTCCCATAACTCTGGGTTTTTGTTCATTTCTGATACGAAAACTCTATTAGGGCGGATACCCTTATCTTTGTCACCATAGTATGACTCATGTAACGTACGCAGAATACCTCTCTCTGCCTCAATTAGAGAAGCATAATACTGTGCCTCATCTACGTCCATACCTAGTCCGCGCGCTGCTGTAAGCAATGCAGATTTAGACTTCTCGGTACGTAGTGTCAGTACGTTAGCTACTCTATCTTCACCATATAGTTCCCTAAAGTGGTGCATAACCGCCGTACGCTTCTGTCCTTCGATATCGAGGTCTACGTCCAAGACAGTTACACGTTCAGGGTTGAGGAATCTCCAACGCTTGGTTTGTGACTCTTCGCGCAGAGGATTTATCTGTGTGATGCCTAGTAGATATAGCAATACAAAACCGATACCACTACCTCTACCTGCGCCCACAAGTGAGCCTGCTTCCCAACAACCGTCTACAATACCCTGTAGATTGAGAAAATATTTACTCCAACGCACATTATTAATTTCTGAACTATCCCATGTGCTTTTCAGACACTCATTCACTTCATTCAATGTGCGCGCGTCTTGAAGTTGTGTATCACTTGCAAGTCTTTCCATTATAAGTTCTGCAAGCAACTTATCACTCTCTTCTGACTTTAAAAACGTATCTAACATTGGTGCTTGAGCAATAAATTTTTGTTTTAAATTTTCATCTATTGCGTTGGCTGTTTTCCATTGTAATTGAGGAATTTTTAAGGGTTTTACGAGAGAATAGTTTTCACAACTATCCGCAATTTTTTGGATATTGGTGAAAGCGGTTTCTAGTTCTTCTATTGTGAGGTCGTTTTTTAGAAGTTCTCTAACTTCTTCGTCGCTCATAAGATATGTGTAAGCATAAAATGCGTCAACTTCGCGCTCTCCATTTTCTGCATTTAGAAACGCTTTATGCACGTTTCTGTCTTTTGCAAGAGGATAGTGTGCATCGTTAGTAACAACGTATGGCGTATTGGTTGCATGTGCTAACTCAACTATAGCCTTATTCACAAAGTGTTGCTCGGTGTAGTCTACGGGTTGTAGTTCTAGATAGAAATTACCCTCACCAAACACTTCCTTCTTACTCTCAATCCACGAGCGCGCGGTCGACATATATTCTTCACGCGCAACACCAAACTCTTCGCCCTTTAAAATAATTTGTGGTAGTGTTCCACCAAGACACGCTGTCATACCAATAACGTGACCTCTATCTTGCTCAATAACTTCCTTTAGGTCGCGCGCTCTTGTAGGCACTCTTAACATTCCTCGTGAGTTATAACTTCCAAGCCATGCTCTACTTGAAATTTCTCTAATTTGGCGGTGTCCAATTTCATCTTTTGCAAGCAATATAAAATGGGGATAACCTTTTATTAATTCAGCAAACCTCTCATCTTCCATATCGTCTACCAAATAAATCTCGTTACCCCTAATAAGTTTAAAGTCAGGGTTATTCTCTTTTATCTTGTCATAATACTTCTCTGCCTTCAGCGCACTTGACACAGACTCGTGTTCTGTGATTGCTACACACTTATGACCTAGTGAAATTGCCGTATCAATCAAAGAGGGGATGGTGTTAATACTATCCCTCAGTCTTAGGTTGCTCATATCTGTGTGGTTGTGTAAAGAACCTATGTATTTCATTGAAACTCCTTAAATTTACTGATATTTCTTATTAATTAATTATACCATAAAATATTATTTTTTAAAAGTTCTAAAACTCCCATTTTGGCTTTGACACTTTGGTTTCGAGTTCATAGTCCTCAACAAAAATTTGGGGTGTGTAAGTGCCTAACCACTCATTTACATTTGTGCGCCCAATTACATTAATTGTATGTTTGGATATGTCAATGCCTTCTAACTCTTTGATAAAGTCGTGCGCCTTGAAGAATATGTAGGCAATGCCATTGTGCATAACTTTGACGGTGTCTTGTGACTTGCCCATTATGGTATAGTTGTCTAGACTAATGTTTTTGACAAGTACAACAGGCTCGTCGTTTTGCTGACCCCACGTGTCGCTCCAATCGCTTACATCGTAGATGAACTGTTCAAGTAATGGACTAGCACTATCAAAAATAAAGTTGATGTCATGGTAGTTTTCGTTGAAGGCAACATCAGCTAGTTGTGTATCAGTTAATTCTTGGAATGTGTCTAGGTTTGAAACTTGTATTCCAATACCTGCTGCATTTGCGTGACCACTCACATATTCTGTTAGGTTTGTGTTAGTTAGAAATTCCTTGAAGTCTGGCAATGGACTATTATGTACATTACGAATACTGCCGCGCAACATTCCACCGTCTGCGCGCTTGACAACTAACGTAGGTCGCTTATACTTATTAGCAACTTTCATAGCAAGTAGTCCATTTAACGTTTTTGGTAGGTCATAGGCTTCAAGCAACTCTAGTACAATAATTTTATGCGCCAAAAGTTCTTTTTGCTCCACAATCATGTCAATAGCTTCCATCATTTTGTCCAATATGCGGTTTTGTTTTGCACGAGCATTAACACATTCGCGCGCACTTTCAATTGAAACCTTTTCAAGTTCACCCTTACATCCACGCTTATGACACTCAACTTCGATGTCTCCATCGTAGAGCGCCAAGAACACACGTTCTTTTTCCTCTTGTGTTCCAACTCTAATCATAGCATTGATAAGTGGAACTATATAAAAGGCAATTGTAATTGGAGTAAAAGTGTCTTTGATAGAATAGGCTTGTTTTTGGCAAAGAGCTATAAAGAATTTGTTTTGAATTGAGTTTAGACCGTGGCTGATAATGTATCTATTTTCGAGATTGCGCACGTCCATCATATCACCGATTAGACCTAGCGCAACTATATCAATTTGGTCATCCATTAGAGTAGGGATACCTAGTTCCTTACCCACAAACCTAAAGAACTGCCACGTAACACCTACACCACTAAGACTTTTGTTTGTGTAGCGGTCTGAAAGTTGGTTGTTGATGATAACGGCATAGTCGCTGAATTGCGCATCTTCATTCTTTTCGTGGTGGTCTAAAACTAATATACGGCTTCCATGAGCGCCCAGTCGTTCGTGGTACTCATAATCGTTAGTAGACGCATCAGGTAGTATAACTACATCGTAATTCCCTGCTTCAATTTCATCACATACATCAGACAGTCCATGCTCTTTGCCCTCGTGTAGGTAGTGTACAACTTCCCAATTGGAATTTGTCGCTTTCGCCATTCTCTCAAGCCCAATTCTAGCCACTGTCGCGCTCGTGTAACCATCTACGTCGCAATCTACAACCAATGCAATTTTACAATGCTGACCTGCGTACTGCGCCAACATCATATAACCCAACCTCACGTTATCCAAGTTCTCTGGTGACTGTAAGTTTGAGGGCGACGGACTTTTAAATTCCTCTAAATTTTCAATCCCGCGCTCGTGTAATAAGTTTGTAATAAAATTATCGCCATACAATTCATTAATTAATTTATACTTCATTTATACTATCCTTACTCTTTTCTGTAACAGTTGATTAAAAACTTCTTCCCCTCTATCACTAGGAGAATCTTTGTCTTGTAATAGGTTTTCTCTATCATATATAAAACTAAAATTTGCATAGTTTTTATACTTGCTACACAAATTCCATAGTTTTTGAAAATAGTTGTCTTGATAGTTTTGTTCCTTGTCAAAACATACCACTATCTCTTGTGGGCGCGCGCATCGTATAAGTTTTTTGATGGCAAACTTATTTAGGTGTGAACCACATATGGCTACCGCGCAGTTGGGTCTATCAAAACTTTCAAATTGTAATACTGATTTCTCTGACTCAAATATGTAGCAAATACCAGTTTTGCGTATATTGTCTTTGTTAAAATTTAAGCCATATAGGTTCAAACTCAAAGGGTGTGCATAAAACTTGCCCTCAATTTTAACAGGCGTATACTTGCCCACATTCTCAACTTCCCAATCGTCGAGCGCGCGACCTCGAATACCAACCAAGTTCCCATTCTCATCATAATGTGGTATCACAATTTTATTTTGCGCAATTGAAAACAATATACCAAACTTATCCATTGCTTGTTTTGAAATTCTGTCCTTTAGCCATATTGGTGGATAAAGCTTCACAAAACAATCCAACAAATTATGACTTATTTTGTCGAGCGCGCGCTCATGTGAGCCTTCTTGATAGCGGTCACGGATTGGCTCATATCGGTCATGGGTTTCCAAGTCAGGATTGTAGTTACTGCAATTGACAACTACCTCATAAATATCTTCGTACCAATTGTAACTGATATTTCTAACAGTATAATAGTTTTGCAGAAACTTAAAAATTGACATACCACCGCAATGAGTATAACAATAAAAAAACTTATTATCTTTGTACCAATATAATTTACGCGAACACTCATCTAAATTTGTATTGTGACAAGCTGTGGCGCATATAATATATTCGTCAAATTCCTCGTATGGCACATTTAACTTATTTAACAATAATTTAATTTTATCATTATCTAATTGTTCAAGTAATTTCTTATAGTTCATTTTGTGCCTTTATTCTATTGTTCAAATCTACTACCATAGACTGATATTCTTGTTCTTCTTTATCTTCCCAACTTTTAACCTCATATACCCCATACTTATAAAAATTCTCAATTGGATTAAGTCCCGCATCAGTTATAAAAAGGTCTGTTTTACGCATTGTTGCATAGTCAAACTGTGACCATATTTTAACTTGCGTCCACTCACCACTTCTAACCTTAAACACATCAGTTACTAAATTTGGTAATCCAGTTTTAGAGTCTTTAAATAGGTTTAGTTCTTCTTGTGTTGGGCGCGCCATAATAGCACCATTATCCGCCTTGTTGATAATGGCTCTACTACCTGCAAATGAGCTTTCGTTACGCACTCCTCTATCGTCATCGCCCTTGGCATTGAGCTGTGTTGAAGTGAACATGGCGACGTTTAGCTCCACCGCTAAATCCTTCAACGCGGTCGAAAGCATCAGTAGCACCTCATCGTTCCTCAGCGCAAACCCACGAAACTCACCCAAAAGCGCGGGACCGATAAAGATGTAGTCATAAAACACGCACGTGATATCATGTGTCAGGCAGTTCTCGCGCACGAGTGTTTTGATGAGTTCAATGGTAGGGTTTGGAATTTTAACCAAAATTAAATTATTCTTAAAGTGCTCTAAAATTTCAATACCTTGATTTAAAACTTCGCGCTCTAAATCACTAAAGTTCGCATATCTAAACTTACCCTCATTTATACCTGTAATATATGCCAATACCATCTTGCGCGCTTCTGAAAACTGTTGCTCTGTAACAATAAACAGAACCTTTTCGCTACTACCTTTGACTTCCCACTTCTGTGTCGTCCAATTGAACCTCATAGGAAACGCCAAGTAACACGCATCGGCAATCGCACTTCTTGTTTTACCAGTACCACTGGCTGCTGAACGTATTGTAAGGGTGCCTGGCATTGCTCCATTAATAACTTGGTTCCACATCGCACCCTGTACTGGCACACCCATAGATTGTTGTTCTTGAATGTCGGACAATAGACTTTCTAGTCCTTCTGCCACGTTCTCAACTTCTACTTCATCATTAATCTCATACTGACTTTCGATGGATAGTAGTTTGCGCCTTACCACATTAACAATATCTTGGATTGTATAGGTTTCAAATAATTGATTAACTTCATATGCCTTTGGGTCGGATAGGTCATCAATATAAATCTCACTTATATCAAACCCATTTTTGCTTAAATCGCGCAGTAAATTAATTTTCTTAAGTTTCGTGTAATAGTAGTCAAAATTATCAACTTCCGATAGTGAATAAATGTCTTGCAAATATTCAATACCATTAGAGCGTTGAAAAACTCCTTCTGCCTTTGGATTGGTAGATAGACAATCTTCTACATCAATAGGTTGAATTTTTGTTGCGCCACTTTCATATAACTTTGTAAGTGCCACATACACATATCGTTCTAGTAAATTGTCAAAATCTGTTAAGTCCAAAGTGTATTTGTCTATATGGCTCAACAGTTGCGGTTTTTTCATTATTGAGCCTAATACTTGCTGAACACAAATTTTGCTATTCATTTTAATCCATTTCTACATCACTAAAATCGTACGTGTTTTTCTTACTTGAGCGCGCGACTGCCTTGCGTACCACAATTTGAGCGTTTTCTCGCTCGCGCGCACACAATTGTTCGTCGATTTGGCTGAGTATGCCAGCATGGCGCTCTTCCAGTTCCACCCAATAGCTACATGCTTGGTTATACACGTACTCTACTATACCAATACCACCACGTGCCTTACTTCTGTCACCATTATTGACAGTATAAAACCATAGCAAGGTATAGTATATCCCCTTGTTTGTCATATTTTTCTTCAAGAATTTTTTGCGCTGACCCTCGCAAACCCAAAAATCATAACTCATTTTAAGGTCGCGCGCAAGCAAATCATACATGCGGTCAACCCAAAATTGGTCATCACCGCTATTAGAATTGCGCCAGTTGTCATAACAGCTCTTGTGAAAATAGTAGTTTCTTGAAGGCATTATCCAATCAATGCCCTCGCGCGTAGTAGACTTATGAATTTCTCGCCCACATACACGACAATGTACAATATTATTCGCCATTTTCTGATAATCCTTTCTATATATATTATACCATAAATTTGGCGAATTTTCAAGTTATATACTAAAAAATAGAGTAGCCGAATTTAGCTACTCTACTTCAATTGTATATTCAATTTAATTGGCTAGTTTTTCAAGTTCCATTACAGCAAAGTTAAGTGGTTCAACTTGGTCTTTAGTAATGGTTGAAATTTGTACAGGAGTATGAAAATACTTCACAATGGTACTCATAACCTTATTGTAGTTTTCCTCTGCAATAGCTTCGTTCTTTTGGTTTGTGATAAGTGTTTCCCAAACTGCCTTTGCTCTACTCATAAGGTCGTCATAGTCATACTCTTGGCTTACTTCTGCGGGCATTTTATCAGTTTTATCCACCGAAACCGCACCTAGTTCAACTTCCTTGTCAATAGCATCACCAATAGCATTTACCAATTCCTCATATCCGAACGGAATTTTTGGCTCTAAAAAGCGGTATCTTGTGCCAGCCTTGATGTACCTAGTTGGCTTTGTGTATAACCATCTAGTAGACTCCCCATTTTCGTTCCATTCTTGTGTAATAATACCAATAACGTCAACAAGCGCATTAACAATATTCTTACAACGGTTGGATAGGTCAGGCTGAACGAATTTCTCCTTTGTAGCATCATCCTCAATTTCTTTGAGATGCGAAGTCATGATAAGTCCATATCCCATCATGGTAATTTGTACAAGTGTTGACCTAAACTCTTTAGATAAAGTAGACCAACCCTTACCATAAGGAATATCACCTATTTCATTTACATTGTAGCTCGCGCACACGTATCTTTCACAAAGGTCAAAGGCAATGCCAATAGTGTCAATTGCCACATTCTTAAATCTTTCCCTAACTTTAGGGTTGTTAAGTTGCGCAACCGCTAACTTCAGGTCGCCCCATGAGTTGATAGGTTGTACCATAGCGCCCGGTAGTGCGTTAGTACCAATCTCTGTTGCAAAGATTACAGTATCCGGACACTGCGCGCAGAATGAGGTCTTACCAATCTTCTCTGCGCCGGCAAGCAGCACATACTTGCCGGATAAGTCGCGAGAAATTACATTGGGTTCTAGGGCTAGTAAATCAATCATTTATCTACCTCCTTATTAAAATCCTCTTGCGTTAAAACCTGCGTTCTGTGCAGGAGCCTGCTTTGTTACAGTACCGCCCTTGGACTCAGCCTTTGCTTTCATTTCTGTGAGTTTAGCATCTCTCTGTTGCATAGCTGCATCAATGTCTGCTTTTGCGAAAGCCATTTCTCCAATAGCAGGAGTTTGGTCACCACCAGTGATGATAAGGTCACTTACTCTAGTAACTTTCTGTCTTTCTATAGTTTCACCAAAGCCAACCTTTTCGGCAATAGTTTCTACTGTGTTGGAAAAGTCAAGTCTACCGATTGCCTTTACCGTTGAACCTGCAACCCAGTAGTTAGTGATAACGTTGTTTACCTCTGGTGATACGCCATATAGAGGCACAACATCTACTGCGCCGCCAAACTTAGGCACGATAGCTGTAATCTTCTGTCTGCCAGTAGGCATGTTGTCCTTATCCATCTCAGGTAGACAAGACTGAACGTACATTTCAAGTTCAAACTTTGCCTGTGGCTTGAACCCTGAACCCTCGTTTACCTTGTATACGAAGTTAGCCTGTACTCTTGGTTCAGAAACAAAGTTACCCTGACCGCTGACAAACTCATTCATGTCAATCTGACCACTAGTAATTCTGATTTTGTCTGCGTTCTCAAAGCCTACTGCTGCCGCAGATTTATACTCATTCATAACCTTTTCGATAGATGCGTAAGCTGGGTTTGCACCGCTATCTTTTTTTAGTTCCATACTGAACATGTGAACAGGAATGTCAAGAGTTTTATCTACTCCATTGATAGGCTGATTAACTCTAACCATAATTCTGCCTCTAATGCAGTTAGCTAGTTTTCCCGTTGAGCGTTGTGTAATTTGTGTCTTTTCTAGGTCGATTTCAAGAAGTGTTCCTTCGATATATACTGTGTTCTCTGCAATTCTCATTTTTGTTTATCCTTTTGTAATTTAATTGAAAAATAGTAAATTTAAAGGGAGTAGCTAAACTCCCTCAAAACTACTTAAGCCTGAAAAGCTACTCCATCTGTTGTAAGCTGTACGAATGTTACTTCGCCTTCCTCACCCTCAACAGCTTCCTTAACTCTTACCACTAGACCTTTCTTTGCGAGGTCAGTTACATTTGCGCTTACAGAACGTGGCGCTCTCTGTACTGCTGCTGCGATTTCTGGAATAGATGCCTTTCCATTCTCTCTAACATAATTGAATACTTCTGCTGACTTTTCTGTTAGCTTAATAGCGTCTGACATAGTTGTTTTCTCCTTTGAAAATAAAATTTTATTATAAGTTTTTAAGAGGATTTTATTTCTCTCTTAATTCCTATATATATTATAACCTACTTTTAGTTTAATTGCAAATTTTTACGAGTTCAATTACTTGTGAATTTTTGAGGTCGGTAGCAATTACACCAACTGTACCACGACTAGAAAGTGGAATTTCACTAATTTGCATTTTAACTTGGTTTGTGGAAGTAGCAATTATAAGTTCTTTGTCGCTTTTAGTGATTGGCAAGAAGTCTACCATAGAGTCACCATCTTTTAACTTTTGAGCGCGCAGTCCTTTAGTGTTAGTGCCAGTTACCTTGAAGTCACCTATTGGCGTTCTTGAAATTTTACCGTTTTTACTTATGGTTACTATTTCAATTGTGTCTTGCTTACATGAGCGCCCGCGCACTACGACACCGTCGTCCACCTTCATGCCCTTAACACCCTTTGCCGAACGTCTACTCGCGCGCACTTGTGAGGAGTTTGTAATCATAAAGTTACCATTAGATGACAGAAAACCAACTTTCTCATCTTCTACCACATCAATTCCAACTAAGCTGTCACCATCTTCTAACTCAATACACTTTTTAGCTTGTGTACTTTTCATGAGTTCTGAAATGGCGGTCTTTTTGATAAGTCCATTTGCAGTGAAGAAAACTAAAAACTTTTGTAAATTTTTAGAATTAATATCAATGACTTGAACTATGACTTCGCGCTCTTGTAAGCCAAACAGACTTTCACAGTAGTTAAAATCTTCTAGGTTAAGTTCGTTTACTGTAGTAAAAAATGCCTTTCCTTTGTTCGATACAAACATTAAAGGGTTTTTGCTGTCACATGATGCTGAACCTATAACTGTTTCATTTTCGGATAACTTAATTTTTCGACCGCGCGCTCCTCTCTTTTGAGCGTAGAGAGACGTTTCCTTTGTAGTGAACAATCTGTTCTCGTTAGTAAGACTAACAATAAAGTTGAACTGCTCAACTTCTTCGTCCTCTTGTGTGTTAAGGTCTATAATTTTTGTGCGTCTTTCGTCGCCAAACTTCGCAGCAACCTCATTCAAACCTTTTTCTACTTCCTTTTTAAGTAGGTTAGTGTCATTTAAAATGGCTTCAATTTCGTTTTTCTTGGAAATTAATGTGGATTGCTCGTCTAAAAGTTTGTTAGTTTCCATTTTAGCAAGACGACTTAGTGTAATTTTTAAAATGGCTTGTGCTTGCGCGCTATCAATAGACAATAGTGTCATTAATTTAGTTTGCGCATCAGATGTAGAGTTTGCACTTTTGATGGTAGTAATAACTTCGTCAATTTTGTTGATGGCTAACACCAATCCCTCAATAATATGTAGACGCTCCTTAATACGGTCTACGTCAAACTGAAACGCGCGCGCATAAACTTCCATTTCATGGTCTAGGTGTGCCTGTAACATCTGTTTCCATGTGTAATCTCTTGGGTATCTTCCCTTTTCAAGCATGTTGAAATTAATGCCATAATGGTTTTGTAGTGATGTATTTTTGTACAAATACTTTACCACTTTATTTACGTTTGCGTTTTTAGTTAGATAAATTTTTAGCTTTGGTGTAAGCCCTGTGAGGTCGTTGAACCTGTCAATGCCGGGGTTCACTTTGCCGTCTTCCTCGTTGATAATGTCCTCTAGCTGCGCGCAGATGGTATTGACATAAGTTATATATGGAATTTCAGTTACTACTAGACAATTATTAGCCTTATCATATTCAATGGTACTTCTCACCTTACACGCTTTCCCATGACCGTTTTTCATGGCTTCGCGCACTTGTGAGCCATTGAGTACCGTGGCACCAGTTGGGAAGTCAGGCATACATATAGTTTCATCATCATCTATGTCTGGATTCCACAAAAGTTTCACGAGCGCCGAGTTCACTTCGCGCAGATTAGTGGGCGGAATACCAGACCCCATAGATACACCGATACCAAGTGTGCCATTGACAATAGGCGCAAAACCCTTACATGGTAAATACACCGGATACTGTTCTGTATCATCATAGTTGTCACGCCATTCTGAAATTGTATTTTTTTCTATATCTTTAAATAGATAGTTTGCAAGAGAAGTTAGGCGCGCGCTCGTGTATCTTGGAGCAGCGTAGTTGGCTCTTTCTTGTAAATTGCCCATGTTTCCTTCAACTTCCACAAGCGGATAACGTGTAGCAAATGGTTGCGCATTACGCATTATAACCCATAAACACGAAGCATCACCGTGCCAAAATATACGTGCGGCAGAACCAATTGCCTTTAATGTCTTTTGATATGGCTTCCCATGCACAAACTTGTCAGTATACATACAGTACAGAATCTGACGAGCGCCCGGTTTTAGTCCATCTACAACTTCCGGTATTGCACGGTTTTGGATAACTGCTCCTGCATAGTTTGTAAAGTTTTCTTTAATAAAATTATTACTCATATATAAATCTCCTACTCGCGCACTTGCGAGAAATCAATGTTTTCTTGTACATATTGTTTTTTGAAGTCTGTATCTTTGCCCATTAGTTTATTTAGCAACTCTATATCTTCATCATCAAGTTTTATAGTTTTGATAGACTGAAACTCTTCCGTAAACATAGACCTATGTGCCTGTTCAGGCGATAGCGAACCAAGTCCCTTACACAAGTGAATGTCACCCTTTATGTTAATGTCTTGCTCACTCGTGAAGTAGTATTCCTTACCACCCTTTTTGACAATATAGTATGGTGACTCTAGGCGCACTAGTCTACCTTCCTTGATAAACTCTGGCGCGAAGTATTGGAGCGCGATTGTAACTAGCAATGCAATGTGTCCACCATCGGCATCGGCGTCAGATGCAATTCCAAGTCTACCATATCTTAACTTTTTACTATCATACTTAAAAGGCACAATATTCATTGCACTTAATAGCAACTTAATTTCTTCGTTTTCTAAAACTTTTTCTAAGTCATTAGTAAGTACATTAATTGGCTTACCGCGCAGTGCTAGAATACCGAAGTCGTTTGTGCGCGCGTTTGCAAGCGATGAAGCAGCACTGTTACCTTCAACAAGCAATAGTGTCGATTTCTCACCCAAAACTTCCGCATCTTTTAGCTTATCACTAGCAAAAACCTTTTTCTTTTGGTTTGAGCCAATGTCCTTTTCAGCTTTGAGTATTTGAGCGCGCGCCTTCTCCGCAGCAATTTCTGCCTTTGCTTCTTTTGTGAGCATGGAGATAATGCGATTGAACTCGTCAGTATGACGCTTGGAAAACTCATCAAGCATTTTGCCTGTTGCACGCTGACATAGACCACGAAGTTCCGGATTGTTGACCTTAGTCTTTGTTTGGTTTGCAAACGAAGGGTTCGGAACTTGGCAATTGACCACATAAAAAAGTCCCGTGCGCGCGACGTCAGGTGACACCGTGTCGTTGATGTGCTTTTTGAAGAATGTGGTTAGGGCGGTTTTTACGCCAGTTAGGCTTGTTCCACCTTCGGGGTTAGCAAGTCCGTTGGTAAATGTGAATGACTTTTCGTGGCGTTCTTTAGTCCAAAACGCAGCGACCTCACACTTAATTCCATTTTCTTCCATTTTAATATAAAGTGGAGTTTTGTGTAGTGGAACTGCATTGTCTTTGATGAAGTCTTTAATTCCGTTTTTAGACAGATACTTAACCTTTTCTTTTGTTGTCTTATCTTCGAGCGCGAACTCAATTCCACTTGAAAGGTATGACCAATTTTTGCACATTTCTTTTAGGTCACTAAAGTTAATATGAATTGGTTCGAGATTGTAAACTTCTTGGCTTGGTGTGAATGTTACCTTTGTGCCAGTTTTGGTTGAGGTAGCTTTAACAGTTGTAAGCGATGTAACTTTACCATTTTCTACAATAAGTGTACAAGTGCTCCCGTCCCTAGTCGACTGCGCGCTGAAGTAATCAGACGACAGCGCAGTACCCTTGGCACCGATACCATTCATACCAGCAACATTCTGATACGTTTTGTTATCAAACTTACCACCGGAGTGGGGCATAGTATAAATTGCCACGATCGCATCTATTCCATCACTCTCGCGCACACCAAAAGGCACACCCCTACCTTCATCTTCCACAGTAACGGTGTTGCCATCTAAAGTAACCGTAATTTTCTTACCAAACCCCATTGTAGCTTCATCAATTGAGTTTGTAATAATTTCTCTCACACATTGCAGTACACCCGCGTTGTCTGCTGAACCCATATACATAGCAATACGAGTTCTAATAGCATCTACGAACGATAGTGTCTGAATGGAATTAGCATCATAATTCATAGTCGTTTTCTCCCATTAAATCTTATCTTATTCTATTATACCTCATTTTTTAAAAATTTGCAAATTAAAAGAGCGGTATTACCACTCTTGAAATTTTTTCTTTTTAGATTGAGTTTTTACTATATATAGGTGGTCGCGCGCTCGTGTGTAGGCTACATATTTTATGCGCTTTTCTTCGTCCTTACCCCATGGGCGCATACCAATTACTACTACATTATCGTTTTCCAATCCCTTGGCTGCATGAACAGTTAGTACCTTAACGGTGTTGTCCTTCATTTTTTGGATAAGTTGTCTTCGGTCTAGTTCGGATTGCTTGAAACTGTCGTATGGAATACCCTTGCGCGCAAGCACATAGCATACATCACTTATTTCTTGGTTGGTACGACACACAATAAACCATGAGCCGTAGTTACCATCTTCCATGATTAGGTCAATTGCTTCTAGTACGCCTTCGAGTTTGGTGACTTGTCCTCGTACGCCACGTCCACATAGTGAATAGTCATGAAAGTCAGGGTCAAGTGCTTCCAAAACTTTCGCTGCGGTTTTGATTACACGAGCGCCACTTCGGAAATTGGTGGAAAGTGTATAGGTTTTGACATCATCTTGCTTGGATAGGTCAAGTAAAAGTTGTGGTTCTGCACCTCTCCACTCATAAATCGATTGTCGCCAATCACCTATCATCATGAAGTTAAGTGGGCGCACATAGTTAAAGAAAAATTCATACTGTTTTCCATCGCAGTCTTGTGCTTCGTCTACTAATAAGTGTGTAACTTTTGGAATTACATGGTAGTGCGTACTAATAAGGTCGAAAAGTTCGTCAAAGTTTTCCTCGTTTAATATGCGCGAAGTATCAATTCCACCCATAAGTAGTAGAGTATTACAGTATGAATGTATCGTACCCACAAAAACGCGCTCGGAATTTGGTGTGTCACTTAAACGCTCACGTAGTTCCGACGCTGCTTGATTGGTAAATGTGATAACTACTATCTCTGCGGGATTGGTACCCCATTGTAGTAAGGTTCTAACCCTCTCTATCATACACTTTGTCTTACCTGCACCTGCGCACGCATTGACCACAACGCGCGGTTCAGTTGTCATTACAATTTCTTTTTGTTCTTTTGTTAAATTTGTATCCATATCTACCCCAAACTGTTCAGTCCGTTATTTTTAGTGTCATATATATTTATATAATAAGTTTCTTTTTGTATCAAGTTTTCTTTAGGCACTTCTTCTAAAAGTTCAAATGTGAAGTTATGTGGTTTTTCCTCTGCCATTGTGCGATGGAAATAGGAAGTTGCAAGTGTTCCAACTCCAAGCGCGGTTTTGACGTGGTCAGTCCAACGTCGCTTTATATTGGTGGATTTACCGATGTAAACTAGCCCAGTTGTAAGTGATGTGATTTTGTAGATACCGCTAACATCTGTGCGCCCATTTAGAACTCGTTTTATCATATCAGAAGTTGGTTGTTGGTAGTACAAAGTCCACACCAACTTATTAAGTGGTACAGAGTCGTGCAATTTAGCGCGAATAGAACTCACAATTTCTATATCTTCTATATTATTAGTAGAAACTTGAATTTTGTAAAATTCTTTTTCTTGTTCCATTGCTATTGAACGCAAGATGGCTTCGTTGAGCGCGCGCCTAGTTGAACTGTAGAAGTCTATGTTGTTTTGCAGAAAGGCTTGCTCGGCTTGTGCTTTGGCTTTGTAGTTGTCTAGTGATTGCGACAACTCTGCTTGCATAAGCGCGAAGTCGTCTTTTTGTTGCTCGTATTGACTGCGCGCTCGTGTAGTTTGCGTCAAATAATCTTGTTTTAGTTCTTGTGATAGGGTGTCGTATTGAGCCTTTAGTTCTTGCTCTCGATTTTTGTAATCGGCTTCTAGTTGCTCAAGTCGTGCTTGCGCGCTCTCCAAATTTTTCTGGACTTCCTCGGAAATTTGAAAAAAAGAGGGCGGCACATTATAATTATTATTGTATTTTTTCTTGGATTTAATTGTATTATATATAATATATACTAATAAACTTATATCAATTACTACTGCTATATATAAAATTATTATAAAACTCATACTAAAGAATCCTTCCCATTATGATAGCTTACAATAATAATTATAATATGCCCGCCCATTTTTTTCAAGTTTTTGGACTGTTGCCAAAGCATCAAAATTTTCCACTTAAAAAAGAAATAAACTTGCGCTTTCTTCGCGCTTGTGATATAATAATAAGGAAGAAAGGAATTTTAATGGGAATTGGAGTTAAAGGAGAATACACTGGCTTCTCACTCAATGGAATACACAGTTCTGAGTTGGGTATAACACGAGTTAGTGACAACAATAGATACGAAGAAAACATGAGCGCGGACTTTGATTTGCTTGAAACAAGTGTGGTTGGCGCACATCAGAATTATTTTTTTGCTAAAGACTTTAAGGCAAAGACATGGAAGTTATCGCTAGGTTTTGACAAAGCAACTTACGCACAAGTAAGAAAATTTAAGCAACTTATGAGCGTTACAAATGAATTGGAACTAGTGTTCGATGAAAAGCCATGGGAAACATGGTACGTTGTGGTAGTTGATACACCTACACTAGAGTTCATGCCTGTGTCACCATCGGTTACACGAGCGCCCGCCTACATTTGGACTTCAAACCAAACGTCACCTACGATAGTTGATGAAACAGTTTTAAATGGGGAATGTGAGTTGCATTTAAAGGCTAATTTTCCTTATGCGGTAGTTAGACAGAAGTTTTTGAAACACACTTACTATGACGCATCAGTTATCAATGCTATGAATGATAAGGGCGCGCAAGGTTATCTACTCGACAAAACAAAATTTGAAAATGCACCACGCGCACATTACTTTGACACACAATACACCAACATGTTTCTAACTGAAAGTGGCTTTACATTCTTTTCTAATACATATTGGACTAAGCCTAAAATGGAGTACGGTATTGATGTCATTGGAGAAGCCGAAGAAAAGGTAAGGGTATACAATTGCGGTGACATTCCTGCGCCATTCAAATTTATTACACCTAATACTATAGAAGCTAAGGGGCTATCCATAGGCGATAAAGAGTTCACGTTTGAAGGTGATGGTGATACATCTATACCATACATTGAGTACGATAGCCGTACAAAACTTCTGCGCGGAGTGGATAGTACAATGCACTATGTGCGCGGAAAAATTTACAACAAGGGTATCCAAAGTGGTGACTTTTTCGATATACCAGTTTGTGAGCCATTCCAACCAATTGAACTAATAACCAGTTTTCAATTGACCAATGAAGATAAAATAGAGTACAACTACTACTACTTATAGGAGTATAAATGGATAATAAATATAAGGTTTCTCTATGGGAAGGCGGAAATAAAAGTATTGACTTTTCAACTAATACACTTACAATTTCTGCCTTCAAGCCATACGAACAGAAACTGACTTTAAAGGAAAACGGACAGCATGAGTTTTCATTTTTAATACAAATGTGGGCGCGCGCTCATGAGGGAGAAGAGTTACAAGAAAATCCAATTGCTAATCTTCTTCAAAATGAAAGTGAAATTCATGTAGAGTGGAAAGACAAAACCTACCTATTTTTAATTAAAGAAATAGAAGAAACAAATAAAAAATATGAACGCACTATCAAATGCCAAGCGCTATTGCCACAGCTACTATCTCGTAATGGTTACAATGTGGAACTCAATGGTGACTTAGGCACATCACTTGGTACTGCGCCAGAACTGGCTCATCGTATTCTATATGATGCGCCTAACTTTGTGTATGACGAAGAAAACTCAGATAAACTCTATGGTACGTTACGAGAACCATTGCTCTGGGGTACAACACAAACACAACTGCGCGCTCATGGATTGGAAGATAATGCAAAAACAATTGAAGTGCCAGTTGGGGCAAGTTTTTTTATATTTCTGAAAAACAAAGACAATACTAAAAAGGGTTTTCAGTTTATTTGTAATTTAAATAATTCAAAACCAACTGACTATAGTATAGATTCTGACCTTACTATTTCACAGGAAACAGTATGGGTTGCAGAGAACGACATCACATTTACATTAGATAACATTATTGACTACCAAGGCTACTTTGGTAACTACTATACTCAAAACCAAGTTAGTCACTATGACCCTAGACTATCCATGATGGTACAAAAGTATACCAATGGCTATTGGGGTATTCCATACAGATTATATAATGCCACTTCGTTTGTAGAAAACTTTGTACCAAACCATTCTAACTTCCAACTTATTACACACAAAGAAGGATTGAAAGAATATGGCAACACTATCCAAAATTGGCAAGCTAGAAACACGGCAAAATTATACCATGGTATCTATCCTTCGTACCAATTCATCAGCGCCAGCACTAGCGAAATTACAACCTACTTGTGCGCCGACTTCAATGCTCAATACGACAGCATAATCAACACAAAACTTTCATCTACAGACAACACAACCTTGCGCGCAGGTAGTGACATGGTAGTCCGCGCGCTCGTGAGTGGGTGTGCATCTAGTAGTGATTTTGCACATGAGGGCATGAGTGTTGTACCAAAAGCAGGTAAGTTCGGGCTTACAAGGGATAAATTGAAGTTTGAAATTTTCAATTCTAATGGAGAAATTGTGGCTCAATCCACGAGCGCGCAGTTGAATAAAATTGAGTTTATGCCAGTAGATGGGATAGTAGGTATAACCAATCCACAAGACAAAGGATGGTACACTAAGACAAATAACACCTTCCAACTTGCAACTGATACCCAATGCAAACCTAATGTACAATACTACGAACACATTATAGAAGGTACTATGGGCGAAGAATGGGGTAGTTATCCATTAGAAGTTATTAAAGACTTTGAAATTAATGATAGTATTCTAAAAATTTCATCTATTTTTAATGGTAGTTGGACACTTATACTAAAAGATATTGAACTTTCACGCTTATATCGTAACAAATCACATGACATATTGTTTAGTGGCGCGCAAGTGCCTTCGGATACAGAAAATGTAACTGCTTTCTTCAAGGAAGAAGAAAATTTAGATATAACAGAAGTCAAAAAGTTAAAGGTTGCACCATTGTCGCAGACTGCAAATTTAAAACCTGTGTATTACGACTACGATGCAATTCACAGTCTACAAGGTGAAAAGTCAAGCTACTACAATTGGCTACAAATTTTAATAGAAGCTTTTCAATGTAGGTTAGAAATTGAACCTAATATTGTGAATGGTGCACTCGTACCAAAGACGTTTGCTTACATGAGCGCCGACCTCACTTTTGTAGCAGGTAAACAATATTACAAAGACAAGGACTGCACTATCCCATATACAGGTACTAAAGGTAACCCAATGTCATTGGGACTATACGAACAGAAAAGTGGTTGCTATCTCGTGCGCCTAAAGCGTCCTAAGTCCAACGTAAACTACGCTGGCTTCCATTATGGCTTAAACCTCGACTCCATAATTAGAACTCTAAACTCTGACAAAATTACAACTAAAATGGTTGTATTGGATTGTGAGGTTGAAGGCGCAAACCACGGCATATGTACAATTCGTGAAGCCAAGGACAACCCAAGTGGGCTTACTACCCTATACGACTTTTCGTACTTTGTAAACAAAGGTGATATAAAGCGTTCCGACCTTATTACAGACCTCTATTCTGATGTGTCAGGCATAGGCTTCTATAAACTCACAAAGGAATACAATGCCCAACTCGCGCTCTTGAATGTGCAAAAGGCTGACTTGGGCGCTCTTGTAGTCAAACTTAAAGCAGATGAAACGGTACAATCTAACTACGCCAAAGCTGCGACTGACTCATTCGACAAAGCATATCAAAACTTAAAAGACTTTTGTTGGAACTTTTTAGACCCAAAACCAACTACAAATATAGATACTGCAATTATTAACTTTGCTAAACAATACTCAAAGCTAGGAGTTAAATTTAATCAGGCAGATGTATTGTTACAAATTTTCTTAAATGCAAAAATTGCACGTGACAAGAGCGCGCAAGATTACGAGTATACTCACACGCAACTTACACGAGCGCGCAGTCGACTTGAACAAGTTGAGCAAAACATAGAAGAACTCAACAAGAAAAAACAAGACGTATATAATCGCTTTACTACAAAATATAGCAAATACATATACGAAGGCACACACTCTTCCAACAATGTTGTAGACCCTAACATTTACTACTACAATGCAATGAACGTTATAAAAGCTTCGTGCAAGCCAACCGTATCCTATTCAATTGAAGTGGTAGATATAGAACAACTCAAAGGCTTCGAGGAATATCGTTTCCAAGTAGGTGACAAAACATTTGTAACTGATGTCAATCTATTTGGGCGCAATAGTAATGGCTCACCATATCGAGAAGAAATTATTATAACTGAAATTACATATAACTTAGATAATCCAACTGAAGTTAAAATAGTAGTACAAAATTATCGCGATAGCTTTGATGACTTGTTCCATCGTGTTGAAGCCACTGTACAAAATGTCGAAGCCAAAGGTAACGCATATGCGCGCGCAGGTAGTATCGTCCAGCCTGATGGTAAAATTGCGCCATCATCAGTACAAAAAACCTTTGACACCGGCAACATCACCCTATCCTATGGCGACCTCAAACTGGGCGCTCAAGGAATCCAAACACACAACAATCAACTGGGCGCTCAACTACGCCTTATGGGAAGGGGCTTGTACGGAACACAAGACGGAACAAATTGGACTGAAATTATAAAAGGAAATGGTGTAAATGCGTCCACACTTCAAATAGGCAACATTAATACCGCCAACATTTCCATTTTAAACGAAAACCAACCTACGTTTCAATGGGCATCGAATGGTATTACTGCTTATGCGTTCCAACCTACGGAATTTGAACTTGTAAATAACACGAGCGGCAAGTCGCCAAAAGCAGAAAATTGGTATGAACTTAATGAACACCACATTCTAGTTCCCAGTGCAGATACACAGCCTGATACCTTCTCACGAGTAGACAATGCACTACTTGTGGCACAATATGGTAATGCGTTCTCGCCTGCACAATATAACCTATACGAGCGCGCAGGCAATACCTACCAACCTGCTACAGGCACATACAATAGCGCCAAAACCTATTACAAGAAAGATAACAAGCTATATTTCAAGCGCAAAGATGGCTCTTACATGAAAACCAAAAAAGGGCAGTTTGTGCGCCTAGACCAATTTGGACTATATGGCTTAAATACCAATATGGTAGATGGCGCAGACTACTCCCCATCAACGCTTGAACAAATAGAACAAGATGCTCAATTTGGACTTACATGGAATGGGTTTTTCTTAAATGGTGAAGAGTCTAAAGTAAGACTAGACAGTACAAAAGGCTTAACATTAAATTACAATAATTCGTCCATTGTACTCGGTAAAATTGACGATGACAAATATGGACTTCGTATTGATGGTGACCATGGTAAGTTCCTTGAAGCGCGCGCAGGTAACATAACACTTAACGGCGACATCAAAGCTACTAGCTTAGAAATTGTACCTGTAACTGCCTTCTCACTTGTAATCGATACCGAACCAATACGTCTGCGCGCGGGCGCCGATGCAAGCGGTGACAATTATGAACTACCAGTAAAAGTTTTCAATGGAATGAAGCCATATAAAGGCACCTTAACCTATAAATTTATCGACAAACAAAAATTGTATGAAAAATCAAACACAATTTCACTTACTAATGGTGAGTTTACAATTGAAAACTTGTCCAAAATTGCCTACGATTACGGTGGTGATTTAACAGTTACAATCTAAAGGAGTATAAATGAGCATAGTAAAACAGATACCTATTGCTGGGGCAGCTTCAAGTGAAACTGCCCTACTCAATAGTAAGGCATACAAAGACCTGCTTAAAAAAATTCAAAATGCAGGCGTAAGCATTAAAAAGATAACTTACGAGCGCGCGCTCAACGATGATGCGGATAATCCGCCAACAGAGGGGTGGAGTGAGATATAATGGCATATACATGGGAAAGATTGAAAATTGAATATAGCAATGGGGATATTATATATACAAAGCCTAAAAGAGTAGATGAGGGCGACCCTGTTAAGCTAAAAAAAATTGTGCGCTACTACCAAGTGAGTTTACCCCAACCAGGCGTTCCCCTAACCAACCCACCAAACAATACATGGGTTACCGATGTATCGACAATATTAGATAAGCTAACGGACGAAAACTATTTATACTATATCGACTTATTCTTATATACTGACGATACCTTTTCCTATTCAGAGGTAAAAGTTGACATAGAAATTTCTAGCGCATACAAAAGCGTTAAAACCGCAATAGCAGCAAACGCACTATCTCAACAAACCGCTCAACAACAACAAAAAACACAAAAGGACTTAGACAACTTAAAACTATCTGTGCAAATCAACGAGCAAGGTGTAAAGGTACAAACCAAAGATAACAAGTTTGCTATTGTAATAGGTAAACAATCAAATGAAGATACTCGTCCGCCTAGAGTGTGCTTCCTACAAGATGGGCGAGAGGTCGCATACATCGACAATAACCAACTTTATATTCAAAATGCAACAGTATTAACTAGCATTAAACTAGGTAAGTTTGCTTTTACCCCTGATGAAGCCACAGGTAACTTATATTTCGGAAAGGTAGAATAGAAAATGGCAGATTTTTATACAGACGGTACAGTTTGTGATTATACCCTACAAGGTATAGACGCGGAATATTCATCAAAAGAAACTGGATTTGGTTGTCTTATAGGCGGTTATTCTACTGTACAACCCGTTGTGCGCGGTCAAATAGACGCAGATAGCATTTACACGTTACAAATTACTGTACCCGATGAACAAAACAATTATAAGACGGTTAAAATTATTGAAAAAGGTCAAGTTAATACAAGTGTACTTACAGAAGATTGGCTATATAGAACATTAGATGGTCAGATTACTTATATTTTTACACTTCCACCGCGCAAACTTCCGCGCACGTTTAACAGTTTTGACTATCAAGAAGCACCAACTTATACTGGCTCTATTAATGTTATAAGGGGTAACCAAAGTTTATTTAAAGATATACTATGTCGTAGTACAATATCTAACTATGACCACCCACATGTTAATATGAATTTTGTACCTTATCGTAGTGACTTTGAAGGAAACGCGAACGTAAATGGTCAATACTATACCCACATAGTTTCTTGTGAGTATTGTCGTATAACAAATGAACATAAGTCCACATGGGCACCACAATATCGACTATTTATACGAAAAACAAGCGAACAAACTTCAACTGCATTAAATAGTGGCTATAAGAGAAAAACTCACAAACCTACAGAACAAAACGGAAGTTGGGAGCGCGAATGGTACAAGTTTATAATTCCTGCTCACCCATCGTTTGCATATAAATACAAATTAGAGGTAAACGATAACCTATCTACCGTTACTACAGGTGAGGTATATCTACCCGATGCCTTCAAACTTATGTCTTGGTGCGCACAAGGTGATGGTATTGCCTTTGGTAAAAACTCTGAAAAGGCTGCGTTTGAATGTGCACTACCTACAGTATTTAGTAAGCCCGTTTTCTTTAAGGCAAATACTAAAGGGTTGAGAAATGGCAACTTGACTATGGACTTTTATGTGGATGAGTCGTCATATATGGGCAACTCTACAAGGTTCGCAGGAGTGCCATATGTATTTGAACTAAGTATTTCAAAGGATACATTAGGAGAATTTCTTGACGAAACATGGCTTCCAGAGGTATTCCCTAGTATAATGTGTCCAGAGTTGTATCCTGTGTGCGCGCTCGAAGAAAGTTCGGAAACAGGTTTATTTAATGATAGTAGTTTGATTTGTTTAAAGTTGTATTTTTACAAGCTACCTACAAAGAAAATTAATATGACTTATAGACTTACAAAGTCTATGAGTAAAGAAGCACAACAAATGTTGATAGGAGATTAAAATGAGTTTAGGAGCAGCACATAGCACTGGTATTACAATTGTAAGGTCAGAAGTTATACAAAAAGATGGATGGAAAATTTTATATAATGAGTACTCTAATGGCTATGTAACAATGGCGGCTAAATCTAGTCAATCAGTATACGCTGCCAATTCTACTGTAATGTCAAGATTTAACTTTCCCGATGGAGTACAGTTAGAAAAAGAGTCATATATTGCACAGGCTTCTTTTGGTTACAATGGCGCACTAGTTAGAGACTTTGTCATAATGGCTGACAGCGGACAAAACGCAAAATATGACGAAAACGGTTTTAACTTTTCATGGTGGCAAACTTCAAAATATGCAGTAAGTTTCATGTTTTTCGTTGCTGGTATGAAGAAAAATTCTTAAATAAAATCCTACAAAACCTTACTTTTTCCTTGTAGGGGGTAAACAACAAAATGGAACATACACAACTAATCACAAGCATAGTAGTTGCGCTGTTAGCTTCATCAGGTTTTTGGACATATATAGGAACACGCTACATGAGAAAAAGTCACCTTGAAACTGCGGTAAAGGTTTTGATAGCAGACAGAATTGTACAAGAGTGCGCGAAGCATATTCACGTTAATGCCACTACGTGCGCGCATCGTAGAATACTTGGTACAATGTATAATACATATATGGGTATGGGTGATGGTGACGAAGGTGTTAATGCTACATGGGAGCAATATAGTGTACTAAAATTGGTTTCAGATGAGGAATATTTACAACGAGTTAAAGAACTACATATAAAAAATTAGAAAGTAATAGGGCGAAAGTCCTATTATTTTTATTTTGGCAAAATTTGTGGTATAATAGGAATAGGAAAATTATAAAGGAGAAGTAAAATGAAATATTACATAAGTGATTTACATTTGCGCCATAAGAACATAATTAAATTTGACAATAGACCGTTTAATTCTATTGAAGAAATGGAAGAAATTATCATTTCTAATTGGAACAACACAGTTAAAAAGGGAGATATAGTATATATTCTTGGCGATTTCATATGGTCAGGCGCTCTTGAAGTTTGGAATGAAATTTTGGATAAGCTGAATGGTACAAAATTTCTCATTCGTGGAAATCATGATAGTGACAAGATTGCTCACAAGTGCGCGAAGTCGCGCAAGGACTTCTTTGTGAGTGACTACAAAGAGATAGATGATGGTGACTATAAACTTATTCTATCCCACTATCCACTCATGTCCTATAATGGTGGCTTTAGAGAGCGCAACTTCCATTTCTACGGACATGTCCATGTAACTGCCGAGCGCGACGCCATAAACAACTACTACGAAAGTCTATGGTATGCAGCTGACCACTTCCCTAACACACATGTATCCCTAGGTCAAGCAATTAACGTCGGTTGTATGATGCCATACATGGGGTACACTCCGCGCTCGTGTGAGCAGATTGTAACCGAGTGGCGCAAGTGTAGGCAAAACGGTAAATATGAGTAAGCTAAAAGAGAGGCAATTAAACCTCTCTTTTTTAGTGTCACTATTTTAATTGTTCTAGGCTACACTCCGTATAGTCTTTATCATCTCTAAAGCCCAACATTTTACCATGGCGTAACTTCCCATCTTCAGTAAGTTCCATAGCGCCAACTTCAATTACTTTATACTTATAATCTTCCACGTTGGCTTTAATTTCATCTGTTAGTCCACTAAGATATCCAATTGGTACAACTTTACCATCTTTCATAAGTCCAATTTCCAAACTACTTGCCCAACCATAGTAGTAACCTTTTGTAATTGGGGCAAGTCCTTCACCAAAATAGTAATCTCGGTACTTGTTTTCGTTGAACTTCTCACCGGTTTTCTCATCTTCCCAATAAAGCCAGTTTTCTGGTGCGTTGCCTTTGTATTCGCGCGTAGCCAACTTATATCCACCCGTGAAAAAGCAATCGATTGTTTCGGTTAGTTCCTTTTTAATCTTAATTGTGGTGCGCGCAGGTGTACGCTTTTGGTAGACCTTGCAATCTCTACGCGTGATAACCATACCCTCACGTCCAGTTCCTAGATAGAATTGAAGTTTGTTCCAAAGGTCGCTTCCTGTGTAGTAGTGCGCCCACTCAACATACTCATTTGCATACTTGAGCGCGAGGTCGTGAATGACTTCAAAACGGTCGCGCGCACATGAGTTCATATAGTTTTTACCATTGTAATAATACACATCAAAAATATAAAAGTGAAGTTTTCCATATGTTCCTTCTTGGCGCTCGATACATTTTTCCTTTAGACAACCTAATAGGCTTGTAATTTTTTTTGAACCTTCATTATTTGGCAGATAAACTTCCGCAATTAAAACCGTACCATTGGGTAGCGACTCTACAAACTTTTTCAAATGTGGCGCCCAATCAATTTTATTCACATACTCACCATGTACATTCTTACTGCGCGCAACCATAAACACGTTGCCATCTTCATCTTTAACAATGCGCTGATAGTATCCATCTACTTTAAGCGCGCCATAATAGTTGCTACTCAAAATAAAGTTTTTAATTTCACTTTTGCTGTCGCCTTTATATGATTTTGCATAAGACCAATACAACATTGCGTCCATATTTAAAAAATCTATTCCATTTATATGTCCTAGCATGTAAACTCCTTTACTGATAAAATTCTTTGTAAACTTGAACTAAATTTTCTTCTGTGCAATTTGCGTTGTTTGTCTTTAGTGCGCCTAGAATAAAATCCATTGTACGAGGATATACACTTCCTCTTTTTAGTGGATATTTATTTATAAGTTTTCTGTGTTTTCCGAAGTGGTATTCCCAAAAACTCATATTTAAATAAACTGGCTCATCTATTCCATAAATCATGTGCGCGAGGTATGCGCAATGGAGTATACATTTGTGTGCGTCGTTATCTAGGTCTACTTCATCTAGTGTAACCCCATATGGAAAATAAAAACCAAGCGTTTGAATTGTATCCGCAGCAACTACATTTAGCTGTTTTTCACTCAATTTCATTGACAAAATCTCCTTTCATACTACTATTATAATACAAAATGCTATTTTTTTCAAATTCTAGGACATAATTTGACTTTTGGTAAAATTTGTGATATTCGCGGGTGCGCGCACGTGTATTTAATAGGTAGGTTTTCTTATATTTTGACTTATTTAAAAAATTTAGCTATAATAAGAATACAGAAAGCGAGGAAAACAAAATGAACATTACACTACTAAAGGCTAGACGCAATAAACTAGCAAACAAAAACGCACACGAAAATGCAAAAATTATTGCAAAACTTGATAGAAAAATCAGAAAAATGGAAGAGAATTAATTGACTTTTTGAAAATTCCATGATATAATATAATAGATGAGTGAGTTCAGCGAGATACTGGCGCACTTAAAGTATCGAGTGGCACAACCAGAGCACGAACGCTCGGAGTAGAAAGTCTACTATGAAAACAGTATGGGTTTCGCGACGTCTTCTCTGCAAGATTTTAGGCAGATGTAAATTGTGTCAGCTCATCACTTTAATATTGGGGTATAGCCAAATGGCAAGGCAACGGACTTTGACTCCGTCATTCGTAGGTTCGAGTCCTACTGCCCCAGCCAATATGGGGAATTAGCTCAGTGGGAGAGCGTCTGCCTTGCAAGCAGAGGGTCAAGGGTTCGAGTCCCTTATTCTCCACCAACACTCGGTGGTATAGTCAAGCGGTAAGACGTGGGTCTGCAAAACCCTTATTGCTCGGTTCGACTCCGAGTGCCACCTCCAACCATGGGAGATTAGCTTAAATGGTGAAGCGCACGACTGTTAATCGTAAGAGTGCAGGTTCGAGTCCTGTGTCTCCCGCCACTATGGTGCCATTGTAGAAAGGTTAGTACGTGAGGTTTTCATCCTCAAGGTCAGGGTTCGAGTCCCTGTGGCATCACCAATATGGACGCTTAACTCAGTAGGGAGAGTGCTTGCCTTACAAGCAAGGAGTCGTAGGTTCGAGCCCTACAGCGTCTACCACTTATATAGACGTTTAGCTCAGATGGTTAGAGCACGCGCCTGATATGCGTGAGGTCATTGGTTCAAATCCAATAACGTCTACCATATGGAAGTCGCATAGTAGTATGGATAGATGGGCGCATCTATTGTGAGTTCGACTCTCACGACTTCCGTTACGCACACAAATTGTACAATGTTCCCTAGACGTCAAGACAAAGGGAATAGCCGGCACACGACCTTTTTCGATACACGTTTGCAAGCACGCTAACGATGTGCGTTTTGAGGTCATAGGGGCGATGGAGCTTGTCTGAACCACCGCCCCATCAAAATTTTATATGGTTTTATGGTGTAATGGTTAGCATATTAGATTGTCAGTCTAAAGGCGAGGGTTCGACTCCCTCTAAAACGCTAAATTTTAAATGTGGTGGGTATCGTCTAATGGTAAGACGCGAGATTGTGGCTCTCGTTATGGTGGGTTCAATTCCCCCTACTCACACCAAATCTATGTGGGCATGGCTCAATGGTAGAGCATCGGCTTGCCAAGTCGAAGGTTGTGGGTTCGAGTCCCATTGCTCACTCCATATGTGGGTGTAGTTTAATGGTAGAACGCTAGGTTTCCACCCTAGTAGTGTGAGTTCAATTCTCACTATCCACTCCACTATGTACCGTTAGCTCAGATGGTTAGAGCGTCCGGCTCATAACCGGTAGGTCTTAGGTTCAATCCCTAAACGGTACACCATCGGCAGGTACTCAAGTAGTCAACGAGGACGGGCTGTAAACCCGTTGGCTTAGCCTTCGTAGGTGCAAATCCTACCCTGCCGACCACATGCGTCCTTAGCTCAGTTGGCTAGAGCATATGACTTTTAATCATAGGGTCAAGGGTTCGAGTCCCAAAGGTCGCACCAACTTTTTATGGAAGGGTGTCTGAGTTCGGTTTAAAGTACCAGACTTGAAATCTGGCGTGCGCAAGCACCGTGGGTTCAAATCCCACCCCTTCCGCCACTTATATGGAGAGATACTCAAATCGGCTAAGAGGGCGCCCCGCTAAGGCGTTAGGACAGCAATGTTGTGTGGGTTCGAGTCCCACTCTCTCCGCCACGAGGATTACAAAAGGATTACATGCTTGCTTACACGAGCGCGCGGTCGACTTCGCGCTCATGAATTGGGCAAGTGAGAAAAGGAGTATCAACACGAACGCTTTGGAAAAGGCATTTAACACAAAACTTACAGAAAATGGTGATATTGCTTATAATAGCACGACAAATAAGTTGCTTGACCTACTTTTTATGAGTTCGTATTACGAAAAGCATTTAGATGAGGTGGAACTAGGCAATTCAGAAAAGGAAAAATTGTTTGCTAGGTTTATGCGCGACCCTAGACTGGGTTTAGGTAGACGTGACCTCGGCAGAAAACTTATGGAACTGAGTGGGGTTGACTACGCGCGCATTGTGCAAGCAGGTAGGTTTGATGACTTATGGTATATTGATATGGACAAATTTGCTAACTTTTTACTTGCAGAAGTAAAAGCTGGCAACGAACTAGCAAAGAAATGGTGTCCTAGACTTAATTCAAAGTATGGTGATGTGGCAAAGCATCTGTGCCATCTTTGGGGAATTTCACAAAAAGAGTACAGAAAGCTAATTAAGGTTGACACAACTGAAAGAAAGCTATCTGAAAAGAGAGGTAGCGAAATCAACTTCGCGCACGTGCCTTCTCTTGCAATGGTGAAGTATTTTAATCGTTTTGCAAATGGCACGGATACAAGCGGTAAGTTCGCGCAATATCTTGAAGATGTAAAAACTGGCAAATCTAAGGTGAATATCGCAACTACAACTGTATATGATATATATAGAAATAGAAGTAAGATAGACGCAGATTTGCTATTCAATCAACTTGAAAAGATTAGTTTAAATTGTATTCCTATTGTAGATGTCAGTGGTAGCATGTACGACACTAATGACTCTATTGGAAAGGCTATATCTATTGGTCACTATCTTGCTAGATGCTCAACATATGCACCTAACATGTTTGTGACATTTTCACACTCACCAGAGTTGGTTAAAATTTCAGTATCGCGCTCTTACGAAAGTCAGTTAGATTGTATCAAAAACTTATCATGGGGTTGGAATACTAATCTAGGCGCAGTAATGGGTAAACTTCAAGAACTTGAAGAAGTGCCTGAGTATCTTGTGATTTTGAGCGATATGGAGTTTGATGAAGGGTCATCAAGCGACAAAGATGCTCTTATGAGTAATTGGCGCTCGTGGAATTAAAACCAAAATTGTGTGGTGGAATTTCAACACAAGAGCTACAACTACACCAGAAACAGATGACTATGGCAATATATTCTTTAGTGGATACAATCCAATGCTATTGAAGTTTCTCAAGGTTGAATTTGATGGCACAAAGTTTTTGGATACGCTACTAGATGAGTACGCTAAGGCTACCAATTAGCATATACAATTGTTGAGTGCGTACGTGAGCGCGCACTCAACTCCAAATATTGACAAAAATATAAAATTTTAAGTATAATATTAATATAAGAAATACACGAACAGCAAACTATTAAAAATAAGATTTTTGGGATAATCACTTTTGTGTATTGTAATTTTAAGCACGCCTACAGCAAAATTTTTTCGTTTCTATAGGTTGAGATTAATTGCGCGTGCTGTAATATAGGGGTATAGTACAACGGTAGTATGGTTGGCTCCAAACCAACAGATATGGGTTCAATTCCTTTTGCCTCTGCCAACATGAACGAACTATACGGTATTAAGGAGAATAGCAGTATCCTTTCTATCCTATTTAGTTATGCCGAAGTTAGTCGGAAAATTACCTAGTCTAACTGCTAGATACGATGGGGATTAGTTGAGTTTCCTCATTACATCGGAGCGTAGCGCAGTTTGGTAGCGTGTCCCGCTTGGGACGGGAAGGTCGCAGGTTTGAGTCCTGCCGTTCCGACCACATACTTGGATAGCTCAGCGGTAGAGCATTGGGTTGAAGCCCCATGTGCCTTGGTTCGATTCCAAGTCCAAGTACCATATGCTGGCGTAGTTTAATGGTAGAACAACTGATTTGTAACCAGTTAATGGGAGTTCAATTCTCTCCGTCAGCTCCACTACTTAATGGGATATAGTTTAACGGCTAGAATGTGTGGTTCATACCCGCAAGATATTGGTTCGAGTCCATTTATCCCAACCATGCGTTCGTGATGGAACTGGTATACATACTAGTCTTAGAAACTAGGTTCTGTGGGTTCGACTCCCACCGGACGCACCAAAATATGGGTCTATAATTCAACGGATAGAGCAATGGTCTTCTAAACCATCGATTGAGGTTCGATTCCTCATAGACCTACCACTTTAATGCGCGTCTATGGTGGAATTGGCATACACAACGGATTTAAGCTCCGTCGCTTCGGCTTGGGGGTTCGACTCCCTCTAGGCGCACCACAACTTATATGCGCTCATAGCACAAATGGATAGGGCAGCACACTACGAATGTGAAGGTTTGGGGTTCGAATCCTCATGGGCGCACCATTTAGAAAGGAACATTATGGAAAATTTATCTCAAATTGATACAGGACACTCATGTGGTTGGGGCTTTCTACACATCACAGATTGTGATGACCCACATAAATCGCTACATGTGAATAGTATTTCTTACATCAATTCCGATTTTCCATATGACTTCGTACTAAAACTGGGCGACGAAATAGTCGACTGCGCGCACTTGTGGATGTCATTCGATTTTGCCTACACTTTTGATTGCGAAGGCTACTCGCGCACATTTGTTTTGACACCTGATTGCGCATATTGCATCACACATCTTGACCAACCATCAATTCACTCGGTAGATGTAGATACCAACTTTATGTTTAGACTATTCTTTCATTTCTATGGTGAGTTATCTAAATGGGAAGATTTTTGGGATGAACCTATTGACACCAAAATCTTACGAGAACTAGACAAAGTGTATGATGAAGTAAAACGTATATACAAAGGAGAAACATTATGATTACAATTGGACTATTCGCTTTTTATGCGGTTGTGCTTGTGGCAATAGTAATACCCCACTTTAAGGTAAAACTACTTACCGAACCGCTGTATGCTTACATGAGCGCGGGGTTGGCTCTATTCTTCCAGTACACGCTGGTCACTCGCTCAGTACAGTGCGCGCCAGTAGACTTTGGCACTATTTTTACACTCAAGGTGATGACTGCTCTCATAGTGCTTAGTGCATGGAGAAATGCGTGGGCGTCAAAACTTATGCTAAAGGCTAAAAACCCTAATGCCCCAATAACTCACCTAAAAGAATGGCACAGTTTCACTACATGGGTATTCATCTGTGTATTCATGCTCTACATGCTCTACGTAAACTGCTAATAAATATAATTCGAGTCACCTTTATGGTGGCTCTTTTTAGTTGTCTTATAAAAACCTTCCATTTTCTACTTATCTAGTGTGGAATACACACAGAAAGGAAGTAATTCAAATGGAACAAACAATAGTTCAAGTAGCAACTCAATTCCAAGTTCCTATTGTGGCAGCACTTTGCCTATGTGTAGGAAAAATTGTGAAAGATGTTCTGCCTACTGACAACAAATGGATACCAGTTATTCTAGGTGTTGTAGGTGTGGCAGCAACAACTGCAATTCATTGTGGAATTGACATAACATTTATCGTTCAAGGTTTGTGTTCTGCTTCAGTAGCGGTTTATGGACACCAAGTAATCACTCAACTTATCAAAAACCCTAAAGTTGGCTCTGGTGATAACCCAACAAAAGCAGCAACTCTACACGAAGAAAACGACCCAGCAGATGCGGAAGGAGAAGAAATCAATGGCTAATGGCACAGACATTATAAACTATGCCAAACGCTTTGTTGGAGAAGGCTCCGCGCGCTTTAGTGATTGGTACTATGGTTCCACTCGCTATCGTGGTTGGGCATGGTGTAACGTTTTTGTATCGTATTGTATGATACAAAACGGACTTAACTTTAAGAAAACTGCATATGTACCTGACGCCGAAGCATGGATGGACAAAAACTACAGTTGGGTAAAGATGGGTGAAGCACAAGCAGGGGACATCATAATCTTCTGTTGGTCTGGCGCAGGTAACAATAGCGGCAGTGGCTCACGTGACCACATCGGTTTCCTTATCTCCAACAATGGGAATGGCACATTTACTACAATTGAAGGCAACACAAGCGGTAGCCAAGTAGCAATTAGAACTAGAAGTGCTAAAAACATACGCAAAATTTTTAGACCTACATACAGTTCAAGTGCGCCGGCACCCGCTCCAAGCGCACCGGCACCATCAGTTAGTAGTGGCGGTGGTAGCGCAGGTATGTACTATGTAAATAGCCCAATCGGACTGAACGTACGTAGTGGTCCTGGTACAAACTATGGTGTTGTACAAACTCTAGCAAACGGCACCCCTATCAAAGTTTTAGAAGTTAGAAATGGCTTTGGTAGAAGTGAGGGCGCGCATGGTTGGCTATCCATGCAATGGCTATCTAGGTCTAGTGGAGGTTCAAGTGCGCCAAGTGCGCCAAGTTCACGTTATGGAACTGGCATGTATCATGTTAATGCGCACGGTGGACTAAGAGTTAGAGCCGGTGCTGGTACAGGATATAGCATTGTGCAAAACCTACCAAACGGAACACCACTAAAAATACTCAAGGTCGCAGGTGACTGGGGTTACTCCGCAGGAGCGCGCGGTTGGGTACACTTAGGATACTGCCGACGCGGTTAGTAAATACGAAAGAGGGCAAATTTGTCCTCTTTTTTATTTTGACTTTTTCTTAAATTTTTAGTATAATATTAATATAAGGAAAGGAAATAAAACTTATGACACGCAAAGAACTAATTGAAAAATGGGCGAATTGGTGCAAAATACAAAGACATTGCATAGTTCAAAATGATAGTGTTTTTGTTGTAATTAATAACCATTTATATAGCATATATTTAATTGAAGACTACATGCTAGACGATTATGACTGCGCGCTCATAAAAGTTTTTTTGCAAGCAAAACACAACGCAAAGGAAATTTTAGTAGAAACTTACTACGAAGTCAAATCTGAATTATGGGTAAATTCCTTCCAAAAATTTGCAAATTATCAAAATTAATGATATAATATATATAGTAAAGATAAGAAAACTTCTTGTCATTTTATTACCTCCTCAAATTTTGACAAACTATACTATTTATGATATAATAGTATAGAAGGGTTGGGAAAGCAACGAAATTTCCCAACCCGCAGAAACCGAAATTTTGACAAACGGTAAAAACTATGATATAATAAATATAGTGAGGTGGAGCAGTGGCTAGCTCGTCGGGCTCATTACCCGAAGGTCGTGGGTTCAATTCCCACCCTCGCAACCAACCGAGTTTCGGTATCCCCCTTATTATGTGTCGCTATCTGTCCGTTTGAGTGACACATAAGGAGTGCAAACAGCAACAGCCTCAACGTGGCGCACTCTTGGCAATTTTAACAGTCATGCTATTGTTACTAGCAAATGTTGTTGGTCGAAAAACTGAATAAAACGAAATGCTTTTAGTCATAAGAATTACAACTCTGTGTAAACGGTGTCGCGCAGATACCGCAGAGATATGTCGAACGCTAGGGTGGAAACAGCAAGGATACTTGCCACACCACTCTTCCCTCTATCGAAAGATAGATGGACTAGACTAACAAGTCGAAAGCAAGATGTAGTGCGCGAGTTGTAGTGTACAAAGGTATTCCTCGTATTCGTGGGTGCAATAGAGGTGATTAACAGTCGCTGAATCCAAGTAGGTCAAAGGGTGGGAGATGAACGCCCCATCAAACCTTGGAACGGTTCACAAGCCCATTAGCCGTGAACCAACGAAAGTTGGGTATAAGAATAGAGGAAGTGCGAGTAGCCTAAGGCTTTCTTTAAAGAAAAGCTATTCAAAATTTGATGAAAATCTTTTTATCTTTTGGTGAATTGCAGGTGAAAGTTAAGAGTTTACAATCTCTTTAGAGCGGTGTGTTCTTCGGAACAAGGATAGAAAAGTAACTGGGGTAGCTCCCCTATGCTCACAGCTATCTTCTCTATGACCGAACATGTATGTGGCAATAATCGGCGTAAGGCGAAGGTCTGTAGTTTTTATGACTAAGAGCATTTCATTTAGTTTTGGCAGTCATTATAAAATGGCTGTCTTTTTTTTACTTTTCTATAAGAAAAGGAGCAATTAATGGGTAACAGTTTTTTAATACATACTAATGTCGGCTATGCGCCACCAATGCCCAACATATATGGGGGCGATAGTGATTTAGAAAAACAACTTCAAAAAAACTTAATTGGCGCGCTTGCAGCCGAGCAAAAGTTTTATGATATGTTGGGGTGTGCAAATATTATGGACTTTATGCGCAAGTACAATGAAATGATGAGTTCGCTGAATAAAGATGCACGAGTTTTGAAACAATTATCAAGCGTTAATATTAGAGAACGAATTTTGAATAAGTATCAACGTGGTGGCGCAACTGGCGCGCAAGATGAGGTTATCGTGCTAACTGCCACTGGCGCGCACGTGGATGCAATTACACAAGCATTACGCTCTATTAAGATTAACCAAAAGATAGGTGACCTTATTATCACTGGTAGTGTTGATGGGGAAGTACCACTAACCCTAAAGCCAAATATTCAGTCGCTTAAAGCTATAGCAAACGCACTATCAAAGGTATCGTCACAGAAAACCTCACGATATAAAACCTCTTCCTCAAGTGCGCGCAATCGTGCGCAAATCGAAGATACTATCACGAGCGCGCTGGCGGAACTTAATACCGACGACTCGTTTGTCGACGTAGCAATTGGGCGCAGTGGTAATCTTGAACAAACCGCGCGCAGTATCGTGGAAGCAGAAGAGAACTTTAATCCCTACAATATAACACCGGCAGAATTTAAGGCAAAACTCAACAATCCTGCAACCCACGACGAAGCAATACGCATAGTCCGTATGATAATGGACGACTTACGCAGTATCTATTCCCAAGGTTCACCAATGCTCCAACTTATTGCCCAACGCATGATACGTGACCAAGTGGATATAATTGATTTGTTTTGTCGCACTGGTAGGTTAGAACAAAGTATCTCAGGCGGTTTTGGTGAGTTCCAAGCAGCACTCATATTAGAGTATGTAAAAAACTTCTTTCCCAATGCAAAGTCACTTCCCTCTCAAATGGTAAAGTTTGTAGGAAACCAACTCACTGCTAGTGGAGCGCGCGCTCCTGTAGACCTTCTTCTATTTGAAATGTTTGGTGTGCAAGTTAAAAGTTTTGAATTTATGAGTTCTATTACTACTTCAATGCCACTTATGGACGTGCCAGTTGTGGGCGCGAACCGACAACTACAAGAATACATTGCTACAGGGTCGATATTGTCCGATGCTCCAATTGACGTGGGCGCACTTACCTCAATGATAGAACAAAACGCAAGTGCTTTCATGCCATTAGCAATGTCACCGCAACTAGAACTAGGACAAATAACCAAAAACAGCTTCTTTATGTTCAATGGTAATATTGTGCCAGCATCACAAATTATAATTGGTATCCAAACCGGCATAACCGAAGCCAAAGCATCACTTGCAGGACTGCGTCACGGTGGAATTTCTACAGAAGAGTTTATGGAAGTTGTGCATGGCGCACCAGTTGGTGCAGGTGGTGGTTTATTTGCAGAGTCTATGGGATATACGGTGAGAACACGTAGTTATCCTCGTACGGGGGATTGGGTTGGTACCGCGCAAAATATAGCTGAAGCACAAGCCATTTTGAACGCAATAACTGTTAAAATTACAATCCAAATAAGGCAATTTATACAAGGGAGTTTTTAATTAAACTCTCTTGACTTTTTATTAAAATTTTAGTATAATAAAGGTAGAGAAAGAGAGGTAGTACCATGCGTAAGAAAAATAAGGAACGTGACCTTAAAAAGAGATATCTCGGTAGGGGACTATATCCATCACAACTTACGGTTGAAGTTGATGAGAAGAAATTTCAGCGACTTAAAGATACATTTAAGTTTAAGGTTGAGGTTAAAAAGCACACACATGCGCTATCTCACACAGATTGGTCTACAAAGGAAGTAAAGGAACTCGCGCGCCAAGATGGATGGGGCAACTTTCATACACTAAGTAAGTGGAACCCAAATACTGGCAAGCATGAAAACTACTTTGTGCGCCACTTATATAAAATTGTAATTTATTATGGCATTAGAACAGAAGAATACTATACCAAATGTATGATGGTGGAAGGAACTTACTTCCTAACTTATAATGAAATGCGTACTATAATGGGAATTAGTAGTGCGGCGGTAAAGCGTTATTTACGCCATATGTGTATGTTTAGACAGCGTAAATCTGCGCCAAAGTCATGGGATAATGAGTCTAACCTATTTGATAAGGTAGAAGTAACTCGTAATCGCAGTAAGTTACATCAAGACCTAAAGAAAATTACGCTTGACAACCTTGATGATGATACAGACCTATCAACTACTAAGAACCTATACGAAAAGACAGATTGGATTTATTAAAAATCCATGAGCGCGCAGTCATAAAGGAGTGTCATGAAATGGGAAAGAAGAAACGCAAACCAACACCGACCACACAACCTAAAGACAAAAATTTGGGTGGCAATTGTGGAACTATAAGTGCGCGCGACCTACGTACACACTCAAAGGCGCGCATGGATAGCACTATGATGTCCCGCGCGCACGGAGATTTTGGATATAACAGACGCAAAGCAAAAGCAGAAGTAAAAAGGGAAATAGATACATATATAAAATAGAAAGGAGAAGTCCAATGGGTAGATTATTTGTTACTGGTGACACACATAGCACCATTGATTGGAAAAAACTGAATACCAAGAATTGGGAAGAACAGCGCAACCTAACTCGTGACGACCATCTACTCATTGCAGGCGACTTTGGTGCGCCATGGGTAGTGGGTGAAAGCGCAGAAGATAGATATGTACTTGACACATACGAAAACAGAAATTACACAACTCTTTTTGTTGATGGAAACCACGAAAACTTCCCTGCACTCGCGCAATATCCAATTGTAACTTATAAGGGCGCGAAGTGCCATCAACTGCGCGCTCATGTATTCCATGTAATGCGTGGTGAGGTTTTAGAACTGGGCGCTCATGTAATTTGGTGTATGGGTGGTGCAAGGTCTACAGACATTCACTATCGTACTACCGGTGTAAATCATTGGGAAGAAGAAGTTCCAAGTTATAGAGAACTAGAACATGGGGCAGAAACACTCCGTGCCAACATGGAACGTATAAATATGATAATCACGCACGATGCGCCAGATAAAGCCATCGACGCTATCGACAAGTACCGACTACCATATACCGACCCTAAAATGGCGGTTATGCCAAACTATCTACAATTCATTCTTGATGAAATAGGAGATAGAAAAGCTGTAAAGTGGTATTTTGGACACTACCATATAGACCAAAATTTTCAACTGCGCGCTCATGAGTTTTACGCAATGTATAATAGAGTTTTAGAAGTTTAAGAGTAGGTAAATTTTACCTATTCTTTTTTATTGCAATAAAATAAAATTTGGAGTATAATATATATAGATAAAAGAGAGGTAAAAATAATGAGCAAGGCAGATTTTATAAGTAAGAAGTTTTATGATATAGAGCTAGATAAAGAGTTAGTGATAGAAGATGTTATTATCACAAGCATATATAATGAATACTTTTATCTATGTCGTGACGCATCTTATGAGAGCAACAACTATGTGATTAGAAATGCTGACTATATTTGTTGGGCGCTGAACGATATTGAAATGGACGTATAAGATACGTATGATGGAATAAAATCTTGACTGCGCGCTCATGAGTTGTGCTTGTATGAAAGGGGAATATAAAAATGACACTACAACAATTTGAAGATAAAATAGGTTATGCACTTTATACACAGGCTAGTGCAGTTGCATCTGACCGCTTGCGACTATACGTATTTGATGAATATGTATGTGAAATCACACGCGACCAATACGAAAAACAAGACTTGAGCGCGGACTTATTACATTCAATCTTATGTAGAGTCTATGCGCGTGGGTATAGTGACAGCATGTCTGAAAAAGCTAGTCAATTGGAAATGGTTATCGCATATGTATAGTATAAAAGGAAAAATAAAATGAGCAATATAAAAATTTTTACAGATAACATCGAACCAAAGGCACTAGAACAAGTGTACACACTCACAAAACAAGATGCCTTTGCCGATTGCAAGGTACGTATTATGCCTGATGTTCATGCGGGCGTAGGGTGTGTAATAGGCTTCACTGCCAATTTAGGTGACAAGATTATTCCCAATATCGTGGGAGTAGATATAGGTTGTGGTATGCTAACGGTAGAACTTGGCAACATCGACCTTGACCTTGAAGCACTTGATAACTTTATCAATGCCAATATTGCAAGTGGGTTCAATGTGCGCCAGAATGTAGCATACGAGTTTGACCTAACCGAACTTAGATGCTACAACGAGTTGGAAAATGTTCCGCGCCTAAACCAATCACTTGGAACACTAGGTGGTGGTAACCACTTTATCGAAATCGACGTCGACTCCAACGGCAACAAGTACCTCATAATCCACACAGGTAGCCGTAACCTTGGTAAGCAAGTAGCACAGCTATATCAAAACAAAGCGATCCACAACATCAAGCAACTACTACCTCAGCGCAAGAGAGAACTCGCGCAGCAGTACAAGGCAGAGGGTAGAGAACATGAAATCGTAGATGCACTTGCACAACTACCAACACCAAAGATACCAAAGGAATTGTGCTACCTAGAGGGCGCAGACAGAGATAACTATCTCCATGACATGGAAATCTGCCAAGCATGGGCAAGCATTAATAGACACCTTATCGCAAGGGACATCTGCGCGCACTTAGGTTTTGTGTATTATGCTCTACCCAACTTTGAAACTATCCACAACTACATCAACTTCAACGACAACATCACTCGTAAGGGTGCAATTAGTGCACAAAAGGGAGAAAAGGTACTTATCCCACTCAACATGCGTGATGGTTGTATACTAGGAGTGGGTAAGGGCAACGAAGATTGGAATTGTTCTGCACCACATGGCGCAGGTAGATTGTATAGCAGAGGTACTGCAAAGCAGATTCTGACTATGGAAGAGTTTGAGGTGAGCATGGAAGGAATTTACACCACAAGTGTAACCGAAGGCACGCTAGATGAAAGTGCTATGGCATACAAGCCAATAGATGAAATTTTGGATAAGGTTGGCGATACAATAGATATCGTTGATATTTTAAAGCCAATTTATAACTTTAAGGCTCACTAGAACAATTCATGAGCGCGCAGTCATAATTTTATTCAATCTGAAGTTGACTGCGCGCTCTTGTAAGGAGAACATAACATAAAGGAGAATTAAAAATGATTTTTCAGTATAAGGCAGTGGTACAGTACGAAGGACAGGACGAACAGCAAGTAGGTTTTATTACCTCTCCTTCTTTTGCGCAGGCATCAGCGCAGTTAATCAATTGCTTCGGTGAGGACGCTCTAATGAACTATGCAATAGATGTAATTGCACCTGACGACTTCATTATTCTTGGTGGTAGGCGTGCGACGGAAGTAAATCAATTCGGTGACATTATAGCAGCGAACGCAGTATGGTAGAAAATTACGTCTGCGCGCTGTTGTAAGCAGAACACAACACAAGGAGTAACTATGAACAAACTATATATACTATGCGAAATGCCCGAGTCGTTCTATCGCACCGCAGCAATCTTCACTATCCAAACGGCAATGCATGATGCTAACGAAGATATTGTGGGCGCAGATGTGTGGGTTTTAGACTTTGAGTTAGACACAAAACAAACAGAAGGCAACTACCTAAGTGCCACTTTCATATTCGGCGAAAGCTACGACCCAGTGAAATCAATTGGGACTTAACAATGGACGCAGTTGAAGAATACTGCGGTGCAATAGGAATTACAGTATACGTAATGGCAAATAAATAAGTACTATTGCATAGTAAGAAAGAGGTATAAAAATGATTTACGCATATACTGTACATACTATATGGGAAAAAGATGAATTTTGCTATCAGGGCTTCATTTGTGCAGACTCTTTTCAAGAAGCCTCTGCTCAAATTGAAGACTACTTCAAAAATGAATTAGAAAGTTTTTCTTTAAGCCTCATTGGCGCAGACCCATTCATAATTCTTGATAAATCTTACGAGACGTTTTGCGCAGAGTTTCAGAAGGTTATTGAAAAAGAAACTATTTGGTAGTAACTCAAAATTCATGTGCGCGGCAGCAATTTTATGACTGCGCGCACACGTAAGCAGAACATAATTTTAATATGAAATTTTAGTTTTCTTTTTAATTGAAGAAAACTAATTTTTTTGTTATAATATATATAGAAAAAAGGGGAATTTAAAATGGATAAATGGGAAGAAAGAATGGCACAACTGAACTTATCTCAAGAGGAAAGAGAAGTATTCCATCTACGTTGCGACGATGCCTATAAAAAAGGATATATAGATGGATTAATGAGTTTTCATTATAACCTATATGAAAATTCTCCATTTAAAAGTGACTATGAAGAAGGTTACTTTGATGGACTAATGGACGACTAGAACATCGTCGAGCGCGCAGCCGCATGGAAGTCATTTATGACTGCGCGCTCGTGTAAGAAAGGAGTAATTTTTATGACATATTATATAGTTGTATTTGTATTTGTGGTTGTTGGAATTGTACTCGCAACTTTAATCGAAATGGACGCAGAATTAGACAATCCCAATTCAAAGCGCACACCTTCTCAAATTTTTATTCAAAACCTAATTCTTTTTGGAATTGTTTGCCCTTTACTGGGAATAACAATTCAACATTTCCTACAATGGTAAAACTAAAAAATAAAGCCCAAAATTAGTTTTTTCTTCTACTAAGTTGAATAAAACTAATTTTTTTGTTATAATATATATAGAAAGTAAGAAAAGAGGAAATAAAATGGCTATATATTCAATTAGAGTTTGTTGTAATGACGTCACACCAAGTGAAGTGCTTACCGAGTACATAAGCGCGCTAGATTTTGCAGTTGCTATGCGACAAGGACTTGCGCACTTTGAAGATAGAGAACTAGAGTCATTTTCTTGTGAGGAGATTGACATTAAAACGCTACGACTTAGGCTTGTAAGTGCGGTACTTAATGACAATAGCGCGCAGTCAGAAATACTAGAAATAGGAAGTGCGCTAATGCAGGAAGTAAGTAACCTCAAAAGCCAACTTTCCACGATGGAAGAAAAACATGACTGCGCGCTCATGTATGCAGATGAGGATTGGAAAACAACTAAGTGTGATGCCCAATTCAAACACATATACGAACTAGGCTATGCAGATGGGACAAACGGACTCAATGTACGCGACACCATCAATCCAGAACTTCGAGATATCTATGACTGTGGCTACGTTGATGGAGAGTCCGACGCGAGGTCAGAATGGTACTAATAAAATATATCCCTAGCAATAGTAATAATCTACTGCGTTGTAAGTGAAAAGGACTAATAAAATGATACTAACTACAAACGAACTAAGAAACATTATCGAGCGCGCGAGCGATAAGCTATCCGACTCTCTGTTGGCACAGGGTGTGTTTGCCCTAATGGACACAATGGTAGATGAAATGGAGTCTGTAGGGTGGAAAGGTGACACAACTGACGAAGCCTTTGAACTACTAGCCAACACCTTCAAACGCCTTAGCGCAGAATATCGTGAAACCGTAACCATTTTTACTGACGAACTACGAAAGGAAAAAGGTATTTATGACACAAGCATCAATTAAGTTTGACTACATGAGCGCGCAGTCGGTTCACACCGAATTACTTGAACTAGAATGGGATGAGGAAATTGAAAACGTGGACGACCTTATAATCCGATTGCTTGAATTTTTGGACGCGCGCTCAAGTGAGCAAGGTTGTCACCACGTATACATTTCCAAGAAAAACGAAAGTCCATATATCGAAATTATCGACTGCGCGCACCGCAAAGTTGGACTAATTTGTAACATTCAGTATAAGTTTAATACTAACGAAACTGTAGCTTTTAGAAAGCTACCATAAGGGGAGATAAAATGGATAGAAAAATTATTGTATTCAGATTTGATACTCTATCTACCTTACGATGTTATTCAAGTGAAGTTACTTTAAGAGTAGATAGTGCCAAAAGTCCACTCCAATGTTGGAAAGATTATCTTGCGCTACTTCCAGTCGATAGGCGCTATCGCTATATTATGCGCCACTCAACCATTGACAATAAGTTATACATAACCTACGAAAACGCAGAAACTTGTGAAGTACATTCAATACTAATTGCAATTAGATATAGGTGGATAGATGAAAAGATTTTTAAATTACTTTAAAGAGATGCCCTCAAAACCATATACCGCCGTAGAAACAGCTAGACTAATGGTCTATATGGCTCGACCACAAAAAGTCTACACGGATGTGCGCGAATTAGACAGACTACTGTTTTTAGCACAAAGCTACCACTATATAACCAATCATCGTCTTCTTTTTGATGATACAATATATGTGCGGGATGAAGAACTATATATTCCTGCTGTGCGCGAGTTTTACCATAGGTTTGGTAATTCATACCTAGTACAAAGTAAACGCTATGTAGAGTTTAATGAAGAAGACCCATGGGCGTCAAAATGGAGATACGTTGATGCTAATGCCTACCCTCCAGAGATTATCAAAACTATAGACGATGTAATTAACATAGTGAAAGAAAAGGATATTCCAACTTTTGTGGGTGGTTTTATTCCAGCCAATGAAAAAGTATTAACTCCATATACAATTGCACGTTTGTTATATTCTAAAACTAGTGTGTAGCAGGGTTAAATAACATTATAACTTCGCGCTGTTGTAAGCAGAACATCAAAGGAGAATAGATAAATGAATTACGCTATCAATTTTTATGACACAGACGACAGTTTAATAGAAAAGGTATCAGTCAGTGGCAGAGTCCCTCTTGAGGGAGAGAAAATTGTAACTATAAATTGCGAAGTTTTTAAGGTAGTAGAAATACTCAATATCGTAAACGGTTCTGAAATGGTAACTTGCCTAGTGAACGCAAAACTTATGGAATAAAATTATGACTTCGCGCTCGTGTAGTCATGGAATAGTTTTTCGACTGCGCGCTATTGTAAGCAAATATAATTGTTCTTGTAGAAAAGGTAGAAAATAAAATGAAAGCACAAATTACATATGACTATATAACTTCCGAGGGCGAGTTTAACGGCTACGACGAATTTGACTATCTCGGCTCTGTATCCAAAGACAACTTTGAAGATGACATGGCTGACTTCATAGTAGTATGGTTAAAGCATCGCGACAAAGTAAATGGCACAACTCACAATTGCGAATATGATTTTTTAGGTGACGAATTGTTTTTTGATGAGTTTAACGACGACGAAAAGGTAGGTACAATAGCTGAAGTAGAAATTGAGTTCCCTAGCCTTGGAATTATTTTTAAACTGTAGAAAATCCATGAGCGCGCAGTCGCAAAGATTTTTCATAAAATTTTATAGGTCTGAAATTTTTCAAAAATTTTTCAGGCTTATTTTTTGCATAAATTTTTTATAGAAATCTTCCATGACTTATTTTTCTGACTGCGCGCTCATCGGTTTTGGACAGTTATGGAATAAATTTCCGACTGCGCGCTCATGTAAGCAAGTGTGTAATTTTTGGGTAGAAAAACTTAAATTTTTTGGCATCAAAATTTTGTAGGGTGCTAGGCTTTTTCTTACTTTCTAATGTAAGAAAGACATGGATTATATCATATATTATATATAGGGCTTGTAATTTTTCTTTCTTTTTGCCAAAAAACCCCTTCCCCCCTCGGGGGGAACGTGCCCACCGAGCGTAGCGCGTAGCGCGTAGCGATGTGTGGGCGCTTAAAGGGGGGTAGGGTTGGAGCGAGCGTAGCGAGCTCCAACCCGTTCGTGTAAGCCTTCTTGTAAGCGGCTTCGCGCTCGTATAATTTTCCTGCTTTGGCGCTCTTGTATCTCTCTTCCCCCCTTTTTCTTTTTCCCATAACCTAGCGACGAGGGATGGGCGGCAGCCCAGCGTGAGGAGCGCCACCCCTTTTCCATTCCTTTTTCTCCAAAATTCCCAAACCCGCCCCCCCGAGGGGGGGATGGGCGAAAGTGACTGAGCGAGCGTAGCGAAGCTCAGGTCAGTTTCTCCGGTTGGGGGGGCAGAGTAGGAGTGTCGCGTAGCGACCTCCTATCTCGTCGGGGAATCCAAAGGGGCGAAGCCCCGTTGGTGGGGGAATCCAAAGGGGGCGAAGCCCCTTTTGGTGGTGGGTTTTTCGTGTTTTTCTTGGGTTTCCGCCCCTTTTTGGGGCGGCTTCGCGCTCTTGTAATTTCTTGGCTTTTGGGGTGGTTTTCGGCGCTTGGGCGCTTGGGCGCTTTGGGTTTCCAATTTCCAATTGTGTTTGCGACCCACCAACGGGGCTCCGCCCCTTTGGATTCCCCGCTGCTCGCCATTCGGTTCGCTTGCGCGAACCTCACGCTCCCAGACTATACCCCTAAAAATTGCACGTGGGTGGACATGAGACGCTCCAGCACATTCACGGGCAGTAATATGCCAATGTATTGTAAAATGCGAAAGAATGGGATAAAAAACCATAGAAAACACAAGAGTTGTGTATGCGCAAATTTCAACCTACTTCAAATTTTCCAATACGTCAAATTCCCAAATTTGTCAACCTTTTTCCTTTTCCTTTTTAATTCGTCAACCGCTTGATTTTGGCAAAATTTTGGCAAAACCTATTGTCCCATCCGAAGAAAAAATATTCCGCGCCCAAAATTTGAAATTCGCTTCGCGTTGTGTATTACTGCTTGTCAAATTTTGGGCGCTCGTGGATTTTTCGTGTGAGTCCTCGTGTCGCAGCTCCTACCCAGCTCCTTTATATGTAGCTTTTTTACACTCCTAGTATTATAGGCGCCACTTTGTTAAAAATTTAACAAACTCGCCCACGGAACAGTTCTAATTGTCAAACGGTTGACAAAGTCGCCGGCTCGATTTTCGCGCAAATAAAAATAGGGCATTTCTGCCCTACGAAAATTTGAATTTTCTACGCCTTAACAGTATAAACCTTGTGAATGTTCTTTCCATCCTTTACAAGTCCAGATACTAGTTTACCCTCTTTTTCAAGTGCGGTTAAAAGTGTGCTTGCCTTTGGACGGCTAATGTTGAACTTTTCCGCAATTGCGCCAGCGGTAAAATTTCCCTTTAGGTCTGCAATTTTCTTCCATGCCTGTGCCCTAAATTCTGCGTTTGCCTTCTGCTCCTTTGATGGCTTGCCCTTGCGCTGTTCGTTTGCCTTGTCCATTCTTGCAATTTCGCCTTTTGCGAAGTCCTTTAGTTCTGCATTTTCTACCTCTGCGATTACCTTTTCTAGAAATTCTCTTTTAGTCATAATTCTTTACCTCTCTTTTTTTATTAGTTTTAGTTTTATTTTGTGTCTTTATTATATACTAGGTGTGATAACTTGTCAATAGATTTTTTGAAATTTTTAAACTTTTTTTGATTTTTTTTCGCTTTTTTCGGCTTGGTGTGTTGCGTACTCGCTCGCCAGTTCATAACCGTCGTACTCGACACCGTCGCGCCCGCCACGCGGAATTTTAACCGTTACTTCAAGCCAATATTCTGCGCCCTCGTCCGTTACCTGCGGAACTGCGAACGCATTAGATTTAATACGCTGTACATCGTCGCCACGATTTCGATAGATGGCGGAAATTTCAGCGATTGCTTTGTTTCTAATTTCCGCTTGCTTGTCCGTTTTTATCATTGGAATTTTCCCCTTTCTTTTTATATTTATATTATAGCATAGAACTATTTGAATTGTCAAGTGGAAAAATGAAAAATTTTTAATATTCTTTTTCCAACATTTCTATTCGTTCCAACACACAACTCAATTGCTGTTGTGTTTTAATAAGTAGACTATATAACAGTTCATCATAAATTGTATAATCCGTGTAAATTGTAAGCAACATCTTTCACCATGTGCGAAAATGGGTAATCATCTGTATAAGGAATTTTAATAATGCGTTCTTCTGCAAAATGAGAATTGACCATTATTTCAACACAATTTTTTTGTGCCGTGATGAACATATAATGTAACTTTTCATCTGACAAATAATCTTCTAACACATAGTTAACTAGTAAATTTATTTCGTTAGGTGTTAGAAATAAATCTAAATATCGACGCTCCATTTCTTCTAAAAATTCCGCAACTTCTTCGTTTGTGCATTTGCGCAAGTCTGCGCTCATTTGGTTATAAATATTTTCTAGATGGCTATTCATTTTTTACCTCTTTTCTGTGCTGTCGCGCTCGTATCTTTTAGCTTGATTATATTGTACTATGTTTGTTATAGTTTGTTAATTAGTAAATTTTTATGATACCCATTAAAAATTTTTATTAGTTGACGAAAAATTTATGTTTGACTACACGAGCGCGCAGTCAATAATTTTTTATTTGTCAACTGCGCGCTCGTGTAGTTAACGTGTAATTTTAAATCCGTATTGATCTAATTTTATTGTATCATTCCAATATGTGCGCCTCATTTTTTGATGTCGCGCTATACAACGGGCGAATATTTCAACCTCAATTAATACGTCGGCTAGTCCTGTATGTTCTTCTTCAAAGTCCATTGAGTTAAAATTGAGATATTTATATACTGTCTCCGCGCTCGTGGATGGTTGATTGTTTCCACTTATTAAACCATGAGCGCGCGCCCAATCTTTATACAGTTTACTTTTGCAGATGGTACTTTTTGCCATGTTCCAACTGCACCATTTGCGCGTACCTCGTGGGAAAAAATGGCGATATTTTGACTTTGTAACATAGCGCAAAGTAGTGTTCAGCGCGTTAAGGTCAAAACGCATATTATACGCGATAACGGTTGTAACATCGTAATATTGCATACATTCGCGCAGTATCTTGCGCGCTTTCATGAATGATGTTAATTGTGCTTCGCCCTTGCGCAATCTTTTTAAATATAGCGGAATTTTCCAAGAATAATATGCGCTATTCATTAGTTCCTTATCGTTAAAAAAATCACTTATAATATAATGTCGTTTACAATAAATTTTGCCCTTTTTATCGTGAACTACAAACCCAATATCATATACTAGGGCGTCATTAAGTCCGTTTGTAGTTTCTGTGTCAATTGTCATGTATAATTTTTTGCGCGCCATTTGTCTTAATACTCGCTTTCGTTTTTTGCGTCGTCGTATCCGCTTTCATACCCCTCGTTTTGTCCGTCTTCAAAGCCTACATCATATGACGCGCTTTGTTCGTCTTCGATATGTCGCTTTAAGTTGGCGCACGATGTTTTCGATTCTTCTCTTTCGCGCAATAAATCATCTATAAAACGGCTTGCAAATTCTAAGCCGTACAAGTCTAGTAAATTTTGCACATTTGACCTTGTGATTTTTTCTGCGTTGTCGCTTTTTACTTGTGTAATTGCCATTGTTGGCTTTGCATATAAAAACATTTTTGCCTCCGTTTGCGCTGTCGCGCTCTTGTCTTTTAACTTATCTACATTATAATTGATATAACTTACTTGTCAATTGAAAAATTTTGATATACCTTATTAAAAATTTTTATTAAATTATGTTTTGCTTACTTGAGCGCGAGTTTACCAATAAAAATTATTTACTGGCGCGCTCGTGTAGGCAAAGTATAATTTTACATATCGCTTTCACATAGCGACTTCAAAACGCTTACAATCTCGCTAGGTTGAAAACTCGTACCCAATCCATGAGCGCGCGCCCAATTTTCGCGGTTTGTAATTTCATCATCAAACAAAATATCGCACTTCTGCGCCTTCAATTCTTTAGGTGAGCCATAGCGCAATATATGAAAATTTTCCGTCTTTATATCAACAGATTTTAAATGCTTGCGCACCCATTCAATTTTAGCGCGCGCCACTTCCTCGCAATAGTCCGCGTGCGCGCCTTTAGGTAACCATGTAATTATACCTATCTCATACCCCTTGCGAATTGCTATATTCATATAACGACTAACCGTTCGCAAGTTCAAACCCTTTGCGCACTTGTACGGCTTCACATCTGATTTCAAAAGATATTCAAGCCAATTATTAACTCCGTAAAGGTCGGTTATTGTGCCGTCCATATCGAAATATAAAATCATTTATATTATTTCCTTTCGTTCGTTATGGTCAACTGTCACAAGTGACAACGGTATATTTTTATTGTTATATGTACCAACGTTCACAACTTTATATAGTGCGTCGCCATACTTCGCCCATTCGCCCACTTGTGGCAAGTCACCAAAATTCAAGTGATAATTATTATTTTTGTTATTGTCTAATCTTATTGAGTACATCATATCTATAGGCTGTAATATTCGAGTGTACTAATTGCGCAATAACTCCCAATTATAACGGCTACTAATAGCCAATTTTTAACTCTGTTCATTGTGTAACCTTTCCAATACATTATATAATTGTATTCTTTGTTCCTCTGTTAAAGGTGCGCGCATACCTTTGACAATGATATTAGTATCTAGTGCAATGTTGCGCGCCCTATCGTATATGTATATATGCAACCCTTGAAAACCTTGTGCGGTTCTCTCGTCTGCGTACCCTATAAAGTCGGGATACTTGCACACTAGATATTTTAAATTAATTGTGTTCAATTTCATTAATCTGTAATCCTATATAATGCGCCTCAACCTTACTAAATCTGAATGATAAATCAGGCATGGAACATATATAATTGTCCTTTCCGTTGCTGTCGCAATAGATTATTTCTATTGCTACTGTATTAGCTGTTTTTGTACTATGGACAGGCTGCAAAATTAAGCAATCGCTGTACATTTCTTGTAGTTCGCAAATACCTAAGCCGTCAACGTCATATATTGGCGGTGTACATTGACTAAAATATATAATAACTTCCGCTATATATGATAATGTTCTGTCATCAATTGTATTATTGATGTTGCTACCGCTATATATACAATATGGATAGTTGCCAATGTCCATATATAGCGAAAATATTTGTGTGTGTATATCATATTTCAAAGATAAATTTGAATTACTTATTGCCAATAGTTCTGTCATATTCATACTATTACCCCCTTAAATTCTTGTACTTTATTTGTTATATACATATTAGCATGTATGTGCTATGTTGTCAACACCTATTTTGTATTTATTCTAATACAATGATATTACTTGCGCATATTGGACGCTCTGTCCATTTCCTCATACGCCTTGACAATGTCGCAAGTCTAACCGTTTGTCTTGTCTTGTCATACCTTGCGAACTCGTACAAGAAGGCGCAGAACTCGCGTGCGTTCATTTCAAACGCATATAATTCATTGTTGAACTTGCCCACATAGTACCATACATCAATATCCACAATATCAAAATATTTTGTTATTGAGTTTATAAGGTCTGCGCCTAATGTCTTATGGTATAATGTGGCGTCTGCGCTTTTAATTTCGCCCTTGATTTCCTCAATGTCATATGTGCCACGTGGCGCGACTTTGTCACATTTATAACCAAGCGCGCGCTTTAAAGCGATTTCGTACCACCCCCCACGATTGCTATATTGTGCACCTTGCATGTTTGGGATTGGGAATGTGTATGTGTTCATGTTTTGCGTTCCTTTTCTTTTGATAGTGTAATTATAGCACAATAGCGCAGAGGTATGTGGGGGTATGTTGTGAATTATGTGAAGAATATGTGAAGGCTGAGATGGGATAGGCTGGAAAAAAATATCCATGAGGTAATTTTTCGATTTAACTTTCAAAGTATCTCTCTCGTTTTATTATACTATTTCAAAACCCAAAATTTGAAAATATAAAATATATATGTTATAATTAAATTGACGAAATTTATATAGAAAGGAACACACTGTGAAAATACAACTTGACTTTTCCAAGTCATCTCTTTCCGACCGCCTAGAGATCGCCGCGCAGTATGCGCACGCGAACCTTTCCGCCAAAAATTGTAAACATATCGCTGATTACATATTGTGGAGCCGCGACGAAAACGGCACTTGCGTTTCTAAAAATGAGGATTTTGAACTTTCCTCAAAGTGGAGCGCTTCCCAACCCGACTCCATGGAAGCCATTATGGAACAAGAAGGCACACCCCCAAACTTTCACGCCATAGGGGAAGTTCCGCCAACCCTTATAAGGAAGCAAAAATTTAGTAGGGCAGAGGCATTGGCTTCGCCCCTTGCACCCCATTTTAGAACTCTATTCGACGAAATTGATAGGCTTGATGTGCTTATTAGTTTTGCTATGGGGAAGGAGCCGAGGGAGGAACTAGTTAATCGAATGGAGCCGTCGTGCCTTTTTGCGCTGCGCGCAAAGGCAGCGAAGTTGAGTCCGAAGGAGTTGCAACGCGCGCGCCACGACCTGGTGGATTTGAGGACGGAGCAATATGAGTTGAGGGATTCGTATAAGCCGCAATTAAGAAATGCGAAGCAACCGACAGGGAAGGTGGAGTTTCCGCAGTTGGAAATTGAGCCACTTGGACTTTGGGTAGAGCCGACGACGACATTGGGGAAATTTTTGTGGGCAGATGAGCCGACGCCACCGTTCAATGAGGAAGATAGGAGAAGGTTGGCGCAGGCATTGAAAAGGTTGCTGGCGCGCACTTGTAAGCATACGACAACGCAAACACAAACCCAAGCTGGCTTACATGAGCGCGAAGTCATAAATTTAAGTCATGCGACTGCGCGCACTTGTGAGCAAGCAAGTAAGCAAGACACAATTGGACAAGAAAATTCAAGTAAAACCGATGAGCGCGAAGTCAAGATTGGAAGTAATGCGACCGCGCGCTCAAGTAGGCAAGACACAAAGCAAACACAAATTGAAGAACATTCATGCCAAAATGAAGTTGGCTTACAACAGCGCGCAGTCGAGAAAACAAGTCATGATAGTGATTGCTTACACGAGCGCGAAGTCACTTTCGATTTGCGCGACCCCAACTCATGGCTACAACTTCTACCATATTACAACACAATTTACAATGCCAAATTAGAAGCCGAAGAGCGCCACGACATTGAAAGTGAAGCACCTGCACTATGGAACACCATTCAATACTATTTCGACCGCGCGCTCATGCAAGCAGAATATAGACTTATTGTAGAAATGAAGAGTGAGAACTGGAGAAACGAGGACATTAACAATGAATTGCGCCGACGCAACCTTAAAACCTTTTCAGTTAACTATATTTCTACTATTTATAAAAAACGCATACCTAAATTTCTAGCCCAAGCTGTAGAAGCCCACTACGAACTCGCACTCGCGCTCGACCAACCAGACGAATGGAAACGTTGTAGCAAATGTGGAAAACTTTTACATTTAGATAGCAACCACTTTAGACGTTTAGGCAAGTCCAAAGACGGCTTTGTGGGTAGTTGTAAACAATGTGACAAGAAAAAGAGGTAGATTACTAATGAGAATATGGAATAAAAAGGGCAGCGAAAGACGCCAAAAAGAGTTTATTTTGAGCTTGCCCAAGTTAAAAGAAGAAGAATTTTTTGGAATTGCGCGCATTTTGAATGTGAAATTAGTTGAAAATCAAGAAGTGCGCCCATTTGAAGCCATTTTAAAGGATATTTTTGACAAGTTTGAAAAAGCACCAAAACACTTGCAAAAAGACATACTGACACTCGTGCGCGCAGTCGTAAAAGGAAGTGATGAGTAGTGGTACCTAACACTTCAACACCCATCGGCAGCAAAACATGCACACGATGCGGACTTACTAAACCAAAATCAGAATTTTTACCAACGCGCAATCCTTTTATTGCAAATGGCTACAGTTGTATATGCAACGATTGCACACGAAGTTGGCTGCGCGCTCAAGAAAACGAATGGAACGCCTTCGACAAATTTTGTCAATTTATGGATATTCCATTTGAACCTGAACGCTATGAAAAGCTAAAACAAACTAACGGCATTAACACTTTCATGGTTTATAATGCGCTTTACCAACAAAAAGACTACGCCAACGTGGATTGGTCTACAACACAAGCAGAATACAAAGACCTTGCCGCGCAAAACCAACTCCGTGTTGCTGTTCCTGCCCTAAAGGAAGAGCGCTTACACGAATTGCGTGAAAAATGGGGCGGACACTATGACGTTGAAGCCCTATCGTATCTCGAAACCCTATACGAAGGCATCGTCCAAACCCAAAACATTGGTTCTGCGCTTAATGGTGACCAAGCACTAAAAATTTGTAAGATTTCTTATGAAATTGATATGCGCATACAAGAGGGCAAAGAATTTGATAAACTACTTGCGTCATACGACAAACTTGTAAAGGCTGCCGAGTTCAACTCCAAAAACGCTAAAAATGCATCAGATTTCGACTCTATTGGCGAACTTTGCCTATGGCTTGAAAAACGTGGCTTTAAAAACTCATACTACAATGATGTTACCAAAGATGTTGTAGATGAAACAATTAAAAATGTACAAAATTGGACACAGCGCCTATATGTAAACGAATCCGGTATCTCCGAGGAAATTACAAAGCGTATCGAGTCACTACAAAACATCAACAACATGGAGTCTAACTTCGACATACCAAATCCAAGTGCGCGCGAGCTAGATGATTACGATAACGAAGGCTTTGAAATGGAAATTGAAGAGGACTTCCGCGCAGATGAGGATGGTGATGAAAGCTAAATGAAAGACAATTTATTCACTAAAGCAGTTACTAAACTCAAAAAGCGCGAAGGTGTACCTATCGAAAAAGGTGTAGTTGTAAACGAAGAGTGGTTAGTGCGCAATGAAAACTCAATGCGCGCGTGGGTAGAATGGTGTACTGCCTATCCTGACTTATTCCTTGACCAAATAGTTAAAGATGGGTCTGGCTTTCACCTTTTCTTTTACCAACGTATATGCTTGCGCGCTATGATGAGGTATAAAGCCGTTTACATTGTAGCGTGCCGTGCCTTTTCCAAGAGTTTTTTAACCATACTTGCACTTTTCTTACAATGCGTATTCATTCCACGTAGAAAAGTATTTATTTGTGCGCCAAAGAAAAACCAAGGCGCGCAAATTGCACGAGAAAAAATTGTTGAAATTTATGACCATTATCCCCTTTTGAAACGTGAAATTATAGGTTATGAACTGTCTGACACACCGGGCAACTTTGGTAAAGACTATTGCCAACTGAAGTTCCGTAACGGTAGCGTGTTCGATGTGGTCGGCGCTCTTGAAACCACTCGTGGAGGTCGTAGAAATGGTGGTCTTATTGACGAAACGCGTGACCACGACGAAAACCTTATCAACGAAGTTGTACTGCCGCTACTAAACGTTTCTCGTCGTTTACCGGACAACACAGTGAACCCGCGCGAACCTAACCAACAAGTTATCTGCTGTACATCAGCAGGAACTAAAACCTCGTTTGCCTATGACCGCCTTGTAGATGATACTGAAAACAGCATCATCAACCCCAAGGACACCTTCGTATTTGGTTGTGACTATCGCATCCCTGTCATGCATGGCTTACTCGATGCCACATATGTTCAAAAACTTAAACTTAGTCCTTCCTACAGCGAAAAGTCATTTGCGCGCGAATATCTATCCCTATGGTCTGGTGGTAACGCAGAGTCGTGGTTCAACTATGACAAATGCCAACGCTACCGCAAATTAAAAAATCCTGAAAGAAAACGCAAAAATGCAGGAAACGATGGAATTTTTTACTTACTATCAGTAGACGTAGGTAGAGTTCATGACCAATCTGAATGTTGTGTTTTTAAAAATTACATTCGTGATGGTCGTATCTACTCCGCGCTCGTGAATGTTATCACGCTTGGTACAACTGCGCAACGACGCACGTTCGACGCTCAAGCACTTGACCTTAAAAAAATTGTGCGCGCGTTTGACCCCAAGGAAGTAGTAGTTGATACTAATGGTATAGGTGTGGGTCTTGCCGATGAACTCATCAAAACACAAATTGACGAGGACGGTACTGAATATCCACCATTAGGCTTCATAAACGACAAATACTACCTAGAAATTCAACCTAACAACGCACCTAAAATTCTATACGGCATCAAAGCCAATCAACAATCCAACTCACAAATGCACGCCAATTGCTTCGCGCGCATGAGTAGTGGTGCTGTGCGTTTTCTAATACGCGAACAAGAAGCCAAATCGGCACTTTTAAGCACGAAAGCTGGTCAGCGCATGACACTAGAACAACGTGTGGAACGCCTACTACCCCATGAAATGACAACTCGCCTATTCCAACAGATGGCAAACTTACGTCTTAAAAAGGGTACAAGTTCTGACATGATTGTACTAGAACGTATCAACGCACGTTTTCCGAAGGACAAATATTCCGCTTTTATGTATGGACTATGGCGCATCAAGGAACACGAGGACGAATACTTCCGCACTAACAAAAAAACTCAAAAAAAGGAAGTGCGCCAGTTGGTATTTTACGACTAAAGGAGAGAAATGGAAGAAAAAAGAAATATACAACAGTTTGAACTTGCGAACTCTTCAATGGTGGCAGCAAGTGCCAGCGCCTATCAATCTGATACAGGTTTTAACTTTGGAGCGCGCACTCAAACTTACAGTCAAAAAGACGCACAACAAATTATAGCAGAGGGTGGACTTTCAGAAAAAATTGCACTTTCTAACTACTTCTATAATTTGGACGGTGTATATAAAAAAATAGTTTTATACTATGCTACACTTCTAAATTATACCGGAATTGTAATTCCCCATACCCAAAAGCCTGACCTACTATCCAAAGACTTTGTACTCAAAAAGTACAATCAAGCCGTAAAGTTCATGGATATGCCGGGTTGGAAAACGTTCTGCATCAAGTGCGCTGAAACCGCCATACTCGAAGGCACATACTACGGCTTAATCAAAAACGAAAAAGACAGTTTTACTGTACTCGACCTACCGTCAAAATATTGTCGCACACGCTACAAAGACAAAAATGGCAACAATTTAATTGAATTTGACGTAAGGTTTTTTACTTCTATATCAGACGAACAAGTGCGCAAAAACACACTTAAATCTTACCCTGCGCGCGTACGTAGTTGGTACACGTCTTATGATAACGGTGGCAAAGATACCCCATGGGTTTTCGTGCCAGTAGAGGAAAGCATTTGCATTTCCATGCTAGGTGACACACCCTTATTCCTAAGCATTATCAATGACATCTACGAGCGCGACAGTCGTGCGCAAATTGAAAAGGCACGCGACGTTGAAGAAATAAGTAAAATTGTTACGGTTGAAATGCCACATACACAAGATGGCAAACTTGTATTTGAACCTGAAGAAGTTGCTATAATGCATAAAGGACTTGTCCAAATGCTAAAAGGCAACGCCAATACTCGTGTACTTACTACATATGGTAAAGTTGACTCTGTAACATCTAAAGGTCAACTAGGCGCAGCACGCAACACAGCCGAACAAATGAACAAAAACATTTTCAACAAAGCTGGTGTAAGTGGACTTCTATTTGGCGAAGCAGGTAGTGCATCACTTATGTACTCCATCGAAAACGACATTTCCATTATGATGTCCTTCGCTGAACAACTCAACTTGTTCGTAACCAACCTACTTAACCGTAAGTTTAGTAATAGCAATATTACTTTTACTTATAAAATTTTACCAATAACACTTTACAATCAAAAAGATTACATAACTTCTACTTTGAAGATGGCTAATTCCGGTTACAGTTTCCTTGTACCTGCATTAGCCGTAGGACTGTCTCAAAGCGAGTTTATATCTTTAAAAACATTGGAAAATGAAGTATATGACCTCAAATCTATTATGCAACCATTATCCAATAGTTTTTCAGAGAGCAGTGACAACGCTGCTACTGATGAGGGTGGTGTTAAGGCTAAAGAGGGTGACCAAAAGGCTGAAACAACAGTTACTAAAGACGAGTCACTCGACTAAAAAGAAAGGAGAAACAGTTGAAAAACCTAAATTTCAACTTCTCTGTACAAATTTATGGAGAATTAACTCCTTATAATCAAGTTTTATCGAAGGCGCGCTGTAGAATTTTTTACAAGTACGAAAACCGTAATGGTACATATATTACGGACGAGTTCGCGCAAAAGTTTGTAGACACATTGGCATATGTGCCTGTAAAAGGCATTTATGAAGATGATGATTTCACCACACACGGCAAGGCTCGTGACGAAGGACGTATCTATGGTATTGTACCTAAAGACCATAACTTCATGTGGGAAACTCATCTTGATAATGATGGCGTAGAGCGCGAATATGCTTGCGCAGACGTAATTTTATTTACCTCCATCTATAAAGAAGCCAGCGAGATTGTAAACAAATCTCTTTCAATGGAAATTTTTCCACCATCTATAAGCGGATATTGGAAAATGATTGAAGGTACTGAATACTTTGTATTCACAGAAGGTTGCTTTGTAGGACTGCAAGCACTAGGCGATGATGTAGAACCGTGTTTTGAGGGCGCGCACTTCTACACTCTACAAAAAGAACTTGAAAACCTATTCGATAAAATTGATAAATTCACTTGTAATAGAGAGGAAACAAATTCAATGAAGTATATATTTGAATTATCCAATGAGGATTTAAGGTCAAAGCTGTTTGCTGCACTTAATCCTAAAGTGGAAGATGGATATAGAGTTATGACTAAATGGATTGTTGCCACTTTTAATGACTATGTTGTTGTTCGTGACGAAGAAGAAGAGGATTGCGACAAATTCCTTAAAATCTTCTACACAGTAGACGAAGAAGATAATGTAGTTCTAGGCGAAACCGAAGAAGTTTATAACGCATACCTATCTCGTGAAGAACTTGACTCTGTTGAGAGCGCTCGCGCACTTGTAAACCACTCCCTAGTTGGACTAGAAGAAATTGTAGAAAAAGGTCAAAAATATGACACCGAAATGGCTGATTATTCTGCCCAAATCTCTACTTTATCAACAGAGAAAGAAACACTCAACTCAAAAATTGAAAACTATCAAGCCGACATTGAAGCCAAAGATAGCGAAATTGCAATTCTATCAGAGTTCAAGAAAGCTACAGAAGATAGCGCAAAAGAAGCAATCTTCACTAAGTATTCCGCAAAACTTTCTAAAGAAGCAATTGACCCTATCAGAGAACAAAGTGCTGAAATGGACTGTGTTCAGCTTGAAAAGGAACTTGCATTTGCGCTTATCCAAAACGACAACTCTATTTTTTCAAAAGAGGACGTTGACGATACCAAATTCCCAGTAGTTCCTAGAAAAACTGAAAGCGGTATCGAAGACATTCTTGATAGATACTAAAAGGAGATAATAATGGCTATTAAAAGAGTTAAGACTAATGGCTACGGTCAGGTTGAACTCAATAGATGCGCTTTCCCTAGAGATGGCAGAGTTGAGGCTCAGTGCAAGTTAGTAGGCGGCAAGGCTGAAAATGGTATGGTCTTAAACATGGACAAACAAGAAGGCACTTGTGCACCACTTAAAAAAGGTCTTACTCCAATATTCGCAGGACTTTGCTATTCTGCGGAGCACACACAGGATGCTACGCAGACAGGTCTAAAAGATTTTGTAAACGAGGAAGGCTCTTATCCAAGAATAGGGCGCATTGAAGTGGGCGACCTTTTTACAACTAACACTATAGCTTACTTTGATAATGAATTTACATCAGATGAAAATTTATTTACAGAGGACGTAAAGAACTTAAACTTATGTGTTTCAGACGGTGTTTTCACTTTCTATAAAAATACTGTGACAATTGCTAGTGCTAATGTAATACCTCTTCGTTATAAAGTAACTAAGTGGACTGTATTGTCTGATGGACAGCGCGCAGCACAAATTATGGTACTATAGTTACCACTTGCGTAACTTAAATTAATATTAAAAAGGAGATAAAATGGCTAATCTAAAAAGAGTTAAGACTGATGGCTATGGTCAGGTTGAGCTTAACAGATGTGCTTTCCCTAGAGATGGCAGAGTTGAGGCTCAGTGCTATATACTAGATGACAATGATGTTGAGAATGGCGCAATCCTGGGTATTGATAAATGGAGCAAGACTTGTGTACCTCTTTATAGAGATTATAAAGATTCTTTATGGGGGCTTTGCTACACAACAGAACACACACAAAGTGCTACTAAAACTGCACTAAAAGACTTTGTAAATAAACCTCGTTCTTATCCAAGACTAGGGCTTCTTGATAAGGGTGACCTTTTTACAACTAACACTTTAGCTTATTACGACGACGACTTCGCGCAAGATAGCGACCTATTTGCAGCGAACGTAAAAGACCTTAAAGTAGGTATCATGTTACATGGTGTTCTCACTCTTTACAAAGAGGCTTCACATGATAGTGATACTAACATGATTAAAACCAACTATAAAGTAGTTAAGTGGACTACTATGCCTGATGGACAGCGCGCAGCCCAAATCATGGTAATGTAGTTTAGTGTAAAGGAGAGAGAAAAACAATGACATTAACACAACTTAAAGAAATCGCTCTTTATGCAGCACAGAAAACTGCTCCTGCTAACTACACATCTGAAAGTGTAAATAAGGCTGTTGCTGATGGCTTCAGAGAGTTAGCTGGTTCAGTAAACCAGTTCATGAAAAACAGATACGACATTTACGAAGTAATCGTAGAGGTCGCAGACGAAATTGTACCTAAAAAGGTAACTAACGCATTAAATGCGGTTGCTGACGTTAAGGTTGTAAAACAAAATGAAAAAGCAGTATTCAAGAGAAAAATCGGAAAGATGAGAGCAAAGAAATTCCTCACACAAGTTGGAATTTCCGGTGTATACGAAACTTTCAGACTAGACGAGCAAAACCTTGCAATCACATCACACGCAGTTGGTGGCGCAGCTATCATCGACTTTGAAAGACTTTGTGATGGTTCCGAAACTCTTGCAGATGTAATGGAAGTTATCACAGAAGGACTTACAGAAGCTGTATTCCTAGAAGTACAAAAGGCTCTACGCGCTGCTTTCAATGCTACAGGTAGACCACAAGCTAACAAAGTTACAGGTACTTCATTCGATGGAAAGAAAATGCAGAAACTTGTAAGTGTTGCTAAGGCTTACGGTTCTAGCGCAGTAATCTTCGCACCACCTGAGTTTATTGCTGAAATGGGCGCAGATGCTATCGTTCCAATCGGAGCAGGTGGAAACTACGGCGGTGTTTACTCACCAGACGACATCGAAGCTATCCACAAGACAGGACGCATCAACCTATTCAGAGGTACTCCTGTAGTAGAAATTCCACAATCATTCGTTGACGAAAACAACGAAAAGACATGGATTGACCCACAGCTTGCTTACGTACTGCCAGGCGGCAACGAGAAGGTTGTGAAGGTTGTGCTTGAGGGACAGACTCAGCTACACGACTTCGTGAATAGAGATAACTCTATCGAAATCCACGCTTACAGAAAGCTGGGTGTAGGTATCCTATCACACTACAACTGGTGTGTATATCAGAACACTGGTATCGCTCAGACTTACGAAGGATAACATGTAAACTAAGGGGGTAGAAGTAGGTAACTTTTACCCTCTTTATTTATGATTAAAGGAGATAAAAATATGAGTAAAGTAAAAGTACAAAGCATGGTAGATGGTACAGTTTTTATTGACCTTCCAGATGCGAAGTTCTCGCGCACATGGGAACATAAGGGTGCGGTAAAGACAATTGATTCCGCGATTTTGGAGGAAGCTATGTATGAGCCGGGCGTAGACTACATGTTCTCACAGGGCATGCTCGCGCTCGTGGATGTAGACGAAAAAACACACGAAGAACTCGTGGAAGCATTACCCGCGCTTGAAGAAGTTCAGTCACTTACCGACGAAACAATGCGCAACTTTATGACAAAAATGGCAATCGATGACTTCAAAGAAAAAATGGAGTCACTTTCTAAAGAACAGCAAGTAATGGTAGCACAATTTGCTATTGAAAATACACTTGTCGATATGAAGAAAGTTGAAGTTCTAAAGGCTTTAACGAACATCGACGTAATCAAAGCAATTCAACTAAAAGCAGATAGCGAAGCTAAATAAGGGGAAAATAAATGGCAACTATTCAAGATGTTTATAACGCCTTTATGGCAAAAATGACAGAAGATGAATGGGTTAGTTGGGATAAGGCAGACAGAGAACGTGATTGGCGCGCACTTTTTGATGGCGCGCTACCACTTTTTAAGTTTCCGCGCGTGAGTTTGGAAGTAGATGAGAGCGGAAATTTTAAGGATAAAGTTACAAATGCGGAAATACAAATTATAGCTACATTCATGAAAGTTTTGTGGTTAGACAGGACAATTTTGTCGTGGGAGAACGTAAAACCGCTGTATGCTGAACGTGATTTTTCACAAGCAAACCTCGTGAAAGAACTCAAGAACCTACTCGAATGCGAACACGAGCGCGCAGCCAAGTTGGAAAGCAATTACTATCGCTCTATTGAAAACAACCCATATAACTACCGTGTACTAGCAGGTGATAACTATGGGGAATAAGGCGATACATCAAGGCTACAACAACAAACTCAAAAGCCGACTTTTTGGTATCCTATGTGAATATGAAAAGCGCGGAGATTGGGAAAAGTGTTTAGATGGAGTTTTAATTGAACTTTTAGGCTATGCCGAAGATGAAAAATCAATTAACTACTACACCTTGTGGTACAAAATTTCTAGCTTACGCTACTTGCGCTACGAATATTTCCGCAAAACAATTTTTGATTGTCTGTCACTTTTAAATGAGTAGGAGAAAACACAATGGACTATTATGACCTATACGAAAAAAGACTTAATAGGTATGGCGACTCCTATAAAACTCGTATGCAAGGTAAGCGCGAAGAAAACTTTATGCGCCAACTCGAACGTTCAGTATATAAGGTTGAGTTCGCGCACGAGCAAGCAAAACATGTAGGAGAACTTCGACCTAATAAACAAAATGAAACAAAAAACCTACAATGGTTATTAGTACCAGTTGATGTTAAGTTTAAGAATGGTACAATTTTAGGCCTTACTACTGTAAAGGGTGAAACACACAAGTGGCTTATCTATTGGTTTGAAGAAATGCAAGCAAGCGGTTATAATCGCTATGCAGTTTTAAAACTTACACACCAACTATCTATTATCAATCCAAAAACAAAGAAAGTTGTTATAACTGATTGGGCATATTTCTACGGACAAGAAGATAACATGCTTAAAAACGAAATTAAAAGCCGTTCGCGCTCGCACACTCTATATCTCGAAAACTTAAAGTTAAGTTTCTTCGTAATGCCAGAACACGACGAAATAGAGCGCGACTTTTACCTTGAGGTTACAACGGCAGGTGGCAAAATTGAGCCATTCAGAGTTACCGGTTACGACAAGCTGTCTACACCGGGTGTTGAGTATGTATCTGTAGACCCTGTATACCAATACGACCTATCGCCTAATCCACCTAAGCCTACCAACCCAACGCAAGACGATAAGGATGACTTCTTTTGGCTAGATGGGGGTATTGAATGAGAAAGACACGTAACTATGGAGAATTAGGACTACATCTCCAAAAAATTATTAAGCTATTATTAGCTAACGATGACCTCGTGAAACTATTGTACTATACAGATACCGACCCTCTCGCGCACAACGATTTGACGCTAGAGCAGAAACGAACAGAAATATATGACAAACTAATTAAGGCTGTGCCGCTTGTATCCAATGCAGAAACTTCACAATCACTACTAACTCTACAAGTAATCAATGGTATCGTTAATAGCGACAACAAAGAATTTTCAAACGTATCTATCCGTATCGAAATTTTTGTACCAATAGTACAATGGCTTATCAAAAATTCCAACTTGCGCCCACTTGCAATTATAGGTGAAATTTTTGAGAGTTTAAATGGAACTACTATAAGTGGCTTAGGTAAAGTAAATGGTGGTACATTCCACTTAAACTTCATATCAGAAGAAATGTCATGTTACTACATGATAATCAATATAACCGAGTATAACTAATGAAAGAATTTTTTTTGATAAATGAGCCAATTGCGTTTGGCGACACATGCAAAATATACGCTCCACTCGTGCGCGAAGTTGTAGCATCGAACGATTACTCAATTGCACAACAAATTTTAACGGTACAACAAGAAGACATCGACCTTTCCCTTACAGACAATTGGGAAGAAGAACTCCCTGAAAATGTACCTACCCCCTTCATGCTACTATTTGAAGCCGCGCGCTCAAGTGAGGATACGTATAAGCAATGCAAGTCAGCAATAGAGTTCTTTATCCACGAACCTGTAGAATTTGACTTTGCCAACAATTCAATTCTAATTAACATAGACCTACAAAAAGAGTTCGACTCCGACGAAGAAGTACAAGCATATCTCAAGAGCGCGCGGTCGCTCAAGGAGTCACAGTATCCAAAATTCCAAAACGCAATACGCGCCGCTTGTGGCATGGACGAAATTCCACCATTTCAATACCAAATGCATGTGCGCGCACGTCGTATGCAAGGTAAGGCTCGTTACAGAGATACTATCAAAGCTAAAGAACAAAAAAACTCAATTGGACTAGCCAGTGTTATTTCTTCTGTTTGTTTGATGAATACTGGCTTAAATCCACTTAATATCGGACAAATATCTTACCCTGCATTAATGGATATTTTTAATCGCTATCAAGCAAAACAGTCCTACGAAAATGATATGCGTTTACTAACTACTCCATTTGTAGACACTAAAGATATAAAACCTAAAAATTGGTTAGAAAATTAATAAAGGAGAAATCAATGGCTAGCAATATACTAGAAAAATATGGTATTAAAGAAGTTGCAGATTTCGTTATGTATGAAATTGATGCCAACGGTAAGCCTGGTAAGCCTGTACTATACCTAGACACACTGAAGGTTTCTACTGCTGAGTTCAACTCAGAGTCTAAAGAAGCTACGGGTGGTAAGGGTAACGCTACTCTTATTTCTTGGGATAGCAACAAGGAAATCACACTTACACTAGAAGATGCCCTATTCTCACCTAAGTCACTTTCAATCATGCTAGGGGCTTCTCTTGCAGAAATTCAAGCTGGCAAGATTAAGAAAACAGTTACTTTTATCGGTGACAAGACAAACACAACAACATTCGGTCTGCCTAAAGTATGGGAAGGCTCTAACGGTGTAAAATTCAATCTTCCTACTACTGTTGAGGTATTTGACGCTTCAGGTAAGAAAATTACTACACCACTTTCAGCTACAAACATCGAAACTGGCGAAACATACTTCGCTACATTTGAAGTAGGTGTGAGCGCCCTTATCATGGACATCACAGCATCGCAGTTCCCAGGCACATACTACATGACTGGCGACACATACACACGCGACCAGAAAACAGGTAAGGATAGTTTCTTCCAACTTGTTATTCCTAAAGCAAAAATCGTTTCTGAAGATGCTCAACTTCAAATGGAAGCTGATGGTGACCCATCAACATTCCAAATGAAGGCTAAGGTTCTAAAGAGCGGAGAAGCTGGTGGTCAAGGTATGATTCAGTTAATTAAATACGATGTAACTGATGCAGTTGCAAGTGACAGCGCTGCGGCTAAGATTTGGACACAGAAATAGTTAGACGGCGAGTGGTTTTCCACTCGCTTTCTTTTTAGGAGCATACAATGGAACAACAATACAGCTTTAAAGAGTTATACAATTTGACGCTAAAAGCTACTTCTCCTATGAAGATAGGAAACCGCCTTTTTGAAGAGGGTGAAATAGTAACACAGTTCGACCGCATACAAGTGGCAGGACTAAAGGATAAAACCATTTCGTCAACTGCAAAAGGTGGTAAAGGCAATCGTGACCTTATTACATGGGAAAAGACAAAAGAGGTTCAACTTGCGTTTAACCAAGGTGTTTTTTCCACAGAACAATTCGCGCTTATGAACAATGCCCAAATGATAGAATATATTGAGGGCGCTGAAGTAAGCAAGCGTGAAACCCTATTGGCTGATGATAATGGAGTTGTCACTCTCGCGCACGAGCCTTTTGGAAAAGTTTTTGTGTATGACCAAAAAACTTATGCCAAAGTTACGAACCCACAAGTGCGCGCAGCCACAGTCACAAGCCTATCTCCATATAAAAAGTACATAGTCGATTATACCTATGTACAAAAAGGTTTAGCGGAAAGCGTTTTGATTGGTAAGCACCTTTTTGACGGTTACTTCAAAGCCGAAGGGCGCACACGAATTAAAGACGACCAAACTGGATTGATTAGAACTGGTATTTTTTATATACCTAAGTTAAAATTGGTATCTAATCTATCTGTCACTATGGGAACAAATAACTCACCTGTATCGGGAAAATTTGATGCTGTATGTTTAGCACCAAACGATAGCACCTCTAGTCCAATTGAATTTGTGACTTTAGATTGTGATATAGATAGTGACATTTAATTCGACACCGATTTTAATAGTCGGTGTTTTTATTTTGGATAAAAGGAGAGGCTAATGCCAAAAACAGTTGCGGTTACACTTAAAATTAATGCCGATACAAGTGCCGCCATTTCTGCCATAGGTAAAATAGGTGGCGGATTAAACAACATGAGTCTGCGCTCATCAACCATGGGTAAGGCTCAATCGGAAATCGAAAAATTAAAAGAGTCACTACAAGAACTCCAAGCCATGAACGGCAAGAAACTTGACTCTCGTTCTATTTCTGATGGAGTGACCAAAACGCGTGAAATGGAGCGCGCGCTCAAGTCACTTACGAATACATACAACTCAATTAAGTCGAACCCTGATAAATTCCAATTCGCGCCAGCACAAACGCAACAAGCAATTGGAGATTTTGAAGCGCGACTAAAGAAACTACAAACAACACTACACAAAACAGGCTCGGTAGATAATAGTGAGATTACTAATCTCATGAAGTCTATCAATAGTTTTGGTGGTTTTAAATTACAAAACCTTAATGGCGCAGAAGACTCTTTAACTAGAATTGGAAATGTTATTAGACAACTAAAGCGCACAGCCAAAGGTGATGTAAACAAAGAACTTGCTTCTATGAGCAAAAACCTTGCAGGAGCAAAGAATACTGTTGCCACACTTTCTGCTGACTTTAATAGCGCAGCATACAACGTTAAGGGTATGGAGCGCGCGCAGAAGCAAGTAGAAAGCCTACGCCTAAGTATGGAAAACTTCTTCGGCATACAAAATAGCATTTATATGTTCAAGCGTGTCATTAGGGGCGCGTTTGGTACTATCAAAGACCTAGATGCTGCGATGGCAGATACAGCCGTAGTAACCAACTTCAACATGGGCGACATGTGGGATAGCTTACCTCGCTATACTAAAATGGCGAACAAGCTAGGTGTTACTATCCAAGACGTATACAAAGCGTCAACACTATACTATCAACAGGGTTTAGATACTGATAAGGCTATGGCGGCTACCCAAGAAACACTTAAAATGGGTAGAATTGCCAATATTAGTGGTGCAGAAGCTACTGACATGATGACTGCCGCGCTCCGTGGATTCAACATGGAAGTTAATGCGACTAACGCACAACGTGTAAACGACGTTTACTCCAAGCTAGCCGCTATCAGTGCATCGGACACTAAAGAACTTGGTACTGCCATGAGCAAAACGGCTTCAATCGCGAAGTCAGCAGGTATGGACTTAGAAACCACAACCGCATTGCTTGCACAAGGTATCGAAACTACAAGAGAGTCGCCAGAGAACATTGGTACTGCTCTTAAAACTATCATTGCTCGTTTCCAAGAACTGAAGAAAAACCCTAACTCAATTTCTTCTGTTGGTGGAGAGCGCCTAGACTACAACAAAGTAGATACAGCCCTTAAAACTATCGGCATCAACATGATAGACCAAAAGGGTAACTTCAAAAATACAGGCGATATAATTGGTGAGGTTTCCAAAAAATGGAACACCTTATCCCAAGCGCAACAGCGTTACATTGCTACTACAGTAGCGGGTTCGCGTCAACAATCTCGTTTTATTGCCATGGTAAGCAACAATGCGCGCTTGGTAGAACTTACTGACGCTGCGTATAACTCTAACGGCGCGAGCGCTGAACAGTATGCAAAAACACAAGAAACTGTTGCTACTGCGCTAAACCGCTTAACTAATGCTTGGAATCAGTTCCTTATGGGAATTGCCAATCATGCAGTTATTAAAGGTGGTATTACAGCACTAACAACTCTACTTGACGTAGTGAATAAAATTTCTGGTGCCTTCGGCGCGATACCGGTAGTAGGTGGTCCACTCAAGTTCTTGAGTCAACTTACTTCGGGGTTACTACTCTTTAAGGGCGCACAGAAGGGAATGGAAGGTGGTATAAGACTTCTTTCTGACTTTGCAGGAGAACGCTATGCCAAAGCTATGGGAATTGACCGCACTAATGATATGGTCACACGTTGGTTCCCAATGCGCAGTAAAACCTCAAAAGAGGACTTCCTATTCCAAAACCGTAGAGCGCAATTTAACAAATACAGTGAGTTTGACTTTGCAGACTCGTTTATCAATGATATTAATGATAAAAAGGTTGGTTTCTTACAAGCCAGAAGATGGGGTAAAAACCTATCGCGCTATACAAAAAACGGTAACGAACTTACACTTCAAAACCTTTTTGGCAATGCAAACCGTAAAACTGGATTGTCTGCGCGCTATGCACGCCAGCTTATGTTTTCACACGAAGCAACTGCGCCAGAGCTACAACAATCGCTAACTAAGGTGTTTGGTAGTGTGCGTGGTATTGGCGCTCAAAAGGCAGAAGAGTTTGCGGAAGCATTCGTGCGCACCATGCGCGCTCATGGGTCTACCATAGATTCAGCCGTAAAACAAACAATTGAAAACGCTAATATCAACGACGCGGCTAAAAAGAACCTATCCAAATACATAGATGATATTGCCTATGACATTGGTAAAACTACAGTGTCGCCAGAGTCAGTGAAAAAACTATCCAACTCTATGACGAAGATGTACCATGCCACAAATGTTGCCGATAGAATCGGTGCCATAGGCATGAGCGCGGGGTCAACTTTAGACGCCATCGGTTTTCATAAAACTGGCAGTGTAGTTGGTCAGATGGGCGTAGGAGTAGGTAACCTTGCCTATATGGGTAGTTCTGCACTAGACCTAAAGCAATTAATTCATGGTAAAAACATTGGTAAAGGCATAGGCAAATTCCTAGGCTCTACCGGTGGTCAAGCATCTATTGCAGTTGCATTAGGACTCGCGCTCAACGAAGTGGGCAAGTATTTTGGACAAGACCACTCCGACATTGAAGCGGGTCAGCAAATACTGCGCAAATATAACAAGGAACTATCCTCATTAAGTGCGCAAAAAACTAGAATAAAAAGTATGCGTGATGAGTTTGCGCAACTTTCAACTGGTATCTCACTTAATGGTAAAAACTTATCACTTTCAAACGAAGAGTATGAGAAGTATCTAAAGCGCGCCAAAGAAATTGCAAAGGTGAACCCTTCACTTGTGCGCGGATACGACAAGAACGGCAACGCAATTCTCGATACGCGCAACGCCATTTCTAAAACTTTAGGTTATCTCGATTCTGAAATTGATACAACCAAAGCGAAATTTTATAACGATAAAAACACTAAAAAAATACTACAAGGCTTCCAACAGCGCCTAGACGAAGGTGGATTATCAAAATCTAATTTTTGGCTCGCAAATAAGGGTTTACGTGAGCAGTCAGGTAAGTTTGGAGAACTAGATAATTTCTCTAAAGCAGACCAAAAGAGATTGCGTCAGCTAGGAGTAACAAATAGAACTTCATCTGAAAAATTAGCAAACATTTTCACTACAAACCCTAGCGCATCAAAGAACCTATCATCTAGTGGTAAGCTACTTGCGAACCAGCTTAAAAACCAATTAGCAGTTGAAAAAACTGTTATGGCAGAACGTGAGCAGTTTGTAGCAGGATATGCAAGCTATCACTTAAAAGATGCAGTAGGTTCAATTAAGAACGAGAGTTTACTAAAAGCAGTATACTCCAAAACTGCAAAGCGCAAAGACTTGACACAAAAGAACCTTGCGCAATACCTATCCAAAGACCTTGCTATCGCGCAAACACTAAGTGATAATGTCGAGTTTGCAGGTGCTATGCGCGACGTTAATAAGGCGCAAAAGGATTGGAACACTACAACAGATAAAACTTCTGACAACCTTAAAAAGTATCAAGGTCGTTTAGCTGAGTCGGTTTCTACATTAAAAGAACTCAAAAAAGAAGCCAAAACAAAAACTGAAAAAGGTTTTATCCAATCACAAATTGACAGTATCGAACATTTAAAGGCTAATGCAGTTTCCCTTGAACATGCACTCAATCCGTTTGCTGATTGGGAAGCAAAGGCTCGTGGCGCGTACGACCGCTTTAAGGACGAAATCAAAGCGGGCGACTTCTACTCTGGCGTAAATTCCCTAAAAAGCATTACAGATGAAATGCTTAAAAAGGAGAATGCAGGTGGTAGTGGTTCGAGAACGTTTTGGAGTGGTGCAAAGGAACTATTCACTCAAAACTATCTAGAAACTCATGGTATCGCACAAGTGCGCGCGCAGACACAGAAACTGTCTGGCTTACTACAACCCGGTCAACAATCTGCGGATAGCTTTGACAAGTTCATTCGTCGTGTAGGTGAGCTATCAAAAGACCCAACACTTAAATCACTAGCAAGTAAGGGTATCAAGGGTATCAGAGAAGATAACTTTGATAAGCTATCTGAGTCAACTGGTATCGAAAAGCAAGCCCTAGCCGCTATGCGCGACAACGCAAAGCAATACGGATACTTCAGTTATAACGTAAACGAAGCTGCCGAAGCCATCAAAATGGCATCAACTACCATCAAGGGTAAAAACGGACAGCGCTACTATAACGACCAAGAAGTTAAGGAACAATACCGCAATGCCAAAGGCTCACTAGAGGGCTACTCAACCTTCCTCAAAGACCTTGAAGGTAAAGGCTTGCGCGCCTTCAACCTAAGCAAAGCAAGCGAAACTGATATTCAACAGTTTGCTAAAGATGTTGGTGGCTTAACACGCAAAAACAAACTCAATGCCGAAGTTCTTGCACAGCAATGGTCTAAAATGGGATATTCTTCTGATGAAATTTCAGAGAAGTTTGGGAAACTCAACAAGTCCCTACTATGGACTAATGGTAAGAGCCTAGAGGACATTGTTAAGCAGACAGAAGCCAAGGGTAAAATTGACGAAACATCAGGTGAGGGTGTTGTTGCAAAGAACACTTCCACAATCGTAGGTCAGTTAGATGCCGTTCTAGGTCACTTATCAGCGCAAAACCTAGACAAAGACACAACAGCAAGTGCAATTCGAGGAGTGGAAGAAGCAACAAGTAAGGCTCTCCTATCTAACAAACAGCTTGTTGACCCTAATACTTCAATTGCAAGCGCGCTATCCAACAACCAAGCCGCGCTCGAAAGCAACAAACAAGAACTTGCTAAATGGAACGCAGCACGCAATGACAAGAGTTTAACCGCAGAGCAACAAGGCTATGCACAAAAAATTTATGACTCACTTAATCGTAGTCAAGCGCAACTGCAAAACCAACAATCGCTACTTAATAACTTACAAATGCTACAAAACAGTGGGCTATCCAACACTGCCTACCAAGGCGCGGCTAACCTAACTGTAAATGGCAACATATCAGACGCTCAATTAAAAGCCCTAATTGATGACCTAAATAGTCTACCTGCTGAAAAGCAACTTAACATTTTAACTGCTATAACTGGCGACCCAAGTGGCTTTGAAAAACTTGTACACCAATGGGATTCTATGGGCGACAAGGAAGAAAAAGTAAAAGCAGTTAAGGCTGCCTTCCACTTACAAGACGACAAACAAGCCGAACGTTTTGTTAAACTTATTGACGGCATGGACGCTAAAACTCGTCGCAAATTCACCGCACAAGGTGTAGTAAGTGTTGATACTTCCAAGGCGAACGGTTCCATCAATAGCGTAACCAATAAGCTGGGTATATTGGCTCGCTTAAGAGCAATGCCCGGAGTGTATGTGCGCGCGCAAGGTGCGTTAGGTACATTAGGCGCAATTTGGAGTAAACTTAAGTCCATTGCTGGCAATTGGGTTGCGCGCCTAAGCATTTTCACTGCTAGAGCAGGTGGTGGTGGCAAGGGTGGCAAGTCCGGCGCACGTGGAATTAACTACAAGGGCAAATCGTACGCCTTTGGCAGAGGGCGCGGTGGTTCTGAAACCGCTTTAACTGGCGAACTCGGTCCAGAGATAGTGTGGCTACCATCTCAAGGTAAATACTTTATCACAGGCAAGAATGGTCCCGAGTTACAAGACCTACCACGTGATGCCGTTGTGTATCCACACAAGATGTCCAAACAAATTGCCAAGAAACACCCTAAATTGCTAAATGGCGGACACTCATACGCCAAAGGCAAACTTCCTAAAATGGGTAACTCCTATGCTTCTCCACCATCTAAAAAGGCTATGGAGAAAGCCAAGAAGGAATATGACAAAATTAATGGGTGGGCACACCCTATCAAAAAGGCTAAGGCATGGCTAAAATACCAAAATGAGCGTGCAGCCTACAACGCCAAGTATCGTATCTACGAGCAACAAGCAGCAGCGGAACGAGTAGCTGCACAAAAGGCACGTGCTAGGGCAGAAGCCGCGCGCAAACAAGCAGAACGTAGACGTGCCGCACAGGCAAGCTATAAGCGCTCAATGCAGAATAAAACTGCCGCTCGTGTGACAGCAAGAGGTAAGAGCGCCAACATCAGTTCTATAACTGGTATGGCTAGAAAACCTGCGTCAGCACCTTCTGCTCGACCTTCACCTGTGGCAAAAGCAACTGCTAAAATTACAGGCAACGTGATTGCCAAGGCGGCTACAAAAGCTATAAAACAAGGTGTAAAAGCACTTCAACGCGTTATTCAAAACCCTTACGACGTTTCCGAAGACCTATCTGACGCACTAGGCGACCTAGGTGGACTAGGTGGCGGTGGCGGCGCCGGTGGTGGCGGAGGCGGAGGTGGCGGCGGAGGTCGCGGTGGTGGCGGAGGCGGTAAAGGCGGCTCCGACGACAAGGACAAGTGGAAAAACGACGTCCACAAATACTACAACATACTCCGCAACATAGAACGCTACGAAGCTGAACAAGCCATGAGCGCGGCTAAGTACGACCGCATTGCTAAGTCTGGTGACCTTTCGCTAGGCAACACCGCTACAATGAAAGGGTTGTACGACAAGCAAATTTCCGCCCTAAACAACAAGAAGGCACAGCGTGAAGCACTCGTGCGCGCAGGCGACGATTACTACAAGCACCTTCAAAACCGTTTCAACAACGACCTCAAAGAAGCAGGCGGTAGCGGTAGCATAACTGACTACGTTACACTAGATACCAAAACTGGCTTAACTCAAATTGACTGGGGCAAAATTAGTGGCATTACTAAAAACGAAGTAGGTAGTGTTATTAAAGATGCCATGGGCGAATTTGAAAGTTGGGGCAAAGAATTAACCGGCGCTGCGCAAGGTATTGAGGACGATACCACAGCAATCAAGGAACTTCAGTACCAACTTATCGAAGCTAGTGGTAACTTGTACAACATGGTACAAAACGGCTACCTCACTCGTCAAAAGAACATGATAGACAATCTATCAGACATATACGAGGGACTAAACCGTCTATCTAGTGAAATGCTCAATTCTGCAAAAGAATCTATCTCTAAGTCCAAGCAAAGCAAGGACAACGCAAAAGCAGAAAAAAGTCTGAATGATCTGCGCGCTCGTATCGCATACTTGTCACAAGACACAGGCAATACACACGCAGTAGAGTTGGCAAATCTTCAAAAACAACTGGAAGAGGGTGAAGAAAACTATCAAGATTCTCTAACAAATCAAAAGCTAGACGAAATAGAAAAGTCGTCTAAAATTGCCGAAGAACAGCGCAAAAACCAACTTGACATACTCAAAATGCAACTAACCTTTATGGAAGAAAGTGGATTGATATGGAAAGAAATCGAGCGCATTGTACTAGCAGGCTTTGACAATAATGGAGTCGGTAAAGAAAACTCCGAAATGATGGATTATATCCGTTATCAACAAGAGTGGTTTAAGAAAAACTATTACGATAGACTTAAACTAGACAAAGACCGCAAAGAGACAGTTATCCGTGCAGAAGTTCAATTGTCTGAACATCAGAACATTGACTCGAGCGCGCGCATCAAACGTCATACTCCAGAGAACTACATGAGGTTTGCGAGTGGTGGGCTTGCACCATACAATGGTCCTGCATGGCTCGACGGTAAGCCAGGCGCTCCTGAGATGGTACTAAACCCTACCGATACCAAAAACTTCATCCAACTTAGAGATGTGCTTGCTAATGTTATGACTAAAAAGTCTGTGGGTGGTACAACTAATGGTATTAATAACTTTGAAGTAAATATCAAGGTAGATAAAATTAATAATGACTATGATGTAGATAAACTAGCAGAAAGAGTTAAAAAGAACATTATCCAAAGTGCTACTCAACGCAATGCAATAAAACTATAAAATAAAAAGGACGACTTATTAATTTAAGCCGTCCTTTTTACATTAGTAATTCTAGTTTTTTGAGAATGTTGATTGTGATTTTGGAGTCACCGAAGTCATCAATTGACAGGTCGAAATTGTCAATTTTGATTTTAAGGTCATATAGTTCTTGTATCTCCTGCGCGCACTTATCCTCATATTCCTTTTTAATTGCGATTTCACTATCGTTATCGATGTGGTTGATAACAGGGTTGCCGTTTTCGTCTTTTTCGCTATACTTATCTATAATTTTTGAAAAGGCGTCACGAATAAAAGGCTGTTCCTTTTGCATTTGCTCGTATATTTTGTTGAGTTTGTAGGCAGCCTTGATAGGAATGGCGCTTTCTACAATTCTCACATATCCTGACTGAAACTCTAATAAATTTTGTACTGTTATGTCTTTTACCATTCTGTTACCTCATATGTTGGTTTGCGCAAAGTGTGGAAATGCGCTGACTCGACCGCACATTTACCTAAACAAATTGCATCGCTTACATCATCTGAAACCGTTATATCGTACCATTGCTTTACTAAAAGCTGTGCAGAACGCTTTTTATCAACTCTCGTGCGCCCCTTTATCTGACAGTGCGCGCGCCATGTAGCCGAAGGCAACACCACATACGGCATATCGATTGAATATAGACACTCAATTAGTACGCCTTGCAAGTGCGCCAAGACCTTATAAGTAGTGACTCCCATTCTGTGCGCGCCATTTTGTAGCTGTATATCTTCCAATCCAACTCCATCTATGTTCCATGCTTCTACCATACATATAAGCCACGTTCTCATATCACTAATGCGCGCCACTTCTGTATCGCCCTTGGACTGATATACGTCCGCGCGCACGAGTAAGCCATCGTCAAAGATAGCATATCCGGTTGAGTGAGTTGCTTGGTCTAGCGCGAGTATTCGTTTTGCTCCTTTTGGTTTTGCAATAACTGTTTTTTCTACGTTTTTGAACGTGTTGTTCTTACATACGGGACATTCCCATTTGTTTCTAACGTGAGAATAGGGGGCATATATCTCATGCCCCTCATCACACTTCCATTTCATTTCTGTTTTGAGGTTTTTGTACTCATCGCTTACAAGTTCCCATCCATGAGCGCGCGCCTCACTTACTATATCTTCATACTTAATTTTCATTACTTACCTGTGCTACCGAAACCACCGTCTCTGTCGCTTTCAAAGTCCAAAATAGTGTCAACTGGCACAAAGTTTATTTGGGGTGCTTCTACTAGACGGAGTTGCGCAATGCGGTCGCCCTTATGAATTGTGTAGCTTGAACCGAACTCAACAGATTTTGTAGTTACAATTACTTTGCCGTCTTTATCCATTGTTTGTTCGATGTCTATGTCCTTGATTTTAGGTTCGATGTTTTCGATAATGACGCCCACTTCGTCCCTGTACCCACTATCAATAAGTCCCGGTGTATTACAGATGCGAAGTTTGGTTTTGGCGCTCAAGCCACTTCTTGGTTGTACGAGTAGTGCATAGCCTTGTGGTATCGCCACCTTAAAACCGGCTTTAACGATGGTCTGTTCACCGGGCGCTATCTCTATCTCTTCAGGCGCATAGATGTCCATTCCTGCATCAGTAGCATGGGCATATCTAGGTTGCATACCATGTTCCATGATTTCGATAGGTACTGATACTACGCGCGCAGTTGTATCTTTGAAGTCCTCGCCACTATTGAGAATGATGGTTAGGGCTTGTACGAGGAAGTCTTTTTGGTAGTCCTCTAGACTTTCGTCATCTGTTTCCTGTAGGTTTTGGATTGAAGTGCGTATATCGTCTAACGACAGATTATTCTGTCTCAATCCCGCAATAATACCTAACTGAACATCTGCGTCTGCCATTTGCTCGCGTAGTGAACTTAGAAAAAGCGCACTTACTTGGTCGAAGTATTCTCTCGGCAACATTAAAATCGCGCTCAACTGCGTTAAAAAATCGTCCTCATCAATGGCATCGTTTTCTAAAAGATTACTGAAATCTTGCATATCCATTATATATCCCAAACCTTTCTGTATTCTTTTGTAATTGAAACAACATAACACTCATCAATAATTTCGCCCTTACTTTTCTTTACTTTGTAAGTTTGGCTAGACTTGATAACTTTGTATCCTTCCATTTCGCCCTTCTTTGCGTTTTCGATAAGTTCCTTTGCTTCTTGTTCACTATTAACCCTGTACTCTGTAACTGTTTTAAGCGTCATTTTCGTCTCCTCTATACTTATAACAATAGATACAATATCCGTCTTTATACTCATGCGGACAAGTTTTTTGTAGTTCTTTGTTCTCTTCAATTAGCTTTAAAATGGTTGGGTTTAAAACAAACTGACCCTTGTCGCGCAATTGTTTGATAAGGGCATTGTTGTTGTCTATTTGTCTTTTTATTTCTTCTGGTACAATCCTTGACATGGAAACAACTCTCCTTTCTCGTATATGGCATAGCTGGCATTATAGAACAGCTTGAATAGTTCATAATTTTCTTGCTTTACCATATCAAATAAATCTATGTTTTCGCGCAAAGTAAAGCGTGGTAAGTGGGGATATAAAATTGTTCTCTTTTTAATTTCGTGGTTAAGTATTTTAACATAAGCATATAGGTTGTGGTAGTATCTTTCAGTTTCAATTTCTCCACGCGCGAAGTTGCGATTGGGGAAACTACCACTAAAACAATTCCACAGCTCAAATAACCTACACCATCGTTTATCCACATACTTATTTGGCATATATTTTATTTGTATTTTCTTGCCGTGAAAGTGCATATGCAATAACTGCACATACACCTTTGGTAAATCTTCCTTTAAAAACTTTTGAAAATCGGTCATATAGTAGTCTATATAGTATACAAATTGCGCTGATGTGTTGGTGCGCGCCTTGGCTTGTACAAACTGATGGAATGTGCTGTCTTGCATAACGCCCCTATACTCCAATGGAAAGAACTCGTTTAAGGTGTCAAATGCAATCCACTTCAAAAATTGCTCATCATTATTCACACATATTGGAAATTTTGTTCCTACTCTATGTATGCGTTGGTTAGGATAAGTATCTCGCAAGTAATCTAACCCCATGGCAATCGTTTCGGGCGCGCGCTCAAGTGAGCCTACGTCAAAGTCGTGTATGAAAAGGGAAAGGTATTGATTGTTTGCGCTGAAGAATGGCTTAGTCCAATCCTTCCAAATAGTTTTACCATCAAGGCTTAATCGCGCGTGAACGGCATTGGTGAGTGTTGTGAACTTACTTGCGTAAAATGGGTCTGTCGAAAACTTACCGCGCAGACCCTCATATATGAATACGTCAGGTGTAGACAGCTCTATATCCGTAAGCTGGGGTTGGTACTTGTTACTTGTAAACGAAAGTCCAACTGGCACTACATTACTATCCGTCACTTCTGCGGGATAGATACCATCAAAGTAGTCCTTAAAATAAAACACACTACCATACAAGTCAGGTCTTAAATTGTGCATGAAAGTGACTAAGTGATTGTGCCTTTTGTAATAACTACTAATTTTCATAAGTTCTAGGTTAAACGGCACATGGATATAGGTTTGCATATCTGCATCATATAGTCCAATATTCATTTAAAACTTAATCACTCTCAAATACTGATTTAAAAACTGATTTACCGCACTTTCATACGCGCGCTCACAACATATTTCGTCAATTGATGTGAGTGCCAAATGTTGTACTTCAGCTGTATGCACATAGTTGTCTACATCACAATAGTATTTCACACGAAACTTTGAGTTTTTATTACTGCGCAACTTCAGTATCTCTGCGCGCACTTGAGGGTCGAACAATTGTTCGCGTATTTCTTTTTTACACATGGTGCGCCCTTCGTATTTCCAAAGCAAATAACTATGAATTAAATAGCGCACAAAACGAGTATAACACATTAAAACCAATTCCTTTTATATCCAATTATTAGAAAGATAGATGCTAGTATGGTAGCCACACTTGAAATAATGAGTGGCATTAAAACTCATAGCCAACTTAAAGATATTTTACCTAGTAACTTTAATGCTATAAGCACAACAGTTAGTAGCGTTATAAAACTAACGCCACTTGTATGGCTATTGTAATTGTCCATTACTTCTCTCCTTTTTCTGTTAGTGTTTTTATGTATGGTAGGCATTTTAAGTCACTAATAAAGTCTTGCCATTCAGACAATTTGTGATGTGACCTTTGCTCAATTATAGCAAAAATGTTTTCATATGAAAGTGTAATTGTGCGAGTTTGTAGAAAACCACTTGGCAATAATTCAATTAATGTTTTAAAAATTGAACTTTTTTCGGTATCTTCCATTATAACTCCGCGCTCAACATAGTTATCAAAATTCACGTAACACTCACGAAGTTCGTTTAGCACCAATATCATATGTTCCAAAAACTCTGAAGTCATTATCTTTTCAGTAGCTTCAAAACAAAAGTCACTTACATCAAATTCTTTTGACATGATGGTGTGCATTGTGCTTTCGCTGTTGGCGGTAGTACCTACCTTGTATGTATCAAACTGTTTCCACCAATACAGTGGTGCAGTTATGTCCATGCTTACCATAACCTGTCTTGCCCATTTTCTATGAGACTGTCCTGCTTTGTAGAGCCTTTTCATGAGCGCGAGGTCGTTATCACCGATGACGGTGCCGTTGTGTGTGAATTTACTGTCTGATTTTGCCATGCTATTGTACGATTTGCGCATACCTCTGATGGCGTGCTCAAAGCCCCATACATCTATGTGTTCAGTTTTAATCATTTATTTTCTCCTTGCGCTTTAGTATACCAAATCTTGGTGATGGTTTTTCTTCAATACATTCGATATATTCAAAGTTTTTGCCTAGGTGAATAGCAAAATCTGAAGCTACATCGAGGTAGCGAGTGCTGATGTGCATTTTACCTTGTTTGTCATAGACGTTATAAATCATAATGCTCCTTAAAGGTTTTTACCTCACATTGGTTGAAAAAGTTTATGATATCTAGTACTAAATTAGTAGTATTTTCAATGGTATCGTTTGATGTACTGACACGTATTCTCCATGGGTCTGCATCGTCGTGTAGTCGCTCTTCTGCATCTACCGCGATACGCTCAACCGAAGAATGCTTACATGAGCGCGCGGTCAACCTTGACTTCAATGTTTCTTCATCAGCAAGAAACTCAACGATTACGGCTGGGCGCTCATAAGTTTTCATGAAATTGATAACCTCGTTGCGATTGATGATGTAGATGTCGCTTGCGTCAACCTGACGCTTAGTCGCACCATACCAGTTACCACTATATGTAGTTTCAGCTACAATTTCCTCATTGGCTTTGAGGGCTTCTAATTCCTTCTCACTAATAAAAATGTGTCCTTTTTCGTTTTTATGGCGTGGTGGTCGTGTTGTGTATGACGATACAACCGATAACCCACGTTTTTCTAGTTCGTTGGCTATTGTTGTTTTTCCACTACCACTATCGCCTACAAATAGGTATAGGTGTCCCATGTGCTTCTCCTTTATAGTGTTTCTATTTTGTGATAACTATTAATTGACAATTGGTGTAATATTTCTTCCACGAGCGCGGACTCACCTCTGCTACCGGAGTAGATACTGGCTTGCGTGCGTTGGTTCATGGCTTTCATTAGTACATAGTTTATGTTTCTACTTTGTAACATTTTTTCTAGTTCTTCTAACTTATCTAATCCGCTTATGGTTGCCATAAACACCCATAGCTTCTCTTTTTGTCTCAGTTCTAGTAGCCACTTCGCTAGTGGTACACCTATAATATTAGTTATAAAAGTTACAGTTAGTGCTACCCCATAACTCTGATTTGCAATAAACTTAATCAAGACGGCGCTCATGGTATATGTCGTTGCATTTACCAATCCCGCAGTCCATTTGCCACCTTTTACGGTCAATATTGATTTAATTGTAGATATAATAACATTAATAAATTGTACAGTAATAAATAGTAACAAAAATTTTCTCCTT
>ERZ772960.95-NODE-95-length-82810-cov-5.540982_pt1 | contig 82810 bp, 52 predicted proteins | sample MGYA00580678_ERZ772960 | MGnify/ENA primary metagenome ERZ772960 (study PRJEB29015, sample SAMEA2737930) | human oral metagenome | biome: human oral; feature: human-associated habitat; material: dental | place: China | collected 2059 ...
GGGCAGTTGGTGGGGTGATGGGGTGGGGAGTTGGGGAGTTGACAAGTTCTTATATCTTGCTTTGACACAAACGCTGCCCTATACTTGACATAAGAACATAAGGGACATAAAGCGGATCAATGGGATTTTTTCTGGATTAGATAGCCAATACACTAATAACCGCGAGCCATCTTTTCATCTTTAGGAGTTAAAGGAGTTAAGGAGTTATGGAGTTAAGCCAAATGTAGAGGTGGCGCAGCCATCTTTTCACCTTTTCACCTTTAAAAGGCGTCAGCCATTTTTTCACCCTTTCACCTTTTCACCTTTTCACCTTTTCACCTTTTCACCCTTGCCAGTTAATGAGAAGGGCGGCTGGGGCAAACGCATCACTTTCTGCCCTTCGGGCTGCCCAATTTCCCGAAAAATGTAGTACCTTTGCACCACGATAACAACGGTTAGGCATAGCCTAACACACTTTTCCAACAACAAAAGTAATGAAAAAGCTATATATTGAGACCTACGGCTGCCAAATGAACGTGGCCGATAGCGAGGTGGTGGCTGCGGTAATGCAGATGGCCGGCTACGAGATGTGCCAAGACGAAGCCGAGGCCGACGCCATTTTTATGAACACTTGCAGCGTGAGAGAGAATGCGGAGAACAAGATTTATAACCGACTTGACACGCTGCACGCCGAACAGAAGAAGGGACGAAAGGTGATTTTGGGCGTGCTGGGCTGCATGGCCGAACGCGTGAAAGACGACTTGATTGAGAACCATCACGCACAGTTGGTGGCGGGACCAGACTCGTATCTTAACCTGCCCGACATGATTGCGCAGGCAGAGGCGGGCAATAAGGCCATCGACATCGCCCTATCGAAGACCGAGACGTATAAGGATGTGGTGCCGAAACGCGTGGCATTGGCCAAGATTAGCGGCTTTGTGAGCATCATGCGCGGCTGCGACAACTTCTGCCACTATTGCATTGTGCCTTATACGCGCGGCAGAGAGCGGTCGCGCGATGTGGATAGCATCCTTAACGAGGTGCGAAACCTGCAACAACAAGGCTACAAAGAGGTTACGTTGTTGGGGCAGAACGTTAACAGCTACCGATTTGTGAACGAAGAGGGACAAACAATAGACTTCCCCCAACTGTTGCGACTGGTGGCCGAGGCGGTTCCCACGATGCGTATTCGCTTTTCTACGCCACATCCCAAGGACATGAGCGACGCCACACTTCGCGTTATCGCCGAAGTGCCGAACGTTTGCAGGCACATACACCTGCCCATACAAAGCGGTAGCGACAAAGTGCTGAAACTGATGAACCGCAAATACACTGTGGAATGGTATCTTAGCAGGGTGAAAGCCATTCGCGAGCTGGTGCCCGACTGCGGACTGTCGACCGACATCTTTGTGGGTTATCATGGCGAGACGGAAGCCGACCACGAGGAGTCGCTACGCATTATGCGCGAAGTGGGTTACGACTCGGCCTTTATGTTCAAATACAGCGAACGGCCTGGCACTTATGCCTCGAAACACCTGCCCGACGATGTTCCCGAAGACGTGAAGATACGTCGCCTGAACGAATTGATAATGGTTCAGAACGAGAGCTCGGCTCGCGCCAACCACGCCGAGGTGGGAAATGTTCGCGAAGTGTTGGTTGAAGGTCCATCGAAACGCAGTCGCGAACAGCTTTGTGGTCGAACCGAACAAAACAAGATGGTGGTGTTCGACAAGGGCAACCACCATATCGGCGAGTATGTAAAGGTGCGAATAACGGGCAGCACCAGTGCCACGCTTTTTGGAGAAGCGATAGACTAAAATGGCCAAGCGATAGAAAATGCGGGGACAAGTGGCAATAGGCTGCTTGTCCCCGCAATGGGTTTATGCCTTAATAATACCAAGAACACCATCCATTATGATGGTCCAACGGAAAAGAAAGGCCGGATAAGGTTTGTCTTTAAATGTACAAATGGGCAAGCCATAGATGCTGCATTGCTCTAAAAAGAGAATAGAAAGGAGAAAGGGTGCAGCCTGATCTCACCAAATACAAGTCCTGTGCAACGGCATGTTGCACAGGACTTATTGTTAACATGGGCTGCCAAGTGGGCTGCAAGTGTTGGCAGGCGCACACGTTATTGCACGATACGCTCTACAACTTGCATGGTACACATGTGCCTTCCAAGGCCGTTCCCTGCCTTCATCAAAGTTTCTTTCCCACATTCATCACAATTTCTGTCCTGCTTTTATCAAGGTTTCCTCCCCACCTTCATCACAATTTCTTCCTTACTTTAACCAAAGCTTGTTTTTCTTCGTCAAGAGAAACTTGTTCCCTATTTCAATGGAAAGGTGAAGTGTTTCTTGTCTTTTCCTTTAAGCCCAACATAGTCTACCTCCATTTTACCATTAGCGATGCGGCAAAGCAGATAGGTGTTGTTGCTGTTTACCAAGTTGGGGAAATTAATAACCTCATTCGGTTCCTGATAGCCAAAGGCGTGAAGATGGGCAGAGAGCATCACCGACACGTTCATCTTATTGAGTTCGGGCGTCAAAGTCTTCTGCATGTGATAAGGTCCGTGCCATTTTTGAAGTGTCGGTGGAATATGAGAAAACACAATTAAGGGATGTTTCCCAACTTGTTTACTCTCACGAAGACCACGCAACCATCTGGCCTCTTCCTCACGATACTGGTCGTAATTAACGATACCGCTGTATTCAATATCCTCATCGGGTTTATCCTCGCCCGTATCAATAAACAAGAAGTCTATGCCTGCCACATGTTGCAAGCGATAGTACTTGCCATTGTTTGTGGGAAAATAGCGATAAAGGTAATCGGCAAACTGCCCGCGCAGCTCATGGTTTCCGCGATTAAAAAATAAAGGCGTGTGCGTTGCAAACATACGTACGCAGGTGTCCAAATAAGCCTCCATCATGTGTTGTTGGTTCCTCAAACGGTTAGACATGTCGCCATTGAGCAACACAAAGTCCAGTTTCTTAAAGTCTACATTCTTACACAAGTCTTTCATAAACTGTGCGCGTTCGTGAATATCGTTCAGCACAAGGAACGTCACTTCGCGCGGCTTTGCAGGGAAAGTCTTAAACTCGTGCGGTTTTCCGCGCCACACATCGGTGCATGCCGTCTTTCCCAAAGTCACCCAATCATCGTATCGCCACTCCGCAACCTCCTGCGTAAACACCCGATAGCGATATTTCGTATCAGGTTTCAAGCCCTCGATACGCACGCGGTGCACACTATCCGTCATCACCTTTCTTCCCGCCAACACATCATAATAGCGTTGCCGCGCCCTCCCATAGAAATGGTCTGTGGAGTCGGGCGCAATCTCAACCCACGACATTCCAGGAACGTCAGTTACCCAAACAATTGTAGTACCCGTGCTGTCCATATCGCAAATCCAAGGGCCATGCGTCACTTTAATGGCTTTGGCACCGACAGCAAACAGCAACATCAAGCTAAACAATAAATATCTCATGTGCTTTTTATTTAAATTCGTCAATAACATTCATCTTTAAGAAAACCACATAAATAATACAAAAGACATGGCAGATAGTACCATCCGCTGCCTTATATAGGCATGTTCTAACAATTCCCCGCAAAGGTTCAATGGTTATTCCTTGTATTGCTCTTCACTGTCTTTTTGCTTTTATCTGGCATCTTTCGCTTACTCTTTCAGTCGCATAGTACCCTATGCTCCTTCAATCCGTAAGCAAAACCTGCTCGGCTAAAAGCTAAAAATACAGCAAAGGTAATTTTTAGAACCTGCCTATAATTATGGTGTGCGGCTGTTGCCCTTCCACGTCGCCTCTTTCTTTTGCAAGTCCTCACTATTCTTTCCCACCATTATTTCAAACGTTCCAGGTTCAACAACATATTGCATCGTGTTGTCCCAAAATCCCAAATCATGGGCATGTAGCACGAAGTCAACGCGCTTTGTCTGCCCCTTAGGAATGAAAACCTTTTGAAAACCCTTCAACTCCTTCACCGGTCTAACCATCGAGGCCACCTTGTCGGCCACATAAAGTTGCACAATCTCCTCGCCGTCAAAGCGGCCCGTATTGGTTACTTCGACAGACACTTGCAGCGAACCATCGGCAGCAAACTGCTGCGGACATTGCATTTCGCCATACGAGAAGGTGGTGTAACTTAACCCATAACCAAAAGGATACAGGTTTTTATTGGGCACATCAATATGGCGAACGGTCGAACTATGGGGCATATCGCCAGGCCTTCCAGAGCGTTTATAGTTGTAATAATTGGGTATTTGCCCCTCGGTAAGCGGAAAAGAAGTGGTTAACTTGGCCGAAGGTACGGCATCGCCAAAAAGAATATCGGCCACTGCATTGCCGCATTGCGTACCGGGGAACCAAGCCTCGAGCAGTGCATCCGACTGCTTATCCACTTTCTCTAAACATAAAGGCCGCCCGTTCATGAGCACAACCACAAGCGGTTTGCCTGCCTTATGCAGCGTATCGAGCAACGCTTGTTGCCGACCAGGCAAGCGAAGAACCGCACGACTGCGCGACTCTCCACTCATCAAAGCCTTCTCTCCCACAACGGCTATCACCACATCGCTATGCTGGGCGGCCTCAAAAGCCGCCGGAAACCCGTTCGTTGAAGGGTCTAAGAAGTCGCAACCTTGCACGTAGTTAAGCACAACATCCTTGCCCAGCTTGTTCTTGATGCCATCCAGCACAGTTACCACATCGTTTTCTTCACCCCGCGCTTTCCACGAGCCCATCACCTCAGAGCGATTGTTGGCCAGCGGACCGACAAGTGCGATACGTCTTGTTTGTTTAGACAACGGAAGTGTGGCATTGGCATTTTTCAACAACACCATTGAGGCCGTAGCAGCTTTTCGAGCCAACGCCACGACAGACTCAGAGCGCACTTCACGGCGTTCGCGCTTGGCATCAAGAAAGCGATAAGGGTCGTCAAAGAGTCCTAAAACATATTTTGCTCTCAAGATGCGCTCAACAGAGACATCTATAACATGCACATCCAGTTGCCCTTCACGCACAGCCTGCTCCAAACAACGGTTATATAGTCCGTCGGTCATATCCATATCCACTCCTGCACGAAAAGCCATCAGGGCTGCATCCTTATCGTTTTCGGCCACGCCATGCGCCTTCAACTCTTGCACGGCATTCCAATCGCTCACCACAAACCCTTGAAAGTTCCACCGATTACGCAGCAGTTCGGTCATCAACCAACGATTTCCGGTAGCAGGAATGCCATTAACGCTGTTGAAAGCAGACATGAAAGTCCTTACACCTGCATCCACACAAGCCTTGAAGGGTGGCAGATAAACCTCGGCTAAGGTAGACAGAGAGAGGTCTACCGGGGCATAATCTCGCCCTGCTTGCGGTGCTCCATAGGCCACAAAATGCTTGGCGCAGGCATATACCGAGTTCGTTTCCCCTAAATTCCATTGAAAGCCTTGCACTCGCGCCGCTGCAATTTGGCTTGCCAGATAGGTGTCTTCGCCCGCCCCTTCAACAATTCTCCCCCAACGTGGGTCGCGTGCAATGTCTACCATCGGGGCGAAGGTCCAATGAATGCCCGATGCAGCGGCCTCAACGGCCGCAGCCTTAGCCGTTTGAAACATGAGATTGGTATCCCAAGAGCACGACTCGGCCAAGGGTGTTGGGAATATCGTCTTGTAACCATGTACTACATCGAAGGCAAACAGAATGGGAATTTTTAATCGCGACAACTGCATATTCTTCTCTTGCAACGGCCGCAGCTTGTCAACACCGCCTACATTGAGTATGGAACCCACCATACCACGAGCAAAGAGCGAGTCGGAAAGGGCGCCACTCTGCGGTCCTGTCAGCAAAGAGCCCCCTACATATTGAGAAATCTGCCCAATCTTCTCGGCCAACGTCATCTTTTGCATGAGCGACGTTACAAATTGGGTTTCTTTATCTGATGCGCTTAGTTCTTTCTTCACCAGCTTTCGCGGCTGTTTGGCATGGGCATGTTGCGCATTTCCAACAAGTAGGCTACCCACTATACAGGCAACAGCTAAGACACTTCGTTTCATATTCTTCGAGATTGTTGTTTTTTTATTTCGTTCAGATGTTATGCCCTCCGCTCAAACCGAAACGCCTTTTTACAAGCATCGTAGCGGCACAAAATGGAGGGACTTTAAGTGTTAGCGCGCATCAACCGTGTTGATTTCAATGGTTTGTGGGGCTAAATCCACAGCCTTTGCGGTAAGCCGAACGGCAGAAGGCGACTTGCCTGCCTGCACCACCACCAAGCATTTGCCGAAGAAAGCGCGCCGCTCGTGAGCCTGAAAACGTTCCAACGAAAACGGACTTCCATTGTCAACGCCTGCAATTTTGGCCTCTCCCGTCAATGAAAACAAGATGTTGTTTTCTGCCCAAGGGCACAGATTGCCGTCTTTATCCACCACCTCGACCGTAACAAACGACAGACTTCGGCCATTGGCTTTTATCACTTGCCGATTAGGAGTTAGCCGAATATGATGGGGCGCACCAGCCGTTTTCAACGACTTCTCGGCTACAACCTTTCCGTTTTTCCTAGCAACCACACGCACGTCCCCAGGTTCAAACGTTACGCGCCAGGCCACATGGTACTCGTGTTCGTTGCGCTTTTGGCGTACACCTTGCGACTTCCCGTTCACAAACAGTTCCACTTCGTCGGCTCGATTATAATAACACCACAGGTCTATGGCTTGCCCTTCTATCCAATTCCAATGCGGAAAGAGGTGCAACACAGGCCCCATTGTCCACTCACTCTGATATAGATAGTAAGCATCTTTGGGAAAACCAGCCAAGTCTACCAATCCAAAATAACTGCTCCGAGCAGGGAAATTAAATGGTGTAGGCTCGCCAATATAATCAAACCCCGTCCAAATAAACTGACCAGCGCAATAAGGCGTGTGTTTCACCACGTCCAACGTAGCCTCGTGGGTTGAGCCCCAATGGGCGCAACAATTATCGTAAGCCGAACAAAGGAACGTGGGATCGGTGAACGGGCGCTTACGCCCAGGCAAACGAAAAACCGAGTCGCTCGGCATTTTATAATAGCCACGTGTCTGCAAAGCCGATACCGTTTCGGTCATCAAGAAAGGCTTTCCGGGAAAATTCTGCGGCACATCCTTCACCTTTTTCTGATGATAGTTAAAGCCAATCACATCTAATGCCCCACTTTTAAACAAGTTATTGTCGGGCGATACCTCATTGCATCCTGCCGTAATGAGTCGAGTTGAATCATAGCGGCGCACAATGGCGGCCAACGCCTGGGTGAGTTTTGCTTTGACATTAAGCGTATCGCCCTGTGCCAGGGCGGCCTTATCCCTACTGTTGTTGAGCAAAATATTCACATCTTCTAATGCCATTCCGGCGTTGTCCACCTTGTTCCATTGTTCCAAAACCTCGTTACCAATGCTCCAAAGAATGATAGAAGGGTGGTTGCGGTCGCGCAAAACCATATCCCTTAAATCGCGTTCGAACCATGTCTTGAAATGCAACGAATAGTCGTAAGGCGTTTTTCCGTGCAGCCAACTGTCAAAAGCCTCGTCAACAACTAGTATTCCTAGGCTGTCGCAAAGGTTCAGAAGTTCGGGTGCTGGTGGGTTATGCGAACATCTGATGGCATTCGCGCCCATCGCTTTCATCATCGAAACTTGTCGATAAAGGGCGTCTTCGTTAATGGCTGTGCCTAAACAGCCTAAGTCGCCATGCAGGCAAACGCCGTTAATCTTCATGTTTTTGCCATTTAAGAAAAAGCCTTGTTTAGCATCAAACGCCACCGTTCGCATGCCCATTGTAATGGTATCGCCATCTAGCACACGCCCATTCTCTATCATTTCGGTCGTTATGGTATAGAGGTTAGGCGAAGAAGGCGACCACAATTGCGGTTTAGGCACACGCATTTGCTGTTTTACCGTTGTTCCCGAAACAGCAACATCGCAGGTTTTCGATGCCTGCATAACCAGCCGGTGGGCCTTATTCCAAAGCTTTTGGCGCACCGTAACCCTACGACTGCGCCCACTGAAATTCTCAATCTGCGTGTTGAGCGTTACATGTCCTACACCCTTCTTCACCTCAGAAATGGCTTGCACACCCCATTCTGCCACGCGCACATCTGTTGATTTCGACAAATATACGTGGCGATACACACCACATCCCGTGTACCAACGGCTGTTAGGCTGCCGCGAATTGTCTACCTTCACGGCCACAACATTGTCGCCTTGCTTGTTAAGATGGGGCGTAATGTCGTAGCTAAAACTGATAAAGCCATAAGGGCGCGTGCCTAAAAGCGTGCCGTTTACATACACCGACGTATTCATATATGCGCCATCGAAGTGCAGAACATAGCGAGAAGCGGCATCGCTGTCGTGCAAAGCCAAATGCTTTCGATACCACCCTATCCCGCCAGGCAGTGCTCCTCCGTTGGCCCCCGATGGGTTTTGTGCATAGAAGTCGCCTTCAATTGCCCAGTCATGAGGCAAATCCAACAAACGCCAAGCATCGTCTTTAAAAGCAGGTTGCAGGGGGGCATCGTCTTTATGTAAGGCAAATCGCCAGCCTTCGTCCCACAAATGGCGTTCGGCCGCATGGCATACCACCGTGCAGAACCACAGCAATGACATCGCTATTATATAGAGAGGTTTGAGGAAAGGATTGGTAAATGTTCTCATCTTTGAATTGAGATGGTTATGATTTTTGTTATCAACTTATGGCATGTTCTAAAAATTCCTCGCAAAGGTTCATTTGTTGTTCCTTGTATTGCTCTTCACTGTCTTTTTGCTTTTATCTGGCATCTTTTGCTTATTCTTTCAGAAAGCATAGTGCACTATGCTCCTTCAAGCAGTAAGCAAAACCTGCTCAGCTAAAAGCTAATAATACAGCAAAGGTAATTTTTAGAACCTGCCTTATCAGTACAAAGCCGTTTGTAGCGTGGCTACAAGCGGCTTGTAGTCACGCTACAAGCATCTTGTAGTGCCAGTACAAGTGCCTTGTAGTGTCAGTACAAGCCGCGTTGTACTGATGTTTAAGCCTGCAATGTGCAAGTTTACTCATAAGAAATGAACTCCTAACTCTAAGGCGAAGAAAGCCCACGACGTATAGGAGGAAACAATCTTTTACCTTATTTTACGATTACTTTACGACCCCCTACGATATAGATGCCACGCGGAAGCGTGCCTTCCTGCCAGCGTTCGGCCACCTTGCGGCCGTCGATGGCGTACACGGCCGTGTTGGTTTGGGCGTGAGTTTCTACCTTATTCACTGCCGTATTCTTCTTTTCGCCAACAATTCGCACACTTCGCAAGTAATATCCCTTGCCCGTTACGGCCAGTCCGTATTGCTTTAACTCCTTTACGGCTTGCGCGTTGAGGGTAAACGTGTAGGTGTTTTCGTCACGCCCAGCCTTTAAGGGCAAAACGTTTCCTGCGGCTTTATCGGCCGAAAGGTCGGGTCTTTGGTTCTTACCTGCATCTGGTTTCTTAAATTGTTGTAGGCAAAGCGTTCCTCCGGCAGCAACGTCTCGCACCATCACTTCTATTTGTTGGCCTTTCTCTATGTCTGCAAACATGGTGGCGGGAATAAGCACCTCGCCATTTGCCATTTGTTTGAAACCCACCCACTTGGCACTGTCTCTTTGCGAACGACAAACGGAGAACAAGCGGATGTTTTCGCCTTTCATCACGCCCCCTTTGGCTTTCAGTTTCTTGCAGAGGTCGTCTGTAACAATAAAGGTTACTTGTGCATCGCGTTGTGCAAGTTCGGGTTTCAGTGTTGTAATGGCATTGCCGTTGTGGTCGTAGATGTCGAGTTTCAGCTTTCCCACTTTTCTATATTCAGAGTTGCTGAGCGTATCTATGTCCATTACAAGCTGATCGCCCACTTGCAAGCCCTTAAACTGCGTTGCAGACATTTCTAGTGCCACGTTTTTTGTTTTCCAATCCGAGCCCTTGGGCATAGAGCCAAGCCATAGTGCCTTATTGGTTCGCTTAAAAACGCGCAGCCAATCAATATCCATTTCATAATTGCGAGCCACTTTATTGAGGTTTCCGCCATACTTCGGGTCCATTTCAGGGTACAACACGCCACCGCCTTGGCCGTCGGGCTTGCCTCCAACCTGTCCGGTTATCGCCACATCCCAAATATGGTCGATGTTGCCTTTAATGTATTTGTCTTTCAACAACTCATTGAAACGATATTCAGAAGAGCCGCCTACCTTATCGGTCTTAGTGGTAAATACCGACCTTACCCTTCCATCTAACAAAAAACTAACGGCCAGATGAACAGAAGAGTCGCCCGGCAGCGGGTCCATTTGCGCCCCGTACACATGGAAATCTTCTGCCGGATTGAAGTCAATCTCCCTTATGCGGTCGGCAAAATCGTTATGGTTATAGGTTGTTTTATATTTGGTTTCGCCCGTGTTTGGGTCCTTATACGCCTTAGCGCGGTCTAGTCCGTGTACGGATTGGTGAACGGTTCTTTTCCCTTTAAAATGGTAAGTGTGCCCTTCCCAGTTATGTGTTATATCCTTATCATCATCGTTTACGAAAAATTCTTCGAGGTCTATTTCAAAAGTTCCGGCACCTCCATAGCGGTGGCGCAACCATAATGCCATCCAGACACCGATGGTATAAGGTATCTTTGCCTTTACTTCGATACGCGAATAAAGCGGATAATACCTGCCGCCACCCTCGGCATCTCGACTAGACAATGCGCCCGACCACCACCCAATTGTGGTAAAATTGTGGTTAGGTTTTAGCGGATAACGCATAATTGGGCCATAGTCTACATCGGGATCGGGCGGTGAAGGACGGTGAATGCCCGTCTGAATGGCATCTCGCGTGGCACGAACTGTTAGGATGCCGTTCTTTACCGTAACCATTTTGTCGCGGTAAACCTGCGCCATACCTTGGCCCGTGTTATTGCCATAGTAATCGTTAGCGTAGTTTTTTGTGGCATCTCCATAGAGTCCCCAAAGCTTTTTATCGACAGACGAGCCGTTAAACTCGTCGCCTTTCAAGCTACTCCAACCGGGTAACGGGTGCGTTTTAGGCACATGGGGTTGTGCGCTTATGCCGATGTAGCCCATACTTAGGGCACAAATGGTTGCAATGATTGTTTTCATACTTCCTGTATTTTTTGTTGTATTGTAAGTCTATCGCTATCGTTTGGCGATGTTATGGGATGGCACTCGCCACACGATAGGGCAGACCTTACAACACCAGATGATTAGAATAGCCGTGCAATACGATAGCGGTTGCAAAGTTGCTCGATAGAACTTTTAAGGTTCTTGGATTGTTGCTTTCTTCGAAACAAAGTCTATCGTTATCTTTGTTCCAGCCTTCCACACATAGTCTTTGTTGGGTTCGCTTTCGCCATTTTTGCGATACAAGAAGGCCTTAGACACTGGGTCGACGTAGACTTCGCGTTTCCACGAGCCAAACTTCTTCACTTTTTTAAAGGCAGGTATGTTGGGATAGATGCGCATGCGGCCTCCACTGGCAAGCGTTGCACTCATGGTTCGCCCATCGGCATTGGCCGTAAACTGTACCGCAGAGCCGCCACAATCGCCCGACAGTTCTAGCGGCTGGATGGCAATTTCGCGCGAATCCAACCCCACATAGATAAGATAGATGCCATCGCTAGGCACAACAGCCCTATCGTTTACAACGTTATAATCTGTTACAGTTTTCAGCTTGGCAAAGTTTCCTTTACCAAAAGCTTTCTCTGTTGAGAACTCCAATGCCGTTCCACCACGCAGATACGTAATGTAAAACCAACGAGCGGCACCGGCATAGCCATTCTCAAACGATGCTATTTCGGGAGCGTTCCAATCCCATTTTCCAAAGTCGTCGCCTGTCATATAAAGTTGCTTAACCCCTTCTGGTATAAGGTTTTCGGGGGTTGTTCCGCCAAAATCAGCCGTATTGTCGGCCATGTTGAGCGTAACCGTTGTGCCTTTGGCCACTGGTAGCGCAGGCATTTCGTTCACGGCTACACCCGGATAAACCACCTTGCCGTTGCTAATGGTGAACTGCATCGTTGACCAATCGCGTGCGTTTTGGTCGGAAAAAGCAAAGAGATTAAGGTTTCCCGTCTCGGTTGTTTCTACCTGCAAGCGGCTGCCGTTGGATGTTAAGGGCAGTTCTTTATTGCCCAACGCCTCTCCTGCGGCATACGCCTTTGGCGTTTCAAAGGCAATTAATTTGCGGTCTAAGTTTACATAAACCAAATACAGTCCGGTAGTGTTCACCGTGGCTTTTCCATTTCCATCCAAAGTAACGCCCTGCATCGTGGTTAACGAAGAAAAGGCTTGCGAACCATCTTTTGCCGTTGCCCATTCCACCGTTTTCCCTGCTTGCAAATGGCATAACCGCCAAAATTCGCCATTGCCAACAGCACTAACAGGTGCCATCTTCACCACATCGTTGGTGTTCCATGCCCCAAAATTGGTGCCGCCCATATAGAGTTCGTTGGCAAGTCCCGTTACTTCAACGCCCTTTCCACCCATGCGTGCAGCAAACTTTCCTGTTAAGACATTGTATTGCACCTGTACACTATACTGTCCTTTCAAAGGGAATTTAAGCTTTACGGCAGACTGATTGGTGAGTTCTTGATAAACTTCGGTGAGTTGGTTGGTGCGTTCTGCCAAGGCCATGCCCGTGAAGACAGTCGACAGCGTGTCGTTCTCCGTATCGCTGTCGCGCAGATAAAGCGGAACGCCATTGTTCATGTTGAACACATACTTATTGGGCAATAGCTGTTGGGTTGAGTCGGCATTGCTCCAAGTTACGATGTGCGTGAGCTTGTCGTAAGCCACGTTGCTAAGCGCAACAGCCGTGTTTCCGTCTGAAGTAAGCGCGCCATCGGCTTGCATGGAGAACTGCATGGGGATGAGGGTCAACTCTTTTCGTTGCTTGTTAACAACCACTTGGTAAAGCCCTTCGGCAGGTACAGAAAAGCCTTCGGCATCCGCTGATAAGCTAAACGTATTGACGTAGTTATTGGCAAGCGTTATTTCACTTCCCTTGCCATAGGCCACAGGCTGTCCGTCGGTGCCAACATACGAGATTTTAAAATGGCCATCTTTCTTCAACCAAGCGCGAATACTCAACATGTTGGCACGCGAGCTGGCCGTTAATCGCCCAGCCTCTATGGGCAAAGAAAATTCGGACGAGGGGCCAGAAAGGTAAACGCCTTCGGGGACATCCACCACCTCATCGTAGGCTATGTTATTTTCGGTGCAAGCTATCGCGCCTAAGAGGGACAGCATTGCCACTATATTCTTTAACTTTATCATGATAAGATTGTTTAGTTACCAGCCATTATTTTGTTTCCATTGCTTTAATTTGAGCACTTCAGACTGAGGTATAGGATACCAATACATCTTGGGTTGAAACACCCTTTGTTCCACTTTTACAGGCATGTAGGTGTATCCGCCCAAAGGCTTTCGCTCAATTTGTACGCCCATGAGGGGTGCTCCGAGCGTGGAAGAGGCAATCTTCCAGCGGCGAACATCCCAAGAGCGGTGCTCCTCAAAGGCCAATTCAACACGGCGTTCGTGCTGAATAACAGTACGCATCTGCTCTTGCGAAAGTGCCGACACGTTAGGGAGTGATGCCCGATTACGAACCTTGTTGAGATAAAGGGCTATATCGGGATTTGTTGGGTCGCATTCGTTAAGTGCCTCGGCATAATTCAAATAGATTTCTGCCAAGCGAAACAGCGGAACAACATGGCCACTGCTACTGCCTCCCGTTTGGATGTTCACATCTTCATTGAGGAATTTGCGCAGATAATAGCCTGTTTTCGTGGCGTTTGGGTTAGGACTTGCATCTGCTCCTTCTGGATAAGTGGCAACCTTTTTGCCTTTAAATGGCGCCATGTTCATCAAGATGGTGGCCCCTAAGCGTGCATCCCTATTCTCAAAAGGCTGCGCAGCCTTGGCCGGGTCGTTCCAATCGAAAGGCGTTCCATCAAGCATTTCGTAGTCGTCCACTAAGTTTTGCGAGGGGTTTGTGCCACCCTTTCCACCAAAACTTACGGGGAAATTACTTTTTTCAAAATCGGAATTGGCAGCATATCTACGTACAAAGATATACTCTTTGTTTTGAAAATCATTCTTAAACAAGTCGGCATAAGACGATGCCAGCTCGTATTGATTGAGGTCGATAACCGCTTTTGCGGCATCGGCCGCCGATTTCCACAGCGCAACATCCGTAGGTTTGTTGGCTTCGTTTGTGTCACCGAAGTCAACATAAAGCGGACTGGCCGCATAGAGCAACAAACGACTCTTTAAGGCTAAGGCTGCACCTTTCGTTGCACGGCCAAAGGCATCGTTTACGTTTCTCCACGGCGTGAGTTCAAGCGTATCGGCAGCTATGTCACACTCTTTGGCAATGAAGTCCACAACTTCTTTCATCGTTGGGCGCGGCGTGTTCTCATAATTCCCGTTAATGCTAAGCGTAGAGGTGACAATTGGGATTGGGCCATAGCGTTTGAGCAATTCAAAATGAAAGTAAGCACGAAGGAAACGCGCCTCGGCACGCCACATGCGGATGTCTTTCAGGCTGTTGGCATACTCCACTTGCTTGTCGGGGTCTAGGCGCGAAATGTCAAGATTCACATGATCTGTGTTCTCCAACAACGTACAACACTTGGAAATACCCGAATAGTAGCGGTTCCACACATCGTCCGGATTGTTTAAAGCATTCCATGAGCCATTATTAAACTGTTGAATGTCCGCCGATTCGATAGCAAACTCTGCATCGTCTGTTGCCGAGGCCAGCAACGCCTCTCTCGAAAAACGGTTCAATCCTTCTGGAAGTAGCGTGTAAGCATAGGTTAGGTACTGCTTTGTTCGATTGTAAGAGTCGAAGGTTGCAGTTTTATCTATAAAGGAATCTTCCTCACGATCCAGAAAGCCATTACACGAACTGAGGGTGAAAGCAATGCTTATCGCCGCAGAAATGTAGATATATGAAAAGAACTTTGCGTTCATAAGAATAGGTTTTAATGGGAAATGAATTAGAATGCAAGTTTCAAACCCACACTAACAGTACGCATGAGCGGGTAGCTTAAAAGGTTGTCTTGCTCGGCATCGCCCAACTTTCCAAGGTGGTCGAGCGTAAACAAGTTGGTTGCATTTACATAGAAATACACGCTACTTAGGCGTAATGTACGCGAAACGCGCTCGGCAAGTTCGTAACCTATCTGCACATTGCGCAGTCTTAGGAAACTTCCATTGCGTCGCCAGAAGGTAGAAGTGCGATAGTTGTTGCTGAAATCAACTGTCGACAAACGCGGATAAGTGGCATCGGTATGCGTGGGTGTCCAACTGTCTAAGGCTAAGTTAGAGGCCGTTCCGTTGTTTTGGAAAGAGTAAATACTGGCTCCCCGCAAATAAACGTCGCGTTGGGCAACCCCTTGGAAAAGTACACTAACATCAAAACCTTTGTACTTCATGCCTCCACTCAGCATATAGTTCCATGCAGGAACGGTTGCATTCCCAATGGGGTGTGCATCGTTCTCGTCGATGATTTGGTCGCCATTATAATCCTTATACTTAATGTCGCCAGGTGCAACATGTCCGAATTGCGGTTGTGGCAAGGCAGCCTTTAATTTGCCGTCGCCGTCAAAGTCGTTGGCCGTATAGAACCCGTCGGCCTCCAACACAATGGGTTTCCACACGGGGTTACCTTTCCTATAAAGGTAGCTTTCGGCTTTTACGTCTTCTCCTTGTTCGTCAACTCTACTCATGGCATACCATGTTCCGGCCTCAGCAAAGTAAGATATTTTGTCGCTAACCTTACCTTGATAGCGCGCTTTGAACTCGAAACCATGATTAGTTACCTTACCCACATTCATCAAAGGCAGTATGCCTCCATAGGAGGCGCCTACGATGCCCAGCACTTGGGCGTTAGGATAAGTTAGAATTTCCGATTGGGTTTCGTGGAAGACATCTAAATTAACACACAGGTTTTTCCACAACGTGGCATCGATGCCCACATTAAAGATACGTTTCTTCTCCCACGTTACAGAGGGATTGGCCAAAGTTCTCTCGGTAAAGCCAGAAGATTGTGAACTTCCTACACCAAAAAGATAACTGCCATTGCTGCCATAAGTCTCGTCATAAATATAGCGGGCCGACGTTTGGTTGTTTCCCGTAAGGCCATAAGAGGAACGCAACTTCAAGAAATCAATCCACGATACTGTTTTCATAAACGGCTCGTTGCTTACTATCCATGCGGCAGACAACGCCGGGAAAACGCCAAAACGATGACCGCGTGCGTAATTGTCGGTTCCCATATACGAGGCCACCAACTCTACAACATATCGTTTTTCAAAGTCGTAGGTCAAACGCCCTGCAAAGTTTACATAGCGTTCATCGTCGCGCACATTATATAATTGGTAGCGATCGTTGAGCATCAACAACATGGCGTGAATGCCATGCTTGCCGAAACGCCGCTGATAATCTATCTGTGCCTGCAAGCCCACACGCGTTTGGCTGGTTCGAAACCCCTCTGTGGCTGTTAGTGCAGCATCAGAACCATATTGCATGTAGCTATAAATCGGGTTGTTTTGCGCATCAATGCCTGTTTGTGTAAGCGAATAACGTGCATAATCACGCGTTTTGGGCGATGTTTCTGCCATGAAATTGTGGTAGCCAAACGTCACCTTGGCACTTAATCCGCGCACAAAAGCACTAAAATCATACTGTAAGCCGAAGATTACTTGCAACGAACGAGAGTTTTCTTTGTACAAACCGCGATTTAAAAGGTTTGCCACGGGATTGGTATAAAGCGAAGTTCCGCCAATACTTCCATTCGGGTTGTATACGGGGAAAGCATTAGGGGGAGTGGTCCATATAGATTTTAGGTAATCGTCTGCACCACCTCCGCCTGGCGTTGTCTTCTCTGCAAGACTCACGCCAGAATAAAGCGATGCTCGGAAATAGCGGGTGATGTCTACATCCAAGTTTGCCCTGAAATTATAACGCGAATAATCTACATTGGCACTTTCACGCCCCTTAGAGTCGGTTCCACGATAAAGACCGTCGTTTTGCAATAAGCCGGCCATCACATAATAGTTCAAGCCACCGCCACCTCCACGGAAGGACAGTTCGCCCATCGTCAGCGGTGTGGTGCTTTTATATACTTGCTTTTTCCAATCTACATTGGGGTAAAGGTAACCATTACTGCCCCACTGATAGGCTGATAGGGCCGCATCCGTATATAAAGGAGCCTTTCCATCATTGGCAAGTGCCTGATTATAGAGGGTTGCATAATGGTAAGCATCCATCGGCGAGTCCATGATTGTAGGCATCTGAATGCCCGTTTGCATACGGAACCCTATCTTCGGGGCAGAATGAAAGCCTTTCTTCGTTGTGATGAGCAACACACCATTAGCTCCTCGCGAACCATATATGGCCAATGCCGCAGCATCTTTCAACAAAGAAACCGACTCAATCTCTTCTGTGGAGATATTATCCAATGGGGTTTCAAAGCCGTCGACGAAGACAAGCATTTGCTGTTTGCCGTTGAACGAGCTCACTCCACGCGTGAACATGTTCTCCATATAAAAGTCGTAACCAGGCTCTCCCGACTTTTGGAGCATCGACAGTCCCGGCAGTAATCCCTTTAACGCATTGCCCACCGTGGGCGATGTAATCTCCATTAGGCGTTCGCCCCCTACTGTTGAAATGGCACCCGTTTGTGCCCACGAGGGTTGTGCGCCGTATGCAATTTGTGTTGCCGTCGTATCTGCGGCACTTTGTGCATTTACTGGCGAACAGAACAGCATGAGCGCACATCCTATATTAATATAATCTCTGTATTTCATTGTTCTATCTTTTTTGCATTAAGGCATACTATTTTACCATCCTGGGTTTTGGATGAGGTAGCCTTTATTTACTTCCTTTTGGTCAATGGCATATAAATAACAGTTATCATTCCAAAAGCGATGCTCAAACACATACGGCTCATAGTGGATATGAGTCTTGTTTCCATCCGTGGAATGAATTTTCAAACCGTAAAACTTACCCTTCATCACGCCTTCTTCACCAGCGATGCGCCATCTCCGAATATCCCAAAAGCGGTGGTCTTCGAATGCCAACTCTACCGAACGCTCGTTACGAAGTTTCGTTCGGAAGGCCTCTTTCGTCATTCCCGCAGGGAAATCGGGCATGCCCGCACGCGACCGAATAAGGTTCACAGCATCATAAGCTGCCTGTGGTGGTGCACTCTCGTATTCGTTAAGTGCCTCTGCATAGTTTAAATATAGTTCTGCCAACCTAAACACTGGCCATTGCACATTGGCTGTGTTGCTGCCATTTACATGTAGTATGCGGGGAATCCACTTGTGGAGCAAATGGCATGTGCGGTCCATCTTTGATTTCTCGGCTCCGCCTTCAAGGAAGTTGATAAACGGAATTTCATCGTTCCAACTACTGCTGTGATAAGCAACGGTTTGCTTAAATCGTGGGTCAAGACTGTTATAGATGTCAATAAGGTTGTCGCCTCCGTTCATATTCCAATCTGCGGGTTCGCCATCAGCACGTTTCTCATAATGCCGAACAAAGTTGAATGTCACATACAGTCCGGCATCGCCCCAAGCCTTATTCATCGCCCATGTAGGCAGATTTGCAACCAAAGGGCGACTCGTTGTCTTGAAGTTTCTGTACTTCATGTTACCCAAGATAATTTCTTCATTATCTGGAATGGTCCACACATCCTCATAGTCTTTATCGGGATTACCCGTATTGTACAGCCGATAATGCCCCGAATTAAGCGCGGCATCGATAGTGGCTTTGGCTGCATCGGCGGCCTTTTTCCAACGTTCCTTGTCATAATTGCCATAACCAATAAGCTCTTCGTGACCAGGGAATGCCATGTAAGGCGTATTGGTATTGAACAGCGGACTTGCTGCATAAAGCAACACCCGTGCCTTCAAAGCCAAGGCGGCAATGCGCGTAACGCGCCCAAGCTTAGTGTTATCGGTATAATAATCTGGTAGATAACGTGTGGCGCGGTCGCAATCTACAAGAATAGAATCGATGCAGTCGGCAAAAGAACTGCGAGAACGTTGTGAGAAGTCGGTTGGGTCAATCACTTCTCTTACAATCGGCATACCGCCATAACGATACACGCCTTCCCACAGCAACATGGCTCTCATGAAGTAGGCCTCGCCCGTTGCGCGTTTATTAAAATCGGGGTCTCCTTCATCGAAAGGCACTTCATGAATGCGTTTCAATATAAGGTTTGCCACACGTGTAGTGTGGTTTCGCAAATAAAAGCGGCAGTCTTCGTCCCAAGTAAAGTTGCTGTTCGTGTGGTTACCTGCATTCCATGCGGCATTACCCATTGCCCAAGTAGCCACATCCTCGCCTTCGTCGCAGGCGGAGGCCAACGTAGAAGACGACAACAGCCTGCGGTCGGTGTTAGAACTGCTCATACAAAAGCCATAAGGCATGCCCTCGGCATAAAGCGTTGTCAATAATTTCTCTGCATCGGCACGTGTTGCGAACACCTCGTTCTCTCCATAATCAACAGAAGGCGGAGTTTCAAGGAAGTCGGAACAGGCAACCAACAATACGGGAGCAAATATCCATGCTATATATGATGATTTCTTTTTCATAAGGAAGGTTTTTTTAGAATTGAACATTTATGCCGACATTGTAGATTTTCTGCAACGGATAGGTGTTGATTTCTGTTGCACCGCCTTTTGAAGGTGCCTCAGGGTCTAAGTCGATTACATCTGTCCAAGTAAATAGGTTAGTGCCACTAACGTACAGCCGCAAACTCTCTAAGCCCAGAGCTTTGAGTTGCCCTTTACGGAAAGTGTAACCTATCTCAACGTTCTTTAAACGCAGATAGTCGGCATTACGAATCCAAAAGTTAGAGTCTTGATAGTTGTTGTCGGTATCTCGCGAGGGGCTCATCGACAAGCGAGGAAAGTTTATGGCCTCTCCCCGTTCATAGCGTTCCTGGGTCCAACGCTCCAATATTAAGGTTTTCGCGCTGTTGTGTGCGTTGATAAACGGCCACAGCGCACGACCAAAGTATTTGATTGAAACGTGTGACGCGCCCTGAAAGAGGGCCGAGAAGTCGATGCCGCGCCAACTACAACCAACCGAGAAACCATAGATAATCTCCGGCGTTGGCGAATATCCGATGGGTACCATGTCGTACATGTCTATCTTTCCATCCTTGTTCACATCCACATAGCGCATGTCGCCAGGCTGTAAGCGATTGCCGTTCCAACTGCTTACAGGGCGGTCGAGCGCGTTTATCTCTTCCCACGAGTTATAGAACCCGTCGAAAAGCAAACCATAGAACTGCCCAACGCGCCTACCAGTACGCATTTGATAAGCGTACTTCTCTGGCACTTCGTCTTGAAAAAGAATTTTATTGCGCGCAAAAGAATAGTTGAAACGGCCCCAATAGTTAAAGTCGCGAATGTTATTGCGGTAGTTCACATCTAATTCAAAGCCAGCGTTTTCCATTTCGCCCATGTTATAAGCCGGCAACGATGCCCCAATCAGCATGGGCGCGCTGTTTCTGTTTGAGAGAATGTTGTTACGGCGTTCCTTAAAATAATCGAACGACACCGTGAGATGATTCTTTAAGAAGTTCATGTCGACACCGATATTAAGCTTACGCGCTTTCTCCCATGTCAGCAACGGGTTGCCTAAGCGTTTCTCTTCTATCATCTGCGAATAAACGGGGTTTGCAGACGAACCGAAGTTGTAGCCCGTAAGCTTTCCGCTTGTTTCGCCATAGACAGAGGGTAGGTACAAAAAGCGGTCGCCACCAATCTTATCATTACCTACCTCGCCATAGGTTGCCCTTAACTTCATGTAAACCACCCAGTTGTTCTTAGGGAAGAAAGGTTCTTCGCTAACAACCCAACCTGCCGACACCGCAGGGAAGAAACCAAATCGGCGTCCGGCTGCGAAATTCTCCGTGCCGTTGTAACCCATGTTGAACTCCGCCAAATAACGATTGGCATAGCCATAAGTAACACGCCCAACAATTCCTTGATAGGCATTGGGAACATGGTAAGCCAAGTTTGGGGCATAATATTTACTTTGGTTATAAAGCAAGAGTGCCGTGGCCTGATGCTTTCCAAATGTTCGGTCGAAGTGAATACCGGTTTCAAAATACACCTTCCTGTTTTTGTCATACTCGAAACCTCCGCCCCACGTTCCCGCCTCATTCTGGGGAACAAGGATAATATGGGTGGGGTCGTTCGGGTCTCTCTTCGGTACAAAGGTCTGCATGGTTTTCACCGAAAGGCGCCTACTATTATAATAACTGTCGTAAGAGGTGCTGGCATGAACCGACAACCCTTTCAACAACAGCCGCGACAGGTCGTACTCAAAGCGCAGCGTTGTATTAATGGTATTGGCAAAGGTGTTTTTATAGCCATTGTTCAACAAGGCTTGCCAAGGGTTTTCGTCGTCGATGGTGTTTTCAAGGCGAACCAATTTTCCATCCACCATGCCGGGAGTACCCAATGGTGTGGCCCAAGATATTTCTTTCCACAGATTGCTATTGCCAAGGCCTGGCGTACGGATGTCGTTTATCTGGGTAGACAACTGCACAACGGCCTTAAAGTCTTGTGTGATGTTAAAGTCGAGATTTGAACGGAAGTTATAACGTGTGTCCGAGGCATTCACATCATGGTCGCGGTCTATTTTTGTGTATTTGTATATGCCACCCTGATTAAAAAAGCCGGCAGAGATAAAATACTTCACACGGTCTGTGCCGCCCGATATGTTGAAGTTGTGTTGCGTGCGCAACGAGGCTTTACGTAAGAACGTTCCCACCCAGTCGGTATTAGGGTGCATAATGGGGTCGGTTCCGTCGCGATAGAGCCTTATGTCTTCGTCGGTAAAGCGTGGAACGTAGGATGTGCCCTTTGTATAGGCATCGTTCTTCAACGCCTCGTTATACATTTCGCAGTATTGTGCGCTGTTCAGATAATGAGGCAAGGCGGTAGGCGATTGAACGGCTACATTGCCCGAATAACTTAAATGGGGTTTGCCCTTCTGCCCTTTCCGCGTAGTAATTAAGATAACACCATTTGCACCACGAACACCATAAATGGCGGTGGCCGAGGCATCTTTAAGTATGCTTACCGATTCAATTTCGTTGGGGTCAAGCCCGTTATAATAGGGACGTTCCACTCCATCAATCATCACCAACGGTGCCGTATTGTCAGAAAACGTACTCACACCGCGAATTAGCAGCGTAGAATTGTCTTCGCCTGGCGCGCCACTTCGCTGCATGGCAATCAGTCCGGGCATCTTACCCACCAGCATGTTACTGATGTTGGCCTGTGGGGTCTGCACCAAATCTTTTGTCGTTACCGATGCGATAGCTCCCGTTACCGACGCTTTCTTTTGTGTGCCATAGCCCACAACCACCACTTCGTTGAGGTTTTGCGCCTCGTCTTCGTTTAAAGTAATCTTTAAGTTCGAATTGTTTTTGATGGGAACTTCGCGTGTGGCAAAGCCCATATAAGAAATTACGAGCATGCCACTGGCAGGAACATCCAACGAGAACTCGCCCTCCGCGTTTGTAACCGTGCCCACCTTCGTGCCTTTAACTAAAACGCTGGCACCAATAATCGGCTCGCCACTTTCGTCGCGAACGATGCCCCACAGTTTCTTCTTATCCGTTGTGTCTGCGTTCTTTCCTTCTGCCGATTTCGTTCCCTTCCGCTCAGCATTCTCAACCTTGCCCTTCACCAATACGATGGTATTGTTGTTGAAAGAGTATTGAATGCCCAACGAAGAGAACACATGCGCAAGTGCTTTCTCCAACGGCCAATCCTTACACACGCACGTAACTTTCGTCTTGGGTTGAAGTACGTTGTTGCGATACACAAACGTATATTTTGTTTGTTTCTCAACTTGCCGAATAAATTGGCTCACTTCTTCGTTTTGAAGATTAAGACTAACATTGCCGCGCTGGGCCGACAACATTGTTGGTACAAGCAACAATACCATTATCAACAAGAAACGAAGAAGGCTCTTCCTTCTACTTTTTAGATTGCCTGCCATCTGATATAGGTTTTTAGGTTTTGTTTATTCAATAACTACATAACCACGATTTACACGATACTTAAAGCCATACTGCATGCTCAACGAGTGGAGCACACTTTCTAATGTTTCATGATAAAACGAACCTGTAAGCAGGTCGTTTGCCAAGTGTTGGTTGCGAAGTTGGATTGTTACGCCATACCAATTCTCGATTTCGTGCAGCACTTCGCCGAGCGGTTTGCTGCTAAACGCCAAATAACCGTCTTTCCATCTTCCGTCGCTGGTGCCATCATTGTCGCAAATCTCGATGTTATGCGATGCGGGTTGATAAATAGACTTCTTACCAGGCAGCAGCTGATAAGCCTGCCGAAGGCCTTTGGCCGAAAGACGAACAGAGCCTGAAAACAAAGCCGTCTCTATTTCGCCCGAGTGGCACCGCACATTAAACGTTGTGCCCAACACTTCTATTTGCATGTCGTTTACATGCACCCGAAAAGGGCAGCTGGCATCTTTGGCAACATCAAAGTAAGCCTCGCCTTTCATCAACGCCACTTCGCGATGCACTTTGGACACCACGTTGTAACGCAACTGACTGTTTCCGTTCAGGCTGACGTGGGTTCCGTCGGGCAACGTTATCACGCTCTTGCTGCCGGCCTTCACGTTCACATAGGTGTAGACGGGCGTTGCCGAGTTCAGCGAACGAAGTCCCCAATAGCCGCCACCAAGCAGGGATAGCACCACCACTACCACCGCTGCATAGCGCAAAAGCGTGTGCATGAGCTTGCGCCGTCGCCCCTTTTGTATATCATCATGAATGCGTTGCCATATTCTTTGCTGCGACTCATCGCTCATTTCAGCCAATTCAGACGACATGGAAAAGTCTTCACACATCAAGTTCCACAGCTCCTCGTCGGTGGCTCGTGTCACTTTGCGTTGCAACTCCTCAAAGTCTTCTTGCGATAGTTGCCCCGATAAGTATTGTTGATATAAATCTTCGATACGTTTGTCCATATTCTGTTAACTTCTAATACATATACGCCAATACGCTAACACGATACTTGTATATAACTTTCGTTAACTTTCTTACAAGCTTTAAACTGCTAAAATGTACTTGTTAACTTGTCAACTTATTAACTTGTCAACTTGTTAACTTGCCAACTCGTTAACTTGTCAACTGAAAAATCTTAAATTTTATTTTACAATATCGCTCTTATTTTCACTCCGTTCTAGCGAAAAAACAGGTTAAAAGGTAGGCAAACAACTACTATTTCTGGCTTTCCACGCCTTTCGCCTTGTCTGTTTTGGGGAAGAAAACCTGCATTTTGCACCATTTTGCCTTTCTAGATTGGTTGCCGACCCGTATTTTTTCAACCCCAAATTACCCACTTTTAGCCCCCAAAACCCACTTTTTAGTGGTTATTTTGCCCTTTATGGCCATGTGTTTCATGGTTCTAAAAGGTTTTGTTTATACAATTGTGGTGGATATTTATGCTTTTCGTTCCGCATTAAACGGCATTTAGCACTGCGTTTTGCACCTTTTACCTTGCATTTAGCAGCATTTTGCCCTGCGTTTTGCACCAAAACGCACTGCATTTAGCACCAAAACGCACTGTGTTTTGCCGCAAATTACACACCATTTTGCTGCAAAACACCCAAAAGTTGGTGCAAATACCAGTTCTTTGGAATATAAATTCACTTTTCCACATTGGCGTGCTAACCCCTTTTTGCATCAAAACAAACCTTCGCGAGAATCGATTTTTTGCGGCAAGGTTGGCAATTGGTGAACAAGAAGGGCACTTATCATGTTAAATTTCCTACTGAAAACTAGACAAAAACGATTGTGCCGCATACACGCGCGTGGGCAACGGCACAGAAACACGTACGTTTACAACTACCAGCGCGAGCGTTTGCAGGGCATGCTGCTCACGGCCAACGGAGACAACATCATGGAAACGCAGGAACAATCTACCATTGACAGCCCGTTTTCAGCTTGTAGAGAATACATTGAATGGGGAACGGCATGCGCAGAAAGAAGAGCATGTGGGGGGAGGTTAGGGCCTATATGCAAGACATCCCGAACAGAAAAGACTGTTCGGGATGTCTGCACACAAAGGCGTTGATGCGCCAAAGGAGAAACGAATGTGCGGAGTTCGACGGCCAATCAACAGGGGCATCGCTATCAAGTTGACTGCCTGCTGCAAGTTAACTGATGGTGCATGGCCATCAAGTTGACTGCCTACTGTAAGCTAACTGACGGTGCATGGCTATCAAGTTGATTGGCAGTTGCAAGCTAACTGATGGTGCATGACCATTAAACTAGCTCGTTATCGCTGTTGAGTGAATGGGCCACTTCGGCCCACTGACCATCGAACCGCCGTTGCATCGACACCGCATTACATGCGCCACGCCTACCTGCCAGTGGCTTTAAGATAGGCGGTGCGGGCATTGAGGTAAGCCACAACGGCCTCGCTGTACTGGTTGCGCGCCTTTTGGTCTTGCGTTTGGGCATCAAGCAGGTTGCTCATTGTGCCCGTACCAGCCTCGTAGAAGTCTTGGTTTAGGCGCAAGTTTTCGGCTGCTTGCTCCATGCTTAGCTTGGCTAGTTGTATTTGTTTGTAGGCCGTTTCAAGGTTGTCGTATGCGTTTTGCATCTGGATGAGCAGCAGCTGTCTGCTGTCTTCCTTTTCTTCTACGGCAATTTGTTCGGCAATTTTCTGGCGTTTCAGACCGCGATTGCCCCACCAATTGCTGATGGGCACGCTCAGTGTGGCTAGTCCTATCACGTTGGTGCGGCCCTTATTCGTGAGGTCGTGGTACATGCCAGCCACGCCAATGGCCAGTGTAGGCATCATTTCGCCACGCTTAACGCGAGTCAGCAGGTGGTTGGCCTCCACCTTTTTGTCGAGCAAGCGCATCTCGGTGCGTTGCTCTAAGGCCGAGTTGTGGTTCACGGAGAGTTGCCGCGGGTCGGGTAACTCGGTGGTAAGGGTGCGGTCGATGTCGATTTCTTCACCTTGTTTGCCGATATATTGCGCTAAAACCATCTTGCAAAGCGAGATGCCGTTGTTGAGTTTCAAGCGGTTCACCGCCATTTCGTTTTGTTTCAACTTCACGCTCAACACGTCGTTCTTGTTGGCAACACCTGCATCGTAGGCATTGCTGGCATCTTTAAGAATGTTCTCCAACTGCTTGTCGGCAGCGTCTAATGTCTTTTCTTGTTCGTAAAGTGCAAGCAGCTGGTTGTAATATACCTCGGTTGTTTGTGCCACTTCGTCTGCGCTTTGTTCGAGCATCAGCTCTTTCACTTGCGTTTGCACAGTGGCCAGTTTGTTGGCGTTGATGATTCGTCCGCCTGCAAATACGGGCTGCATGGCTATGAGCGACGCCAGCGTTCCGTGCTTAATGGCTTGCAAAGTGTAGCTGGTGGGCAATGCGGCTAGTATGGCGGGATTCAGTCCTGCGCCTTTTACGATGGCTGCTAGTTTCTGTTGGTCGGCGGGCGACAGCGAAAACTCTTCTTGCACCAAGTAGTCGGTAGCGTGGAAATACGTTCCGTTGGCCGTCACCGTGGGCAGATATTTGGCTCGCGCCTCCTTCTGTTGTTCCTTGGCGGCAGTTATTTCCAGTCGTGCCCGTTTCAGTTTTACGTTGTTTTCCTTAGCCAACGTTTTGCATTGGTCTAACGAATATGTTGTCTGCGCGTTGGCAACAATGGGCAAGCATAAGGCCAAGAGCAGGGGAAGTTTATTGATGTTCATGAGTTTTTTTATTTAAGTTCATGAGTTTTTGAGTTCATGAGTTTTTGAGTTGTGGGGCGTTTGGGGGTATGAAGTTGAGGAGTTTAGGAGTTAACTCCATAACTTTTTAGTTCCTCCTTTCTCCATTACTACTCTACTCCTTTACTACTTACTACTTGGTGTGTGCCTCCATCTTCAACGTTCTTTTCCTGTCTTCCCACCTGAAAACCATCCAATAAGCGATAGGTATCATGGTGACGATGAACAGCAACGAGACGATTGTGCCGAAACAAACCACCACGCCCATTGGTCCCCACAGCGGTGTGTTGGCAATAACCATCGGGATAACACCCATAGATGCGGCTGCACTTGTGAGGAATATGGGGCGCATACGGCGTTGGGCTGCTTGCAGGGCAGCGCGTTTTGCCGACAGGCGATGGTCTACGCGCAGTTCTTCGGCGTAGTCTATCATGATAATTCCGTTACGCACGATGATACCCATTAGCGAGATAATGCCCAGAATGCCTGTGATACCCACTTCTTGTCCCATGATAAGCACACCCGTGGCTGCGCCCAATAGCGAGAACAACAACGACAGCATGATAACCAACGACATGCGAATGTCTTTGAAATGGAACAGCAATATGGCGAAGATGATAATGATAGAGATGGCCAAACCGCTGTATATCTGTGGCTCGGTTTCTAGGTCTTTCTCCCTTTGTCCGCCCACACTCATGGTCACTCCCTGCGGCAGCTCAATCTTCTTTACCTCGTCAATCACCTTGTCTGTAACGCTGTTGAGGTTCAATCCGCGTTTGGCATCGGCCATAACCGACATCGAACGAACGCCATTGCGGTGGTGGATAGAGGTGTAAGTCCAGTCGGGCGACACCTTAGCCACTTGTCTTAGCGGCACGTTAACGCCAGGTAGCAGTCCGCTAACGGTGGCGTTTTCTAGGTCTTCGGGCGTTTGATGCCCCGCATGACTATCTTTTAGCATCACCTTTACGGGATAATCGGCCTCCCAAACGGTGGTGAGTGGCACGCCATCGCCAAAGCGCGTGGCCAGGTTTAAGGCCAAAAGACTCTTGCTCATGCCCAGTCGCGAGGCCTCATAATCGTCTATCTGCACATCCAGACCCGCCGTTGCACCATCGAAGTTGTTGCGAACCAGCAGCAATTCGGGCATGGCACGCATGCGGCGCGTGGCACTGTCAACGGCTTGATGAATGGCATTGAGGTCGTCGCCGCTGAACCTTATCTCCACAGGCGAACTGGCATCGCTGTAATCCAGCTGCTTAATGCGCACCTGTGCCTCGGCAAAATGGTCGGTATATCGCGTGGTGAAACTGTCTACGAGGGCCATCGTGGCGGCATCGTTGTCGGTATTCACGATGAATTGCGCATAGTTGGTGCCGCCTAGTTGGGGTGCGTACGAGTTCTGGAAACGCGGCGACGACATGCCATAGAACGTGGATATGTTGCGTATGCGCTTGTCGGTTTGCATCATATCGCGCAAGCTGTCGGCCACGGCAGCCGTTCGTTCGATGCTCGTTCCTTGTGGTAAGTATATCTCTACGGCAAATTGGTTGCGTTCGGCACGGGGCATAAGTTTCTGTGGCATGCTGGCAAAGAGCACGGCACCAACAACAACCGAGAGAACACCAACGCCTAGGGTGATAAACGGATGGGCAAAGCAACGTTCGATAAGGCGGTCGTAACAGCTCTGCATGATGTCGAGGAACGTACGTCGCTGTTTGCCCTCGCCTTTGCCTTCTTTCTTCAAACCTTTGCGTATAAAGGTGAACTGCATCCAAGGAACCACCAGCACGGCAACAAGGAGTGACGCGCCCAACACCACGCTAATGCCTAGTGGGAACCACTTTACGAAGTCTTTCATCATGCCCTTCATCGTGAGCAACAGCGGGAAGAAGGTGATGGAAATGGCCAGTGTGGCGCTGAAAATAGACGAAAAGAACTCTTTGGCCGAGTAGGTGGCGGCGTGCCAGCGGCTCATGCCCTCGTCGATCTTCTCGATATACGAGTCGATAATAACGATGGAGTTGTCTACAATCATACCCAAAGCCACGATAAGCGAGGCAAGGGTTACGGTGTTTAGTTCTAAACCCAGGGCGTAGAACAGCCCAAGGGTTATAAATATGGTGATGGGGATGGTGCTTGCTGCCACGCTGGCCACGCGCATGGGCAGCAAAAGCATGATGACCACCACCACCGAGGCAATGGCGATGAGCAGTTCTTTAAGGAAATCCACCACCGAAGAGTTCACCACTTCGCTTTGATCGGTGATGGTATAGATGCTAACGTCTTGCGGCAGCGATGCTTCGAACTGCCCCAATATGTCTTTTACCTTGTTTCCGAACTGCACGATGTTGCTGCCTTCGTTCATTTCTACCGACAGAACGATGCACTTTTGCCCGTTGTTCTTTACGTATTTGTCGGCATGTGGGTATTCGCGCTTGATGGTTGCGATGTCTCGCAGGCGTATAACGTTGCCGCGTGGGTCCGAATAGACGATGCGGTTGGCCACATCGTTCTCGGTATTCATTTGCGAACGCAGGTGTATGGGGCGCGTTGTCTGTCCGTCGTCCACCTTTCCGCTCACCATCGTCATGCCTTGTGCCGAAAGGTTGGCCAAGAGCGTGGCCGAATTGATGCCGTAGTCCGACAGCTTGTCGCGGTCGATGTACACGCCAATCTCTTCGCCCTGCTCGCCGCTAACGCGAAGGTTAGCCAGTTCGGGGATGGTTCGTAGGTTATCTTTCAGCGTGTTCATGTATTCGTGCAGCTCACGATAGCTTTTGGTCTTGCTTTCTAGCGTTATGAGCATGGCCGAAGTGTCTCCGAAGTCGTCGTTGGCTATTAAGGCCAGCACGCCCTGCGGCAACGACATCTTAAACTGTTGCAGCTTAATCTTGAATTTGCTCCAAAATTCGTCTTTGTTGGTTACGTCGTCGTTCAGTTCAACAAAGATGTAGGCTATTCCGTCTTTTGTTTGCGAGCGTGTTTTATCTTTCTTTATCTCCTTAAAGCTCCAAAGAAAGGTCTCCAATGGCTTTGTTACCTGCTCTTCTACTTCGGCAGAAGTGGCTCCGGGATAAACGGCGGCCACCACTCCTTGACGGATGGTGAAGGAAGGAAACTCGTTTTTGGGCATGTTGATAAGCGCGAACACACCAAAACCGATGAGCACCACCATCAACAAGAGCATGATGCTGTTGTAGTGCATCACACTTTCTATGATATTTCTTTTGCGTTTAGACATAAATCTTCGGGTTTATATATTGTGTTTGTGAGTGGACGAGGTTAGAAGTTGATGATATTGGTGTGGCGCAGCTATCTTTTCACCTTTTCATCTTTCAAACGTTCAAGTTCACTAAGCATATCACTCCCCTCTCCCCTTGGAGAGGGGCTGGGGGTGAGGCTTTTTAAATCACCTTCACTCCTTCACTCACTTTGTCTTGTCCGTTTACGATAACCTTGTCGCCTTGCGACAATCCGCCGCTAACCACCACACCGCTTTGGCATACACCGCCCTGCGAGATGTCTCGGCGCCGTGCCGTACCGTCTTCAACAACCCAAACGTATGGTTTAGCCCCATCAATCATCACCGCCTCTTGCGGCACAACGATGCCCTGCGCCCCGCCAGTGCTGGCCAATTGCGCGCTGCAAACCATGCCTGGCAACAGCTGATGGCCGGCATTGGGAAGACTAACGATAACGTCGTACGTATGACTTAGCAAGTTGGCTTGTATGCCTTTCTCGGTAACTTTGCCCACAAACGTTTTTCCGCCCAAGGCAGAAACCGTGAAAGGAACTGTCTGACCTTTGCTGATACCCGATATTTCATTTTCGGGAACGGCGATTTTCATCTCAACGCGGTCTAGTTTCACCAGCTTAAAACAGCCCAATCCAGGTGCCATATTGTTGCCCGTGTCTACCATTCGTTGCGAGATAAAGCCGTCGAATGGTGCGCGCAACTCGCAATTTTGCAACGTTTTTCGGGCAATTCGCTCGGCTGCCTCGGCCTCGGCCAACTTCGTTTGCACGTCAACAAAGCGTATTTCAGGCAAACTTCCTTTCTTATATAGCTGCTCTAAGCGTTTAAAAGCGTCGCGCGCCTGCGATAGTGTACTCATCGCCATGTCGTGTGCGCTTTGCGCCGAGGTCTTGTCTATCACGGCCAACAGTTGCCCTTTGCGTACAGCCTGACCCTCGTCGGCCAGCACCTGCGACACGGTTCCCAGCGTGGCAAAACTTAATGTAGAACCATAACTCTCTTGAATAACGCCCACATAGGTGCGGCTGCCGTCCACGTTGCCCGTTTGCACGGCCATCGTTTTCACCTTAATCGGCGCAACGGCTTGTTCTTCTTTCTTACTGTTGCAACCGCTCAGCACCACTATGAGCGCAGTTGCGGCCATAAACTTGATTTTTGTCATATTTCCTTTTTTTACTTTATCCGTATTAAATGCCAGTTAAATAGTTTTGAGTTGAAATAACAACTCTTGCACATTAAAAATGGCTTGTTTATGTTTGATGGTGCAAAATTAAGGATATAAAATGCTTCTCACAAGGTTTAAAACGGCTCAAAAATGTTCTATTTTATATATTAACAAAGAAAATGACTTGTTTTACCATCTTATTTACCGGAAAAGTAGTACATTTGCAATAAATAAATACAAAAACATGGAACAACGATTGCAACTTCCTTTCACGCTACGCAGCTTTACTTCGGCAGACATCGAAACCGAAACAGGGCACCGTTTGTCTTCTTCCTATCGTATTTTCGCCTTGGTTCTGTGCACGCAAGGCAACATCAGCATGAACATCGATGATAAGACTTACCATGTTAATAAGGGCGACACGCTTTTTATACCGCCGGCGATACACTCCAACACCGTATCGTTCAGCAACGATCTGCGCGGAATTGTGTTGTATGTTGACTACGACTTCATTATGGCCATTGTGAACAAGACGATGGACATCACCACGGGACTGTATTTCAGCGAACACCCATTCCTTTCGCTTTCTGTGAGCCAGTACGACCGCATCTTAACGCAGATGCAAACGCTGATGGCGCGCGAAGAGCACGAAAACGAGAGTTACGCCAACTCGCCTAACCCACAGGTGATTACCGAATTGCTGTCGTCGATGTGCCGAACGCTTGCCTACGAGATTGTAAATTGCTACATGTTGAGCCACCATTTGCAAGTGGGCACGTGGAACGTTACCGATAAGTTGGCGCAAAACTTTATCGTAGCAGTGTACAACAACTACCGCAAACACCGCGAAGTGGCCCACTATGCCGACTTGCTTTGCGTTACGCCCAGCTATCTTTCGGTGGTTGTGAAAGAGAAAACGGGCAAAACGGCCCTGCAATGGATTAATGATGTGGTGATGAGCGATGCCCGCCAGCTGTTGCTTTACAGCGACCAAAGCATCAAAGAGATTGTTGCAACGCTAGGTTTCCCCAACCAATCGTTCTTTGGCAAGTATTTTAAGCAACATTCCGGCAAGTCGCCCAAGCGGTTTAGACTTGAAAATAGAGGGGGAAAGAAGGGACGATAAAGGCTTGTAAAGGTGAAAAGGCTTATAAAGGTGAAAAGGTGAAAAGGTGAAAAAATGGCTGCGCCACCACTCTGGTTAACTAGTCAGACCTGTCAGACCTGTCAGACCTGTCCGACCCGTCCAACCCGTCCGACCCGTCCAACCAGATAAGCTATCCCCCGCTAGCTTAATAAGCCAAATGCCCGTAAACTCTTTAACTCGCCCGCTGCCGCCTTATCCTTTGTCTTCTTTTGCGCACGAATTTTAACACAATGGCTGCCCTTTTCGCCAGAAGGAGGTAGTTTGCCACGTGCGTTTTGCAAAACATCATAACCACATTACCACCTTCGTTCATCGCTTGTGGCTATTGCATGTCGCCTTAAAAACCGCCGTCAAAACAGCATTTCGGGTTTTGCTCCAAGCCTTTTCCTCTTCTTGATATACAGCACGGTGTAAACGATAGAGATGCCAATGCCTATCGCAACACATATAATCGAAGCCTCTGGCTCAAACGCTCCACCCGACAATAAGTCTGTCCCGCTTATCTTTGGGGTAATAAGTGGCCGGTAATCTAGTGGCGTACCCGATACGGCACAGCCGAAAACGCCCCCTTCAAGATAGTTCCATGCCCAGTGCATGCCAACGGGCACCCATATCGTTTGGTGGTAGGCGTAGGCCATTCCGAAAAGCCAGCCCGAGGCAAGGGCTATTGCCAACGCCGCCCATAGTGTGGCACTGGGGTTTCCCAGATGTGCCAGTCCAAAGAGCAAAGACGATGTTGTAAGGCCAACGGCTATGTTCCACTTGTCGGCTATGAGCCTAAAAAGAATGCCGCGGAAAATAACTTCCTCCACCACGCCCACCAACAAGAAAAGCGACAGCCAACTGAGCTGACTGGCTACATCGAGCTCAACGTTCACAATGCGATAACATCCGCATAGGAATAGGCACACGATTATCGCCAAGAAGTTAACAACCGAAACCGCCCAGCCAATGCCCATCATCCGCGCCTTGCCCCCAAACGACAAGCTTTCACCATCCTCCACATACCAGCTTAGATACTTCTTAAAGGCATATAGCGTAGCAACCGCCGCTATTGTGGATAAAGGTACGGCGGCGTAGGCTGGAATGTTGAGCAACAATACGTACCCAACAACTCCTGGAATAATAAGGAATGCCAAAACGCCTAAGACAAGATAGCAGCTCCACGCCAAGTTGTCGTCTTTAGATATGATGATCATGAGCTTTAAAAAGTTTAGTGTTATTATGAGTGCTAGAATACTGGCGCAACATCTTCTCCTGTTTTTAATCTCGCCTTCTTCTTAAAATATAGGATGGTGTAAACGGCGGATATGGCAACGCCAATCGCTGTTGAAATAATAGAAACCTCTGTATCGAACCCTATACCAGCAGGAAACTTTACCCCTTTCGAAGCCAATATAAGAATGGGAGGGCTGTTTAGCGCACTTCCTGGCACGCTGTGTTCGAAGATGTTGCTTTGAATGTAGTTCCACGCCCAATGGATGCCAATGGAAACCCACAGCGTTCGATGGTAAGCATAGGCTATGCCACACAACCAACCGCCTGTAATTGCCATCCTTAAACAAGACAATGCCGTGGTGTTGGGGTTGAAAAGGTGCACAAAACCAAAGATAATGGAGGACACCACCAGTCCTGCAACTACATTCCACTTATCAGCTATGAACCTAAACACAATGCCGCGAGTTATAATTTCTTCGATTACGGCAGCCAGTAAAAAAATCGACAACCAACTTAACTGATGGTCTAAGTTGAAGTTAAGGTGTGCCACCGAGTAGTGCCTGGTTGCGAATAAGCAAATTAAAATAGTGAAAAGATACAGCGCAGACACCAGCCAGCCCACACCAACTTTACGTATTTGTCCAAAGGCTGATAGGCGTGCGCCATCTTCTACATACCAACCCAAGTACTTTTTGAAGGCGTATAGGGTGACTCCCGATGCCAATAAGGCTAGTGGAAACTTGATGAAGGCAGAGAAGTCGTTTTCTAACAGTATGAGACATATACTTGGAAGAAACCAAAATCCCAAATAGCCAATCACTAGATATGCCACCCATTCAAGTTTATCGTCTTTTGATATGACAGTCATGTTTAATAAAGCTTAGTTCAATTTGCTTGTTCTTGATATGAACGCTAAAACATTAATGTTATTTCATTTTCAGATTTAAAATTGACTTTCATTGCTGCTTAAATTCAAAATAGTGGATACTAAGGTGTACCCGCTACGGCTGTAATCCATTCTCGCACTTAGTGCGCGCAGGTAGTTTTGCACATTATCTAGATGTCGTTTACTGGCGTGCAGCCTTTGGGTAGGTTCGTCTGGCACCCCTGTGTTGCACATTTTGATAAGTCGGTGTAGCCCGTTTAGACGGTGTGTCTCGTTTCTTAGTTCCATGCCCGCTAGTCTATTACGTTGGTTTGTACGTGCCATAGGCGTTGACAACATCACGACAGCATCACAATGTTGCAAGCAAACAAGCAACCAAGTTTGTCGAACAATGAAACAGAACGCCATAGAAAAAGCCGAGATTTAGGCGTAAATAGGATAAGGAAATGCCACCCGCCAGTTGTCGAAAGCAAGAAACAACACCAAACAGCAACACGTGAACATTAATCACATAGTTGGTTAGATGGGCTAAAGAGAAAGCCATACACCCAAGCAACACAAGGATAGGGTAGAGCAGACTGTTGCACTTAATCTTTTCTAGTGCGTCTTCGTTAACCAAAGAATAAAACATCATGCCAGCAAACACAGACACTACCCCGCAACTTATTGCTCCTACCACATGGTTCTGTACATAATTTACCATTACAAAGCCAAGGACGTAATACAAACCGAATGCCACACTCACGGCAACATGTGTCTTTTTCATAGAAAGCCACAGCCTGTGTGTCGTTTCCTCCATCATCGGACCAATGATTATCACCCAAACCCATGCTTTCAGCGAGAAAGATTTTACTCCGTTTATCGTTAATGATTCGGCAGTGGTTCGAACAAGGTTTGTCATGCTGGATGGTAAAAGAAAATAGCACACGGCAATAAAAAGTTCGGCGCATACGGAAAGACCAAGAGACAGAACGATGGTTTTTGTGATGATATACGTTTTAGAGCGATTGCTCTTGTCGTACGTACTGAATAACCTCTTTATGTCGATTAGATGTTTCATAAACTAAATGGATAGATGCATTTACAAATAGAAATGGCATGCAGAAAATACCAACTGTGCTTTCGTGATATAAAACCCCAAAACACAATTGGTATCTGTTTTGTACGACATATGTCTAGAATATGTAGGGCATTAATTAGAGGTGTTCCTTAGTAAGGCCCAAATCCGCCTGATTGATATTCTGCGCGCCAATCAAAACCAGGCACCGATTGAATATATTCAAGAATCTTATCCCAGAATGTTTTCTTGTGCCCCACACATACAACTTCTGGCAATGTACCACCATAATAGGTTTTCTCACCGCCATTTACCATTAGTGTCTCATCATGCGAGAGTTCTTTTATTATTGCATTCATATTTTACGTTTTAAAGTTTTAATACAGTCTGTCACGTGGCAGGTTATTCCTTAAGGTGTTTCAAAAGTACTCGATATAATCAGACAGAGCAAATATTTTTTTCTAAATTTATGTCTCAATGCAAAATCTTTGCACGGAAGAATCCGTTTTTTCGTAGAAAGGTATGAAACTGCCATATATGCCTTACCTCCCAATCACATCTTACATTCTTAATTTCAATTTAAGTCGGTCATTAAATCATCTGTCGTTCAGACAAGGGAAGTGCCGAATACGCAAAATAGCAAATTATGATCCGCTAAATACGTATGTTTCCAATAGGGATATTCTCAAAATCCTAAGTTCAGTGCAACAAAATCATATGGGACTTTCAGTTCAAACAAAACTTTTACACTTCCACTTCCAAGAATGTTTGTTTCTTTTTCTCCAAGAAGGCTTACTTTAATTTGCATATTCAGGTTAAATCTATTTGTGTAGTAAAAGGTTTTCTTTGTTCGACTATAACAAATTTTCGCTCCCATTTTCTTCAACCCATGCAGAATATAATATAAGTCACGTCGCGAAACATAAATGGACGCGGCTAGGTCATCAGGTGAACCAGTGCACTGACAGCTGATAAGCTGGTGTATCTTCTGAATTCTTTTCAGTTCCTCTATGAAATACATTTGAACTATATTATTAAAACTAGGTGAAAATCAAAACTGTTGGTGTAGTAAAAGGTGCAATGCCTGTGGCTGTAATCTGTCTTAGCAACCAGTACCCGCAGGCGGTCCAGCACATTTTTCCTTATTATATTACGTTGCTTTGTGCGTGCCAGAGGCGTTGGAAAACGCCGTTTTGAGCAATCAACTCGCTGTGCGTGCCGCATTCGGCCACCTCTCCTTTATCGATAACCACTATCCTGTCGGCATCTTTGATGGTGCTTAGGCGATGGGCTATAATGATGATGGTTTTGCCTTGTGCGGCCAAGGCGTGCAGCGTTTGTTTTACGAAACGTTCGGAAATAGAGTCGAGCGACGAGGTGGCCTCATCGAAAATAAGCACTTCGGGCTGCTTATACAGGGCACGCGCGATGGCAATGCGCTGTCTTTCGCCACCCGAAAACGTGGTGCCTTGTTCGCTTACCATCGTGTCTAGCCCTTTGGGCAGGGCATCAACAAAGTCTTTTAAGCCCAACTGCGTAATGATGTCCAGCACACGGCGCATATCGGGTTGTAGGTCGCCCAGGCAGATGTTCGAGAGCAGCGTGCCAGAAAACAACTCCACTTTTTGCGGAACGATGCCGATGAAACGGCGCAGGCTCTCGTTGCTTATCATCGCAATGTCGTACTGGCCAATACTAATCCGCCCCGACTGTATGGGGTAAATGTTCTGTAATAGTGATACGAGCGTGGTTTTACCCGACCTGCTTTCGCCTACAACAGCCGTGGTTTTGCCCTTGGGGATAACAAGGCTGAGCGACGAGAACACCTGCTTGCGCGAGCCATATCGAAAAGAAACGCCGTCGAACACGATGTCGCCAACCATGTCGGGTTCCATCTTCACCTTCGTGGAAACGTCTGTATTCTCCGTTTCAAGGTCTAAAATCTGAAACAAGCGGTCGGCTGCAATCTGTGCGTCTTGTATGGTTTGGTTAGAACTTATCAACGAGCCGATGGGCGAAAGCACATAGCCTATCAGCGAATAGAATATCATCAGGCTACCAGGGGTGAGCGTTTGGTTGATAACAAGATTGCTTCCAACCCACAACACCGCCACCGTAACGACAGAAGATACAACATCGATGCCGTTGCTGGCGAATATTGCGCCTTGCGCACTTACGTATGTGTTGCGCAGCAGGCGTACAAAACGCGATTCGGTTTTCAGGTTGGCGTGTGCCTCAATGCCGAAACGCTTAATGGTGGTGATGGCATTGAGCGATTCTACCAATTGCGACTCCAAGTCGGCTGCCGTCTCCATGATCTTTCGCTGATAGCGTTTGTTGAGCCGGTTGAACAAAAAGAACACCACGAGAAACAAGGGCGCAGAGACCAATGTCACCAAGGCCAGTTTCCACGAATAGACAAACATCACGCCAACAGCGAAAATCAGTATCAGCACATTCACCACCAAGTCTACCAATACGTTGTTGATAAACGTGCGTATCTTCACCGCATCGTTAACGCGCGAAATGATTTCGCCCACGCGCATGGTGTCGAAGAACTGCTGGGGCAGGTGTAAAATGTGCTTATAATAGCCCAGAATGAGTGTGGCATCTATCATCTGACTGGTTTTTAATGCCAAGATACTCTTTGTTGTGGATATAAACACGCGTATAAGTATGATGGCAAGCATGGCCACGCCCATGAGATTGAGCAGGTTGGTGTTCTCGTCTACCAGCACATAGTCTACTATCTTGCCCACATAAACCGACGTACTTAACCCCAAGATGCTGCAAACAACCGCCCCAAACAACACTTCGGACATTACTCGCCGGTGTGGGCGCAACAGCTGGAAGAAACGTTGCGGTATGCTGGTCTTCATGTTGCCTTGCACAAAATCGTCCTTAGGCTCTAACAAAACCAACACGCCTGTCCATAGTTTTAAGAACGCATCCCACGCCACGCGGTGCATTTCGCCGTCGGCGGGGTCCATATATGTGATGTGTTTGTCGCTAACGCCGTACACCACAACAAAGTGATACAGCACTCCTTTTACGATAACGTGGGCGATGGCGGGCAGCGAAATCATCTTCAACGCCTCTGGTTCGCCACGAACTCCTTTGGCCTCGAGCCCCAATTTACCAGCCGCCTCAATCATACCCAACACGCTGGTACCCCACAACTACTCACCCTGGCCGTCGCAAGCCTATATGCTTTCCGTGCCGTTGCCCACTCGCGCGTGTTTGCTGCATATTGGCTTTGTCTGGTTTTTAGTAAGGATTTTAACACTATGGCTGCCTTTTTATCCGCCAATCGCTAAGTTGGCCGCAAATAATCGATTCTCGCGGAGGTTTGTTTTTGTGCTAAAAGGAGCTAGCCTGCGAATGCGGCAAAATGAATATTTATTTCAATCAACCGCCAATTGCACCTGTTTTGGGGCTATTTTCAGCAAAATATAGTGTAATATGGTGCAAAATGCAGTGCAATTTGCCGCTAAACGCAATGCGTTTTGGTGCTAAATGCAAGGTAAAATGGTGCAAAACACCGTGCAAAATGCTGCTAAATGCGAGGCGAAAAGCATAAAAATACGCTGCAATAGTATAAACATAACCTTCTAGAACCATGAAACACATGGCCAGAAAGGGCAAAATGCACATTAAAAAGTGGGATTTTAGGGTCTAAAAGTGGGTATTTGGCATCGAAAAAAACACGATGTGGGTGACATCTAGAAAGGCAAAATGGTGCAAAATGCACGCGAAACGCTTAAATCTGGACTAAAACCGAAACGTCCAAGGCTGAAATTAGCGACTAAAAGCATGCTTTTGGGCTGATATTTTCGCTAGAAGGGGGTGGCTAGAAGAATGTGTTTTGTTAAAATTATAACATAATTTTAACGTTAGTTGGGCTGCTAAAAACAGATTGAAAGAAGGTGTTTAACAAACCGATTAGGGTTAAACCCCAATCGGCCATTATGCCACTTATTAACTATTTTACGTCGTTTCCATTGCTTTCTGTCCATCTTTTGTTTGCTTGTCGGCATCTTGTATGCCTTATCCTCTTGGCGCAGCGTGTGTTACACCTTCAAGAATAAGACAAGCAAAAGGCTCTGCAATACACAAAAAGTGTACAGGCTCAAATTAACCGATTGGTGTTAAAGCAACTTTGTTCACCGCCAGCTCCATCGCATATCTCCTTGAAAACGCCCTCAAAACAGCATTTCAGGTTCTGCTCCAAGCATTCTCTTCTTTTTGATATACAGCACGGTGTAAACGATAGAGATGCCAATCCCTATCACAAAGGTTATGATTGAGGCTTCCGGCCCAAACGTTCCGCCGGTTAATATGTCGGGACCTGATATTGATGGTGTGAAAAGTGGGTTCTGTACTGTTGCATCTCCCGACACGCTACAACCAAAGATGTTGCCTTGAAGATAGTTCCAGCCCCAGTGCATGCCTATTGGCACCCATATTGTTTGGTGATAAGAGTAGGCTATACCCATAAACCACCCCGAATTAAGGGCTATGGCCAAGGACGACCATACTGTTGCGCCGTCGTTAAAGATGTGCAGAAACCCGAAGAGCAGTGCTGACACTATTAGGCCAACAACAACATTCCACTTGTCGCTTATCATACGATAAACAATGCCCCGAAATACGACTTCTTCGCAAACGCCAACTAACAAGTAAAAGGATAATCCGGCTAGTTGACTGGCAAAGTTCAGCTTAATGCTTGTTATGGTATAGTGCCCAGTAAAGTATAAGCAAACCATTATTGCCGAGAAATAAACGGCAGACACAAGCCAGCCAATGCCCAGTGTGTACATTTGCCTAAGAATGGATAGGCGCGACTTGTCTTCTACATACAGGCTCAAGTATTTTTTTAAGGCGTATAGGGTTATGCCCGCTGCCACTATGGATAGGGGAAACTTGATGTAGGCAGAAATATCATACAGCATAAACTGCATAAAGAAAGCGAAAAGGAACATGAAACCAACCATTCCTACCGACAAGTAAATGCCCCATTTAAGGGTGTTGTGTTTTGATATGATAGCCATAACGTACTGATATAGTGCTCTACACGTTTGTTCTGCAGCCCACAATCTGCTAATGTATTGAGATACAAATGCGTTGTGCCTTGATTGCAAAGGTAAAGGGGGCTTGAACGTAAAGCTTTAAAGTTTAGATTGTGCAAAGGTACGCGTTTTTCCCGCTGCACAATGCGTTATATGTCATTCAATATAAATGAGTTTTGTAATTTGAAGGGTATCTTCTTTGGTTTTTTCTCTATCATTTAGACATTATTTCGTTTAGAATATCATTAAGAATGATGGCGGTAGGGCGTTCTTCTTTTCTTGTATATTGGTTGATATGCTTTGAGAATAAAACATAAGTCCCTTTCAAAGAAGAATTTTCATTGGTTATTTCAGGGGCTATTCTTTCATTAGAATCTTGAAGTCCTGTTATCTTACATAGTTCACCACAGCCATAGTCCCTAATCTTTTCAAAGTCGTATCCCATCCACACAAGGCCATTCTCTTTAAGTTTCCCCCAATAAGCGTGTGTTTCTTTGTTCATGACAAGGATTAGTTTCGGTTTTATCACGTTCTCTATGATGTGTTGCGTAAGGTTAAGTTCGTCCGCGATGAATGAAATCCCTTCGGCGTGTTTTAATATCTTTTGTTTTAATACAGTCTGCTCCTTATACTTGTAATGGAACATGTCGAGGTAATCAAACCTATCCATTAAATTTATTCCGTTTTGTTCGTCTATAAGCATCTTCCGCAAAGGACCGAAATAAGCGTCCCACCGTCTTTTATTCTCCTTTAACCACTGCTCAGGTATAAAGTTTACAATGGCATCGCCACTAGCTTTGGGGTTGTTCGCATTATTCTCCTTGAATGACGGATTTATTCCTGTGATTAACAAATCCTTTGAGTGAGGATGTGCGAAAACATATCCTCGGCTTTTAAGCCAGGGCATATCCTTTGATAGTTCATTGACATTGCTACTGTTCCAGATCTGTTCGATGACATTGCTAATGTCTTCAATACTTGTAATTTTCATAATCGTAATGCTTTAGTTGTTTTATTTGAGTTCGATCGACTATTATCTTTTCATCTGAGTAATTTTTGCTTTAAGCTCCCATCAATATGGTGGCCTATAAAAAATATTGCATTCGTATGGTATTAAGTTGCCAAGGAGTACAGACGCAAGTAGTCATCATTGTTAAAGACAAAGTTACAGAAATATTCTGGATAGTAAGTAACCTTCTGAAAATATATTGGATAAATGGTTATAATAGGCTTAAGTTCCGAATTTGAAACATTAATGGCGGTTTGTAGTATTGGTTTTGTATAAAATAAACCTGCCCCACTCCTATATTATATAAGGAGTGGGGCTGGACTTTATTGTGTGCGTTAGTGCGTTTCGTTATACCGTTGCGGCTTCCAACGCGCGTCCTTTTTGGGTTTTACCCAAGGTAAGGAAGGCGATGGGGGCAGCGATGAAGATAGACGATAGCGTACCGAAGATAACACCAAGGCTCATGGCGAAGGCGAAACTCTGGATGCTTTCGCCACCCAAGAACAAGATGCAGAGCAACACGATAAGCGTTGAGAACGACGTGTTGATGGTTCGGGCCAACGTTTGGTTGATACTGTCGTTGAACAAGCTGCGGAAATCTTGCTTGGGATGCAACTTCATGTTTTCGCGAATACGGTCGAACACCACCACTTTGTCGTTAATGGAGTAACCAATAACCGTTAGGATGGCACCGATAAACGTTTGGTCGATTTCCAAAGAGAAGGGCATGAAACCCCACAGCAAGGAGTAAAGCCCGATAACGAACGTGGTGTCGATGGCCAAAGCCACGGTTGAACCAACCGAGAAGGCCACATTGCGGAAGCGTATGAGGATGTAAACGAAGATGGCAAAGATGGCCAATAGCACGCTGATGATGGCGCCGTAGGTGATGTCTTTTGCCACCGAAGGACCTACCTTGGTGCTGCTGATGATGGAACCACCTTGACGAATGTCGGGGTTTTTAAAGGCCTCTACATCCTTTTGCGAAACAAGGCCTGCCTTCTTCAAGGCGTTATACAATATGGTTTCGGCCTCATCGTCTACCGTGGGGCTGTTGCTTTCTATCTTATAGTTGGTGGATATACGTATGGTTTTGTGGTCGGTACCTAGTGCTAGGGCACTGGTGGTGCAGCCGGGGAATGCGTTGGCCAGTATGCCGCGCACTTGTTCGGGTTGCACTTGCTTTTCGAACGTAACTACATAGTTGCGTCCACCAGTGAAGTCAATGCTGCGACTAAGTCCACGAGTTACAAAACTGCCTACGAATACGGCCAGAAGTACTGCTACTAGCACGAAGGTCTTCTTGTAAACACTCATGAAGGGGAAGTGCACGTTCTGCATGAAGTTCTTCGAGAAGCCCGTGGTGAAGGTGAGTTTCGTCCAGCGATCCTTGTTCAGTTGGTACTCGTAAACCAGGCGGGTGAGGAATACGGCGGTGAAGAACGAACAAACGATACCGATGATAAGCGTTGTTGCGAAACCGCGGATGGGACCTGTACCGAACGAATAGAGGATGATACCCGTGATGATGGAGGTAAGGTTAGAGTCGAAGATGGCCGAGAAGGCGTTTCCGTAACCCTCCTTGATGGCTTGTTTAATGCCCTTTCCGGCTGCCAGTTCTTCCTTGGTTCGCTCGTAGATAAGCACGTTGGCATCCACGGCCGTACCTAACGACAGCACCATACCCGCAATGCCCGATAGCGTTAGCGCGGCTTGGAACGACGTTAAGATACCTAGCGTGAAGAATAGGTTGACGATGAGGGCCGTGTTAGCCATCATACCCGGCGTAAAGCCGTACATCAGCACCATGTAAACCATGAGCACCACGAAGGCGATGGCAAAGGATTGGATACCTTGTTGGATGGATTGAGCACCCAGCGTAGGACCAACTACCTCTTCTTGAACGATGCGTGCGGGGGCAGGCATACGTCCGCTCTTCAGCGTATTGGCAAGGTCTTTGGTGTCTTCGATGGTGAAGTTGCCGCTGATAGAGGATGAGCCACCTTCGATTTCGTTGGTTACGCGCGGTGCGCTATACACAGCGTTATCCAAAACAATGGCAATGGCCCTGCCTACATTGGCCTTTGTGAGTGCTGCCCAGCGGCGTGCGCCGTCGCTGTTCATACGCATGTTCACTTGGGGTGCGCCAGTTGTGTGGTTAAACTCGTCGCTGGCATCGGTAACAACGTCGCCTTCAATTGGCGCACGGCCATTGGTGGAGGTTACTTTGATGGCATGTAGCTCGTAGATGTTCTTCATCTTTGCCTGGTCGGCAGGCTTTGCACTCCACAGCAGTTTAAGGTCGGGAGGTAGGACCTGTTTGGCAACGGGGCCATAAATAAGCTTATTGATGGCAGCAGTGTCGCGAATGTTGGCATATCCCACAATGCTTAGCGAGTTTCCGCCAGTGGGTTGCAGGCGCGAGAACAGCGGGTTGGCCTTTATGGCGGCAGCCGTTTGGGCATCGTTGGCGCGTTGTGCCACGTCGGTTTTCTTGTCGTCGCCCGTGTTTAGCTTAAACTTAGGCTGCTCGTTTTTGGCCTTAGCCACCTCTTGTTGGGCCTTAGCCCTGGCGTTGGCGGTGTCTACGGCAGCCGTGTCGGTGCCGTTTTGCTCGCTGGCCAGCCTTGTGTTAAGCTGTGTAAGGTAAGGAAGAACCTCGGATGCGTTGAATGTTTCCCAGAATTCGAGGTTGGCCGAGCCCTGCAATAGCTTACGAACGCGTTCGGGTTCGCGCACGCCAGGCATTTCAACCATGATGCGGCCTTCTTGTCCTTCGAGTTTCTGTATGTTGGGTTGCACCACACCGAACTTGTCGATACGTGCGCGCACCACGTTGAACGAGTTGTCGATGGCAGCCTGCACTTCTGTTCTCAGTGCTTTCTCCACTTCGGCATCGCTGCTTTGTGGCGAAACTTTGCCTTGCAATTGCTGCGTGGCGAACAGTTCGGCGAGTTTGTGGCCAGGTGCGTTTTGTTTGTAGTACTTGATGAAAAGCGAAATAAAGTCGCTCTGGCTAGTTTCTTCTTCTTTCTTAGCCTGTTCTAGCGACTTGGTGAAAGCCGCGTCGGTCTTGTGGTCTGCCAGTGTCTCGATAACGTCGGGCACGCTGATTTCAAGAATAACGTTCATACCTCCTTTGAGGTCCAAGCCCAAACCAATTTGTGTTTCCAAACACCTTTGGTAGCTGTAGATGCCAAGATACTTCACGGAGTCCTTGTAATCTTGTTGGGCAATGGGGTCTTTTAGCTCGGCTGCCTTCCCGTCATAGTAACGGGTTGCCACCGAAAAAGACAGGTAGAAGATACTTGCAAGCGTCAGCAAGACGGCAGTTACAATTACGATACCTTTGTTTTGCATTGTTACTTTATTTTTGTTTTATTGTTTTTCTGTTACCATACAACCCTGCAAAGTTACTGATTTTTCTGATATTAGTAAACAGTTAGCTCTGTATATTATCATTTTTTGCCTATTTGCGAAGTTTTTGCAGCAGACAAAAGATGGGATAGTGGTCGGATGTCTTCACTTTGTTCTCTACCACGCATTTAAGCGGCTGCCAATCGTCGCTGCACATGATGTTGTCGATACGTACGTAGAAAGCGTTGCGGTGATAGCTTATGCCGGGGCCGTTTCCGCTGGCAACATAGCAGTCGGTTAGCTCTTTTGCCATGCAACGGTGGGCATATGAGATGGGGCTGTCGTTGAAGTCGCCGCAGAGAATGATGCTTTGTCCCTTGCGCTTGCGTACGAATTGGGCCACGCATTGCACCTGCGGAGCGCGTATTTTGGCGTATTCGCCCAGCTTGTGCATCAGGCTTTTCCCAAGTCCGGGCATCTGTTTGGTGCGCAAATCGCCTTTGAGCATGCTCTTAAATTCTTTTCGTTGGGTTTCGGTTAAGCCTGTTGTGGCGAAGTGGTTGTTGACAACTAGCACCGTATCGCCAGCCATGGCCACCCAACAGGCCTGACTGAAATCTTCGCTTTGGGGATACATCACGCGTTCTGAGCGCACAATGGGGTATTTGCTGTATATCGCCAGGCGGTCGTAGATGGTGGTCTTGTCGATGAAGTGGTGGTAGGGGTAGATGCTGTTGAGCAAAGAGTCGATGGTTGCTTGGAACTTTCCGCCCAGATTTGCCTCTTGTAGGCATAGTATGTCGGCATCTTTCTCCTTTACATAGTTCAGCATTTCCCAGCGTTGTGGTTCTGTGGCCTCACCGCCGCCCCACATGAAGGTGTTGTAGGACAACACTTTTAGGCAGCTATCGGTGGCGTTGCTGTTTACATTTAATGGTATGTACGTGCGCACGGGGCCGAAACAAGCCACGAACCCTATCAGTGGGATGAGCGTTCGGCGAAGTTTGAAGAAAGCCCAAAACACTAAGAACGCAGCATTGATGGTTAGGAACACGGGAAAAGCCAAGCCCAGCGTGGCCATCAGTGGATGGCTGGCGGGGTTGAGCCTGTCGCTATATCCTACGGCAAGCATAACCAAGATGGTGGCCACGTTAGCACCACTGGCAAGCTGCACAATCCATTTTTTTACTTTTGCCTGCATCTCAGCCTAGCTTATTGGCGTTTGCTTTGGTCGAAGAGCCGTTGCTTTTCTTCGCGCGTAAGACTGTCGTAACCACTCTTGCGTATCTTGTCTAAGATACGGTCCACCTCGTCTTGTTCGGCCTTTCGGCGCGCGTTATAGTCCCAGTCGCTCTCGGCCCGCGTTTCTTCGCGTGGGCTTTCGGGTGTGGGTTGGTGGTGTTTTTCGTAGAAATTCTTCATTCGTTCGAAGGCGTTGGTGCCCCTTCGTTGCGAAAAGTTATGCGAGGGATGCCGTTGCCAGTAGCGTATCATGAAGAAACCGAATATCATTCCGCCCAAGTGAGCCAAGTGTGCCACGTTTCCACCCGTTCCGGCCATAGCTTGGTAAAGCTCTAATGCGGCGTAACCCATAACAAACCATTTGGCTTTGATGGGGATGGGGATGGGGAAAATGAATATTTTGTTTTCGGGGAATATCATTCCGAAGGCCAAGAGGATGGCATAGATGGCTCCCGATGCGCCAACGGTGGTAAGTCCGTTAAGTTGGTTGGCCAATTGCCCCATTACAATGAAGGCATCGCCCACGCCCAAGGGAGCTTGCGTGTTGAGTTGCAAGTAAATCTCTACAAACTGTGCCAACTCTTGCATCAAGCCCGCACCGATGCCGCAGGCTATATAATAAAAGAGGAACTTGCGCGGCCCCCATACGCCTTCGACCACCACACCGAACATCCACAAGGCAAACATGTTGAAGAACAAGTGCGCGAAACCGCCATGCATGAACATGTACGTTACGAGTTGGTAAATGCGGAACTCGGACGCTCTGAAAAAGTGGAGGCCGAGTATGTTGTTGAGATCGATGCCCGAACTGCTTTGGATGACTAACGTGGCCAAGAAAGCTAGCACGTTGATGATAAGCAAATTCTTGGTAATTGTAGGTATGTTGCCCATTAATGATATGCTTTGTTTGAAATGTTATAACATGGGCAAAAGTACTAAAAATATCTGTTAATGCGCATAAAAAGCCCTACGGAACGACAATTTTTCAAAAAAAACTTCACTTTTTTTTCCTTTTCGTTTGATTTCTGAAAGTAAAGGCCTATATTTGTTCCCAGTTCTGAGATAACGCATATACATTTATCACTTTTATAATTCAAAGTTATATGAACAAAACAGATTTGATTGACAAAATCGCAGCAGGCTCTGGCTTGAGCAAAGCTGACTCGAAGAAGGCGTTAGACGCAACAGTTGCAGCAATTAAGGATGCTCTTGTGAAAGGCGACAAGGTTCAGCTGGTTGGCTTCGGCACATTCAGTGTTAACGAACGCCCCGCACACGGTGGCGTTAACCCCGCAACGAAAGAGAAGATTACCATCGCGGCCAAGAAGGTTGCTAAGTTTAAGGCTGGTGCCGAACTGACGGAAGCTATCCAGTAATTGCTTCTAGCTTAAGAAGAGATAATAAATGGCCGCCCTCGCTGTATTGTGAGGGCGGCTTTTTGGTTAAAGGCGAAAAGGCCTATAAAGGTGAAAGGGTGAAAAGGTGAAAAGATGGCTGCGCCTTGCTCGCTTGCCAACCCCTTAACTTGTCAACTAGCAATAATAAAGACGGTTGCACCTTTTCACCTTAGTCAGTTGACAAGTTAACAAGTTGACAAGAGTGGTGGGCGTAGCCTTCCTTTCACCTTTTCACTCTTTCACCTTTAAAGGGCGTCAGCCTTCTTTTCACCCTTTCACCTTTTCACTCTTTCACCTTTAAATCCTCTTCCAGCTCGTCGAGGTTATTTACCACTGATATACGGCTGCGATAGTTGCCGCGAATCATGCCTTGTCGTTCTAGGTTGTCGAGCAGAGCCACAAGCGTGTCCCAAAAGCCCTCCATATTATACAGTATAACGCGTTGGTGGCGATAGCCAACGGTGTTTGCGGCAGCTAGCGTAAACACCTCATCAAGCGTTCCCACGCCGCCCGGCAATGCGATAGCCACGTCGCACAGCGTGTTGAGCATCTCTTTTCGGTCGGTAAGGTTCTCGCAACGGTACACCTCATCCACATCTGTCGACACCTTTCCGCCCTCTTCCACGAACTTAGGTACAACGCCCACCACGCGTCCGCCCACCTCGTGCGCCGCTTTAGCCACACATTCCATCAGTCCTAGGTTCGTTCCGCCGAAAAGTACAACGTGTCCTTTTTCGGCACACCAACGCCCCAAGGCAGCGGTAGCCTTGAAAAAGCGTGGGTCGATGTCGGCATTAGCCGAACAAAATACAGCTATGTTCATTTGCGTTGATTTTTATCAGCCGTCCGTCTGTGGTTGGCTTCGCCCCTACTTTTGGCAAAGTCGTGGACTCTTTATTGCCTTTTGGTTACAGGCCATTGTTGTAAAGGAAGGCAAGGGAATGGGTTGCAACCCTATTTCCCCCCAATCCCCAAGCCAGATAGGTTACCAATGCAAAGATAAGTAAAAGACATGGCACGCTCAAATTTTATCACTAAATTTGCGATACGGTGCTGCACATTTGCACCTGCTGGCTGGATAATGCCCATTGGTATAAATCGGTTCGTACGTTAATGAAAGTTATATTAAGGTATTGCGTTGATGTTTTTGCGTACCTATAATTGTAGATGTTAGCATTTTATGGTGAAACGAATTGTTGAACTATGTCGGCGGTATTCGTCGGAGCGGTTGTCTCAGGCGAATTTTGAGCAACTTCAATGTGGAGTGGCTCGAACATCAAGTGGAACATTGTGGGGTTTGATGGCCGAGGGCTTTTCGTTGTCACAAGTATTAAACGGAGTTAGGTGCAAAATGCTGCAAGGCTTTTTGCAATGGTTCCAAGCGTTACACCAGCCTGTTTCGTTCCGCCTTGTTGAAAGACCTTATTTCCTTTTCCCATGAAAGACAATTATGAAGAATATATCGCGCTGTTAAAGGAAGGTTCTTATGAGGCTTTCTCCGATTTGTACATGCACTATGCAAGCAAACTATACAGCTTTGCTTTGGTGCAAACAAGGAATAGCGTGCTTTCGGAAGACATTGTGCAAGAAACGTTCTTGAAATTGTGGAACACACGAGGACAATTGGATTGTTATGGAAATGTGCATGCCTTATTATTCACCATCGCTAGAAATCTGATAATTGATGGTTTCAGAAAACAAATCAGGCAGATTGATTTTGAGGACTATCGCCAATCGTGTAATAAGCTTTCTTTATTGCCTACGCCCGAAGAACAACTTGACTACGAAGAGTTTATAAACCGACTGCAACAGACGAAGGGTCTGCTCTCTAAGCGTGCTTGTCAGATATACGAGATGAGCAGAGAAGAGAATATGCCTATCCAAGAAATTGCCGAATCGCTGAACCTATCCTCACAAACGGTTAAGAACTATCTGACGTCAACCTTAAAGATTTTCAGAAAGAAGTTGATGAGGGAGTAGGGGGAGTTAAAGGAGTTAAGGAGTTAGGCAAAATGTATTGGTGATGTTAGGCAAATAGGATAAGTCTGACTTGTCTGACTTGTCTGACTTGTCTGACTTGTCTGACTTGTCTGACCAGTCTGACTTGTCCGAAAGCTAGAATGAACTAGAAACCTAGAAACCGCTAGACACCTTTAAACGGCGTTAGCCATTTTTTCACCCTTTCACTTTTTCACCTTTAAACGGCGTTAGCCATTTTTTCACCCTTTCACCCTTTCACCTTTAAGCGGCGTTAGCCATCTTTTCACCTTTTCACCCTTTCACTTTTTCACCTTTAAACGTCTTTCACCCTTTCATTATGTCCCATTACATTCATCTTCGAAACCTACATTTTCACGCCTTTCACGGCGTGATGCCCCAAGAACGAACGGCGGGAAACGACTATGTTGTTAACCTTCGTGCCGAATATCCCATCGAACAAGCCATGCAGAGCGACGATGTGGGCCACACGTTGAACTATGCCGAGGTGTACGCCGTTGTCGAAACAGAGATGCAAAAGCCGTCGTGCCTACTCGAAAACGTGGCCTATCGCATCGCCCAACGGCTCTTTCGCGACTTTCCCCGAATACGTTCGATACGACTTGAAGTGGCTAAACAAAACCCGCCTATGGGCACTTGCGGAGGGCAAGCAGCCGTAGAAATTCAATTAAATAATGATAAAAGCCAGTGAGAAGGGCTTTAATACGGCCTTTTTTCTGTATTTTTGCATAAACAAAGCCGTTAATCGGCAGCTCAGGATACACACAAGGGCAGGTTCTGATACAGTCGCCTTACTGAATTTTTAGGTTTTATCTGGGCAGATTTCGCTTGGTTCTTGAAAGGGCATAAAACAGACCTTGCCGCAAGAAAGAACGAACGAAGGATGGCAGAAAAAGCAGAGATACAGTGTAGAGCGAGGCTCAATGCAGACTTGAAATGCAACGAAAACTTTTAGGACAAGCCCCAAATGTAACATGACATCGATGATACGGCTCTTCAAATCAGCGTGTATGAACAAAAAGATTGCCGCCCTCTTCGCCCTGTTACTCCTTCTGCCGTTTGCCGCGAATGCCGCAGGCAAGAGGTTCGTGCTGGTTATCGACCCTGGGCACGGCGGCAAAGACGCCGGCGCATTGGGCGCTTTCTCGAAAGAAAAAGACATAAACCTGAGCGTGGCTATGGCCTTTGGAAAACAGGTGCAGCGTAATTGTCCCGACGTAAAGGTGATTTATACGCGTACAACCGATGTTTTTATTGGACTGAAAGAACGGGCCAACATCGCCAATAAGAATAAGGCCGACTTGTTTATATCGGTACATACCAACGCTTTGCCCGGCGGAAAGCAGGCCTATGGCATGGAAACTTACACCCTGGGAATGCACCGAGCCGGCGACAATCTGGACGTAGCTAAGCGCGAAAACGCCGTTATCTTGATAGAAAAGGACTATAAACAAAGCTATCAGGGCTTTAATCCCAACTCGGCGGAGAGCTATATCATGTTCGAGTTTATGCAAGACCGCAATATGGCCAACAGCGTAGACTTGGCCAAGATGGTGCAACGCGAAACGTGTTCGGCAGCCAATCGTCCCGACAAGGGCGTGCATCAGGCGGGGTTCCTCGTGTTGAGAGAGACGTCGATGCCTAGTTGCCTCATCGAACTGGGCTTTATCACCACGCCCGACGAAGAGCGGTTGCTCAACGATAAGGTGCGCGTGGAGAACATCGCCACGGGTATTTATCGGGCGTTCGTGAACTATAAGAACAAGTACCACAATGGAGTGGTGGTGCCTTACAAGCCTGCACCCGTGTCAACGCCTGCCGTTCCCGACGTTGTTCCTGATGTGTTCAGAACAAACGATGCGCCTGCAACGCCAACTAAGCCTGCACCGCAAGCTACAAGAAGGGTGGGGCGAACATCGTCTGAACCGCTAATACGCGATAGTGCAGCTGGCAGGACAGTGCCGCAAAGGGCGCAGGCCGGCAACCAAGGCACAACAGAACGCCCAACGGTGTCTACGCCCGAACCAAGGCCGAACGAAGAAACAAGGTTGCCAAACGTAACGTCGGGAGATGCCGAAGAAAAGATAATATCCTTCGGCGAAACGGCCGTGGTACCCATCTTTAAGGTGCAAATCATTGCCAGTCCCACGCGCATACGCCGCAACAGCCCACAATTTAAGGGACTGAAAGACGTGGGATATTTCAGAGAGAACGACATGGTGAAGTACACTTATGGCGCATCGGCCGACTATAACGAGATAAACCGATTGCGAAAGAGCATTGCCAACAAGTTCCCCGATGCGTTCGTCATCGCCTTTAAAGACGGTGAGCGCATGGATGTGAACAAAGCCATACGCGAGTTCTCGGTTAACAGACATAAAGGAAACAAATAATTAAATATGAAAATCTTTACGAGAGAGGTAAAAATTGCCCTTGTAGCCATTGCCGGAGTGGTGATATTGTTCTTCGGCATGAACTTTCTGAAAGGGTTAACCTTATTTTCCAACGATACAGGCTATAAGGTAATGTTCAAAGATATAACCGGTTTATCCAGCTCAACGCCAATCTATGCCAATGGGTTTGCTGTGGGCGTGGTAACCGGCATCCAGTATAACTACGACCAAAAGGGGGACATCGTGGTTACGATAGACCTCGATAAGAATATGCGCGTGCCGCAAGGAAGCACAGCCGAGATAGAGAGCGACTTCATGGGAAACGTGAAACTAAACCTTATTCTTGCTCCCAATAGCGGCCAGTTTCTTAGTCCTGGCGACGTGATACAGGGCAACGTAAGCAAGGGAGCATTGGCGCAGGTGGCCGACATGGTGCCATCTATCGAGCGATTGTTGCCCAAACTCGATTCCATTTTGGTTAGTGTGAACGCTATTTTGGCCAATCCCGCCATCAACCAGTCGTTAGACAACGTGCAAGGGCTTACCGCTAACCTGCGCACCACTTCGCAACAGCTCAATGGTTTGGTGGCTGGTCTTAACCGAAGTGTACCTGCTATGGTGGGAAAGGCCAACAAAGTGTTGGACAATACCAACACGCTGACCACCAACTTGGCTGCGCTTAACCTCGACGGGACGATGCAACAGGTGAACCGAACCTTGGCCAACGTGGAGGAAATGACACAAAAGCTTAACAGCAACGAGGGCTCGTTGGGCTTACTGATGCGCGACCCAACCCTATACAACAACCTCAACGCAACGCTGATGAGTGCCGACTCGCTGCTTATCAACGTTCGCCAGCACCCCAAACGCTACGTGCACTTCTCGCTCTTCGGGCGTAAAGACAAGTAGGGCTTTGAGTTTGTTAGATTTTAGCGTTACAGCGGTTTTGCGGTTTTGAACTCACAACCCCACCAACTTAACATCCATAAACACATCTCCGCCACCATTCTGCAAAGCTTAGAGTGGTGGCGGTTGTGTGTCTTAGGGGTGGCAGACAACAAGTATTTGCTACGCCATTAGCTTAGTTACGGTAAAGCACATCGCTCCCCATCTCCTCTTAAAGAGGGGGTGTGGGATGAGGCCAGAACTCATGTGTGTTCACTTATTTGTCCTTAATATTCTCCTTAAATTCACCTGATGCAATGTTTCACAAGTTTTGCAAAACCTTTCACGTCCTTAATCTTCTTCAAAAACGGCCTGTAATTTGCCAAAACCAATTTTTTTTGCGATATTTGCAGTAGATTTCAGAGACCGCGGCACGCCATGTGCCGAAAAACCAACAACAGTATAGATATAATGGACGTAACTCCCGATAAACATTGGGAAGCAGCTCTTGCGCTCATTGCGCAGAACGTTTCTCCACAGCAGTTTGACACCTGGTTCAAACCTATTGTCTTCGAATCGTTTAACGACGAAACGAAACTTTTGGTGTTACGTGTGCCAAGCTCGTTCGTGTACGAGTATATCGAGGAACATTATATCGACCTGCTAAGTCGTGTGTTGTTCTCCGCTTTTGGTCAGCGCATACGCCTTACTTATAGGGTGGTGGTGGATAGCGAGCACAAAAAGACCCAAGACATCGAGGCCGACCCAGCCGAGGCGCACGCTACGCAGGCCGCCAAAACATGGGGCGCAAAACAAAAAGCTGTGGAAGAACCGGCCAAGGAGCAGGAACTAGACCCGCAACTTAACCCACACCAAACATTCTCGAACTACATCGAGGGCGAGAGCAACAAGCTGTCGCGTTCCGTAGGGCTGTCTATTGCCGAGCATCCCAACACCAATCAGTTCAACCCCATGTTTATTTATGGGCCGTCGGGCTGTGGAAAAACCCACCTCGTAAATGCCATCGGCGTGCAAACCAAGCAGCTATACCCCCAGAAAAGGGTGTTGTACATCAGCGCACACCTCTTTCAGTTGCAGTTTGTTAACGCTGTTTTGAAGAACGCCACCGGCGATTTCATCAAGTTCTACCAAACCATCGACATGCTCATTGTTGATGATGTGCAGACGTGGGCCAGTGCAGAAAAAACCCAAGAAACGTTTTTCCACATCTTCAACCACCTCTTTCGCAACGGCAAACGCATCATCTTGGCTAGCGATCGCCCACCTGTTGAACTGAACGACATGAGCGATAGGCTTATCACACGTTTCTCGTGTGGCATCATTGCCGAACTAGAAAAGCCCAATGTACAACTCTGTGTAGACATATTGAACGCCAAAATACGCCGCGACGGACTGAAAATACCCGCCGAGGTGACGCAGTTTATTGCCGAAACGGCTAACGGAAGTGTGCGCGACTTGGAAGGGGTTATCAACAGTTTGATGGCTTATTCGGTGGTGTATAACAGCGACATTGACATGCGGTTGGCCGAAAGGGTGATTAAAAGGGCTGTGAAGGTAGACGATACGCCACTTACCGTAGACGACATTTTGGAGAAGGTGAGCAATCATTTCAACGTTAGCGTGTCGGCCGTGAGCAGCAAAAGCCGCAAGCGCGACTTGGTTGTGCCGCGCCAAGTGTCGATGTACTTGGCTCAGAAATACACCAAGATGCCTGCCAGCCGCATCGGGAAACTTGTTGGCGGACGCGACCATAGCACGGTGCTGCATAGTTGTGCGCAGGTTGAGGCGCGCCTTAAAACCGACAGCCTTTTTGCTGCCGAGGTGGAAAGCATCGCCACATCGTTTAAGCTGAAAGGATAGGGGAGAAATTGTTTTTTCTCCCCGATACAGATATTACTTGTTGGTAGAGATAATTTTTTCGCGAAGGTAAAGCCAAAGATGTTTTCTAGCCACACTTGAAAGGCGCACATTTGTATTTGCTTATCAAGTATTTCGCGAGGCTCTTTCCCCACCAGCTTGTGCTATTTCGTAGGCTTTATTCTCAGTGTCACTTCTGCATAGAGGTCGGCACACCCCGCAATCATCAGTCGATGGCTCTTCGATAGAGGCATGTCTTCGTTGTCTATCTCGCATTTGTACACATTATATTGCATGCTGCCTTTGCACGTTACGAACCATTTAATGGTATGCGGCTCATCGTTGCCGAATAGTTTTTTGCTTCTAAATTCAAAGATGTACGTTTCTCGTCCCCAAAAATCTTCCTTCCAAATCCGCATGTCAGTGGCAGATACATTCAATGTTGTTCCCCCGAGAAAGTTGGGTATGGTATTTTCTTTTATGTACGCCCATCTGGTTCTGTTAATTTCCAGGGGTTTGAGGTCGCTCCCTCTATAAACACGCACTTGGATGTCTTCCTTTTTAGCATTCCATGTTTCGGGCTTTGTGTTGTCGATGATGTTTAGAGAGTCTGCGATGTTTGTGCCTTTGGGACTTTCGAACCTGATGCTTACCCTAAAAGGGTCTACAACATGAGGGCCGTCTTCATCCGAACACGAGAGTAGTGTACATATACAGATGCAAAGCATGACTTTTGTCCATATTGTTTTTATATAGGTCTTCATGATTGCTGCATTTTAATTGTATGTGAAATTGTGTTAGTGCTTTGTAAACGTGGCATACTTCAACAGATATCTATAATTAGTGCGTGTGCTTTCTGCGTTGTCGTTGTATGGAGCTGGAGTATCTGTGTTAAAAACATTGTCCAAGAAGTATCCATTGTCTTTCTTGTCTGTGGCATTTGTTTCCACTTGTTGCGTATTTTTGGGCTAGCTCACCTATGTTTTCTTCACTTGTTTCAGAACAGGCCACAATGAATATCCCTCCCAAGCAGTAAAGGATTGTTCGTTTGATTGAAAATTTGTTCATGTTCTTTGGTTTTAAAGTGTTGACACAGCAAATTTAAGTAAAACATTTTTACGCGCCAAGCGTTTAATGATGTTTCTTTCAATTTATTTTTAATTTCCTATTTTGTCTTCCGATTTACAACAAAAATGTACTAATATTAAGGAGATTGTTGTGCGTTGCGTGTGCCGCGATGGGGTGTAATAATGAAAAATAACTGTGTTTATCCTGCTCGGATGCTGAAAAGATGGTCTAGTAAGACGTATAGATATTGTTCTAAAAATATTGATGTTTGGTAAAACCTTTCGTATTGCTCTGAGGGGGAAGGGGTAAAATAACAGCCTTTGAAAGATAATTTGTTGCTTATCCAACCATATTCTATGAAAATGATGCTTTTTGGTGGTGGTTACTATTCGATACTAAAAGTAAACTGTTATAGAGAAACAAGGTGTGTGTTACCGATGAATAAAGATGGTGTAGCTTGCAGTCTGTTGTTATCGGCTGGCGGAATTAATTCGTACACTCGTCAACTCGTAAAGCTACAAGCTCGTTAACTCAAAAAGAAATGTCCACTTTTCAGTGTATTTTTTAACATTATGAGTGCCTTCTAAACTCACCAACTGCCCAGCAAGCTGCAAAAAAACGATTCTCGCAGAGGTTGGTTGTGATGCAAAAAAGGGCTAGTTGTAAATGTTGGCAAAATGAATATTTATTTGGGACGACTGCCATTTACACCAGTTTTTAGGCTATTTGCTGCTAAACGTATTGCATTTTGGTGCTAAATGCAATGCAATATGCCGCAAAATGCAGTGCGTTTTGGTGCTAAATGCAGTGCGTTTTGGTGCAAAACGCAAGGTAAAATGGTGCAAAACGCAGGGTAAAATGCGGCTTAATGGAAGGTAATAAGCATAAAAATACATCGCAAATAGTATAAACAAACCTTTTAGAACCATGAAACACATGGCCCAAAAGGGCAAAATAACCATCAAAAAGTGGGATTTTAGGAGCTAAAAGTACGTAATTGGGCTTGAAAAATAACGAACATCCAACCAATCTAGAAAGGCTAAATGGTGTAAAATGCAAATGGATTTCTTAAAAATAGACACATGGAACAATGCGTAGGTCGTAAAAAGCGGCTAATTACCTACTTTTGAGCCTTGATTTTCGCTAGAATGGCATGGAAGTTAGGGTGTGTTTTGTAAAATAAAAGTATTATATTTAACAGTGAGGACTTGCTGAGAAAGGTTTGAAAGGGTACGTTCCAAGCACCGCCTTGGCTTTAACCCAAATCAGTCGTTAGAACGCTTACAACATGTTTTATGTTGTTTTCATCACTTCCTGTCCATCTTTTGTTTGCTTGTCGGCATCTTGCCTATCTTATTCTTTTGACGTAGTACACTACGCCTTCAAGAATAAGGCAGGCAATGTGCTCAACAATACGCAAAAGCTAAACGGCTCTATCGATCGATTTGGGTTTAACGCTGCTTTCATCAGCAGGAAACTTTTCTCGCTCTTCTGCGCGTATGAATGTGCGCACAAGGTGAGAAATGTTCTTGATGATGCGTGCAAAATAAAGGGGCGTGCCCGATAAGGCTGCCCCTTTGTTTACTTGCCGTTGGCATTTTACAACTATGCCTGTGCAGATGAAGCGGAAAGGCATGGAGTTTTTAAAACATGTATGCAACAGAGGCAGAGAAAAGGTTCATTCTTGAATTGCCAAAGAGTGAACTGAATTTGTTGAAACCCCTGTCGTACCCTAGCATAAACTGATACTTGTCTTTAACTTCTATTCCGAAACGGAGACCTGCTCCCCAACTGAAACGGTTCTGTATCTTTCTGCCAAGGGCGTCTTTTGCCGTGAAGATATTGTCGTAAATAGTCCCTTTTTCTGTGTTGCCATCCATGAAAACTATTTCGTACTTCGATGTTCCAAATAGACCAAGTTCCACGAAGGGGCCTGCGTTGACTAGCATCTTCACATCTTGCGAAACGGGAAATCTATAGCCAACGTGTATCGGTAGGTTTAGATACCAGGGCGTTGTGTATTGTCTGGATGACTTATATAGATGAAGGCCTAGATCGCCAAAATCCACTTTCCATGCGTGCGACTCTAATAAAAGCGACGCATCTGCATACCAACCCTCGTCAAGACTATTAAAACCATACTCGCCTTTCGCACCAATGCTGAAACCCGTTCTTGCATCAATATTTGTGGATGAATGAAGATTAGTGCCTGCCGTAACGCCAACTCTGAAATTTTGAGCTGCGATGGGTAAGCAGGAAACGAGTAGAATGAAGAACGTGACGATTTTCTTTTTCATAAAAACTGGCTTTTTATAAATTGCCTCAAAGATAGTGCTTTGGGTGGAATTTATAGTTGCATTAAGTGGATATGTTGGCCAACTTTGCATAGTTTAACGATTTTGCGGGGCGCATTGAACCTGAAACAAGCAATGTTGAGATAGTCAGGACCTTGCATCGGCACACGCTTTGGTTATGTTGTTTAGGTGTGTTGGGCGTAAAAACAAATGGTGGCAGCCAGCTAGGCAAACAACATGCGCCAACTACTGCTTGTGGTAGTTGGCGCATGTGTGCGTTAAGTGGGGCGCGTATAAGGTTCTATACGCTGATTTATTTCTCCTTGTCTTTTATTATCGACACGCAGAAAGTGCCGATAATAAGCATCGCGCCTGCGGCCATCATCATGTGGCTTTGCACGCTGCCTAGCAGGTGCAGTATGGTGCCACCCAAGGCGGCGGCGATGATTTGGGGTACGCAGATGGTTCCGTTAAATAGACCTAGGTATGCGCCCATGTGCCCTTTTCCTTCCAAGGCATTGGTTACGAAGGTGAAGGGCATGGCCAATGTTGCGGCCCAAGCGCAGCCAATGAGAATGAAAGGAACGAACATGAGGTACTTGTTGGCGATGTAGGGTACCAACAAAAAGCCGATGCCGCCCAACAGTAGCGAGAGGGCATAGGCCATTTTGCGACTGCGGATGTTGGGTAACACCACTGCCCACAGCACGCTGCCAATGGCTTGAACGGCGAAGAGTATGCCCACCCAGTTGCCTGCCTCTTGATATTGGGGCGTGCTGGTGGCCGAATGTAGCTGCATGTCGACGCCCCAAACGGTGTCGGCGATAGAGCCTGTGGTGTAGGTCCACATGTACATAAAGGCAGCCCAGCAGAAGAATTGCACCAGTCCTACGGTCCAGAACGTCTTGGGGGCGTTGCGCAGCAGGGCAAAGACGTTGGTCTTTTCCTTGTCGAGTGGCTTTTCCAGTTGGTTGTATTCGGCATATTCTTTTGGGTTCCACTCCTTAACCTTCAATGTGGTGTAGATAACGCAGAGTATAAGTATGGCTGCGCCCACGTAGAAGGACCAAATAACCGAGTCGGGGACGACACCTGCTGCGGCTATGTTGCTGATGCCGATGAAGGTGAAGAAGAAGGGGAAGATAAAGCCCACCACTGAACCGGCGTTGCAGAGGAAGCTTTGCATGGAGTAGGCCAAGGCCTTTTGTTTCTCGTTCACCATGTCGCCAACCAGCATCTTGAAGGGTTGCATGGCCATGTTGATGCTTGTGTCGAGGAACATGAGTGCCGTTAGACCGAAAATCATGGCCATGCCTGCCGTCATGCCAAGCGAACCGGCATTGGGCAGGAGGCACATCACCAGTACGGCAACCGTTGCACCCACGAAGAGATAAGGTATGCGACGGCCGAAACGAGTCCATGTTTTGTCGCTGAGTGTTCCCACGATGGGTTGCACAAGTATGCCCATTAGTGGCGGAAGAATCCAAAAGTAGCTTAGCTCGTGTGGGTCGGCGCCAAGTGTTGCGAATATTCGCGAGATGTTGGCACTTTGTAGGGCGTAGGCTATCTGCACGCCGAAAAATCCGAAACTAAGGTTCCATAGTTTCCAAAAGCCCATGTCGGGTTTCTTTTTCAGTTGATTGTTCATATATGGTTATATTCGTAATTTGGCGTTACTGGCTTTTGCACCTCACTGAATGTTGGGCGTGGCATGTGCGGTTGGGTGCATGTTGTTGTAGGTAGTGCTGCTTAGGCCGTTTGTTGTGCCTTAGCTTTCTGGGATTGCGTTTGTTGTTCCACCGGTTTTCCCTTATCGTGCCCCGTGTTGGTTTCCTTTGGCAGGGTTCGCGCCAACTGTTCGGTTATGGATGTGGCAATGGGGCGTGTGGAGTCTCTCACCACGAGCCGGGTGCGAACCACTCTCCGTTCTGTCTTGCCTTTCTCGATGTGTCCCTCCACGTGTCGCATGAGAATTTCGGCTGCCGCTTCGCCCACTTTAAACCCATGTTGGTCTACGGTGGTTAGGGCTGGGTCGCAGGCCACGGCGCGTTGTCCGTTGGTAAATCCGCATACGCTGATGTCTTCGGGAATGCGAAATCCCCTGCGTTTGGCCGAGTAGAGTATGCCGATGGCCGTATCGTCGTTAACGGCGAAGAAGGCATCGGGACGGTCGTCCCTGTCTAACACTTCGGGCGCGATGCGCTCTGCATCTGAACGATTGTCGCATTGGAACACCAGTGAGGGGTCTACCTTTATGCCATGTTTGAGCAGTGCGTCGCAGTAGCCGTTGTAGCGGTTCTTTGATATTTCGAGTTTCATCGATGCATTGAAACAAGCCACGCGCCTGCAACCTGTTTCCACCAAGTGAGTAACGGCGGCGTAAGCTCCTGCATAGTCGTCTACCACCACGCGGCTGGCGTTTACGCCTGTGCACACTCGGTCGTAGAAAACCAGTGGCACGCCCCTGTCGATAAGGTGTTGGAAGTGGGCGTATTGTGTGGTGTCTTTGGCCTGCGACACGATGATGCCGCACACCTTGTTTTCGAAGAACGACTTACAGATGCTCACTTCGCGTTCGTGTTGTTCGTTGCTTTGGGCCACCATGATGCGGTAGTCCTGTTTTTCTGCAGCCCCTTCGATGCCTGCAAGAACCGAAGAGAAGTAAAAGTGCGTTAGTTCGGGTACAATCACGCCAATGATTTTCATCGGGCGTACCCTGCTGTTGCGCAAGCTTTCGGCGATGAGGTTGGGCGAGAAGTTGTGCTCGTTGGCGTAGGCCTGTATGCGTTCGCGTTGTTGTCGGCTGATGCGTGGGCTGTTTTTCAACGCGCGCGATACCGTCGCAACCGAGACGTTCAACTCTCTTGCGATATCCTTCATCGTGATAGATGCTATTTCTCCCATAATTCTAAATTCTCTTTTGCTGCTAAAAAGCGCATGTAGTTGTTGTCTGTTAAGCCTTTCTGTGAAGGCTTTTTGTAGAGGTAGGCCTTGCAAAGATATAAATTTATTCTGTATTTCCTTATTTTTTATGCGGAATTATTCATGGTTTTCTGCATATTAGGAGAAGTTTTTATGTTGATGAGCCGGTGAACTTTCGGGTTGGTTGGTTTTTAGGTTGACGGGGTAATGATTTTTTAGGCTGATTGGTTGGTGGGTTGTAGGGAAGTTTAGGGGTAAGCAGGCTGGTGCGTTAACTGGTTGGTAGCGGGAACTCTTTTTGTTTCCTCTGTGCCTTTCATTTGCATACTTTTTCGCCAAATAAAGCTTTTCAATTCATTTTATGCAAACGTTTGCGCTAAACATTTTGCGCTTTTTCTGCGAAAAAAGCACAAACTAACACAAAGAAAGCTACTTTTGCAAGACAGATGTTGTGGCTCATTAAAAACCGTGGGCTCGACAAACCTAGACGAAACAATAAACCGACAGAGTTATTTGGATTGGTGACGAACCGCGAACGGCATATCCGGAAAGAAAGGATGTGAAACCCGAAAGGGTGAAAAACGACCTTTTACGCGCGCGCGTACCTTATATATAATAACAGCAGACAACTATAATTTAAACAATGCATAACTTAAACTTTTAAAAACTGAGAATGATGAAGCAGCTAATTAATGCGATGCCTCAAAGGATAGCCATGCTGGTGTGTGGACTTATCCTCTCCGTCTGTGCCTTTGCCCAGCAGATTGTGGTGAAGGGACATGTTAAAGATGCAACCGGAGAACCCATAACGGGAGCTACGGTGCGTGTCGCCGGACAAGAAGGCGGAGTGGTTACCGATATCGACGGTAACTTCAGCATCAACGCTAATGCAGGCGCCGAGGTTACGGTGTCGTACATCGGCTATTCCGACGCAAAGGCGCCAGCCAGTGCCAACATGGTTATCGTTATGAAAGACGATGCCGCCAAATCGCTGAACGAAGTGGTGGTGATTGGTTACGGCATGGTGAAGAAAAGCGACCTGACGGGGTCGGTAACGGCTTTGAAACCCGACTCGAAGAACAAGGGCCTTGTGGTTAACCCCCAAGACATGCTCTCGGGTAAGGTGGCTGGTGTGAACATTACGTCTGACGGCGGTGCACCCGGTGCAGGGTCGAGCATCCGTATTCGTGGAGGTTCGTCGCTGAACGCCTCTAACAATCCTCTTATCGTTATCGACGGAATTGCCATGGACCAAAATGGCGTGCAGGGTTTGTCTAACCCCTTGTCGATGGTTAACCCCCAAGACATCGAGTCGTTCAACGTTTTGAAAGACGCCTCGGCCACGGCCATCTACGGTTCGCGCGGTTCTAATGGTGTTATCATCATCACCACGAAGAAAGGTCGCAAGGGTATGGCTCCGCAAGTGAGCTATAATGGTAGTGTAACCATTGGTGTTAAGAGCAACTCGCTCAAACTGATGAACGGCGATGAATATCGTGATTTCATTACGAAGAAATACGGAGCAGGCAGCGATGCTGCAAAGGCATTGGGCACAGCCAACACCGATTGGCAGAAAGAAATTTACCGTACGGCCGTGAGCCACGACCATAACGTGGCTGTGCAAGGTGCGATTAAGAACTTGCCTTACCGCGTGTCTGTGGGCTATACGGGACAACAAGGTATCCTTAAAACTTCCGATTTCAAACGTGTTACGGCAGCCTTGAACCTCAATCCTTCGCTTTTCGACGACCACCTGACGATGAACCTCAACGCCAAAGGAATGTTCGCCGAAACGAATTATCCTAACTATGCTGCCATTAACGATGCTTTCCGTTTCGACCCTACGCAAAACATTTACGATAGAGCTAGTCGCCAGAGCGGCAACTTCGCCGGTTATTTCCAGTGGCGTTCGCCAGGTGGTTTCCTCGATGACAAGAATTACGATTACGCCAACAACAACTTAGCTCCCACCAACCCTGTTGCCGCATTGGCATTGCATTACGAAAGAGCTTACAGCCGCTCGTTCGTGGGAAGTGCGGACATCGACTATAAGATTCATGGCTTTGAAGACCTGCGCCTGCACCTTACCCTTGGCGCAGACGTTTCTGAGGGCACACAAAACAAACGCGTACCCCCCACTGCACCCGAAGCTTTCTATTATGGTAGCTATGGTTCGGCCAACAAGCTGAAACGCAATCTCTCGCTCAGCATGTACGCACAGTACTTCAAAGACTTCAATGAGAAACACCACTTCGACATCATGGCCGGTTACGAGTGGCAGCATTTCTGGCGTAACGAGACAAGTGATTATACTGGCTACTATGGCTCGGGTCATAAGTCGAAGCCTGGTCAAGAAACCCCGCACGTGCCTTATCACTCGCGCACCGAGAACTACTTGGTGTCGTTCTTCGGCCGTGCCAACTACACGTTGCTTAACCGTTACTTCTTTACGGCAACGGTGCGCGACGACGGTTCTTCGCGCTTTAAGAAACACTGGGCTTGGTTCCCGTCGTTCGCTTTCGCATGGAAGGCCAAGGAAGAAGGTTTCTTGAAAGACGTTAATGCAGTCTCGGACCTCAAGCTTAGGCTGGGTTGGGGTAAGACCGGACAGCAAGAAGGCATTGGCGACTATAACTATTTCGCCATCTACAACATCAACACGGGCACACAATCCTTCTATCCCATACTCGAAGATGGTAGGTTGGCCATGCCGCAGGCCTACGATCCGAACCTCACTTGGGAAACGACAACCACCTTCAATGTGGGTCTGGACTGGGGCATTCTTAACCAAAGGCTTAGCGGAAGCATCGATTGGTACTACCGTAAGACCACCGATTTGCTCAACTTTGCACCCGCAGCAGCTGGTACGAACTTTGACAACCGCGTGAACACCAACATCGGCGCACTGCGCAATACGGGTGTCGAGGCTACGTTAAGTTGGAAAGCCATCCAATCGAAAGACTGGTATTGGACGCTCGACTACAACGTAACCTTCAACCAAAACCGCATTACCGAACTGGTTGGCGCAAACTCTAAGCCCATAGAGACCGGCGCATCGATACACAGCGGAACGGGAAGAAAGATATTGGCATACGCCGTAGACCGTGCCGCTACTGCTTTCTATGTGTATCAGCAAGCTTACGATGCCAATGGGAAGCCCATTGAAGGCGCTGTTGTAGACCGCAATCAAGATGGTATTATTAACGATGACGACCGTTATTTCTACAAGCAAGCAGCCCCACCTGTAACGATGGGTCTCGCTTCGCGCCTTGAATATAAGAATTGGGACTTGGGCATGTCGTTCCGCGCAAGCATCGGAAACTACGTGTATAACGATGTTGAAGCCAGCCGAAGCGACATGAGTCAGCTGTGGGCACCAAGCGGATTCTTGGAGCAACGGCCTAAATCAGGCCTAGACTTGAACTGGCAAAGCAGCAAATGGACACAAAGCGACTACTTCGTGCATAACGCCTCGTTCTTGCGTTGCGACAACATCACTTTGGGTTACAGCTTCAACAATCTCATGAAGGCGGGCTCTTGGCACGGACTTAGCGGCCGTGTCTACGCCACTGCATCCAATGTTTTCACCATTACCAAGTATAAAGGGCTGGATCCCGAAGTGTTCAGCGGTCTCGACTATGAGCTATATCCCCGTCCCACCTCATTCATACTTGGATTGAGCTTGAATTTCTAACAATCCCAAAAGAGAAATTACAATGAAACGATATATTAAAAACATCCTTCCAGCAGCTGCGATGCTGCTCACCGTTGGGCTTTCTTCGTGTATAGGAGACCTCGACGTAACGCCTATTGACCCCAATAAGCGAACGGAACTGGACCCCGTAGCCTTGTTCAACCAATGCTATGCCAACTTGTCTATTGAGGGATTGGAAGGTCCCGGCAAGTCTATTGTTACTGCCGAAGACCCGGGTACGACGGGTTTGGTGCGCCAATATTTCAACACCAACGAATTAACCACCGACGAAGCCATCTGTTCGTGGAACGACCCAGGTGTGGCTACGATGAACACCAACGAGCAAGGATCCAGCAATGCCTTCCTTGCCATCTACTATAACCGCCTTTACGCGGGCATCTCTGTTTGCAACCACTACTTGGATGTGGCAGCAAACGTAGATGCTACGCGTACGGCCGAGGTACGTTTCTTGCGCGCATTGCAATTCTATTTGGCCATGGATGCCTTCGGAAATATAGCTCTGCCACTCACCGTTAGTGCCGAAAAGCCCGTGCAACGCACACGGGCCGAGGTGTATGCATGGCTCGAAAAAGAACTGTTAGAGATTGAACCGCTCTTGTCCGAGCCAAAGGCCAAGAAGTCTAGCGATGCTGGTTACGGTCGTGCAGATAAGGCTGCTGCCTGGATGTTGCTAACCCGCCTTTACCTCAATGCGGAGGTTTACAGCGGTACTCCACAGTGGCAGAAGGCAGCCGAGTATGCCGAGAAGGTGATAAAGTCGGACTATAAGCTCTTTACCGCAGGCACAACCAACTATTCTGCTTACCAAATGCTCTTTATGGGCGACAACGGCGAGAGCGGTGCCTCGGTAGAAGCAGTGCTGCCACTGCTGCAACAGGGAAATAAAACTGCTGCATACGGAAACACCACGTTTCTCATTTCATCAACCTACGAAAAAGATATGCCCGGTCATGGCATAAGTGGAGTTTGGGCAGGAAACCGTGCACGTCGCGAACTGGTACAGAAGTTCTTCCCTGGAGCTGTTCCCTCCGGAAACACAGCAACCATATTGAATGCCGCTGGCGATAAACGTGCTTTGTTCTTTGCAGTAGATCGTACGTTGGAAATATCCAACGACGATGCCATTAAGGACTTTAAAAAAGGCTATTCGGTAGTGAAGTTCACGGGCATAAAGAGCGACGGCTCGCCTGTAACAGACACTGGCCATGCCGATACCGACTTCTTCTTCTTCCGTGTTGCCGAGTCATACCTTGCTTACGCTGAGGCAACGGCGCGCCTTAATGGCGGAACCACCACTACACAAGGTACTGCTTACCTTAATGAGTTACGTGCCCGGTCGGGTGCTCCTGCATTCCGGAGCTTCTCGTTGCGTGAAATTCTCGACGAGCGTAGCCGCGAATTCTACTTCGAGGGTCAACGTCGCACCGACCTTATCCGTTATGGATACTTCGGTGGAGACAACACTTACATGTGGTCGTGGAAAGGTGGAGCACCTAATGGGCGTAGCTTCGATGTACGTCGCAACATCTTCCCCTTGCCTGCTTCCGACCTCTCCGTTAACCCGAACTTGAAGCAGAACCCTGGATATTAAACCATAAATTCAGACAAACATGAACAAAATCATAAAAACATCCTTGATGCTGCTGGGCGGTATCTTTGTGATGGCAGCCTGTTCGGACGATAGAGACGACAACCCCACTATCAAAGTGCCGACAGAGTTTAAGCTGGAAACGCCTTCATTTGCGTCTTCGCAAGTGAATTTGAATAACGCTGCCCAATTTAATTTAGCATGGGAAAAGCCCGACTTTGGCTATTCTGCCAAGGTTAACTACACCCTTGAAGTGTCTAACACAGGCAAATTCACCGCATCGCTAGCTGATGAAGAGGCCGACCTCGAAGACAAGATCGTGGCCGACTATGCGGAGGTACCCACCGTCTTCCCCCTAAACAAGGCAACGATTACCAACGACGACTTGGCTCTGGCCGTTGTGCAAGTGGGGCATTGGGAAAAGCCCGAACAATTACCAGCCACGCAGAAGGTATATGTGCGCGTAAAAGCGGCATTGCCAAATGTAGCTTCGCTGCACTCTAATGTGGTAGAATTCACTGTTATTCCTAAGTATGTGAAGTTGCCACCCAAAATTACCGAATGCTATCTCACAGGTAGTGAATATGGATGGGGCGGGACTTGGAAACCACTTACGCCAGTAAAAGGCACCACAGGAAAGCAAGGTAAGGGTGTGCCCACCTTCTGGATGATGGCTTACTTCAAGGCTGATGAAGAGTTTAAGTTCGCTCCAAAGCCTAAATGGGAAGATGATTTTGGTGCAGCTAACGCCACGGTTACTGATCATGCGTCGGCAAGTCCCAGTAATGCAGGAGGTAATATCAAGGTTGGCAAGGCTGGCTGGTATCTCATTGTCGTTACAAATAATGGCGAAAAGCGTACCGTTAGCTTCGAAAAACCGGAAGTTTACCTGCAAGGACCTACAATTGGTAACTGGGATTGCAAGAAAGAAAACAAGTTCACTGCGCCCACAACGGCCAATGGCGAGTTTGTTTCGCCCGCTTTCGTTGCTACGGATGAGGTTCGCATGTGCGTAAAACTTAAGGACTTCGACTGGTGGAAGAGTGAGTTTATCGTGAATACAGCTGGTGACATTGTTTACCGTGGCGAAGGTAACGACCCAGTAAAAATCACTGTAACAGCAGGTCAACGCTGTTATTTGAACTTCTCAACTGGTAAGGGTTCATACAAATAACGAGCTGTTTCGGCTGATACCGAGCACATAACCTTTAACAAGGCCATATCTGCGTCTCCTTCATGGGGCTTGGGTATGGCCTTGTTCGTTGTATAGATGCAAGGTTGTTTTGGCGAATGGATTTCAGCAGAGCTTGCGTTCTGCTATTGTTCTGTTTTTCCTCTTGCTGAGATGTTGCAATTAATCTGGCCATTAGCTATTAAGTAATAATCATGCAATGAAAGCATTTATATTTTATGTTATATAGCATAAATAGAGAAACAGAATAATAATAGAAGAAGAATTTAAGTAAAGTGTTTTATTTTCTTTTAGAAACATTTGCACCTTGTTTAATTAATGTGTACCTTTGCAACAGTTTAATGAATACGACCGATTTCCAAAACATTTGAAACGAAAACCGAAATAATCTACTGCATAGAAAACTGAAATGCCTTGTAAAGGGAGCGGCTTATGTCGCCCCCTTTCTTTTTCCCTGTCTTGCTCATGGTAAGTGGCGGATTTACAACGCTCTATTCTATGTCTGCGCGATGTTGTGCATTTCTGTTTTTTAGGTTTAAAAAGCAGCCTGTGTGCGTTTGCCGGCAAGGGCAATTGTATGTTGGTTTTCGCTATGTTGCGGTAAGGCAGATGTCGCATTTAGCAAATCTTGTGCCTAATTCCGCTGCCTGCATATTCATATACAATTGCATATCCTCCCAATTTTGTTTACGTTTTCTTTGCGTTATGTTTTTTTTACGCTATCTTTGCATCGCCTAGTGTTCTGCATTTCCCTTGTGCATGCCATGTCGTGCTTACGTGGGGCCGATGCCAGAGGTAGGCAACTAGATAGTTATTGAGTATGATTTTTGGGCGTACAACATGCGCGAGTCTCCTCGCGATGCAACGCCTTAACATTAAAACGAATAATCCAATGAGTGCAACAGCAATCGTTATCATTGTAGTGGCCGTGTTGCTCCTGATTTGGGGCGTGGCATTGTATAACAATTTGGTGAAACTTCGCAACAACCGCGAGAACGCTTTCGCCAATGTAGACGTGCAATTGAAGATGCGTCACGACCTTGTGCCGCAACTGGTAGGCACAGTGAAAGGTTATGCCGCACACGAACAAAGCGTGTTTCAGCGTGTAACCGAGGCGCGCGCCGCTGCTATGGGGGCTACAAGCATCAACGACAAGATAGCAGCCGAGAACATGCTTACCAGTGCCTTGTCGGGCTTGAAGGTTTCGATGGAGGCTTATCCCGAACTGAAAGCCAACGCCAACTTCATGCAGTTGCAAACCGAGCTGGCCGACATCGAGAACAAGCTGGCAGCTACACGCCGTTTCTTCAATTCGGCCACACGCGAACTTAACAATGCCGTGCAGACCTTCCCTTCGGTAATCTTTGCCAAGATGTTCGGTTTCCAAAAAGAACCCATGTTCGAGATACCCGACAGTCAGCGCGCAGAAGTGGAGCGCGCACCCGACGTTAAGTTCTAATCAACCCACGCCTTACAACGCATGAAGTACGTAGGAATGCAAACGCAGATTAGCCGCAACAACGCGCTCAGCCTGTTGTTGTTGCTGCTCTTTCCCATCATCATCTTGGGTATGGTGTGGGTTTTCCTTGCCGTGGTCAACTATTTTGGTAACGGCTACTATGATGTCAATGGCGAGTTTCATCGCCAGTTAGACCTTCATGCCGTGTTAACAACTTTCGTCGAAGTGCTTCCGTGGGTTGTGGGCATCGTGGGCGTGTGGTTCCTGATAGCCTATTTCTTCAATGCAAGCATGATACAGCATGTGGTTCAGGCCAAACCGCTTACCCGAAAAGACAATGCGCGTGTGTACAACATCGTTGAAAACCTCTGCATTGCCTGCAACATGGATATGCCGGCCATCTATGTTGTCGACGACAACCAGCTAAACGCCTTCGCTAGCGGCATAAACAAGCGCACCTATGCCGTTACCGTAACCACAGGACTGTTGGATATGCTCGACGACGACGAACTGGCAGGTGTCTTGGCGCACGAACTAACCCACATACGCAATCGCGATACGCGCCTGCTTATCACCAGCATCGTGTTCGTTGGCATCGTCAGCACGGTGATGATGGTGGCTGCCCGTCTGCTTTATGGCTTTATGATTAGTGGTGGCTCGCACTCGCGCAGCAGCAGCAACAAAGACAATCGCAATGGCATGGCGGCCACATTTATTGTGCTGGTTGTGGTGGTGATATGTGCGGCCATTGCCTATTTCTTCACCTTGCTCACGCGTTTTGCCATTTCGCGGAAGCGCGAATACATGGCCGATGCTGGCGGAGCAGAATTGTGCGGCAATCCTTTGGCATTGGCATCGGCATTAAGAAAAATATCCAGAAACCCTGGTTTGGATAGCGTTAACCGCGAAGACGTGGCTCAACTCTTCATCGTTCACCCCGATGAAATGGACCTTGGCTTGTTGGGATTTGTGGAAGGTCTGTTCAGTACGCACCCCGACCCAGAGAAACGCATTGCTATTCTCGAACAATTCTAGGCTTACTAGCTTAGTCTGCCGCGCTTGTTTGTTTTTCTTTTGAGTTCGTGAGTTTATGGTTTTTTGAGTTCATGAGCTTGTGAGTTTGTAAGCTTGTGAGTTTGTAAGCTTGTGAGTTTGTAAGCTTGTGAGTTTGTGAGTTTTTGAGTTTATGAGTTCGTGAGTTTGTGAGCTTTTGAGTTTGTGAGCTTTTGAGTTCATACGCTTTTTGAGTTCATGAGTTTTTGAATTTGTGAGCTTTTGAGTTCATACGCTTTTTGAGTTGATGAGTTTTTAAGTTTTTGGGCTTTTGAGTTCATACGCTTTTTAAGTTCAGGAACTTTTGGGGTTCATCAGTTTTTGAGTTCATATTTTTTTGAGTTCATAAGCTTTTGTGTTCATTGTTTTTTGAGTTCATGAGCTTTTGAGTTTGCTGTTTTTTGAGTTCGCAAGTCCGTAAATTTATAGGTCTGTAAAGTTTCGCAGCCCTTCTGCCTTTTGCTTTTACCTGCGAAATAAGCTTGTAATCTCGTCGGCTTGTCAACTCGTTCCCTCGTCAGTTTGTCCTCTTGTCAACTCGTCTCCTTATCCTCTTGTTTCCTTTCCCTCTTGTTAACACATTCTCTCTTTCTCTCGTACCCTTGCCAACTTGTTAACTCGTCCTCTTGTTAACTTCTATTCTTGCCCTCTCGTTAACTTGTCAATTCGTTCTCTCGTCAACCAGATTTTTGTCTTCTTTTTAGTAAGTTTTTTAACATTATGAGTGGCTTTTTATCCACCAAGAGTCCACCAGGCTGCAAAAAATCGACTCTCGCGAGGGTTAGTTTTGATGCAAAACGGGCTAAGTTGTAAATGCAAACAAAATGAATATGCCTTGCATAAAACCGCAATTTGCACCAGATTTTGTGCTGTTTGTGGCTAATTGAAGTGCATTTTGGTGCTAAACGCAGTGCATTTTGGTGCTAAACGCAACGCATTTTGGTGCTAAACGCAGTGCGTTTTGGTGCTAAATGCAGTGCGTTTTGATGCTAAACGCAAGCCGAAATGCTGCTAAATGCGAGGCGAAAAGCATAAATATTCACTTCAAAGCGATAGGCAAAACCTTTTCTAACCATTAAAAGCATGGCTCAAAAGGTGCAAAATACCCATTAAAAAGTGGTATTTTAGGGGCTAAAAGTGGGTAATTGGACCTGAAAAAATACGAGCTGGCAACCAAACTAGAAAGGCAAAGTGGTGCTAAATGCAGGTTGTTTTCTTAAAATTGGACTAAAAGCGGAGTGGTGTAAAGCTGTAAAAATGGCTAATTGCATGCTTTTAGCCCGCTGTTTTTGCTAGAATGGCTTGGCGAACGAGGCTTGTTTTGTAAAATATATCGTATTGTTTTAAGACTTGTGGGGTGGTGAATTTGTGAGTTGTTAAGCTGATGAGTTTTGTGAGTTTCTGATTTGTTGTAGTCAAACAGAATTGGATTTGGAAAGCTGGATGTGCATTGTCAGCAAACATATGTCCTCCTTTTCCTCTGCGCAAGGGTTTATTGGTGCCATGCTGCACACCTCTCACATTCTTTTAACATTAATCTTCCAACGGCAATTCTGTTAGACTATAAGTTCATAGGTTCATAAGTTTAATGCCTTGTTAAGCTTATGCGGTTTGTGAGTTAATGCGTTGTCCAGTTCATACGTGTGTAAATTTGTAAGTCTATTCTCCGTTTTAAAACAAAGCGATCTTATCGCATCCATCTAGCAAGAGCATCGTTCTTTGTTATCTCGCACCCACACATCAATTCGCAAACAGGCAGCCGCCAAAGCCCGCCAATAGGCCAACCGGCAAGCCTATTCATACAGAACGAATTGCAAAGACCAACTGTCAAATTCGCCTGCATACGCCCATACGGCATCCTCATGAAAGAGGAAAAACACCATTTACTTAGATTTTCTCTATTTTACTTGCCCTTATTAGGCTTATTTTGTGTATATTTGCAGTTCATAATCTTACAAACAAATTTATATTTAAAAAGCCATGCGATTAATAATAAAGGCAGATTATGACGGACTGTCCAATTGGGCAGCTGAACACGTCATTGAAAGTATTAATAAAGCAGCACCCACTAAGGAACGGCCCTTTGTGTTGGGATTGCCCACTGGCGGCACTCCCATAGGCATGTACCAAGCTTTGGTAAAGGCATGCAAGGAGGGTAGGGTGTCGTTTAAAAACGTAGTTACGTTCAATATGGACGAATACGTGGGACTGCCCGTTGAGCATCCCGAAAGCTACCACTCGTTTATGTACCGCAATTTGTTCGACCATATCGACTGTCCCAAAGAAAACGTGCACATCCTTAACGGCAATGCAGAAGACTGGGAGGCCGAATGTCGCCAATACGAAGAGGCTATCAAGGCCGCAGGAGGCATCGACTTGTTTATCGGCGGTGTGGGTGTAGATGGCCATTTGGCCTTCAACGAACCTGGTTCGTCGCTCACTTCGCGCACCAGGCGCATGCCCCTAACACACGACACCCGTGTGGTTAACTCGCGTTTCTTTGATAACGACTTCGAAAAAGTGCCCCGTTTCTCGCTCACTGTGGGCGTAGGCACCGTTATGGATGCACGCCAAGTGATGGTACTTATCAACGGACACGGTAAGGCCGGCGCTTTGCGCGATGCCGTTGAAGGCCCCGTTACGCAGATGCGCACCGTTAGCGCGCTGCAAATGCACGAAGATGCCATCATCGTTTGTGACGAAGCTGCCACCGACGAACTGAAAGTTGGTACTTACAAATATTTTAAAGATATAGAAAGGGCTTAACGATATGAGACTTAACCTAAGTTCGGAAATTGTTCTAAACAAAATTCCCGAAGAATATTACAATCCTAAAACCGCCGTCGAACGCTCTGAAATAACACGTTGCGAGAAAATAAACACCGACATCTTCCCCAAGATTGAAGAAGGTGCCGAACACATCGCACGAGCCATCGAGGCCGAGATAAAACTTAAAAACGATCAAGGCAAGCTTTGCGTGTTGGGCTTGGGAACGGGCAATTCGCTAACGCCCGTGTTCGAAGAGCTTATCAAACGCCACAAGGAACATGGGTTGAGCTTTGCTCGCGTGGCTGTGTTCAACGCCTACGAGTATTTCCCACTCAACGAAGGAAACCCACATAGCAGCATCAGCCAATTGCGCGAACGTTTCCTCAACCATGTGGACATCGCTCCCGAAAACGTGTTTACGCTCGATGGAACGGTGCCGCAAGAGATGGTGAACAGCAGTTGCAAGCAATATGAGCAGCGCATCGCCGACATGGGCGGCATCGATGTAATGTTGCTTGGTGTGGGTCGTATGGGCAATATCGCCACGAACGAGCCTGGTAGTGTGCTTACTTCGGGCTCGCGCCTGATACTTATTGATGCCGTTTCGCGCGAAGAAATGACGTTGAGCTTTGGCTCTAAGGAGGCCGTTCCGCCCTGTTCTATCACCATGGGCATCTCTACCATCCTCGGTGCACGTAAGATTTACCTCACTGCTTGGGGCGAAGATAAGGCCGACATCATACAGAAAGCGGTGGAAGAGAAGATTACCGACGCGCTGCCCGCATCGTTCTTGCAGACGCATAAGGATGCCAACGTAGTCATCGACCTGCCCGCGGCATCGCGCCTTACGCGCATTGTGCACCCTTGGCTGGTAACTTCTTGCCAATGGACAGACAAGCTTGTGCGTTCGGCTTTGGTATGGTTGTGCCAGCTTACGGGCAAACCCATCCTCAAACTTACCAACAAAGACTATAACGAAAACGGTTTAAGCGAACTCTTGGCTTTGTACGGCTCGGCCTATAATGCCAACATCAAGATATTTAACGACCTGCAACACACCATCACGGGATGGCCTGGGGGTAAGCCTAACGCCGACGATACCTATCGTCCAGAGCGTGCAACGCCTTATCCTAAGCGTGTGATTATCTTCTCGCCGCACCCCGACGACGATGTAATCTCTATGGGTGGAACGCTGCGCAGACTGGTAGAGCAGGGTCATGAGGTGCATGTGGCTTATCAAACATCGGGCAACATCGCTGTTGGAGACGAAGAGGTAACGCGCTTTATGCACTTTATCAATGGCTTTAACCAGCTTTTCGGTGGCGATGCAGATACCGTTATCAAGGATAAGTATCGCGAAATAAAGGCTTTCCTCAAAGAGAAGAAAGACAGTATTGGCGATACGCGCGACATTCTTACCATCAAGGGGCTTATCCGTCGCGGCGAGGCTCGCACGGCTTCAACGTATAACGACATCCCCTTGGAGCGTGTTCACTTCCTCGACTTGCCTTTCTACGAGTCGGGTAAGATAGAGAAACTGCCAATGGGCGAGGCCGATGTAAAGGTGGTTCGCGAGTTTATCCACGGCATTCAGCCGCATCAGATATACGTTGCAGGCGACTTGGCCGACCCACATGGTACGCACAAGAAGTGTACCGACGCCGTTTTCGCCGCCATTGACGAAGAGTTGAAGGCTGGCGAGAAGTGGCTCGACGACTGTCGCGTGTGGATGTACCGTGGCGCTTGGGCCGAATGGGAAATCGAAAACATCGAAATGTGTGTGCCCATGAGCCCCGAAGAGTTGCGCGCTAAACGCAATTCCATCCTCAAACATCAGTCGCAAATGGAGAGCGCGCCTTTCTTGGGCAACGACGAACGCCTATTCTGGCAACGTTCGGAAGACCGAAACCGCGGCACTGCTGCACTATACGATAAGCTTGGCTTGGCTTGTTACGAGGCTATGGAGGCCTTCGTTGAGTATAAGTTCAAGGAGATGTAGCGGATAAAGAGGGGAGGAGGAGTAACTAGTTAACAAGTAGACGAGTTGACAAGCTAACCAATTAGCATGTTGACGAGTTGGCGAGTTGACACGTTAATCATTCGCCCTCACCATACAGACAATACCATTTAAATCCCCGTTGGACTTATTCTTGCGATGCGTTTGCCGCCGTGCAGCGTATTTAAGCGTAAACCCAATGGGGATTTTGCCTAATCTAAACGATCATATTATCATCATGGAAGAAAAGAATTTGCTCCAACTGGTGTCGCATTTCGACGTGAACGGCACCGTTAAGAGCGTGAAACCACTGGGAAACGGACTGATTAACGACACCTATAAGGTGACGATGAACGAACCGAACGCCCCCTGTTACGTGTTGCAACGCATCAACAATGCCATCTTTAAAGATGTGGAATTGCTGCAACGAAACATCGAATCCGTTACCGCGCACTTGCGAAAGAAATTGGAAGAGCAGGCTACAGTCGACATAGACCGCCGTGTGCTGACCTTCATCAAGGCCGAAACGGGCAAGACTTACTGGCGCGAAACCGACGATACTTATTGGCGCATGATGCTGTTTATACCCGATGCCTATACCTATGAGACGGTGAACGAAGAATATTCGCATGCCGCTGGTTTGGCTTTCGGACAGTTCGAGGCCGCCCTTGTAGACCTCCCCGCGCAGTTGGGAGAAACAATTCCCGATTTCCACAACATGGAATTGCGCGCCCGACAGCTGAAAGAGGCCGTGCAGAAAGACCCCGTTAAGCGCCTTTCTGTGGTGAAAGACATCGTTGAGGAGCTTAATGGCAACATGGAAGAGATGTGCAAAGCCGAACAGCTTTACCGCGAAGGCAAGCTGCCTAAGCGCATTTGCCACTGCGATACCAAGGTAAACAACATGATGTTTGATGCCGATGGCCATATTCTTTGCGTTATCGACCTCGACACGGTGATGCCAAGCTTTGTGTTTTCTGATTATGGCGACTTCCTACGCACTGGCGCAAACTTCACCGCCGAAGACGATCCCAACCTCGCTAACGTGGGCTTTAATATGCCTATCTTTAAGGCTTTCACCAAGGGTTACTTAACTTCGGCAGGCGCATTCCTCACACCCATCGAACGCGAAAACTTGCCTTTCGCAGCCAAACTCTTCCCCTTTATGCAGTGTGTGCGTTTCCTTACCGATTATATCAACGGCGACGAGTACTACAAAATAAAGTATCCCGAACACAATCTCTACCGTGCTAAGAACCAGTTGGCACTGTTCAACAGCGTTTGTTCGCACGAAGAAGAGATGCAACGCTTTATTGCCGAATGCTAAATCATTGTGGCTAAGGCCAGGATAGGGATGCAACCAAAGGGCTGCATCCCTGCTCGGCCGTGGCCAATTACACCCTAACACCAATTTCCAAAGCATGAATAACTATCTTGTAAAGTCCATTTCTGCCAGCGACGTAAAGGCCGAAAACGTGCCATCGCTGCTCGATAAGGCCGAAATTCCCTTTGAAACCATCGACAATGTTAATTGGGCAGAGGCCTTTCCTTGCAAGCCCAATGTGGCGTTTCGCATGGCTTATGCCGGCGATAAGATACTGCTAAACTTCCAAGTAGAAGAAGATAGCGTGCGTGCCGTTGCCCCCGAAGACAACGGACGCGTGTGGGAAGACTCGTGTTGTGAGTTCTTTGTCAGTCCTACCGACGATGGAACGTATTACAATATCGAGTGTAATTGCGCAGGAACGCTCCTTGTTGGTTTCGGTCCTGGCCGCGAAGGGCGGCAGCATTTGCCCGCAGACGTGTTGCAAAAGGTTGGCCGATGGTCGTCGTTAGGTCGTCACCCATTCGACGAAAGGGTGGGGCGATGCCGGTGGCAGATGGCCTTGGTCATTCCCACAAGCCTTTTTATGCACCACCCCAACTTGCAATTGCAGGGCAACAGCATGCGTGCCAACTTCTATAAATGTGGCGATAAGACGCAAAAGCCCCACTTCTTATCGTGGAACCCCATTGCTTTGCCCAAGCCCGACTTCCATTGTCCGCCCTTCTTCGGCACCATTTCTTTCGCTCGTTAACCCCTCTTCGCCCCCTCCAATCAACGAATATGTCCAATACCACACAAGCTTGGCAACCCGACGAAAGCCAACAACGGGTGATAAACTTGCAACAAGGCATTCACCTTGTGTTGGCTCCGCCAGGGTGCGGAAAAACACAGATACTTACCGAACGCGTGCGCTTGGCTCGTAAAAACGGAGTGAACTACGCCGACATGCTGTGTCTTACCTTCACAAACCGTGCTGCACGCGGTATGGTAGAACGCATAAAGGCCAACATCGACGATGTTGCGGCGGCCGAAGTGTACGTAGGCAACGTGCATCGCTTTTGTTCGCGCTTTCTATACGACAACGGATTGATTGCCGCCGAGACGTCGGTTATCGACGACGACGATGCCCTGAGCATCCTTGCGCGCTACACCGAGGAAGACGAAATGAAGGTGGCCGAAAGCTTTAAACGCCGGCGCGACTACTTTGAAATTATCTTCTTGTCGCACCTGATGCACCAAATTGCGCAAGCACATCCCAAAAACCTGCGCCTACACGCCGACTGCTTGTCGGCCGAAGACGTGCACGCCATGCGCAAGTTGTGCGAACTGAACCGCATAGACTTCACACCGCAGGCCATGACCGACATCTACCTGCACGCCTCCACCTACGAAACCATGTTGCAGGGCGCACAGATAGACTACGCGGCACTTTGTCTTGTGGTGGCCCTTTTGCGCAAAATGAAGTTCGCCAAGCAATACGAAGACTACAAACGAGAGAACAAACTGGTTGATTTTGAAGACCTTTTGCTCCTTACTTACGATGCACTAGTGGCCGATGTAGCGGGCGTTTATCGGCGATATGCTTGGTTGCAGGTAGACGAAGTGCAAGACCTTAACCCCCTGCAACTAGCCATTGTCGACGCGCTAACGGCCAAAGAAAACCCCACGGTGATGTTTCTGGGCGACGAACAACAGGCCATTTTCTCCTTTATGGGGGCGAAACTAGATACGCTTAACCAACTTAGGCAGCGTTGCGGAGCCCATGTTCACCACCTTTCTGTTAACCATCGTTCGCCAAAATACTTGCTCAACGTGTTCAACACCTACGCCAAAGCCATGCTCAACATCGACGAACGACTGCTACCCGAAGCCGACAATAGCGACATGGGCACAGGAAACGAACTGCAAGTGGTAAGCAGTAACGTGTTGGACACCGAGTATAAGGATGTGGCAAGGCTGGCAGGAAACCTGCAAACACAAAGTCCCAACGAAACAACGGCCATCATTGTAAACGCCAATCGCGACGCCGACGACCTTAGTCGCGCACTTCATGCGCAGGGTTTGAGCCATTTCAAGGTGTCGGGGCAAGACCTCTTCGCCTCGCCAGAGGTAAAGCTACTCTTCGCCCACCTTAACATATTGGCCAACGCTCACAACTTTATAGCTTGGGCTAGGTTGCTAAAAGGCTTGCGTGTATTCGAAGGTAACGCTGCCGCACGCAACTTTGTGCAAGCCCTTTTGCGCTGCGCCATGCTGCCAACCGACCTGCTTTCGGCCGATAAACCTAGTTATATCCAGCGTTTCGCCCATTGTTTCGATACCGAAGAGATAGTGGTTTTCGACACCGAAACCACGGGTCTGAACGTCTTTGAAGACGACATCGTGCAGATTGCGGCCGTAAAAATGCGTGCAGGATGCGTGGTGGAGGGGTCGGCTTTCAACGTTTTCATCAAGACAGAACGCCCCATTCCTGCCATGCTTGGCGACATTCCCAACCCCATTGTGGCCGAATTGCAGCACAACACCTGTCTGCCTGCCGCACAGGCTCTGCAAAGCTTTATGCAATATGTGGGTCGCAGCATGCTGTTGGCTCACAATGCCGACTTTGATTACAACATTCTCCGCTTTAATTTGCAACGCTATTGCCCCTCGATAGACTTGCATGCCACCCATCCCACATACTTCGATTCGCTCAAAATCATTCGGTTGCTCCAACCAGGACTCAAACAATACAAGCTTAAAGCCTTGCTCGAAGTGCTGCATTTGGAAGGAACAAACTCGCACTTGGCCGACGAAGACGTGCAAGCCACGGTGAGCTTGGTGGGCTATTGCAGGCAAAAGGCAGCCGAGATGATACCTGCCCAGCAGCAATTTCTGGCTCGTCAGCGTGTGCAACATTGTGCCGCGGTGTTTCGCCAACGTTATGCCGAACTTTTCAATGCCCACTATGCACGGCTCTATAGCGTGCCCATCGAGGGTTCAAAGCCAGCCTTGGTGCAGGTGATAAACGATTTCTACACCTTCCTTCTCGAAGAAAACCACATTCAACCCGTGCCCAACATCGCCTATGTTGAGGCTTATTTGCAGGGCAACATGCTTGCCGGCGACGAGGCGCAAGCCTTGGTTCAGCAACTGCAAGCCCACATTATGGAGCTGAACACCTTGAAAGAGGCCGACCTTTGCGGTAGCGATTTCATTGCCGAACGCATCTACGTAACCACCATTCACAAGGCTAAGGGGTTGGAATTCGACAATGTGCTGATATTCGATGCCGTAGATGGGCGTTACCCCAACTTCTATACGCGCACCGATGAGCGGCAAACAAGCGAAGATGCGCGCAAGTTTTACGTGGCCATGACACGGGCCAAGCGGCGCCTTTTCGTGTCGTGGGCACTGTCGCGCGAGGCATACAACGGCACGTCGCGCCCCTGCGAGTTAACCCCTTTCATGCGGCCTGTGCTGCATCTCTTTGCTGGTGGTTAGTCCTGCGATGTCTTTTTCCACTTTATTTTTCATCCCATCACACACCCATACCATATCATAATATATGCGAGCAAAACTGCTTATCCTTACGTTTCTAACCTTCGTGCTTATCACTTTTGCCATTCCCACCATGCCAGGGATATGGCGAACGGCCAAGCTTGCCGATGGAACAGAGATACGCCTTGAACAACTGGGCGACGAAAACCTGCACTATTGGCGCGATGCTCGTGGCGTTTGCTATAACGTAGACGATGAGGGAGTGGCCACACCCATCGTCAATATCGGGGCAGTAAGGGCGAAAGCGGCCACCCGAATAGCACAAAACAACGCCCGCCGCGCCGCTGCCGCCACTCGCACGGTAGGCATTTCGCGCCGACATGTGGGCAAACGCAAGGGGCTTATCCTGTTGGTTAACTTCACCGACGTGCGTTTTCAGCCCGCCCACACCAAGTCTTTGCTTTCGCGAATGGCCAACGAGGAGGGCTTTACCTATAAAGACGGACACCGCGGAAGCCTGCACGACTACTTTAAAGACCAAAGTAATGGCCTGTTCCATCTCACTTTCGATGTGGTAGGCCCCGTTCAGCTGCGCCACAACATGGCTTATTATGGCAAAGACACGCTCGATTGGCGTGGTTCGCGCAGCGATGTGCGCGCTGGGCAGATGGTGGCCGAGGCTTGTTTGGCCATTAAAGACTCGGTGAACTTTCGCGATTACGACTGGGATGGCGACAATGTAGTCGACCAAGTGCTGGTTATCTACGCCGGTTATGGGCAGGCATCGGGTGGTGGTAGCAACACCATCTGGCCGCACGAGTGGGCTTTGCAATACTCCGATTATGGTAGTGTGTTGCGCATTGGCGGCAACATGCTGATTAATACCTACGCATGCAGCAACGAATTGAACTTTAATACCACCAAGTTGGGCGGCTTTGGAACGGCTTGCCACGAGTTTACGCACTGCCTAGGACTGCCCGATATGTACGACACTTCTGGGAAAGAGAGTCTTGGTATGGGCTTTTACGACTTGATGAGTGCAGGTAATTACAATGGCGAAGGTTATGTTCCGGCGGGCTATACCAGCTACGAGAAGATGTTTGTAGGCTGGTTAACGGCCCAAGAACTGATGCGCGACACCACCATAACGAACATGAAACCGCTGAGCGAGCATGGCGAGGCCTTCATCATACGCAACGATGCCAACCCAGATGAGTATTACCTGTTGGAGAATAGGCAACGAAGTGGTTGGGACACGCATTTACCTGGCGAGGGCTTATTGGTGCTCCATGTGGACTTCGACCAAATGGACTGGCTGACCAATCGTGTAAATGCCAACCCCCAACATCAGCGTTGCACCCTTGTTCCGGCCGATAATCGCCAACGAAAGATATTTAATGCGCAAGACAGCATACCCTATCCGCAAGCAGGAAACGATAGTATTACGGCCACATCGCTACCTGCGGCCTCGGTTTTCACCTCCGATTTTGACGAACGTTACAGACTAAACAAGTCGGTGTTGGGCATCAAAATCAACGGCGAAGGCCGCGCATCGTTCACTTTCCGCCTAGACGACTTGCGCCCAAAAGGCTTGAAAGGCGACACCTTGTTTTACGAATCGTTCGATAGTTGCGACGGCAAGGGCGGCAACGACGGACGGTGGGGTGGCTATATTGGTGCTGGTAAATTCAAACCCGACCACCAAGACTGGCGTTTTGCGGTGCCCGAAGCCACGTCGGCAGGCAGCCGTTGCGCCCTGATTGGTACAAGTACGAAGTACGGCATTGTTGAAAGCACCCCCTTGTTTTACGTTGAAGACGGCAGCACCATCACCTTTAAGGCCGCCGCATGGAACAACGAGGAGGGTAGTTTAACAGTGGCGAGCCTCAATCCAAAGGTGCAACTGTCTGAAACCCGACTCAAATTGCCCAACCGCTCATGGCAAACCTTCACGCTTACCGTTAAGGGCAGCGGTTTGTTACGTCTCAGTATGCGTAATGGTCAGCGCCGTTTCTTCCTCGACGAACTGCTGGTTAAGCGCCCTGCCACAACCTCTATCACCAACATTCCCACAGCCCGTCCCGCCCCTCGCGCCACCTCTGGCCGCATATATAGCCTCGATGGCGTGTATCTTGGCACCAATATCAATGCGCTAAGCAAGGGTGTATATATAGTGGATGGTAAGAAAGTGGTGAAATAGAAGTAACTACCAGCCTCACCCCCAGCAACAACCGGCCTCACCCGCAACAACAACCGGCCTCACTCCCAGCAACTACCGGCCTCCCCCCCAGCCCCTCTCCAAGGGGAGAGGGGAGTAGTATGCCTTGTTGCGATGGTGCATTTGGGTCTGTTGTTTGTTTTTAGTGGGCGATGGTCTACACGCTTTTTTGGGGGGATGTGCCCCTTACAGGTGTGTAAATAACGAAGTAATGATGTTTCTTGAACAATATAAACGATGATGAAAAAGCAATGTTACTTGCCTTTTGGGGCATTCACAACTTAAAAACGCCAAAACCTCACAAGCTTATGCACTCATAAACCCCACTGACTCACTACCTAATAAACTCATAAACTCGCAACCTCACCAACTCTCAACCTATCAACTCACCAACACATAACCTATCACCTCACCAACTCACAACCTACCACCTCACCAACTCATAAACTAATAACCTTACCAACTCACAAACTAATAACCTCACCAACTCTCCACCTTATAAAGTTAAAATAAGTAACAAACTTTTACAAAAGGTGTGTTATTTACCACTCCATTCTAGCGGAAATAGAGGGTTAAAAGCATGCTATTAGACATGTTTTTTAGTATTACTGGTTTCTTTTTCATCCCATTTTTGAGGACATAACCTGCATTTTGCACCATTTTGCCTTTCTAGTTTGGTTGAATGTTCGTAATTTTTCAGGTCTAATTACCTGCTTTTAGCCACTAAAACCCTGCTTTTTAGTGGATGTTTTGCCCTTTTGGGTCATGTGTTTCGTGGTTCGAAAGGGTTAATTTATACCATTTGCGGTGTATTTTTATGCTTATTGACTCGCATTTAGCAGCATTTTGCACCGCGTTTAGCACCAAAACGCCTTGCATTTAGCACCAAAACGCAATGCGTTTAGCACCAAAATGCGATGCGTTTAGCACCAAAATGCACTGCATTTAGCGGCAAA
>ERZ772960.96-NODE-96-length-82745-cov-3.901572_pt1 | contig 82745 bp, 74 predicted proteins | sample MGYA00580678_ERZ772960 | MGnify/ENA primary metagenome ERZ772960 (study PRJEB29015, sample SAMEA2737930) | human oral metagenome | biome: human oral; feature: human-associated habitat; material: dental | place: China | collected 2059 ...
ATTCTGTGTTACTAATAAGTTACAGTAAATTCCCAAAGTAAGTCCCATAATGGGATTTGCGATGGGATTTACTTTAGGAAGCCAGATGTGGTTGGATTTACTCTGGGAAACATCCCAGAAAGGAGACCACATCATGGGCAAAACAGATACTTCTAAAAAGAACAAACACCTGACAGCGGAAGACCGCAAAGAGATCGACCGGATCATCTCTGAAGGGCTGCAGAAGGGACAGCACATCTACCATATCATGGCCAGCTCCCCTGAAATTACCTGCTCTAAAAGCACGGTCTACCGTCATTTCCAAAAGGGGTACTATTCTGCATCCGTGATAAACCTCCCCAGGGCCGTTAAGTTCAAGGCCAGGAAATCCCACAAGGACGACTACGTGCCCTCTGGTCTCAAGCTGGGGCGCTCGTATGATGACTTCCTGGACGATATCGCCAAAAGAGACTTGGAGTGCCATGTGGAACTGGATACCGTGATCGGCCGCATTGGCGGCAGGGTTATCATGACAGTGCATTGTACCTCATGCAACTTCATGGCCGGCCTGCTGATGGATAACAAGTCCGCCGCAGAGGGCGCTGCCAGGTTTTCATCCCTGAAGTCACGCCTTCAAGGGGCCGGCATATCGATTCCTGCCCTGTTCGGTGTGCTGCTGTGCGACAACGGAGGTGAGTTTGCAGATGTTTTTTCCTTTGAAAACGACGATCACGGAACACAGGAACTATCTATGTTCTTCTGCGATCCTATGCGTTCTTCCCAGAAACCCAGGATCGAAAAAAATCACACGCTTTTCCGAGATATTGTCCCTAAAGGATCTTCATTCGATGATTTCACACAGGATACCGTCAACCTCATCTTCTCGCATGTCAACTCCGTCAGCAGGGCCATCTATGCCGGCAGGACGCCGTTCGAGCTGTTTTCCTTCCTCTATGGGAAACGCACAGCAGCTTTAATGGGCATCTCCCGCATTGATCCTAAGCAGGTGGTGCAGTCGCCAGCCCTACTCAAAGGTTTGGCTGATCTGAACAGGAATCTTTAAATCTGCAGTATCAAAAAATTTCCTGTTCCTGAACCGTAAAACCGCAGACTTTATGTCTCATTCTAAATTCATCTGTACCTGAACTTACTCTGAAACGCCCCTGCTTTCAGAGCGCGAATCATGCCCTTTTTCTTTTGCATGGACCTTCAAAAGCCTTAATCACCCCTTCATTACAGCACATTTCACAGTAATTCCTCTCTATTTTTCTGCGTTCCACACTAACTACTGCTCCGTTTCCCTGAGTAAGTCCCACGCTGCTTTCACTGTGGGACTTACTTTGGGAATTTACGAATTTATTTTACGTTATCACGTTATCTTTGCCACTTATCCGTTTCGCTCAAAATGATCCAAACGAACAAAATAAAAAAGCCCGAAAATTCCTTTTCAAGCTTTCTGGCATTTTCACGAACAGTTATTCCAGCCTCTAGCCCCGTCTATCGGGGCATATTCAGGCATTTTTTGCTCAATTGTTTCCATTTTTTACTTTGTCACCAAATCCAGCAGGCTCTGATAACTGTCTACCACATCGTAAACAACCTCTCCGTTACTGATTGCCTTAAAGTGCTCTCTGGCACAGTGAATCTTTGATTCCTCGATTAGTCTAAGCTGCATTGAATTCATTGAGCCCTTTGTTTCCGCAACAAAGTATATATGCTTCACTGTTCCTTCATAGAACGCAATCGCCCAGTCAGGGTTATAGTGCCCAACCGGTGTGGAGATATAGAATCCATCCGGGAGCTTCACATATACCGCCACATTGGTATTCGTATCCAGCTCTGTTGCAAACTTCTGCTCGTTGCTGGAATCGTATACGATATGGTCATACAGATGCTTCTTCGCCTTCATGACATTCACACCAAGACGTCCCTTGATGGTCGGATCAGTAAATACATCGGTGCCGTAATGGTCATCCATGACATCATATGTAATGTGCTCAATGATTGCCGTTGCCTTTTCATCATTGATAAGGGCTGTCGCCTTGATAATGAACTCTTCAGGGTTATCCTTAAACTGACCAAATATACTCGGCTGAATACCCTTCAAAATCTGAACGACTGCCTTGCGTGTAAGCCCTGTCTCTTCCACGAACTTGCCAATCAAGTCATATTTCACATTGGAGCTGGCAGTAATGGTGTGGCCATAGCTTACAGACTCTTCCCTCAAAAAAGAAACTCCGGATATAAGCTCTTCCTTGGATTTAATCTTCTCCATGATTCCAGTTTCCACCTTGAAGATGATTTTAGATACACGAAGTTTCCGATCCAGGGACTGAATCGCCTTATGAATCAGCTCATCGGTATCGAAGTCAACCACATAGGTGGATTTTGCATTGATTTTCGCCCACAGTGCTTTAAATTCCGGCATAGTAAGCTTGTTTTCATCCACATGCAGCTCCACATTATTACTGCGCGCGTTTTCAGGCATCATGGACTTTCCGTCATAAATGGAGTCAATGATTTCAATGACAGAAGCATACGAATCTGCCACTTCCTCCGCAATCTTGATTTCATTGTTGGCCTTATCGGCATAGTATTTATCCGTGAGATTACCTTTCCTGTCAATGTAGCCGTTCACGATCAAATCGAAATGAATAGCGCTTGCGGTATCCTGATCCACAACCTGCGTCTTCAATCACCTTGCCTACAAACAGGTCTGCTGTAACAGCACGGGGACGATCCGCCACTGCCTCTGCGATTTCCGTCTGCAAGCCCTTAGCAAAGCTGTCATAGCTTTCGCTGGCGACAACGGTCAGCACATTGACATTCTGTACATCTTCACCCAGCACATTGGTGTCCATGCGCTCACCGTCCTGATTGACGCACAGACGCAGGCCGCGACCTACCTCCTGACGCTTGCGTACTTCACTGCTGCTCTGCTTCAAAGTACAGATCTGGAATACATTCGGATTATCCCAACCTTCCCGCAGGGCAGAATGGGAGAATATAAAACGAACCGGAGAGCGCTTCGGATCGCGATCCAGCAGCAGCTCCTTGTTCTTCATAATCAGCTCATAGGCATCTACATCATCCGTCGTGGTTTGCTTACGTCCCACCTTGGAGTCAATCATCTTACCCTTTTTGTCGATGGAAAAATATCCTGCATGGGTCTTCTCAGCGGGAATCGCCTGCAAATACTTGATATAGTCGTCCTCGCCAATGCCGATCTGCAAATTGCCGATAATATCGTTATACTCTTCTACAAACATCTGCGCGTATATGCCATCTGTTCCCTGACCGGCTTCATCATAGAGGCGATATTTTGCCACCTCATCAATAAAGAACAACGACAGCACCTTGATGCCCTTGTAAAATAACTCTCGCTCCCTCTGGATATGGGACAAAATCGTTTCTCGAATCTGAATGCGACGCAGTTGATCCTCGCTGACCTTGCCGATGACATCACCGGCATAGATTTTGATACCGTTCAAAAATTCCACGGAATCATCCCGGCCGTCGATGCGAGATACCACAAAGTTCTGCTTATACTCCTCCATGTTGCCGGAATTATCATACAGATTGAATCCCTCGGAAACAGTGCGAGTAACCTTACGGGTACCGCTTGCTCCCTTAACATCAAACTGAATTGTTGCCGTAGGCGCAGCTTTCGAGAGGTTAATGTTCTCCAAATAGATGTAGCTCTCCGTGGCTGTGCTTCCGGATTCAGAGATACCCTTCACCGCGATTTTCTTTACCAGCCGTTTATTGTAGGCTTCCATAGCGTCCAGACGGTAGACCATGTTGTAGATACTGTCACTTTTATGGGTTGCGGAATAACGCAGAGTCAGCAGGGGATTGAACTGCTTCAGGTTCTCCTTGGTTTGCTTACCCTCTACGGACTGAGGTTCATCAATAATCAGAATCGGATTCGTCTTGGCTATGATATCAATCGGACGGCGGGAACGGAACTCATCCAGCCTCATGCTGATGCGTCTTGCGTCCTTACCTCTGGCATTGAAGGCCTGAGAGTTGATAATCATGGCACAGATGGAATTATCCGATGCAAATCGGTCAATTTCCGTCAGCTGAGCAGAGTTATAGACGAAGAACCGTACCTTCTTGCTATATTCCTCAGCAAAGTGCTCCTGCGTCACCTGAAAGGACTTGTAAACTCCCTCGCGGATAGCGATACTCGGCACAACCACGATGAACTTACTCCAGCCGTAATGCTTGTTCAGCTCATACATGGTCTTGATGTAAGTATAGGTCTTGCCGACACCAGTCTCCATCTCAATGGTCAGGTTGAAGTGACCTTCCAGTTTAGGTGATGGCTTCAGCTGGTTCGTCCGCTGTACCTTCTGCAAATTTTCCAGAATGATGCGATCAGAAAGCTCCGGTACGATCTTGTGGTTGCTCCAACCGGTGAAATCCTCCTCATCGGTCAATGACTGCTGATAATAGCCGTTGCCTCTGTCCATCATGTAGGAGGGTGTCAGATACGGCTGTCCGGCAAAGACATCCACCACAGCCTTGGCGGCATCAGCCTGAAATTTCTGATGTTTAAATCGCAGTCTCATCGTCTTCGTCTCCATTCTCATCCGACAGCTGTTCTTCCAGCAGCTTTTGCAGAGCTTCCTTACTCGGCAAGACAGTCTCATATTTGCTTGCAAAAATCTGCGTATTGTCCTCCGGCAGGGTCATTTCCACAACGGCATTGTTCTTGTCTCTACACAGCACAATTCCGATTGTAGAGTTCTCATCCGGCAATTTTACCTTTCGGTCATAGTAGTGGACATACATCTGCATCTGCCCGATATCCTGATGCTTCAATTCGCCGATTTTCAAATCGAACAGCACAAAGCAACGCAGCAGGCGATTATAAAAAACCAGATCCACCATAAAATGCTCTTCGTCAAAGGTGAACCGAACCTGTCTGCCGATGAATGCAAAACCAGTACCAAGCTCCAGCAAAAACTTCTGCAAATTGTCGATAATGCGGCTCTCCAGCTCGCTCTCGGAGTATTCCGGCAGTTCCTTTAAACCGAGAAATTCCAACACATATGGGTCTTTGACGGCATCTTTTGCGGTCTCAACCTTCTGCCCTTCCAGTGCCAGGCGATAAGCCTTATCCTTATCGGTACTAAGGGCAATGCGCTCATAGAGCGAACTATTGTATTGCCGTTTCATTTCCGTGAGACTCCAGTCATTTTTAACAGATTCAATTTCGTAAAAATGCCGTTCATCCATATTATCCATCCGCATGAGCTTGAGGTAATGCGACCAGCTCAAATAAAATTTCCTGCCGGTGCTGACTGCTGGAAGGTTCTCGAATTGGCTAAACACTGTTTCGCTAATTTGATCTGTGGAATAAACCCTGTAAAACTGACGGATGTTTTTCAAATTTGCAACTGAAAAACCCTTTCCGAATTTCTCAGTAAGGTATTTTGACAATTCCTGCAAAATTTGTTTTCCATAAGTAGCTCTGTTCTGACCGTGCTGTTCCTCTTCAACGATCATTCTGCCGATTTCGTAGTAGGCATAAACCATAGCAAGATTAACGGCAGATTTTGCTTTCTTTCTGGCCTGTGCCAACACTTCGGAAACACTCTCAAGGAAGTTTTGGTTAATCGGGGAGATTTCGTTTTTGCTCATATTCTTCCCCTCCTTACAGTACTTTCACAGAAGTATCCGGTGTCAGCTCCTTAAAAATCTGTGTCACATTGATTTTTGCCGGACTGCTGGTAAAGCTGCTGTCGCGGAATACCGCACGCAGCGGTTGACGCTTCGCAATCGTCTTAATGACGCTGTCCGGGATATTCTCGTCAAAGCAGGCAATCAGGTCGCCATCATTGTAGTTGTGTACCGTGCAACCCTCGATGTCCTCGGACTGATACGGCAGAGACAGCGGCAAGCCCCACTCCAACAGGCAGCCAAACAGCAGATCAAGGTCAGTGCGGTCTTCCTTGATGTTGCTTTCCAGCAGGTCGAGAACATTCTGCTCGTAATCCGCAGGGGCGTAATATACATCCTTCATATTGGTATCATCCAACTTTAGGACACGGAAACCGCCGTCAACCTTTGCATCCGGGTGTTCCTCGGCAATTTTCCTGGCTGCGCGGCGGATGCGCTCTTTGCCAATTTCGCAGATGTTGGAGTAACCGGCCTTGTAGGCTTCGCTCTTTTCGTCGCAAGGCTCCGGCAGCTGTACCATGATGAATTTGCGATGCCCGCCATCCTCAGCATTGAGTTGCATGACAGCATGGGCGGTGGTAGCAGAGCCAGAGAAAAAGTCGAGGATAATACCATCTGTACACCCTTTTGTGCTCATATCAATAAAGTGCTTTATCAGTTTTGTGGTCTTGGGATAGCTAAACACTTTCCCCTCAAAGATATTTGTAATTTCTTTTGTACCATCAAGTGACATTCCAATATCATCTGGTAGTTTTGTGCTTGCAGGCATCATTCCAAATGAATCGCCGGCTTTTTTCTGGTCATCTTCTTTCCAATATCTGAACGCCGGCTTTGATATACGTAAAAAATCGTAATCTCCTGGAAACACGATTTTTCCTTCATCGTAATATTGGCCAAACGTATCTTTTGTTACCGCCCAAGTCCTAAGTGGATTAGCAGGGTACTCATCTCCATTCTTTGGATTAACCATCACAAAATCACTATTTGGACGCTCTGATGCTGTTCTTTGAGTCGTTAAGTCATGTACTCGCCAAGGTCTCCCCGGATAATCTGGAGTTTCATAGTATTGACGCACTGTCCCATCGACTCTAGCAATAAACATATTGCTTTTTGCAAAGCAAATAACCCACTCATAATCTTGAGAAACGCCAAACGGAACGTCTGATTTTGCTGTTCGTTTTCTCCACGGAAATGTGGCAACATAATTTTCTGAGCCAAACGCCTCTGCACATATTTTCTCCAGATTGTCGCGTTCATTATCATCTATGGAAAGAAAAATAGCGCCAGCATCACTCAATAGGTTTCTTGCCAGCATCAGACGAGAATACATCATTGAACACCAATCCGAATGATACTTGCCTGCCGTTGCGCTATTCTCTCTGGAATAATTTACATTTCCATCCTCATCAAAATACCCTGTGCCCTCGTTATAATCCTCGTTGTCCATTACGAACGAATCAGGATACACAAAATCGTGCCCCGTGTTGTACGGTGGATCGATATAGATCATTTTCACTTTGCCGAGATAGCTCTCCTGCAAGAGTTTTAGCACTTCCAGGTTGTCGCCCTCAACATAGAGGTTCTCCGTGCTGTCCCAATTGACACTCTCCTCCTTGCAGGGGCGCAGGGTCTTGCGGATTGGTTTGTTTGCCTCCACGATGGCAGCCTTTTTCCCGACCCAGGTGAATTCATAAGCTTCATCGCCCTCAAGCACATCGCCGGACAACATCTGCCGCAGCAAATCAAAGTTAATGGCTTTCTTCAGCTTGTCATCAGCATCCTTCGTCTCTGTAATGCAGTTCGGGAATAATGCCCCGATTTTCTCTATATTCTGTGCAGTCATATTAATTGATTCCATGCGCATTTTGTCCATTAGTAGGTTCCTCCTATCTTACCTGCTTAATACGCAGCCTTAGAACTTTTCTTGTTTTCTCACAGTCAGCCGCTGGATCAAAGAACTTTTCATCCTTCTCCTCCCAGCTTGTCAGATATTCGATTTTTTTCAAATATTTCGCCAATGCCCTGTTTTTATCCGTTATTGGCAAGCTAACTTCATGTCTCCGAGAACGATCACTAAGATTTGAATATGGATCTCTGAGCTCCGCAAAATATTGCTCAAGTTCGTCTGCATTTAGCACCGTACAATAATCGAGTAGCAGCTCAACATGATTTTCTCCATCAGTGCAATTCCACGCAGCTGCCAAAATACCTTTTGAAACCGGTAAATCACGCAGCTTCATTTGCATAGCAATTTTCTCTGTCATGTAGTTTTCTGCGTAATCGCAGAAGACTTTGCTTCGGTTGTCTGCATCAAAATCATCGTTAAATACCAACTGTTCCAGCAGGCTTGATGTCATAGGAATGCTATCTCTCAAGCCCATGTACTCTTCCTGATTTTTTCATGATAAACTTAATACCAATATCAGAAGAAACAGCGTTGACAGTAGAATACCGGTCAGCAGTAAACTCGAAATAATTGCAATCAATCATGATGCTCAGCGTTGGCTCCGCAATGGATAAGATATCAAGGTCAAATTTTTCTAACCGCAAAGCAGGAAGGAGTTTCTGGTTGATTTCCTGTTCAAAATCTGCTGCGATAAAGGCTTTTTTAAAACTGTCATCAACAACAGTGGTGTCCATCTCAGCTAGTTTTGCTGTATATAAAGTCACATAATTCTTCAACGCTTCACTAAACCGGTATACTTTCCAATATTCAAAAACATTCTCCCAATTTATCTTGACGGCATTTTTCTTCAGTAGTGCATCCCAGACTGGCATCCAGTCATCCTTGTTGGCGCGTACATGTTCACCAGCGCAATCATCAATATTGTCTATGCTAAAATTCTCTTGATTGATCAGTCTGACCTGAAGTTCTGTTTCTCCATCAAGTTGAACCAACACATCCATAATATCTTCCGGGCAATCTGACAAACTGCTATGTGCAAGAATAATCTCATCGGTAAAGGGTACAATGGTATCCTGAACATATTGAAGCAGTGCTGTATAACCCATCTGAACCACCGTAGAATACGGCTTATCTTCAAACTCACCGAGCATATCACTACGCTTATAGGAGATGACCGTTTTTATCATTTCCTCATTAAGTATGTAAAGGCGTTTATCGAAGACTGCATCCAGTACATCCTGTGACACACTGTCTGTCGTAAGAGACTTAAAATGGATATCGAGGCATTCTATGACCGAAATGAGTTTTTCGGTTTGACATTCCGTCAGCTTTTGAAGAATGTCTTTATGTCCTTCAAAATAGTGCGTCATGCAATCGTCTATGTTTTGAGTCTCGATTGTTGAAATCTTCGCCTCAGATAATATATTTTGCAGGTACATCAGTTGCCGGTCATAAGTCAGAGTTTCGTCTGCAGAAATACGTGCCCAAAAGCCCGGCCAATTCTCAGCTATCAATCGGATGAACAAAGGCTGCTTGGATGTTCTACTTACAAACTCGTCGATAAAGCGCCAGCTAATATCATCACCATCAGTCAACTGCCCGACGAAAGCCATCATCTTTTTAGAGATTTCAGAATTTAGCAGCTGTTCCAAAAGATCGAAATTATATATAGCTTTCTGTTCAAACTCATATTCTTGTAGGCGTTCTACAATCATAGGAGTTTTCGTTAGACGATAATCGAAATCCAAGGGAGTCTGGTTTTTTACAGACAGAATAAAATTCATGTCGTCTTTTGTAATACTTGTCCCCTTAAAATAGTTAATATAGCTTGCATACTTTTCGTCAATGTACCCTCGCCGCAGAAGAAATACAAGAAGTTGGTTGGTCTGCACAGCTTCAGAGAAGACTTCTTTCACTTTGTATGTTTTCAGAAGCTCTACAAGTGTCATTCCAGATAAGAAATGTTGCTTTTCTCGTAGTTTTTCCAATTCAATCTGTAAGCCTTCAATACTTTTTTCTCCAACCTCCTTCAGAGCTTTCCAACGTTCAATATAGGCGGGCAATACTCCTGAATCGAAAGTAGTGTTAGTAGAGGAATTATTTTGATTCATAAAGTGAATATATTTATAGTTTGCCTGAATAAGCTGCTCCATATCATATCCATCTTCCATGATTGTTGAAGCGCTCTCTCCTGATGAATTCCAATCGTTACTGCTAAAGTTATCGAATTTGTATGGTCCGCCCATTAACGTTCCAAACATGGCGTACTTGAGTTCTCTGATAGACTTACAGGTATCATTTTGGGAACGCATAATGACTGAAGAATAATCGTCAATTTTCTCTTGAATAAGCTGTTTCTGGCTAACAATAAACCTGTTTTTGTCATTGATAGCTTCTTTTAAAACACCTTTTTCATCTTGAATGTCGGCAAAATCACTTGGATAGAGGTTTTTGAACACCAACATGGCAAGCATCTGTTCATCTGACAAAGAAAGTTCCTGAGACGTCCGTAATATTTTCTTATATACAACAAACTCGTTGTATATATTTTGAAGAATACGCATATCAGAAATGAACGGTGCAACATCAAGCACAAATCCCTGAGAAATATCATGCGCAATTCCATTTGCTTTTGCTTCCTGAAGCCTCTGAAGCAAAATTTCCCCCGAGTTGGTTGAATTGATCACTGGAATAACCGGAATGATAAAGTCAAAGAATTTAGTTCTATCTTCCTTAGAGAAAATATCATCTCTGACTGCGTACACAAAGACAATCGGCTTAGCTTTTATGGCATCATCATTGTTGAGAAGGTTATTCAGTTCGCGCAGGTGAACAAAAATTTTCGGATCATCTAAGCGATCTAAGTCTTCAAAGAAGACCGTCTTATAGCCCGTCTCTTCAAAAAAATACATAATTTCATCGAGATTCCTGTTGAAAACAGAATCCGCTTCCTCAGCTCCGCTTTGAACAGTTGTATCGGCAGGTAACTTGATCTCCTTCACCCTAAATTTTGAAATTGCTGTCCAATACAAGCAGGTAATAATCCATGCGAAAAAGATGAACAGCAGAATTGCTGCAATCTTTATAAAAATCGGTGCAGGAAACACAGGGGAGACTACGCTCTCAATTACCTCTATAAACCTATCACATGTAAAAGGCGCAAACACTGCCATAAAATACAATACAACAAGTAGCGCTAAGAGAGCATAGAAAAAGATTTTCAGCTTCTTGATCGGATGAAGCTTTCTGTAGCGACTTTGTGGAATTTTACTCGGTTCCACTTTATAAAATAGCTGTTTTAAAATGCCTTTTTCCACCTCATCAGCATCTACCTCAATCTTCGCATTGTCGTCCGTTGCAACGTTTCCTTTCAAGAACGTCGCCATGGATATTTTAAGAGCGGTGGGTTTAATCTTATTGAGGGCAGACTTGTCCTCGTCATTTTGGCGCAAAAAGGTCTCTATGATACTGCTCTTCCCCGCACCATAGGGTCCAGTCAACGCAATATTTTTCACTTTTTTATTCTGAAAAGCCCAACCCAATGCTTCGATGTACTCATCACCATTCTCTATGCTGTCTATTGGAGTTAAATCCCTGTATTCAGAATAGGTCACACTCTCACCCCTTTGTTCTGCCATTAAGCATTCACAAGTACCTGCTTTATTTTCTTTATCTCTGCCTTCAACTGCATCTTCCGATTAAGCTGTTTTTCTTCATTTTTGCTTCCAGCGTGGCAACCTGCTTTTCCAGCTACTCCGCTGCTTCTGCTGTTCGACACTTTTCTTTAGCGTTGTATCTTCGCCACCGGTAAGGCTGTCCCCTGTAATTTAACGGATTAAATTCTCATATACTGAATTTATCGTCAGACCATCCAGATGCAGCGATGGTTCTTCTTCTGCGATCCACTCTGTGCGATAATGGCGATCAACCTTGAATGCCGCTTCACCGGAACCGACAGCTTCTTTATCCTGAATTATTCATCCCGATAGGGACAATGCGTCAGGGAGTAGCATAACTACTGCATTTGATACGATTAATTACTTTCATCTGATAGGTGAATAAAAAAGGCTCGTATCTCTGGTAGAATGTGGTTGTCAAGATCACAAAAAACAAGAAAAGGAGCTCTCTGTGAACATCTTAAACACCACAACCCTTGAAAGCAATAGGCGTGTCAAAATAAATTTTACCGGCGTTCAAGGATAACTGTGTTGACGAGCAAAAAACGAGCCGGTATTCACCGAAGTTCTTCAGAAGGATCGCCTTGTCTTCCAGCCTACGATTTCAAGGTCATCTTTTCAATGTAAAGGTAACATATAATCAGCGCATTTTGACATAAGAAAGCCCCGGGAAAAGTTAATTTTCCGGGGCTTTCGAATTTTTCGATTGTAAAATCGTAACTGATTTTATCGCTTGCTGAACTGGGGCGCGCGGCGTGCGGACTTGAGACCGTACTTCTTACGCTCTTTCATGCGGGGATCTCTGGTCAGATAGCCTGCTGCCTTGAGTACAGGTCTGTACTCGGCATCAGCCTCGAGCAGGGCGCGGGCAATTCCGTGACGGATGGCTCCGGCCTGGCCGGTGTAACCGCCGCCCTTGACATTAACCTGAACGTCGAACTTATCCAGAGTCTCGGTTGCACTGAGGGGCTGGCGAACGACAACCTTAAGGGTCTCAAGACCGAAGTACTCACCGATATCTGTCTTGTTGATGGTGATCTTGCCGGTGCCGGGAGTCAGGTAAACTCTCGCTACAGATGACTTCCTTCTGCCGGTTCCATAATACTTTGTATTAGCCAATGTCTTATCCTCCCTATCGATTAAAATGCGAGCGTCTCAGGCTTCTGAGCTGCATGCTTGTGGTCGGGGCCTGCGTATACGAAAAGCTTCTTGTACATCTCAGAACCAAGCGGTCCCTTGGGGAGCATACCCTTGACAGCGTGTTCAATCACTCTCTCGGGATGCTTCTCGAGCATCTCGCGGAGACTGATCTCCTTGAATCCGCCAACATACTCGGAATGTCTGTAGTAGATCTTCTGATCCAGCTTATGACCGGTAACCTTGACCTTCTCGGCATTAACGACGATCACATAGTCCCCGCAGTCTGCATGGGGGGTATAGATGGCCTTGTTCTTGCCTCTTAATACTCTTGCAATCTCAGAAGTCAGACGGCCAAGGGTCTGTCCCTCTGCGTCAACTACATACCACTTTCTCTCGATCTTGGTCGGGTTCGGCATATACGTCTTCATCCGGATAATCCTCCTAAATAATGTCCTGGCGCATGTCACCGGGTAAATGTCCGAAAAACCGATAACACGCTGTTTATAGTCAAAACGCAACTTCGGGGCTGTTGAAATCACGTTTCTACACTACGTCAGCGCGTACCATCATACTATAGTGGCCTCTCACTGTCAATGAGAAAAGGCCATTTGCCCCCTGCCTTACGGCAGGCAATCTCCGCCGGTGTCAGATAGTGCAGACCGACCTGCGTCAGGCCATGCGCCGGAGCCGTCGGCCCTGCCAGCTCCCGGTTCATCCCCTCGAGAATCTGCTGAAATGCCCTGGGACTGGTTATCCCGGCCCCCACCTCAATCAGGGTTCCCGCAATAATGCGCACCATATTGTAGAGAAAGCCGTCGCCGCAGAGACGAATGGTGATGAGATCGTCGGCATTTCTGCTGACAAGGGCCTGATAAATGGTCCGAACCCGGGTCTTGGACTGAGTGTGAATGGAAGCGAAAGAACTGAAATCATGCTCCCCCAGCAGACAGTCGGCTGCTTCCTGCATCCGCTTCTCATCTAGATCATAGTGATAGAAGAGGCTGTCCCTGCGCATGGTCGGCATGGGAAAACGCCGGTTTAGGATCCGGTACTCATAGGTCTTATAGGACTCCGAGAAGCGGGGATGAAAATCATCCGCCGCCAGAAAAGATCCCTGGCAGACGATATCTTCGGGCAGGTACTGATTGAGAGCGTAGGCGATCTTTTCTACCGGAATCCGAGTCTTCGTCTCAAAGAGAATCTCATTGCCCATCGAGTGAACTCCGGCGTCCGTCCGGCTGGCTCCGACACAGACAATCTCCTCGCCCAGCAGTTTCGAGAGCCCGGCATTCACCACCTCCTGCACGGAAATGCCGTTTGGCTGAACCTGCCAGCCGCAGTATTCTGTCCCGTCGTAGGCAATGGTCGCTCTCACCCGCACAATTGTCTCCTCTCACAGTCCACACTGTAATCTATCCAAAAAGAAGTCTTTTATCTCACAGAGATTCATCCATATCTGCGTCTTCCTGAAACGAAGCCGGCTGTGCTGGCTTCATTTCTCCGGCGATTCAGCCCTGTCTGCGCCCTGTCCTCCCGGGTCAAAGACATCCGCGCTTGCCTCATTCCTCCGCGATTCGGCCATGTTCCCTCCGCCCGGGATCACTCTTTTCTCCTTACCGCTTCCGCTGTTTTAGAAAGTGATTCCAGGCATAAAATGTACCGCAATCAGGACTGCCAGAAAGAGACAGATGACGACATAGGAGATATAGTCTCTTCTGTCATATACCAGAGGCTTCATCTTGGTTCTGCCCTCTCCCCCGTTATAACAGCGGGCCTCCATAGCCAGGGCCAGATCATTGGCCCTGCGAAAGGCGGAGACAAAAAGGGGAACCAGAAGAGGGATCATGTTTTTTGCCCTGCGGATGATATTTCCCTGTTCAAAATCAGCGCCGCGGGCCATCTGCGCCTTCATGATCTTATCCGTCTCCTCAATCAGGATGGGAATGAAGCGCAGGGCAATCGACATCATCATCGCGATCTCATGAACCGGCACCTTCAATTTGCTCAGAGGGCGGAGGGCGCTCTCCAGGCCGTCCGTCAGCTGATTGGGCGTCGTGGTCAAAGTCATGACGGAAGAACCCACAATCAGAAAGATCATGCGGACTGTCATGAGAATGGCATTTTGCAGACCGGCGTCGGAAATCACAAGGGGACCCAGAGTCAGAAGGGCATTGCCGGGAGTCAGAAAGAGATTAAAGAGACCGGCGATGACCAGAAGCACCACAATTCCCCGCAGCCCCCGTAACATGAAGGAAACCGGCACTTTGGAGAGGGCAATGATAAAGATAGTCCATGCCGTCACGAGGATATAGCCGATCGGATGATTGACCAAAAAAAGGACAATGATAAAAACCAGGGTCTCAAAGAGCTTTACCCGGGGATCCAGTTTGTGAATGAAGGAATCGGCCGGATAATACTGACCCAGGGTCATTTGTCTGAACATGACGCCTCCTGATCTTTCCCTGCAAAGTTTTTGAGGATTTCTGCCCTGGCCTCTTCCACTGTCGTCGCGTCTGTCGCCAGATCAAAGCCTGCCTCCGCCAGGTCATGAACCAGATACGTCACCTGCGGTGCTGCCAGTCCCATAGCCTCCAGCTCCCTGTAGTGAGCGAAAACCTCCTTGGGACTTCCGTCAAACCTGGCCCTGCCCTCATCCATGACAATGATCCGGTCTACATAGTTGGCCACGTCTTCCATAGAGTGGGAGACCAGAATGACCGTGATCTTCGACTGCTCATGCAGCTCCTTGATCAGATCGAGGATCTCATCCCGCCCCCTGGGATCCAGACCGGCTGTGGGCTCATCCAGGATCAGAATCCTGGGCCTCATGGCCAGAACCCCGGCAATAGCAGCCCGGCGCTTCTGCCCCCCGGACAGATCAAAGGGGGAGTTTTCATAGAGGCGCTTGGGAAAATGCACCAGCTCCAGGGCCTCTTCTGCCGCTTTTTTCGCGTCTTCCAAGGACAGGCCCTGGTTCTTGGGCCCGAAGCAGATATCCTCAAAGACCGTCGTCTCAAAGAGCTGATGCTCCGGATACTGAAAGACCATGCCGATCTCCAAACGCAGTTTGCGCAGCTGATAATCCGGGGCATAAATATCCTGGTCTCCCCAGTAAATCTTCCCCTCTGTTGCCCTTAAGAGTCCATTGAGATGCTGTACCAGCGTTGATTTCCCCGATCCCGTGTGCCCGATGATCCCCACGAAGCTATCGTCATCAATGGTCAGACTCACATCGTCTAAGGCCTTGATCTCATAGGCGGTCCCGGGACTGTATGAATATGTCACATGCTCTAAGCGTAAAGGCATTCTATGCTCCTATCTGATCACAGGGTGCCGCTCCGACCCTGTCCGCCCGGATCACCATCTTCTGGGATTGACTCCACAACATCGCTAATGGCATGGCCCTGACCACTCAGGTCACAGCTCTTTAGCTGCAGAAGGGCAGAGACCAGCTCCTGTCTGGTCAGAATCCCCTCCGGGATTGCCAGACCGGCCTCTCTTAACTCATGGGCCAGCAGCGTAATCTGGGGCACGGTCAGCCGATAGGTCTGCAGTCGCCTGACATGAGAGAAAACTTCTCTGGGCGTCCCCTGCAGAACAATCTTACCCCGGTCCATGGCGAACACATAATCTGAGTCCACCACCTCTTCCATATAGTGAGTAATCAGAATGATTGTAACCCTCTTCTTACGGTTGAGCTCATGGACCGCCCGCAGGACTTCCTCCCGCCCCTTGGGATCGAGCATGGCCGTCGGCTCATCTAAGATGATACACCTGGGTTCCATGGCCATAACCCCGGCGATCGCAACCCTCTGCTTCTGTCCTCCCGACAGGCGGTTGGGAGAGTGACTGTGATACTTCCACATGCCGACCGACCGAAGGGCATTTTCCACCCGCTGCCAGATCTCTTCCGTGGGAACTCCGATGTTCTCCGGGCCGAAACCCACATCCTCCTCCACGACAGAGGCGATAATCTGATTGTCCGGATTCTGAAAGACCATCCCGGCCGTCTGGCGCACGTCATAGGTGTTCCTGGGATCGGAGGTATCATAACCGCCCACATAGAGCGTCCCCCCGCTTGGAAGCAAAAGGGCGTTGAGATGCTTGGCCAGAGTCGACTTGCCCGATCCATTGTGACCTAAGATAGAGATAAATGCTCCCTCTTCCACCGTCAGATCTACCCCGTCCAAAGCCATGAAGGAAGAGACCTTCTCTCCCTCCTCATTGTGGCGTACATATTCATGTTGCAGGGCATTTGCCTCAATTATTTCAGGCATTTACATATCCTCCGGGGCCCAGTGCAGGCGGTGCAGCTGCCCCTTGGTAGTCATCTTGTCAAAGTGGTTCTGGCGCAGAGCCTCATAAGCCACAATGGCGACAGAATTAGACAGGTTCAGAGATCGGATCTCCCCCTGCATGGGAATACGGATACAGCGCTCCGGCTGTCTGATGAGAATCTCTTCCGGAATTCCCGCCGACTCCTTTCCAAACATAATGTAGTCATCCGGGCCATAGGAGACATCTGAGTAGACATGACGGCCCTTGGTCGTGGCCATCCAGATCCTGGCGTCCGGATTCTTTGCGCAGAAATCCTCCCAGTCCAGATAGGTTCTCACATCCAACTGCTTCCAGTAATCCATGCCGGCGCGGGCCAGATTCTTGTCATTGATAACAAAGCCCAGGGGCTCGATCAGATGCAGGGTCGCTCCAATGGCGACGCAGGTACGGCCGATATTCCCGGTATTGGCCGGAATCTCCGGCTCGTGCAGGATAATGTTCAAGGACATTTACCTGTCCTCCCGCAGCTGTTTGACAAAGGCCTCCAGGCGGCCCAGAGCCTCCCTTAGGTCATCGATGGAGTAGGCATAGGAAATTCGGATAAATCCCTCCCCAGAGGCCCCAAAGGCGGATCCGGGAACCACAGCCACCTTCTTCTCATTCAAAAAGCGAGTGGCGAAATCTTCAGAAGTCATCCCGAACTCCGATATATTGGGAAAGGTGTAGAAGGCCCCCTCAGGTGTAAAGCATTTTAAACCCATCTCCTCAAACCTGGTCAGGACATACTTGCGGCGGGCATCATACTGCTCCCGCATGCCGGCAACCTCCTCGTCGCAGTTGTTAATGGCCTGGACGGCGGCATACTGAGAGGTCGTGGGGGCGCACATAATAGCGAACTGATGAATCTTTAACATCTGGGACAGGATATGCTCCGGCGCGCAGGCGTATCCCAGCCTCCAGCCGGTCATAGCAAAGGCCTTGGAAAAGCCGTTGATTAAAATACAGCGCTCTTTCATGCCCGGAAGGGAAGCAATAGAGACGTGATCCAGACCATAGGTCAATTCCGAGTAGATCTCATCGCTCAGGACGAAGAGGTCATGTTCGATGACTACCTTGCAGACTGCCTCCAGATCCTCTCTCTCCATAATGCCCCCGGTCGGGTTGTTGGGAAAAGGCATAATCAGGACCTTGGTCTTATCCGTAATCGCGTCCTCCAACTCCCGCGCTGTCAGACGAAAGCGATTTTTCTCCTTGAGGGGGATCTCAACAGGTCTGCCATTTGCCAGAATGGTACAGGGGCTGTAGGAGACATAGCTGGGGGTCGGAATCAGAACCTCATCCCCGGGATCCAGCATGGCGCGCAGGGCCAGATCAATGGCCTCAGATCCTCCGACCGTCACCATGATCTCACTTCTAGCGTCATAATCCATACCATAGCGGCGCTTCAGATAGCCGCAGATTCCCTCTCTCAGTTCCAGGAGACCGGAATTTGAAGTATAGAAGGTACGTCCCTGTTCCAGAGAGTAGATTGCCTCATCCCGGATCCTCCAGGGCGTATCAAAATCCGGTTCGCCCACGCCCAGCGAGATGGCATCCCGCATTTCAGAGACGATGTCGAAGAACTTGCGAATGCCGGATGGCTGAATCGTCGTAATAGTTCTGGAAAGAGCTTCTCTCATAGGGACACCTTCATTCTGCTGTCATGGGACTCCTCGGACAGAATGGCCCCGTGGTCCTTATACTTCTTCAGGATAAAATTCGTCTTGGTCGAGAGCACCGAATCCAGGGTGGACAGCTTATCAGAAACGAAGGAAGAGACCTCCCGCAGGGTCTTTCCCTCAATCGTGACCATCAGATCAAAACCGCCGGACATAAGATAGACGGAGTTCACCTCGGGATAGCGGTAGATGCGCTCTGCCACAGAATCAAATCCCATGCCCCGCTGGGGAGTCACGGAGACCTCAATCATGGCTGAGACCGTCTCATTTCCCGCTCTCTCCCAATCGATCAAAGTCAGATAGCCCGCGATGACGTGATCCTCCTGCAATTGCTCGATGGCATTTCTGACACTGGTCTCATCCGCGCCGATCATAGCCGCCAGATCATGGATGCTGATCCTCGCATTGTGCTCCATATAGCTTAAGATCTTCTCCTCCAGCTTACCCATCTGACACCTCCTGTTTCCTGTCCAGCCGATAGAGCTCATCGGTCTGCGGCATCTCTAAAAAACGTTCTTCCTCTCCATGGAACAGAATCCTGTCGTTGGAATCTGTGGCCTTGCCGATAACGCAGGCCTCTATCCCGGCCCTGGCCAGAGCCATGACCAGCCCGTTGCCGTCCGCCGCCGCCATAAGCATACAGCCCGAGGAGATCAATTTGTATGGATTGAGTCCCAGGTACTCACAGATCTCTACACTCTCCTGCCGAATGGCAATCTTCTTGAGATCGATCCGACAGCCGACGCCGGAAGCCTGACACATCTCCCAGATTGCTCCATAGATTCCCCCCTCGGTGACATCGTGCATGGCCGCCACTCCAAATGCTGCCGCGACGCGCGATTCCGGGAGTACAGACAGTTCCTGATCGAAGGCTGCGGCCCTCTCAACCAGACAGTCCGGGAAATGCCCCTTTAAGTCCTCCTCCAGGTCCTTGGCCAGAATGGACGTTCCCTCCAGGGCAATTGCCTTGGTCATCACAAAATCCATGCCAGGCTCTGCCCCTCCGGTGCTGACCAGATGTCCCTTTTTAACCTTGCCAAGACCGGTCACAGAGACAATCGGCTGCTTCACCTGTGCGGTCACCTCCGTATGGCCTCCCACAATCTGTATGCCATCCTCCCGGCAGGCGGACTCCGCCTGGAGAATGATCTCTTTCAGTTCAGGCTCTGTCGTGCGTTCAGGCAGCAGAATGGTCAGAAGAACCCCAACGGGTTCCGCCCCGGCGGATGCCAGGTCATTGTTCGTGACACGGATAGCCAGGTGACCGATATCCCTGGCTGTCCCCGTAATGGGATCTGTGGAGAGGACAAAGACCTCATCTGCTGCCAGCTGTATCGCCGCGCAGTCCTCTCCCACACCGCTTCCCATGAGGACCTCCGGTCTCTTATTGTGAATCTGTCTGATGACCGAGCGCTCTAAGATGCTCTCTGGTATTTTCCCGACTTTCATGGCAATTGCTTTCCTTTGCGACTCTTTTCGCAGATCAAGAACCTGCTATCCGCTTGATTCTAGCAGTTCGGCGGATCGCAGTCCATAGACAGCCTGTCGACTCGACAAAAAGCTGTCCTGCGAAAGTTGTCGTCAGCTCAAAAGAAAGGGAACGACCAGGGTGACAACCATTGTGACGATCAAAAGCAGGATGATCACTCCGGAGATGATTCTCTGTTTCCTGGAACGATGATTCATGACAAGTCCTCCTTTAAAAATGAATCAGATGTAAAATACTTCTGAGCAGGATTTCCAGCCCGGCGATCCAAAGAAGGATTCCTCCCGCTGCGTAGACCAGGGTCTTCCCCTCGTAGCCGAAGCGATAGCCGACGAAGATTCCCAGAACCGCCGCCAAAACAGACGAGATTAAAATTACAACGAATACAGTGAGTGTATGTATCCCCAGAAATCCGCAGGCGAGACCTGCCAGTATTGTATAAATACTCGCCACCGCGATAATCTTGGCATACTGCTGGACCCGGATTTCCCTCCGGGACTCATGCACCAGTTCCCTTCGCACCGCTTTGATCAGGAGACGCAATCCCAAAAAGGCAAAGATAATAACCGCCGTCCAGGCTCCCCACCGGTCCGACTTCAGATGCCAGGTCTGCGTATGCACAATGGTGTTGCTGACCAGGTAACCGAAGAAGAAAAAGATCTGCTGCATCAGAACTACCAGGCCGGTGACATAGAATAAGGTTTTGCGGTTGATCTTGGCCAGCATAGCGCCCTCAATCTCCAGGGCGGCAAAGATGTCCAGACTGATGCCGGCCACAATCAGTACAATTTCCAGTAAACTCATGATCTGCTTTCCTCTATTTCATAACAGCGATGTTTTATTTGCACGCCTTGATGTTCCGCTTGTACGCTCCGAATCCGCACCTCGGGAACTTCGTTCCCTCGGTCGGTTTGCTCCGCAAACCTTCTCAGACGCATGCATATGCTCCCCCACATGCAAGCATGCGGGAAACATATGCATGCGTCTGGCGGATTCTCCGCTATGTTCGCATGTCTCGGAAGACGTCTACAGCGGAGTGTTCCCAGATGTGAAGGACTGCCGCGGCGAACTCCTCCGTTGGCAGGCGCATGCCGTTTTTGATCCAGCGCAGGACCAGATAGGTCATCGACTGACTGTAATAGTCCGCGATCAGCTCCGGCGTCAGCCAGTCATATGCCAGATGAGCATGAATATTTTCCACCTTGGCTCCTGCCAGGATGCGCTCCGCGATACAGGAGCTCAAAATCTCCCCGAAGGAATTCTGCCCCTCCAGCCGCGAGGCGTTCAAATAGAATTCTCTCTCCTCCTGTATCTTGCCAAGAACCCGAATCACCGCTTCCTTGATCTGTCCGCCTTCCAGCATTTCCGTGACCGGATCCATCAGGTCTCTGCGGACAATCCATTCCAGCAATTCATATTTGTCCTGAAAGTGATTGTAGAAGGTGGGGCGAATCACCCCCGCCTTCTCTGTGATCTCGCGAATCGTGATCTTCTCGATCGGGCGGCGGGCCGCCAGTGCTTTCAGACTCTCCGCCAGAAGCATATCAATTGCGTTGCTGCTCTCGACGCTCATATTACTCCTCGAATTCCATTGTGACGAAGTAGCCTTTGGCCGTCTCCTTAACGTCCCTGACCACTCCCTCTGTCGATTTCAGCCGTTCCAGAACACCATAGTTCGCTGACATGCCATAGGCATGCTCTAAGGTATAGTAATAGGAGTTGGGCAGGGCGCTCTCCTTGACCGAGAGCCGTTCTCCCTCCTTGACCGTATCCAGGAGTTCTGCCCGTTCCATCTTGAACTCCATCTGTCTCATTCCCCGATATCCTCCTCGGAGACGACCTCTCCATCCACAATATCCCTGGATGCCTGATTGGTACGCCTCACCAGAATCATATCACCGATGGCATCGGCAATGATCATAATTCCAATGACCCTGGTCACCAGCTTCAGGACTCCGAAAGCGCCGAAGATGCAGACCAGACCCAAAATCACGGAAATGATTCCGATCACAATCATCCCTCCCCAGGAAGAAGCCCGGTAGCCCTTGGACTCCAGCGCGAGACCAATATCCTGCACACCGTGATAGAGCATGACGACCCCGAAGATCGCGGGCAGGAAGGCCGCGACCGTGTTCGGTCTGGAAAAGGCCCAGAGCCCGATCATGGCCAAAAGTCCCCCCGACAGGCTGCTGAAAGCCGATCCGGTTGTAAGTCCTCCCAGCAGAACGAAGGCCCCCATCAGAAGAATCACGACCGCGACAAGCCGGACTAAAAAGGCGGTCACGCTGTCGGGGGAGAAGACCATGACCAGACCCAAAATCAAAAAGAGCAGGGCCTGAGCGGTCACGTGAAAGTGCAGTTTTTTCAGTGTGTCAATCATCTTTTTCTCCTTATACTTGCTTGCCTGCGCGCTGTTCCTTCTGTTTCTTTACAATCCCTCTGACCCAGTCAAAGAGGCCGTACAGGTTGCGGACCACAGACTCCTGGGCAATGGCGAAAAGACCGGCCAGAAGCAATCCCGGAAAAGAGAGCTTCTGCAGATTAAAGAGGCCGCTGAAAAAGTACCCTCCAAGAATGAAGCCCGCGATAGAGACCGCAAGGACAATGGCCCGGTAAATATTCAGGGGATGTATGATCCGATAGAGGACCATAAAGCCCGCGATGGACAGAAGGTAGGTGGATGCGGTGGCCACATCCTGCGATCGTATCCCGAAGACGTCGGCGAAGCCAACCAGACCCGCGATGGCGATAAAGGAAGTCAGTGAAGCCGGGAGGGCGTGAAACATTGTCGACCGGAAGAAATGCGCATGCTGCTTTTTGGTGTTTGGCTCGAAGGCCAGAAGGAAGGCCGGAAGACCTATATTAAAGGCGGAGACCAAAGAGATCTGCGCCGGTTCCAGGGGATAGGCAAACACCAGGATAATGGAACAGAGAGCCAGCATGGCCGAGAACATATTCTTGTACAAAAAGAGGGTCGCGGATCGGGTGATATTGTTAATATCCCGCCTTCCCTCTGAAATAATCTCCCGCATGTGTGAGAAATCATCATCCAGAAGGACCACCTGGGCGGCCTGGCGGGCAGCGTCAGAACCCGATCCCATGGCGATAGAGCAGTCCGCCTCCTTCATGGCCAGAATGTCATTGACCCCGTCTCCAGTCATGGCGACCTTCTTGCCGGTCTCCTTGATGGCCATGATGATTGCCTTCTTCTGCTCGGGCTTAACCCGGCCGAATACGCGGTATTTCTCGACAGCGTCCCGGATGTCCTCCGCGCTGTTCAGTCGGCTGGCATCGACATAGCGGTCCGCGTCTGGGATTCCAACTCCCTGCGCAATGGAAGAGACTGTCTGCGGATTGTCCCCTGAGATCACCCGCACCTGGACCTCCTGCTCCCTGAAATAGGCGAAGGTGTCCTCTACATTGGGGCGAAGGCCGTTTTCCAGCGCGACAAATGCCAGCGGCTGAAAGAAATCGCTCCCCTGCTGTGCCCGTACCAGAGCAAGCACACGCTGCCCCTGTTTGGTTCTCTCTTCTAAGGTCTTTCGGTTCTCCTCCATGGCCTGCTCTGACAGAAGAAACTCCGGAGCCCCAAAGCGGAAGGCAGCCTGCGGAGTGTCGATGCAGGAGAACTTATTCTTGGAGGAAAAGGGGGTGACTCTGGCCTCGGGCATAGGCACAGCGTGCTCGTAATAAGTCCGCAGGGCCTGCATCGTGATATTGTTGTCTGTGCTGGTCGCGATATAGGCGGACAGACTCTGCTCCGCCTCTGCGGTAAGCTGCTTCCCCTGAGGGCCGAAAGCGTCGATAACATGCATCTCATTGTCTGTGATCGTACCCGTTTTATCCACACAGAGGACATCGACTCTGGCCAAAGTCTCCGTGGAGTGCATGTCGTGAAGGAGGACCTTTTTCCCCGCGAGGCGGGCTGCCGACATGGCCAGGGCAATCGTCACCAGAAGATAGAGTCCCTCCGGGATCATACCGATCACCGCGGCGACCATGGATATAATCGATTCCGAAAAACCCTTTTCATTCAGGATAAATGACTCCAGAAAGAGCGTGATCCCGATCGGGATAATGGCAATTCCGGCGATCTTGACGACCCACTCGATACTGTTGACCATCTCGGATTGTTTCTCTTTGATCTCCTTGGCCTCTGCCGTCAGCCGGGAGATATAGGACTCGTCTCCCACACGAGTCAGACGGGCCAGACATTGGCCGGAGACAACGAAGGAACCCGATTTAAGCTCACTGCCGGACAGCTTCTCAATCTCGTCCGATTCTCCTGTCAGAAGAGACTCGTTGGCCATGAGCCTGCCATCCAGCAAAACGGCGTCCGCCGGGATCTGCATCCCGGCCTCTAAAACGATCAGATCGTCTGACACAAGCTCGGACATGGGAATTTTTCTCCTCTGTCCATCGCGGATGACCTCGTAATTTGACTCCGCCAGAACGGCCAGCCGATCCAGAATCCTCTTCGCGTGCAGCTGCTGGACGATACCGATCACCGTGTTGGCGATGATAACCGGCAGGAAAGTCAGGCTGCGAAGGGAGCCACCGATCACAACCAAAACAGCCAGGATCAAAAAGATCAGGTTGAAATAGGTGAAGATATTATCTTTGACGATCTCTTTGGCAGATTTGGATGCTTCTCTTGTAAGGATATTGACTTTGCCCTGGCGGACCCTTTCCGCCACCTGGGCACTGGTCAGACCCTCTCGCCTGTTTTCTTGCATGATGACTCCTACTCTCAGCAGCTTGCTTTCCCCCTATCCTAACACGAATCAGGCCTGTCGCCCCTGAAGGGAATATTATTTTTTCTGAATTTTTTCTTAAAGCGCCGACTCTTAGAAGTGAATCTTCTCCAGCAGCACGACATTCTCAATCCCGTCTGTGAAGGGGAACATATCCACCGGGGCAATCCTCCTGATCGCGTATGCGCTGGCCAGATACTTGAGATCTCTGGCCTGGGTCTTCGGATCACAGGAAATATAGACGATCTTCTCAGGCGCCAGACGCCTTAAGGCCAGAAGAAATTCCTCCGTGGAGCCGGCTCTGGGCGGATCCATAAAGACCAGATCACAGCTTCTCCCGGCTTCAGCCTCCGCCAGCATAAAGGCCCCTGCGTCCGCGACAACAAAGCGCGCCTGCCTGAGGCCATTTACCCTGGCATTGATTTTGGCATCCCGGACGGCCGCAGGATTGCACTCCACGCCGATCAGTTCCATCGGCTCCTTTGTCCTTCTGGCCAGATCGACTGCCGCCGCAATGCCAATGGTCCCGGTGCCGCAATAGGTGTCTAGAACTCTCTCTTTTCCCTTGAGGTCTGCCATATCAATCGCCAGTCGATAGAGCTTTTTGGTCTGCTGGCTGTTGACCTGATAGAAGGCGCCCGGAGAAATACGGAATCTGGCTCCCATCAATCGGTCCTCAATATAGCCGGGGCCATAGAGAATCTCGTATCGGTCCCCTAAAACGACAGATGTACTCTGCCCGTTGATATTCTGCAGAATCGTTGTGATATTGGGGTGGGCCTTTCGAAGAGCTGACACGAATTTCTTGCGGGAGGGAAAAGCCGCCTGAGCCGTCACCAGTATCAGCATGATCTGTCCCCCATCCGCAGTCCGGCGCGCGATGATGTGCCGCAGGCATCCTCTGCCCGTATCCTCATTATAGGGTTCCACCTTAAAGGAGGGGAGGAGTTCTCTGACGCTTGCGATCAGCTGATCGCACTCCCTGTCCTCAATCTGGCAGCGATCAATATTGACAATCCGATGACTTCCTCTCTCATAAGTACCGCAGACAATCTTTCCTTTGAGACTTCCTCCAAGAACCGCATGGGCTTTGTTGCGATAGTAATAGGGAAAATTCATTCCCAGAATCGGCTCCGGCCTGCCATAGGCTTTCAGAAGATCAGCTACTTCTTTTTCCTTCCTTTTCAGCTGCTCTTTATAGGGTAAGCCCTGCATGCTGCAGCCGCCGCACCACTTCTCATAGGGACAGCGCTCCAGGGCATTGACCTGTCGACTCATCTTGACTCCTCTGTATCTGCGTCGGGTCTGTCTCCCAATCACATTCCAACCATTCTCCTCAAACTTTTTCTATTTTACTACGCCGGACCTCTTTCCCCAAATTTATTTTTCTCCTTCCTGCCTGAATGCTTCTTGAATATGTTACAATGCAAGCTGTAGTTCAAACAAAATTCACAAATAAGGGAAATCGCCAGATCTTTTCTGAACGTCTTTTATGAACGATTTTAAAAAGCAGGCAGACTCGAAATCAGAGCCTGCTTGCTTTTTCGCGACAAGCGCAGATGATAGAGTTAGAGTGACAGGACAATCTCTGGTCGACTTTTAACGAGCGAATCATATAATGAGACTATAATGACACAGGCCCTTGGAAGGGGGAGTTTATATGAATCGAGAATTCTCGGATGCGATTGAAGCCTCACCGATCATTGCCGCCATCAAGGATGATGACGGTCTGTCCCACTGCCTTGCCACAGACAGCCGGATTATCTTTATTCTCTATGGAGATCTGATCTCCATCCCCCGCATTGTCGCCCAAATCAAGGAGGCCGGTAAGATGGCCATGGTTCACATCGATCTGATCCATGGGCTTCAGGCCAAAGAAATTGCCGTAGACTTCATCAAGACCTATACAGACGCGGATGGGATTATCTCCACCAAGGCAAATCTCATCTCCCATGCCAGAGAGCTGGGACTGGCAACCGTCATGCGCTTCTTCCTGATCGACTCCATGGCCTATGATTCCATTCTCCGCCAGCTCCCCACCGCCAGACCGGATGTCATCGAAATCCTCCCGGGCCCCATGCCCAAGCTGATCAGCAGGATCAAGAGCAAAATCAAGCTCCCTCTCATCTGCGGAGGACTGGTCTCAGATAAAGAGGATGTCGTCTCCATCCTGTCCGCCGGGGCGGACGCCATCTCTTCAACCAGAGAGACCGTCTGGTTCTTATAGAAATTCTCCCGGACCCTATGCCCACGCCGATCAGCAGGATCAAGAGCAAAATCAAGCTCCCTCTTCAGTACGCACAATTTACTCCTCCCGGCGAAAGAGATTCCTCATTCGCTCCATCCGCTCTTCCGTCGGGTCACTGTTTTCGAAAATGACTGAGCCCAGTTCCTTACTCTCTGTCTCCAAATCTTCAAGCCGAATCCGCCGCAGAAGCTCTCTCGCTGTCCCGGCCGCCCCATCATAGATCTTGACCGAAGCTCCCATCAGCTCCTGAACCTGTTTGCGCACAAAGGGATAGTGGGTACAGCCCAGAACAACTGCGTCCACATCACGATAGGGCGCAAGAAGCTCCTCCAGAAAATGCATCAGCTCCGGCGTCTGGTCTCTCCCCTCCTCGACGAACTCCATGAGCCCCGGGCAGGACAGGGTCTCTATCTGAGCTACATGGCGAAAGCGCTCACAGAGCAGGTGGAGCTTTCCCAGACGAACCGTCATCGGTGTCGCCATGACTAAAACCTTCCCCCCCGGATTCTCCATACAGGCAGGCTTAACCGCAGGCTCAATTCCCACGATCGGAAAGTTCGGGTACATCTCTCTGAGCTTGCGAACCGCTGCGGAAGTCGCTGTGTTACAGGCCACTGCGACAGCCTTGCACCCCCGATTCATCAGATGCTGGATATTTCTGATCGTCAGTTCCTGAATCTCCGGAAGCTCCCGCGTGCCATAAGGCGCATTCTTCGAATCGCCGAAATAGAGAAAGTCCTCCCTGGGCATGAGCTTGACCAGTTCCCTTAAGACGCTGATCCCCCCCATCCCCGAATCAAAGACTGCAATTGGCGCATTTTTCTCTCGAACCATAACATCTCCATCCGCACAGAAGCGTCTCTGTTTTAATGATCCATCAAGAAGACGCTCTTCGCACCTGACACCTGCAAGAAAAAGGCGCATCTCCCTGTGTCAGAAGATACGCCATGAGAGCGGGTGATGGGAATCGAACCCACGTATCCAGCTTGGAAGGCTGGTGTTCTACCATTGAACTACACCCGCATGTGTGACAGTCGGTGACCATCAATCGGGGTGACAGGATTCGAACCTGCGACCCCCTGGTCCCAAACCAGGTACACTAGCCAAACTGTGCCACACCCCGAATTAAGCGTGCAGGTCTGACCGCGACGCAAAAAATAGTATATGGTAAGACCCCATCCTTGTCAATACGATTTTTGCCGATCTCGGCCTCCTGCTGGAGTGAAAAGTTACCGCTATGCTCACTCCCTTGGCCCCCGGTAATCCGCAATTCCGCCAATATTCTTCACTTTGCTAAATCCCTGCTTCTTCATCCATTCTGCCGCCTTGCTGCTTCTTCCTCCGCTGAGACAATAGACGAAGACGGGGCGGTCTTCCTTTTGAACAAGCTCGCCGATACTTGTGATCTGAGACAGGGGATGGTTTATCGCCTTTGGGATATGCCCCTTGGCATATTCCTCCGCCTCTCTCACATCGATCAGGATGGCACCCTCTGTCTTTTTGTACTCTTCAATCCCCGCATTGATATCTGATTTCTTTCCAAATCCAAACATATTCTCTCCTAATATAAAATGACGGCACCGAAATGCCCTCTTACAATCTGCTTTCATTTCGAAAAACACCTCAAAGCGGCATTTCACAGATAATTCTGCGCGAAATGCAAATCCCCATTTTTATCTACATCACAGACAATAAAGGAGGGCTTTCTCCCCGGCTGTCTGGGGAGACTGATGCTCCCCGGATTGATCAGGGTGACCCCATTGACGCATTCCATCGTCGGATAATGGGTGTGCCCGAAGACAGCGTAATCGCACTTATGCGCCGCTGCAACAATGGCCAGATCCTCCAGACCCCAGCTGACATGCTCATGGTGGCCGTGGGTCACATAAAGCCGGTGCCGGCCTAAGGACAGAACCAGATCGTTCGGCAGATCTGTCCCAAAATCATTGTTGCCCCGGACGACATCCAGAGGGCAGTCCGCCATGGCCTGCACCTGGGGCTGGCAGGTCAGAATATCCCCGCAGTGAATCAGGCGGTCCGGACGCACTCTTCGGATGACCTCCCGCAGATTTTCATGCCTTCCATGGCTGTCACTGACGATGAGCACGCGCATATTCCACCAATTTCTCCCGCACAGCCCTGAGAGCCTTTCCCCTGTGACTGATCCGATTCTTCTCCTCAGCAGACAATTCCGCGGAGGAAATATCATAGCCCTTCGGCCAGAAAATAGGATCATAGCCAAAGCCGTTTTCCCCGGCCATCTTTTCTCCGATCCAGCCCTCCATGTTCTTTCGGATAACGATTTTTTCTCCATCCGGGAAGACAGCCGCTATCGCGCAGACAAAGCGGGCCGTTCGCTTTTCCTGCGGCAGGCCTGCCAGCTGATCCAGAATATATTGATTTTTCACCTGATAAGAGCTGTCACGCCCCATGAATCGGGCCGAGTAAATGCCCGGCGCCCCATCCATTGCGTCTACTTCCAGTCCCGAATCATCTGCCAGAATGATCGCGTCGGGCGCCAGAGCGGCGACTGCCTCTGCCTTAATCATGGCATTTTCTTCAAAGGTGCTTCCATTCTCCTCTATGTTCAGGTCGATCCCGGCCTCCTTCATGGAGCAGATCTCATAGGAAGACCCTGCCATAATCTCCCGAATCTCCCGCATCTTATCCTGGTTCCCGGTCGCAAAAATAATTTTCATATGTTTCATCTCCATATATTTTTCTTACTGATCCCGCATGGCCGCAGGATTGCTGTAAGCCTTGAGACAGAGGTTGGCGGAAATTTTCTTCTCTGTGCTCTCCCACTGGCTCCCATCCTTAGAGATATAGCCTTCTCCATCCTTCAAATCAATATTGGCCGTCCGATTGTCTCCGGTCCGGTATTCGATCGCCATTGGCTGCGTCGCGTCCGGCGTATCTAATTCCACGACAACGGCAAATTTGCAGTTTGCCCCGACCTCCTTGGGACTGTCAAATCGAATGGTATAAAAACCCCGATCCCGCAAGAGGCCGGACGCCACCTGGACACGGTTATTCAGCCCTCCGCTTCCTCGTACATTTGAGACGAATGAGACCTGGTAACGAGTGTTCTTCCCAAGGGCATAAAAGCCCGCGGCCTCGACCTGACTATCCTCCCTGGCCATGTAGAAATTCGCCGCGGCAATTTTTCCGTTCCCATATCCCACCTGGCCGATCCAGCCGGCCAGATCCGACTGATAAATTTCTTTGAAATTGTCACTGTCCTCAACATCAGCGTAAGAGGCCGCCTGGCTTCCAATGGTTGTGTCCTCATAGGACACATAGAAGACTCCGGACTCACCGAAATCCTTTCCCCAGGAATTCTGACAGATCCAGGCTCCGTCCTCTTTTGCATTGCCCTTGAAATTCTCCGCCTTGTAATTGTCATCCCAGCCCACAATAATCACATCGTGGTTGGGACGATTCTTCCCCGTATAACAATAGGAATTGCTCTCCTTGGAGTAAAAGCTGGCGGAAGAAATATCTGCGTCGGCGATGTCGACATAGAGAGAAGACGTCATCCCTCCCCGCTCATAAACAGCCTTTTTGATGTCGGACAGAGAATTCTGATCCGGAAAACGAACCCCCTGCACATGCCTGTCCAGGCGATCATCGCTCGTTTTCTTCGGCCCCTTCCAGGATAAGAGATAGGAGGCGGCCATCTCATAATCCCCTCCCAGCCTGCTGTCCAGGCCAAACGCATTGTTATTCACCATGTCTGTCACCGAGTACTGCTCCTTAGTCTGCGGAAGCAAAGAGGACTCTAAGGCCCCGATAGCCGCGTCTGCCCAACACTCGGAAGCAGAACCCTGATCCCGGATCTGACTGACCATCTCTTCATCCCGAAGATCAAATCTAGTCGGCAGGGCCACCTTGCTGTTGCCCTGTGAAGAAATATTAACGGTTCTGGCATCCAAATCCCAGTCCACCTTGTAGCCGCACCAATTCGCCAGATCCTGCAGCGGAAGAAAGCAAACGCCGCGCTCAAAGACAGGGGCATGGCTCAGCTTGACCTTTTTCTTGTTGTAGGTTGCCTCAAGACTGTCCTTAAAAAGTGAAGCAGAGCTCTTTCCCCTCTGATAACTGACGCGCCCGTCCTCATGAACGCTCAGATGCGCGCCGAAAAGCTCCGGAACCAGGCTGCTTGAAACCATCAGTTCCATCTGCTCATCCACAAGAATATTCCGAAAAGCCCCATTGATATTCTCCCCGTCCAGGCTCGCCTTGATACTGCGGGAAGAATTGATCTGGGCGGCCCGCATGGGGTAGAAGGCACTTACCTCCTGCCTGACATTTTGATAATTCCCTACCTGAGAGCCCTGGTCTACACTGTCTGTGAACTTGAGTCCGCAGAGCAGAGCCAGCACCAGGGTAAATGCTATATATCTGCGGGAATATCGCATCTTAATTCTCCTGCTTCTTCCGCCTGGGCGGCTTGGGACCCAGATACTGATAGAAATAGGTCTTAATCATACCATTGTATATCTTTCGATTCTTATCCGCTTTCCGTCCCAGGTATTTCTGCGCGTCCTCATAGGATGTGATGATATACATAGACCAGTCATCCAGGCTGCGATAAGCGCGGCCGATCGCCGCATAGAGCTCCGGCAGGTCCTTCTGATCCTCCAGCCGCTCGCCATAAGGCGGATTGGTCAGAATAAAGCCGTACTTCTTGGGATGGGATGTATCTCTGACATCTCTTTGCTGAAAGTGGATCAGATCGGCCACTCCGGCTCTGCGGGCATTCTGACGGGCGATCTCCACCATCCTGGGATCCAGGTCATAACCCTGCAGATTCGTCCTGACGTCCGGATTGATCTGTCCCCTGGCATCGGCGCGAAGGTCTCTCCAGACCTGCGGATCAATCAGATTGGTCCACTGTTCCCCTGTAAAGGACCGGTCCAATCCCGGGGCAATATTCGCCGCCATCATAGCTGCCTCAATCAGAATGGTCCCGGATCCGCAGAAGGGATCCATCAGAATCCGATCTGCATGCCAGGGAGTCAGCATGAGAAGCCCCGCCGCCAGAGTCTCAGATAAAGGCGCTTTCGACGTGAGCGTGCGATAGCCCCGCTTATGCAGAGGAAGTCCCGTTGAATCCAAAGTCACCATCACCCGGTTTTTCATGATGAAAATGCGCAGGGGATACTCCGCTCCCGTCTCAGGAAAATGTGAGATCCCATAGATCTTGCTCATCCGCTCCACCATGGCTCTCTTGACAATGGACTGAATATCCCTGGTCGAAAAGAGCTCGGACTTAACCGAAGTCGCCTTGGTCACCCAGAATTTGGCATCCTTTGGCAAATAGTTCTCCCAGGCAATTCCCCTGATCCCCTGAAAGAGCTCCTCCCAGCTTCTCGCCTCAAACTCGGCGACGACCAGCAGAATGCGCTCCGGCGTTCGCAAGTGAATATTAGCATAGGCCAAAGCCTCGTAATCTCCCTCAAAAATAACTCTTCCATCCTCGACCCGGCTGATCTCATAACCCAGCTCGTAGATCTCTCTTTTTAAAACAGCCTCCATTCCAAAATGGCAGGGGGCCGCGATCTGTAATTGTTCCATGTACTCTCCCGCCCTGTAGACGTATCCGCGAAATTTTACCTCTCAGACAGCTTTTACCCCATCATGTGCATATGCCCGAGCCCTGTAGACGCATCCGCGCAAACCCCCACCTCTCAGACAGGGCATCTGAATGCCCCTTACTGATCGACTGTGACGTCCGCAAAGGAAAACCGAATCAACTTTTTCAAGGAGGAAGGAGCAAGTTCTACCTGAAATCCCACCTTGCCCCCGGAGAAGAGAATCGTCTCATATTGCTCGGCTGTTTCATGCAGCACCGTCGGAAAACTCTTCTTCATTCCAATCGGAGAACATCCGCCGTGCACATAACCGGTCAGAGGAAGCAGTTCCTTCTGCGGCAGCATGGCAAGAGACTTCTCTCCCACCGCTTTGGCGGCCTTCTTGAGATCCATCTCCGCGCAGACCGGAATGACAAAGACATAGTGCTCTTTCGTCTTTCCGACAGTGACCAGGGTCTTGAATACCCGGTCGGGATCCTCTCCCAGGGCCTCGGCAATTTCCTTCCCATTGGTCAGCCCCAGCTTCTCATAATTGTAGGCCTCATAACGCAGCTTCTTTTGCTCCAGGAGCCGCATTACATTTGTCTTCTCATCCTTCTTACTCATCTGACCCTCAAATTTCTGTGTTTTTTCACTGTTCTATTATATGTGCCTTCCCGGACAGGGTAAACCACCATTCTGTTTTTTCTGATGGCAAGTTCACATATGATAGAGCAGGCTGTAGCATACGATAGCGCAGGCGCTCCCTTGACAATCCGGCGGGTCTATGTCATAATCCATTTTGTTGTCGACGAGACAGCTTATGTGTGTGTAGCTCAGCTGGATAGAGCACTAGTCTACGGAACTAGGTGTCGGGGGTTCGAATCCCTTCACGCACGTGTGATCAGAGCACTGTAATCTCTTAAGATTGCAGTGCTCTTTTTTCAAAATAGAGATTACAGAGTAAGACGTATCAATAAAAATCAATCAGCACCTGCCTGAAATACCTTGGATTGCTTCCTTTCCCTTTCCCTGGATATATTCTCAAAGATCCTTTCCATAACATATTGGCCTATACCTCCCCTGAATATATCCACCTGTCCCGGCCATCAGAATATATGCGTCTATCCCTTGTCAACCTCTTCACTTTCGGCCAAAATAGTTGAGAATAGCAACATCTTCCAAGGAGCACCATATGAAAGACGGATTTGTCAAAGTCGCTGCGGCCTCCCCTGACCTCAAGGTGGCGGCCTGCCATTACAATGCCGATCGGATTCTGAACCAGATCGCTGAACTTGCCCTGGCCGGGGCTAAAATCATGGTCTTTCCGGAACTGGCCATCACTTCTTACACCGCTTCCGATCTCTTCTTACAAGAGACCCTCATTGATCAGGCCAAAGAGGAACTCGGGCGTATCGCAAAGGCAACAGAAGGCGTAGATGCGCTCATTTTCATCGGCCTGCCCTGGGAGCACAAGTGCAAATTATATAATGTCGCCGCTGTCTTGAACCGCGGGAATCTGCTCGGTCTCGTCCCCAAGAAGCATCTGCCCAACTACAATGAGTTCTATGAGCTGCGGCATTTCACCCCGGCAGCCGATGAAATCGACCTGACCGACTGGCAGGAGGATCAGGTTCCCTTTGGCACCAATCTCCTCTTCGCCTGCCGGGAGCTTCCGCACCTGATCGTATCCGCCGAGATCTGCGAGGATCTCTGGGTTCCCGCGCCCCCCTCCACATCACACGCCGAGGCGGGCGCTACTGTCCTGGTCAACCTGTCTGCCAGCGACGAAATGACCGGCAAGGCCGCCTATCGCCGCCAGCTGCTTATGGCTCACTCTGCCTCCACCGTCTCCGCCTACATCTATGCTTCATCCGGGGACGGAGAATCCACCCAGGATCTGGTCTTCGGCAGCCATAAGCTGATTTTGGAAAATGGTTCCATCCTGGCTGAATCTCCCCGCTTCGTCAACGGGACCCTTCTGTCTGAGATCGATGTGAATCGTCTGGCCGCGGAGCGCCGCCGGATCTCTACCTATCCCGCAGCTGACAGAGACGACTATCTGACCCTGCCTTTTTCCCTGGATCTGACTAAGACTGGTTTGACCCGCACCTTCCCATCGGCTCCCTTTGTTCCCTCTGCCAAAAAGCTTCGCGCCAAACGCTGTGAGGAAATTCTGACCATCCAGGCCATGGGACTCAAGAAGCGGCTGCTCCATACGCGGACTAAATCCGCCGTCATCGGTATTTCCGGCGGTCTCGACTCGACGCTGGCTCTTCTTGTCACCGTCAAAGCCTTTGATCTGGCTGGTCTGAACCGCGAGAATATCATCTGCGTCACCATGCCCGGCTTTGGCACGACAGATCGTACCTATACCAATGCCTGTCAGCTGACCCGCCTGCTCAAAGCCGATCTGAAGGAAGTCGATATCAAGGCGTCTGTCAGCCAGCATTTTGCCGACATTGGCCATGATATCCGGTTTCATGATGTCACCTATGAGAACAGCCAGGCCCGCGAGCGAACTCAGATCCTCATGGACATCGCCAATCAGACCGGCGGTCTGGTCATCGGAACCGGAGATCTCTCCGAACTCGCTCTGGGCTGGGCGACCTACAATGGCGATCACATGTCTATGTATGGCGTCAACGCCTCCATCCCCAAGACGCTGGTTCGCTACCTGGTTGCTTTCTATGCGGACAGCTGCGGGGAAAATGCCCTGGCAGCCATTTTGCGTGACATTTTAGACACTCCGGTCAGCCCGGAGCTTCTGCCTCCGAGAGAAGGCCTTATTTCCCAGAAGACAGAGGACCTGGTCGGCCCCTATGAGTTACATGATTTCTTCTTATACTATATGCTGCGCGCCGGATTCCCTCCCTCCAAGATCTACCGTATCGCCCGGATCAGCTTTTGTGACCGCTACGATTCCAGGACGATCCTCAAATGGCTAAAGACCTTCTACCGGCGCTTCTTCGCCCAGCAGTTCAAGCGCTCCGCCCTGCCGGACGGGCCAAAGGTCGGATCTGTTGCTCTCTCCCCCCGCGGCGATCTGCGCATGCCCTCTGACGCATGTATGGAAGTCTGGGAGAAAGAGCTGGATTTACTCAACTGAAAAGCCGCCCCGTCACGCATACAGTGCTTATCTGTATGCGTGACGGGGCGGTTACTTCTTATTTATCCCTGTCTCTCATTCACTTTTCTGGCGAGAGCTATGCGCAGGAGACCCTTCCTGCCACATTACCTTCTCTTAAGCCTCTGCCTTCCAGAGACCATGCAAATTGCAGTATGCATAGGCAACAAGAGCCTTCTCCCCATCGGCCAGCTTGAACTGAGCACAGGGAGCCTGGCCAGCCGCAAGATCCTTCTTCTGGTATCCCTGGGATGTCTCAAGAAGAATCCACTGGATCAGATGTTCCTCCGTCATAGGATGGTCAACGGAACCGACTTTCACTGTAACGGTATCTCCATCGACACTGACAACGGGAACATGTTTCTCCTGTGCCGCGTCTGTGGTATTGGCAGTCAGTTCTGTCATTTCCTCCCCGCAGCACTTGGGCGTGCATGCTGTCTTCTCTCCCAAAAAACTCACAAAATTACCGCATGACTTACATCTGTAAAATAACACTGTCCACTCCTTTATCCCTCAGCGAATCATTTCCTTGTCCTTTTGGAGCCGATCCGTTTCCATTCTGTCAGAAACAAAATTCAATAATTCTCTTCACGAACCTCGAAGAAGGCCTGCGGATGATGACAAACGGGGCAGACCTCAGGCGCCTCGGTTCCAACACAGATGTGTCCGCAGTTACGGCACTCCCATACCTTAACCTCAGACTTCTTGAAGACCTCCTTCATCTCCACATTGTGGAGGAGCTTGCGGTAGCGCTCCTCATGCGTCTTCTCGATCGCGCCAACGGCTCTGAACTGAGCTGCCAGATCCGCGAAGCCCTCTTCCTCCGCATCCTTAGCCATGCGCTCATACATATCAGTCCACTCGTAGTTCTCACCCTCGGCTGCGGCCTTCAGATTGGCCTCTGTGTCGCCCTGCAGTCCCAGATGACGGAACCAGAGCTTGGCATGTTCCTTCTCGTTGTCCGCCGTCTTCTGGAAGAGAGCCGCAATCTGCTCAAATCCCTGCTTCTTGGCCACGGACGCGAAGAAAGTATACTTATTCCTGGCCTGTGACTCTCCGGCGAATGCCTCCTGAAGATTCTTTTCTGTCTTCGTTCCTGCGAAACGGTTTGCCATAATATCCTCCTTTGTATAATAGATGTTTTGTTCTCTTTTCAGGAACTGTTATCGTTATTATATCCTTTTTTAGAGTATCCGCTTCAACATATTTATATCTTTTTTGTGTTAATTTTGGAACAAGGGTGAAATGTTTGCGAGGACTTTCAGGGAAATCTCCATTTAATCCATGAGAAATATTCTCTGTGAACAGACTTGAAAGGACTTCTGCCCTAACTCGAGAAGAGAGAACATAATTTATTCATATATATTTGTTAGAATCTTCACATTGTTGACATAGGAGCACTCAGCTATCCATCTGTCACGATCCTATTGACTTGCTGTTTTTTCAGCACCCACACAAAAAGGAGTTATGAATGTACAATTACGCTTATTCCGCTTATGACACCGGCATGGCAGCCGCTCTGATCGCCCTCGCCGCCGCCTACTGGTTTGTGGGCCTCATCCTCTATGTGATCACCGTCATGGCCATGTGGAAAATCTTCACCAAGGCTGGAATCGCAGGATGGAAATCCATTGTTCCTCTTCTCAACACCTACGAGCTCTTCAAGATTGCCATGGGCAACGGCTGGCTCTTTCTCCTGCTTTTCGTTCCCATCGTCAACATTGTCATGGGCATTATGCTCTGGGTAAAGCTGGCCAGGGCCTTCGGTCACGGCGCCGGATTCGCAGTAGGCCTGATCTTCCTCAACACAATCTTCATCCTGATTCTTGGCTTTGAGTCCTCCAGCTACCAGGGTCCCCTGGCAGATCAAAAAGAGGTTGAATCTTTCGAGCAGACAATGTGATAACGAAGGCAGGCGAACATTCTGCCTGTTCCCCATAAATCAAAAGGTATTTCAAGAAGAATGCCCCCGTCCGGATCTCTTCCGGCCGAGGGCATTCTTTTTGACAAACGAAACAGGCTCCAGGCATAATATTCTGTTTGATAAATGGAGCAGGCGTAAAGCATGACATTCCGCGAACGATGGGACAAAACGTGTGGATAACGAATTCCTTCTATAGTCCAGTATTTACGTTTTTAGCCGGACAATTAAATTATCACAGGATCAGGGCGAAAACTCCCTGTAATTTTTGGCCGCAAGATCCGCCTTTGCCGATGCCAAATCCACATACTCCGTGGAGAAAAGGCTCCCGGCATGATCTTCCAGATCAGATGTGGATATGGCGTCGTTTTGAATCGAGAGATTGCTGTATCCATAGATGCAGAAGGTCGTCTTCTCCACATCGGTCCACTGATCACTTGTAATATCTTTGCTGCTCTCTTTTTTCACCAGCTGATAGATATTCATGATATTGATCTGTCCATTGCGGTAATAGATAAAGGTCTTTTGGCGCTTGATGCTGTAGCTGATCTTATGGTAGTCTCCGTCCTGATCCTGGTTCGCCGACTTGGCCAGATCGTCAATCCTGGCCGTCACCTCTGAAATCCCACTGATATCCCTGATCTCCTTCAATCCGCTGACCGTCAGAGACACATTTTCTTTGGCCAGCTTCTTGCCATTCTTCCTGGCGCTCTCCAGGAAATGATTGCTGAGGGGCAATTCGACCTGATCTCCATTGGACAGGTGATCATAAACCTTCTCCACTGTGTAAATGCTCTGATCATAGTCTAAGCATCCGTAGCCGTTGTAGCCGATGAAGCGAACGGGATATTGAGCCAGAATCTGCTCCGCTGTCATATCCTGCATCTGCGTCAGGCCGCTGACCGTATAGGTCTTCGTCTCATCGGCAATGGGAGAGGACTCGTAATCAGAAGTGATCCGAAGTGTGACCACATCCCCGTTTTTCAGATCATTCTCCCTGTCGAAGATAATATTGGTTCCCTCCAGATATTTAATTGCCTGCTGGTACTTGGGTTCGGACTCCAGATCATCGGTATTCCGATTGATCATGTCCTCAATCTGATTTTTCTTAAGGCCAACTTTCTTCCCGACCAGGCGGATCATCTTCTCGTTGACCTTATCGGCGTCATAACTTAAAACCCCCTGACTGTCATAGCCCTCGAAACGAACATCGAAGACATCGCTGATCTTCGTCTTCCTGTTTCTGGTCCAGATCAAACCGCAAATTACCAGCAAAAGGATAAGCAAAAGCGGGATGATCCAGCGCAGATGCCATTTTGGCCCTCTCTTGCTCCGGCCTGTCTCATCTGGATTGACAAGACCCTGTCCTCCTTTGTCTGATGGATGATCCGTCAGTTCTCCTGTCTGATCCGCAGGTAAAAACCGGCTTTTCTCCGGATTCTCCTCTTCTTCCTCATAGCTGCGCATCTGCTCAGGAGACAAGCGCATGGAGGCCGATGTCTCCTCTTCTGCCATTCCCTCAGACGCTGCCCGGATCAGGTCTTCTTCGCCGGGCAGATTCCCTGTTGATATACCCATTTCAGACGGATCCTTCTGATCCATCGATATATCCGTTTCAGACGAAGCCTGTTGATCTGCAGATGTATTCACTTCAGACATATCCTGCTGATCCGCAGATGTATTCACTTCAGACATATCCTGCTGATCCGCAGATGGATCCACTTCAGATGGATCCTGCTGATCCGCAGATGTATTCACTTCAGACAAATCCTGTTGATCCGCAGATGTATTCACTTCAGGCATGTCCTGCTGATCCGCAGATATATCCGCCCCGGACGAATTAGCCTTTTTCTCTTCCATCGCGTAGACCCTCCTGCCTATATGGCAACCCTTTTCCTCCAACAGCCAGCCCCGGACTTGTTCAACAATCGCACGATTCCCTCACAGGAAATTGAATCCGCCTTCCATGGGCAGGCAATGATCATAATCCGCGCAGTCCGCGGATATTTTCTCTGATCGGTCAGACATCAATCTCCAAAAGAAGCGGACAGTGATCCTGTCTGGCCCCGGAATCAATCATTTCAGAGGAATTCACCCTGTTTAGGATTCTATCTGATACCAGAAAATAGTCGATTCTCCAACCGGAATTATTGATTTTACTGCTCTTGACCCTCTGTGCCCACCAGGAATAGGCGTCCGCCAGATCCCGGTGCAGACAGCGGAAGGAATCCGCAAAGCCCCGGTCAAGAAGCCTGGTAAATCCCTCTCTCTCCTGATCCGTAAAGCCCGCAGACATATGGTTGGCATCCGGGTTCTTCAGATCAATCTCCTCATGGGCTACATTATAGTCCCCGCAGGCAATGACCGGCTTCCTTGCGTCAAGCCCTGCCAGATAGTCGGCATATCTGGCATCCCATTGCTGGCGATCATCCAGACGTTTTAAACCGTCACCGGCATTTGGCGTGTACACAGTCGTGAAGAAAAAATCCGCCGTCTCAATGGTCAGGATACGCCCCTCGACATCCATGGTATCCGGCGCTCCAATGGACGGCTTCGTCACTTCAAGCACAGGTCCGGCATCCCGCCGGGCGAGTATCATAACTCCCGCATATCCCTTGCGCGCCGGAGGCCTGGAAGAGATATAGTGACAGTCATAATCACTGAATTGCTTCTCTATTATCTCCATCTGCTTTTGATTGGGCCCGGCCTCAGGCAGTTTGGTCTCCTGAATGGCAAAGTAATCCGGCCTCATCCCGGCAATCTTCTCGAGAACAGCCGCGCTCATCTGAGCTCTGGCTGATGTTCCGGTCAGAGCCGCATTCAAAGAATCAATATTCCATGATATAAATCTCATTGTTACTCCTGTATCGCTTCATCATCCGGCATCTCCATGCCCCGTCCTCATTCAACTGTGGTAACATTTTACCATAAGCAGCCGGTCCGCACCCGCAAGATAGATACATGGACATACTTCCCACATACATAGAAAGCGCCTCCTTACATGAGCCACATCACGGTATACCTCAAAGTCTTTTCTCCCCTTCCCCGCAAGGGAGCTGACGCTATGATGCACCGCTTGGGTCTGGACCTGTTAAGTCATGGTCTCCGCCAGGTCTATGGTCTTACCCTCTCTTCTCATGCCCTGGAATACCGCGGGGACCATGAGGGCCTGGGCCCCGGCTCCGGCAATTCCGGACCCATTCTGCTTGGTCCCCATGGAAAACCCTATCTGAAAGATCACCCCAGGATTCACTTCAGCCTGACCAACTGCCCCGGATTGGTCGCCTGCGCCTTCTCTGACAGCGAGATCGGCATTGACGCGGAAATGCCCCGCAGCGCCGGCCCGGCCCTCTTATCCAGGGTCCTAACAGAGGAAGAGGCAAAAATGCTTGCCTCCTCTGATCACCTGTCCTTCTCCCACCTGTGGACCTGTAAAGAGGCTCTGGCTAAGTGCACCGGACTTGGACTCAACTCCGATATTTACCGCGTCGGCTTCCGACTCTCTGCCGCCGCAATCCCCCCTGCTGCAAAGTATCCTCCTCTCTTTTATCCCCTCCTGCCCGTTCGTTTTCAGAGAAAAGACTATTATCTCGCCCAGGGACATCTCCCCGATGGTCACATCATAAGCCTGTGCTCAGCAAAGGTCATTGACAGCATAAAAATTTTGCCTGTTCAGCAGACAAAGCAGTGAACAGGCAAAATAACATTGTGACGGTATAGCAAATCTGATTGTACCCTATCACCGGCGGCATAATGCCGAAATAAATCTCAGGCTTTCTTCTTGGGCGGCATGACGCCGAAATAGATCGCAAGCGCTTCCCTTGTGCTGCATGGCGCTGAAAAGAACCTCAGACGCTTTTCTTGGTCAGGCATAATGCCGGAAAATCCTCAAGCGCTTCCCTTGTGCTGCATGGCGCTGAAAAGAACCCCAGACGCTTTTCTTGGGCAGGCATGATGCCTAAAAAAGTCCTCAGGCACTCCTCCTGGGCTGCCAGTCGATAAAATATGCCTTATACCAGGTAAGAAAAGTGAAAATCGTCCAGACCTTGCGGCGGCCATTGACCTTTTTGGCATAGGTATCATCCAGAAGTTTTAAAATGGCAGCCTGATCAAAGAACTCCCCGGCAAAGTCCATGGCAAAGAGCTCGCGAACCTGCTTATAGTAGGTCTCTGTCTCAAGCCAGGCCTTGATGGGGGTTGGAAAGCCCATCTTCTTGCGGTTGAACCACTCCTTGGGCAGGTGACGGGAAGCCGCCTGGCGGAAGGCGAACTTGGATGTCTTTCCCTTGATCAGATAGGGGGTAGGCACCTTCTCAGCCACCTCTGCCAGCTTTCTGTCCAGGAGAGGAACGCGAAGCTCCAGAGAATGAGCCATAGACATCTTATCCGCCTTGAGAAGAATATCCTTGGTCATAAAGTGGTGTATGTCGTTATACTGCATCTGCTTAACATTGGACAGGCCGCGGGATCGGTCGAAAATCGGGTCCAGAATCTCCCTGACCGACTTGGACTTGCGATAGGGGGCGGTCAGCAGGGCCTCCGCCTCGCTCTCCTCCATGATCTTGGCCTGACCGACGAAGAAATTGCGGGGCTCATCCAAGCTTCGCACGATCTCAAGCTTGCCCCGGAAATTCCTCTTGCTCTTCTTCAGAAGACGCAGAAGTCCCTTTCGAAAAGGCCTGGGCAGGTGCTTTAAGACATTTGCCAAGACAATCACTGCCTCTACCTTGGTGTAAGGGCCGTAATCCTGATAGCCTGCAAAGAGCTCATCCGCCCCCTCCCCGGACATAACCACCCTTAACTCCCGGCTGGCCAGTTCCGACAGGAAATAGAGGGGAACGCAGGAGGGATTGGCGTCCGGCTCATCCAGATACCACTGAATCTTTGGGAATGCCTCAAAGGCCTCATCCGCGGATACCACGCGGGAACTGTGATTGATATGGAGATGGTCCGCCAGCTTCTCGGCGTACATAGCCTCGTTGTAGGTCTTGTCGAATCCGACCGAATAGGTCTTATCCGGCCTTAAAACCGCCGCCACGAAGGAGGAATCCACGCCGGAGGACAGAAATGATCCCACCTCGACATCCGCGATCCGGTGGGCATTGACCGACTCGACCACGGCGTCATCGATTTCATCGACGATCTCATCCAGGGATTCTCTCCCCTCCCTGAAATTCATATCCCAGAACTTGCGGATCTGCATCTTGCCATCTTTGAGTGTGAAACAATGGCCTTCCGGAAGTTTATAGACCCCTTCAAAGAAGGTCTCCGTGTCCATAGCCGAATACTGGAAGAAGAGGAAGGGCTTTAAGGCCTTTTTATTCAGCTTTCTCTCAAAGGCCGGATAGGGAAGGAAGGACTTGATCTCAGACCCGTAGAGGAAATCACCGTTGTCGAGCAGACTGTAGTAGAAGGGCTTGATTCCGAAATGGTCTCTTGCTCCGAACAGCTCCCCCGTCTTCCTGTCATAGATGACGAAGGAGAACATGCCGCGCAGCTTTTTGACCACATCGGTTCCCCACTCCTCATAGCCGTGGAGAATGACCTCCGTATCCGCCTTGGTAGAGAAGCGATGTCCGGCCGCGATCAGAGTCTTCTTTAAAGCGGGGAAGTTGTAGATCTCCCCGTTGAAGGTAATGACCTTATCCTCATTTTCATTGTAAATGGGCTGGTTGCCCCCCTCTAAGTCAATGATGGACAGGCGGCGAAATCCCATGGCCGCCCTGTCGTCTATGAACTGACCGGCGCTGTTCGGCCCCCGATGAACGATCATATCCATCATATCCGTCAGGACCTGCTTCCTCTGTTCAGGATCAACCAGAGACCGACCTACATATCCGGCAATACCACACATAGCAATTACCTCTCCTCGCCGGAGTCCCGGCGAAATCACTCAAAAACAAATCTGCTCTATTATACATGATTCTTTTTCTTTGGCAGCTAACTTCTCTCTTAATGGATCGTCTTTCCCTCCCGATTGATATTCTCCCCCGTCCTTTCAGACTCCGGTAAACAGCTGCTCTTATCTTCTTTCGCTCGTCCCGTCAGAACAGAGCTCTCATATTTTCGCTCGATCTTCTACTGGTCCCTTGATCTTCTGTCGATCCACTGATTTTCTGTCGATCCACTGATTCTCTAGCGATCCCCTGATTTTCTAGCGATTCTTCCAGACGGAACCCTCTCCATCGGCGGACACCGTCTTCTGAACCGCTTCATAAGCTGCCTTAATCGCCTCCCGCTCACTGTCGCCGACCTGGTCCTGATTGGGGCCTCCCTCCATGTAATCCGTGCAGAGCAGGGTTTTTATATCATAGAGCTTAGCGGCAGACTTACTCTTAGCTGCTGTCTTTTTGCCTGTGCTCTTTTCTGTCCCGGATTTCCCACTTGCGGCATTTCCAGCCGCATCCGCGGCGGCATCCTTCTCCGTCCTCTGCACCCAGACCGGATGCGAGAGCACATCCTCGATCATCAGCTGGCCGGAGGCATCCTTCTTGAGCACCGCCTCAATGATTGTCCCCCGCTGACTCTTATCGTTTCCCATGACCTCCTTCACCTGATTGGAGAGGAGATTTCCCATGGAATAGATGATGAACTTGTCCTGGCCATCCCTTGTCACTTTTTCTGTGGCCTGTACTACATGGGGATGCCCCCCGAATATCAGATCAGCCCCCCAGTCAATCATCTTATGATAGAGCGTCTGATCCGCCCTGGAGACCTTCTCCGAGTATTCCGTGCCCTTGTGGGGCATGACAATCACAAGATCCGCCTGCTGCCTGGCTGTCTGGATCTTCTCCTTGACATAATTCTCATCCAGCATCTGCATATATTGCTGCCTCTGCGCAGCTGTAACCCCCTTGCCGGCTCCGTTTTTGTTGTTATATCCGTAGGAAAAGCCCAGAATAGCGACCTTGATTCCCTTCACTTCCCTGATCAGGATACTGTCCTTGTCGTCTTTGATCCCGATTGTGGAAATGCCAGCGTCCTCGAAGGCTTGCCTGGTATCTAAAGCCCCATGGATTCCCTGGTCCAAGATGTGATTATTCGCCAGATCCATCACATCAAAGCCCGCGTCTTTGATCGCCGAAACGACCTGACCGGGCGCATTGAAATTGGGGTATCCTGCCGGCTTGACCTGCTCGGTCACCACTCCCTCGAAGTCGCCGATCGCCAGATCCGCCGAAGAGATCAGAGGTTTGACAGAGGCATAGTTGGAGCTGAAATCATAGCCGTCCTGTGTCTTGCCTCCCTGAATTAAACTGTCGTGATAGATAATATCCCCGCTTGCGGTGATTCGAATCCTCCCGTCATCCGCCGGCTCCTTCGGAGCTTCCTGGTCGGAAATGCCCGGATCCGGATGTGTGGCCAGAAACTGTCCCAGAATTGACCGGACATAGAAGAACATAAAGATGAGGATGATTCCCAGTGTCAGCAGGAGAAGAATCAGATTTCTTCCCAGGCGAAGACCCTTGCCCATCCCCCGCTCTCTTTTCTCTTCCGACTCCTTATACTCTCTCATGACATCTCCTGACTGCTTCTCTGTCCCCTTAGCCAATCGCTCTAAGACGCTTCTTTACAGATCTTTTTGCCCCTTTGCGCTTTCATTATTTTATTATAATTTTCCCGGCTGCAAAAGTCGAAGCCGACACCTGTCCCGGTCTGTCCCCGCTCGTATCCTCTGTATTCACTGCGCCTTTTCTTCATCCGCCTCTACATGGGATCTCCGCAATCTTCTGGTTCCTGCTCCATCGTGCCCTGGTGTTCTTCCTCGTCCTCCTGCGCTCCCACTCCATGCGCTCTTCTCTCCTCCTCAATAATATCCTGTATGATCGGCTGATGATCGCCTCTTCGATTCTCTTCTCCCATGACTGAGCTGTCCGCGTAGTTCTCAAAGATGTCCCGCTTCCTCTCCAGAAGGTCTCGGATTCTCTCATCCACGGTCCCCTCGCAGAGGAGGTGACGTACCAGGACATTGCGCACCTGCCCCATGCGGTAGGCCCGACCGATGGCCTGTTCCTGCAGGGAGGGTTTGATCTGGGGCTCGCAGAAAATAATCACGCTGGCCGCCTGTATATTGAGACCGGTTCCGCCGGCTTGAATCTGACAGGCTAAAACACTGCCCGGCCTTGCGTCGCAAAAGCGGTCAATGATATTCTGACGCGTCTCGGCATTAACCGAACCTGTAATCAGGGGCAGACATTGGTCACCCAACAGCTTCTGTACTTTGGATAAGGTGTCGAGGAAGAATGAGAAAACCAGAACCTTCCGTCCCTCTTCGGCCGCCGCGCGGCAGATCTCCAGAAGGCGAATTCCCTTGGCCGACTGGTCCGCTTGCCTGGTCTGCCAGCCCACCCGGCGCAGGCCGGGAAAACTCTCCTTTGGATCCATGAGAATCTCGCGGTAAGCATCTTTGTCCTCCTTAGACATCGGACACCAATCGTCCTCCTCAATCAGATCCGGCAGCTCCCGGAGGACATCCTCGCGCTTGCGGCGCAGATAGACCGGTGCGATCATCTCGCGAAAGGCAGGCGCGTCACACATATAGCTGTATTTCTGCGCCTCATGACCCAGCTGCGGGTTCAGCCAGAGCAAAAGACTGCAGAACTCATACACATTGTTCTCCAGGGGCGTCCCCGTCATAAAGATCAGGCGATCCGTCAGCTCTGTCAGCTTCCTCGTATAAATGCTTCGCTTGGCCTTGGGATTTTTTACATAATGGGCCTCATCCACCACCATCAGATCAATGGAGAACTTATCAGGGAGCATCTCCCACAGTTCATCCGTCGTCTCATAGTTGCTGACCGCTACGCCTCCCTCTTCGATCCATACCCTTCCGGCCTCGTCCCTGCTCCTGCCATGAATGACCAGGGGCGAAAGGCTGCTGTACCTGCGGATTTCCCGCTCCCAGTTGATCAAGAGTCCGGCCGGGCAGACGACCAGAAAATGTCCCTGATTTCTCCGATGATCATCCTCAGGAAGCGCTGATGCCTCTATTTCCCTCTCCAGGCCGCTCTCAAGGGAGGCCATGGCCGCAATCGCCTGCAGGGTTTTCCCCAGGCCCATTTCATCCCCGAGAAAGGCCTTTTTCTGGTGCAGTATATAGCGGGCTCCAAATTCCTGATAGGCGCGAAGTGTCGTCTCCTCCCTGAGCAGGCTGGTATCCAAAGCTTCCCCGCGAACCTCGTCCGCCAGTTGCCGCGGAAATGTAAGATCCCCCGTCGCTATCTGAAAACCCGTATCGGCCTTCTCCAATGCGGCGTAATAAGCCGCCGCATTCTTCTGATAATCCTCAAGAATGGTCTTTTCCTGCGCTGCGGAGACGGTGACAAGCTCCTCTCTCAGGCGCTTGCAGCGATCACGGTAGCCATCCTCCAGAAGCTTGTTTAAAAGATCATATCCCCTAACCGTGGACTCCTTCTTAGACCGCGAGGCAAGAAACCAGTGCAGACTCCCCTTGACCAGGATAGCGGACAGGCATTGCTCCAGGGACGCATGGGTATCCGCATAGAGTCTCTTTGCCTCCTGAACCGGCCCGGCCAGGTGGATGCGCATATACAGAGACTGGATTACATCCAGCTCCTCCTGACCGGGCGCGTCCGCGTGCAGCCGCACGGTATTGACCCTGGCCATACCTGCGATGAAGCTGTCTGCCGCCTGGCGAATTCGCCGCCTGTTATCCTCCCCGATCCCGGAGATGCGCTCCAGCTCAAAATTGGCATAACGGGAGATCTGACCGATATTCTCAATGCCGGCCCCGCGCAGGACTGACACCCGAATATTCTTATCCACATCTGACAGCCGCTCGATAGGGATCGACTCCAGCTCCTTCTTTGCCTGGGCAAAACGCAGGGACTTAAGGCGGCGCTTTAATTCCTCGATCTGTACCTGGTCCAGATCCTGTATCTGCTTCAGACTCTGATCCAGCTCCCTGACCTCTGAAACGATGAATTTCATCTGTCCGAAATTTGGACTCGCGATTTTTGCCATGGCTTCCTCTTGCTCTTATCTCAGATCCTTCCGATCCCCCTTCCTATGATACACATATTCCCATGTGAATCAAAAGCGGCGCGAAAAATCCCGGTGAAACAAAACAATAGAATACACGCGCCGCGAGCATTCCATAATCGCCAACAAAAATCCCGCCGGACAAAACTGTACGACGGGATTTTCGATCACGATATATCTGTTTTCGGTTGAGTTCTCACACTCCGCCTGCACCTCACAGGACATCATTATTGATCAATACGCTATAGTAGGATCCCTTATTGAAGAGCCCCTTGTCCTTGACTCCCCAGGCTACTGCGGAGGCTGCCAGCCGGTCTTTCTTTCTTCCCTTCATGCCGCGGCTGGTCAGGACAATCCCCTCTGAATAGAGCTCTGCGTTTAAATACTCATACAGCAGATCCGCCTTCCCCTGACTGACCAATTTCGTCAAAAACTCCGGATTGGTATCCAACCAGTGATCCGGACTGGAGTCGGAGCATTTGGCGTACATCTCGCCTCCGCCCAGAGATTCCGCGCAGACCGAGCGAATTTTGGCCAAAATATCCTCACCGATCACTCCGTCCCTGATGGAATAGGCATAGTAGGCGCAGACAAGACCGTCATCCTCCATTTCCTTGAGCAGATACAAGTTGGAAACGCCTCGCTTACTGTATTTTTTCCACTTGCCTCCTATCGAAGAAAAGACCCGATCGGTGTAGGGGCCTGCGGATCCGTTCTCCAGGGCCTGCTCAAGGGTCTGCAAGTCAAGCTCTTTCTTCTGCCAATCGTCTACAAGATTATAGCGTATCTCTGTCATCATCTCCTCCTTAATGCTGCATTTTCCTTAACTGACCTAAGACTCCTTTTGGGCCAAAGGAAGCTCCTCCTGATAGACCTGCTGTGTCTGCGCGTTAAAGACAAGTTTGAAATCTCTGCCCAAATAAACCTCAACGGGGCAATTCTTCCTCTCCAGCTTCTTCGCCCAGCCTGTCACATCATCCCGGATTTTAACCTGAAAATCCAACAGAAATTTCCCCTCCGGCAGAAGAATGGCAGGTGTCAGAATCTTGTTGTTGAGAAGCACTGGAAAATCCTTATCCGTCTCAGCATCGCGCAGCTTAACTTGAACGAACTGACCGCAGGCATCCTCGACCTCGAGATAGAGTTTAGATACGCCCTCCGCATGCTCAATGGACCGAATCTTCTGGAATGCCGTCCTCTTCCGCTTCTCCACAAAGCGAAGCCGAATCATGCTGACACAAAACGCAACCCACAAAACAAGGATGACGATCCAGGGTTTCTCTGCGAGCAAAGCTATCATCATATCATGCAAGTCTCTTTTCTCCCCTCTTACATTCCACCAAAAACCATCCCCGATCATGCCGATAGAAGCCATCATCAACAGCACCATCAAAGATCATCTCTGACAAGGACATTTGAAATTATCTTTGACTATGCCAGCAAGAATCATCCCCGACAACGCTATCGAAGATCATCTATGGCTATAAAACACAAGAACCGGGGCAATCGGCACTTGTTCTCTCCGGAAAACAAATTAAAAAAAATTATACTGGATTCCCATCCGGACTACAAGATTTCCGATAGACAATTTCCCCTGATACTACGGTCACTTGCACCTGATATGTATCGTCCAGGAGAACGAAATCCGCGTCCATCCCCTCCTGAATCCGTCCCTTCCGATCCGCGATTCCAAGAAGGTCTGCCGGGTTGCTGCTGAGCAGAGGAATGATCTCCCCCGGGGACCTTCCTGTGAATGCAAGCAGATTGCGAAAAGCCTGCGCCATCGTCAGCGTACTTCCCGCTCTGACGCCGCTGGATACCAGCTTGGCGTCCCCGTCAACGACGACGACATCATTTACCCCCAGCTGATAGTTCCCGTCCGGGAGCCCGGCGGCCATAATGCTGTCCGTAATGGCAGCCACCCTGTTTAGGCCCTTACATTTGATCAGCATACGAACGGTACCGGGATGTAAATGTCTTCCGTCGCAGATGGCCTCGCAGTAACAGTCGCTCTCCAGGGCAGCCCCCATCAGACCAGGTCTGTGCTGGTGAAAGAGGATCATACCGTTGAAGGTATGCGTGATCGCCCTGGCCCCACTTTCGATTGCCTCCATACTCAATTCATAGCTAGCCCCGGAATGTCCGATGGCAACCGGAATGTCCCCCGCGATCTTCTTGAGCATGGGCATGACCCCGGCTACTTCAGGAGCCAAAGTGATGTATCGGATGCTTCCCTCCGCGATTTCTCTGTAGTGATTCAGAAGATCTTCATCTCCCTCCCTCAGCAGATCCTTCGGCATGGAACCCCTGTATTCCTCTGACAAAAAGGGCCCCTCCAGATGAGCTCCTAAGAGCTGGGCTCCATAGCCCCTTTCTCTGCTGACATCCCGGATCACTGCCAGGCATCGATCCGTCCTCTCAATGCTGTCTGTGACAATGCTTGCGTTCCAGGCTGTAACCCCCTGCGTTGCAAAAAACGCCGCGATTTTCTTCAAGCCCTCTTTATCCGCGGCATTGACGTCAATCCCGACGGCCCCATGGGTATGAAGATCAATAAAGCCGGGAACCAGCATCATGCCCCGTCCGTCCAGGACTTCCTCTCCCCCGGCGGATTCCATGAAGGCGGCCTCTTCATCCGGACAAATCCGCTCGAATCTGCCGTCGGAAATCCAAAGACTTCCCCAAAAGAAGTCTCCCTCCCGATAAATCCTCACATTTTTTACCAGTCTTCTTCTCATTCTTCCTTATCCCCTGTCCTATAAGGATCCCTCCAGATTTCTTTTGGCCAAGATAAATTCATTCTCAGGCCTCTGATTCGGCATCTGATTTGGGTTTCTTCATCTCTGTCTCCTGCCGCAGTCTGCCCTTTTTTAGCTTAGAGGGGCCGCATCCCTTCGGGCATTAAAAAGGCTGCCTGGCAGCGTTTTGGTTGGCAATAATCAAAGCATCCGCGTGTTCCTGCAGCAGCGTGGCCGGGAAGTGCCCGCTGACCTGCCCGTAAGCGGCCTGGCGGATCACAGCTCTGTGCCAGTCGCGAAAGACGCCCAGTCTGACCTTCCTGGCCGCGAGAATCTCGCAGATTCCGATGGTAACGGCCCGGCGAGGCATGGCGTCGATTGCCCCATTCCTGTCGCCGATCGCGTTAGCCGTCCGTGTCTCCTGGCTGATATCCAGCACCCTTGTCGGAAGCTTGGCAAACTCCTCTGCGGACAGGTCGTCCTCTGCCTCATTGAAGGCCAGATGACCATTGATTCCAATTCCGCCAAAGCAGATATCAACTCCTCCCAGCTCCTCAATCAAACGGTGTATCCTGCCGCAGTCCGCGGGATCCGGAAAGATTCTCTGCGCAGGGGGCATGACCAGGTCCGGATTGATTTTGGAATAGACTTCCCGATTCATAAACCCTCTGAAAGAGAGAGGATCTTCAATGTCAATATAGCTGTCGTCATCATTGAGATACTCATCCATATTGATAAACCAGCAATCCCTCAGAGAAATCCCGCGCTGGTTGACCAGGCGGACAAAAATCGGATACTGGCCCACCGGTCCCACCGGGCAGATAAAAACTGTCTTCTTGCCCGCCTGATTGTTCTTTTCAATTTCGTCTGCCATTTCCAGGGCAATTTCATAGAAGACCTCTCCGGAATCCCCCAATTTCAGAATGGGGATCTTCGCGCCCTCTCCAAGCCTCTCCTCAGAAATCTGAAAGTAATTCCCGCTCATTTTTCCTCCTTCTCTCATTCCCTCTGCTCATGGCCAATCTCTTCTTTATTTCCTGTCACCCATGGCAGAGCCCCGTTTTTCTTCATTCTGCCTATGGCCGCTTTCCTTTTCCCTCACTCATAGCCTGTCACCTGCGAAAAAAGCTCTCCAGATTCATTTGACGGATCAGCTCTACGATCTCCCTGCTCCTGTGACAGCCGAATTTATTGAGCAGGCTCTTGATCTGCGTCTTGACTGTCACGAGCTCCACATTCCGCAGCTGGGCGATCTCCCTGACCTTCTTGTCCTCCAAAAGAAGGGAGACGATCTCCTTTTCCGTCGGCGTCAGCTGCGTCACGTTGTTGAGCAGAAAGACTAAAGAGTGCTCGCTTTTTCGCAGCCTGGTGTACTCGCGCATAATGGACTGCTGAATCCGGCTGTCTAAAACCGAAACTCCCCGGTAGGCCTTTCGGATATGATCCAGGAGAACCTGATCGTCACAGCCCTTGATCACATAATCCACCGCCCCGGTTCCCATACCGGAATTAATCATCTCATCGGCTTCATGCGCCGTCATAAAGACAATTCGAATCTGCGGATGCCGCCCGTGAATAGTCTCCGACGCGTCAATCCCTGCAGTCAGCGTCTCCATCTCGATGTCCATCAGTATGATATCCGGCAGTTCTCCTGCCTCCTCGACCAGGCGGCAGATTTCCGACCCGCTTCTGGCCGCAGCAAGCAGCTCCATATCCGGCTCCGCCCCGATGATCTCGGCAAAATCCTCCCGCAGAATCGGAATGTCTTCCGCCACCATCACTCGAATCTTCCTGCCCTCTGACATCATTGGTCCCTTAATTTCCTTCCTTTTTGCCGGCTGCCCTCATCTCCGGCTTCCTGCCTGCCGTAAGCGCGGGCAATAAGATCATAAACGTGCTTCCCTCTCCGCTCTTGCTCTCCATGCGGAGATGTCCCATGTGCTGACGCACAATTCGATTGGTGTAAAAAAGCCCCATCCCCCAGCTGGAATCCTTGCTCTTACTGGTTAAAAAAGGCTGAAATATCTTCCGCCGCATTTTATCCGGAACCCCGATTCCATTATCTGTGACGGCGAACACAACCCACATTCTCTCCGCTCGAATCGTCAGGCTGATTCTGGCCGGCCCCTCAATCCCCGCGGTCGCCTCGCAGGCATTGACCAGAAGATTATAGATAGCCTCCGAAAATAAAGAGAAGTCGACCAGGACCCTGTTCCCGGTCTGGAAATCTCTCCTGATACTGACACCGGGATATTTCTCATGAAATTTGCTGATCGCCGCGTCCGCGACTTCCCTTGCGTTCGTCAATGCCAGGATCAGATGCTTGCTGTTGATTGTGGCGTAATACTCATCGATGTGCGCTTTCATGCTGTCGTTGAGCCTGGCCATCTCCTCTTCATAGTCCTTCAGCTGCCGCAGGTCTGGCTTGTCCTTGCGCAGCTCCCTTCGCATGCGCTTGTGAAGAACCTGCGCGGAGAGTATCTGGTTTTTCATGCTGTGCGCGAAGACAGATATCCCCATATCCGCCGCCGAAAACTGCTTCTCCAGCACCGCGTATTCCCTCTCCTCCGAGTACTGAAAATGCTCATAGCGCACAATCCCCCAGGCTCCGATCAGCGCCCCCGCAATAACAAGAAGGATCAATATATCCCAGCCCGTGCTGCTCAGGGAAGGACTGATATAGTTGCTGATTCCCAGATTCAGATATTCCGTGATAAAGAGGTTATAGATCTGCGCCGGGTCCTTGGTGGCAAAAATCAGATAGACAAGCATTTGGCTGACGATCGCGATGAGAATATAGAGGAAATTCTTGCGAAAGACCGGAATCGATATCTCGTAGTACTCATACAGAAGAATCCCAAATGACACAAGAAGCTCCGCCACAATCCAGGCAAAGGAGCACCGCACCAGAAGAGACAGCATGTGAATCTGCCTGTAGATCATCCACTTGTAAATGTCCGGATAGTAGAGCAGGGCCAGCAAAAGTGTCGGCGCCACGGCAAAAAGGTATATCTTGCGGCGCTGATCGCGGATGTATCGGTTCATACTCAGGGCAAGGGCCGTCATGACAAGAAAACAGGGGACCATGAGCCTGGACACACTGGTCAGATAGCCGAGATGATAGAGATTGACGGGAAGCTGGTGCATCCAGCGCATGATCCGCTCATTGAGAAAGAGAAGGCGCACATCTCTGGACGCCAGCCCTCCCATGATGGCAATGTAGAGGACAATGCATGAGACGTGCAGGAGATTGGCGACATTCATGACGGAAAGGACCAGGGGAAAAGAGTGCCTGCGCATGATCGTCGTAAAGAGCACTACAAAGGTACTGATTGTCACAACAATGATCAGCATTGCTCACCTCTCCCGCTCTCTTTTCGCCTCTCCTGAAAGCAAAGGAATTCACGCTTCGCGAGCCCTCCCTGAAAACAAGGGAATTCACGCTTCGCGAGCCCTTCCTGAAAGCAAAGGGATTCACGCTTCGCGAACCCTCTCTTGTCATAAACAGCGACGGGTGCATACATAAAAACCGGAGTCCCAGAAAGCGACTCCGGCCTGTGCGCATCCGTCAAGAAGCTCTCCGACTTACTTGGAATTCTTAGATGCTTCATATCCCTTCTGCATGATATCATACAGGACATATTTATCGGTCTCAACCTTTTCCTTGATGCGTCCGTTCCCGATAAAGACATTCTGCTGGGTCTCATAGACCTTCTGCAGGGCCGCCTTGTCACCGGCGATCTGATTGATCGTCGTCCAGTCGCCCTCCTTGGTCGAAGCGAGCAGGGTCTCTTCCGGAGCGTCAATGTGCTTTGCCACAGACTTGGCTACGTCGTCGATATGGTCCGCGCGGTAGATATGCGCCTTGTTGATGGCCTGTGAGAAGCGAACGAGAACGTCCTCATTCTTCTGCGCATAGGCCTCCGTCGTGATAAAGCTGGACGGGAAGGTTGCCTTGTCCAGGTAATCCGCATTGCTTCCCAGACTCAGGTACTTATCCCCCATGGCTTTCTTTAACGTCACCGTATTGGGACTCCATGTAGCGCAGGCATCCACCTTATCGGATACCATGGCTGTCGTCATGCCGTCCACTGCCATCTCAACTAAATTGACATCGCTCTCCTTGAGTCCGGCGGACTCCAGAATTGCGCGGAGGATTACTTCCGAAGAGGTGCCGGAGGCAACCGCGATCGTCTTGCCCTTTAAGTCCTCCTTCTTGTTGATCCCGTGCGCCTTGTTGGCTACCACCTCGTCTGCCAGGGAAGTGGTGCTGTCCATCTGGAAGATCTTAGCTTTTCCCTCGATGCACAAGGCGTGCGCCCCATGGCCGATCTGAGAAATGTCGATGTCCCCGGATGCCATCGCCGTGATCTCCGCCGGTCCTCCCTGGAACTGCACGGGCTTTACATCCAGTCCCACTTCCTTGAAATACCCCTGGTCCATTGCCGTAAAGAGAGCGGACGCAGATCCCAGATTTGGCATATAAGCCACGCGGACTGTTGCCGGCGTATACTCCTTCTTGGTCCCCTCCGTCTTAGTCTGGGACTGATTATCGGAAGACTTTTGACCTCCGCATGCCGTCAGAACCATCGCGCCGGCCAGTGCCAGTGTTGCCAGAATTCGCTTTGTTTTCATTGTGACCCCCTTTAAAAGTTGTGTGACGCAACAAGGCTTCCCGATCCTTATTTGCGAACCTCCAAATACTCCTCGTATACCTGTCCCCAGATATCGTTCTTCAGCTCCAGAAATCTCGGACTCATCTTGGTCGCCTGATCTCTTGGATATGGAATGTCGATATCGACGATATCCTTGACCCTGCCGGGCCTTGCAGACATAATTACCACCCGCTGTGCCAGGATGATCGCCTCCTCCACATCATGCGTGATAAAAAAACAAGTCTTCTGCTCATGCTCCCAGGTCTCCAGGAGCTCCGTCTGCAGCTGCACCCGGGTCTGCGCATCCAGGGCTCCGAAGGGTTCATCCATCAGAAGAACCTCCGGATTGACCGCGTAGGCCCTGGCAATCGCTACCCTCTGCTTCATGCCCCCTGACAGCTCCTTGGGATAGGAATGGGCAAAATTCTCAAGCCCCACGGCCCTGAGATACTTCTCAGTGACCTGCTCCATCCTTTCTCTGGGCATCCCCTGCAATTTCAGGCCGAACTGCACGTTTTTTTCGACGGTAAGCCAGGGGAAGAGAGCGTACTGCTGAAAGACAATGCCTCTTTTGGGACTGGGCCCGTCAACCTCCTTTCCGTCCACCAGAATCTCCCCGCTCGTCGGAGTATCCAGCCCCCCGATCATGTTCAAGAGGGTGGATTTCCCGCATCCGGAGGGACCCACGACGCAGACAAATTCCTTATCCTGAATGGATAAATCGACGCCATTTAAGGCGACCACCTCTCCATTTCTCGTTTGAAATTTTTTGACGAGATCCCGGATCTCTACCTTTACTGAATTGTCTCCTGCCATCCTGTGAATCTCCTCTCCAGTCCCCTGACAATCTTCTCAAACGCGATTCCGATGACTCCCAGAACGATAATTCCCAGAAGGACAATATCCATCTGATAGTAACCGCTCGCCTTCTGAATCATCATACCCAGACCTCTGTCCCCGCCGACGATTTCTGAGGCCATCAGCGTAGTCAGAGAGGTGGAAAGGCCAAGTCTCGCCGCGACCAGAATATAGGGGGTCGCCGCTGGAATCGTCACCTTAAAGAAGATGTCGCTCTGCCTGGCGCCCAGCACCCTGGCTGCCTTGATCAGGGTCACGTCCACACTTTTAACCCCCTGGTAAACTGTGACAACCTGAACTAAAAAGGACGCGATGACGATAACGGTGACCTTTCCCATGTTCCCGACGCCCAGGGCGGCCGTAATCAAAAAGACATAGGCGAGAGGCGGAATATTACGCACGAACTGGATCCATGGCTCGACAATTTTCTGGAAGGGTTCATACCAGGCCATGAGAAAAGCTATGGGGATTGCCAGCAGAAAGGCAATCCCGAAACCGGTGAGCACCCGGGACAGAGATGCCCAGACATGCTCCCAGAGAATCGTGCTGTGCACCCCCTTCTCCAGAAAGACCTGCCAAACCTGCTCCGGATTGGCAAATATAATCGGCCAGCGAGAGGAGGCGAACAGCCACAGAGCAAGAGCTACCCCCAATGAAATCAAAAGCCACACCCACTTGGGTATCAGATTCCACCGGGTCTTAGATTTATGCTTCATTTTATCCCCCCTGTCAAAGACAAAAGACACGATTCCTCATCCTTATACCCATCCCCAAAATGAGAATCAGATCATCTGATGTCTTCAGTATATGCGCCGGCCAGAGGAGAAATAAGTATGAAAATTTTTCATACCTTTTACAGCGCTGGGAGAATTTTCAGTTGATAGTAAAGTTCGTTTTTGCGGCTGACAGCATCGGGAAATTTTTCAATTTTCAGACGCGATTCCTTCATCGACCGGTTTACAGACACTTCTCCAACAGTCAGCTCTCGGGAAGCAGGATGTCAAATCCGGCGGAAAAAGACTGCCCCTCCTTGAGACAGACTTCTCCATACCGGTCGGACAGGTCTCCCGCAAAGCCCGCGGCATCGCTCCTTCCAAACCAGGGCTCCAGGCAGATAAAGGGCTGACTGTCTCCCGGGACAGACCAGATTCCAAAGTCCGGAAAATCCCCGCAATTCAGAGTCAGACACAGGTCCCCATTCGGGCGGAGAATATTGGCGGAAGAAATCTGTCCCTGCTGAAAGATCAGCGCGTCTTTGTCAAAGAGCTCACTTGTCAGGACAAGTCCCTCCTTTTTCTTCACAAGCTGGTAGCTGTGACTGAGATCGACCGCGCCGCTGACCGGATCAGGCAGGTAATAGGACAGTCTCTCCTCCCCCGGTCCTGCGAGTACAAGCCGGTAGTCACTGCTTCTCTCTCCCTCCTTCAGGGGCAGGGCAAAACCCGGATGTGCCCCGATGGCAAAGTACATCTCCTTTTCGTCGCGGTTACGCAGCTCCAGCCGAACAGACAGCTTCCTTCCCTTGAGTTGGTAGATGACATCCAGGCAAAAGCGGAAGGGATAGACCTCTCTTGTGACCGAATGATCTGTCAGGCGAAGGTGAAGGCTGGATCTTTTCTCCTCCACTTCCGGCGGTTCTGACTTCTTTGCTCCTCTGATCGGCTCCTCACCATGGGCTCCAGGGGAATCTTCGACAAGGGCAAAGATCTCTTCTCTGGCAAAGCCATGCCTTAACATCCGGTAGATCCTGCCCCGATAGCGATAGCTGTCGTTGATCAGCTTTCCCACGAGGGGAAAGAGGAGGGGGGCATGCCATCCCCAGACAGTCGGATCCCCCTGCCAGATCAGTTCTTCACGTCTTTGTTTGTCATAAAGACTGCATAGTTCTGCTCCTCGCAGCGCAACTTTGACCCGGAGGAATTCGTTCTCCAGAAGCATTGTCCCTCTTTTCCTCCCCAATTGATATCGGTTCAATCACGCAGTTCTCTCCCCGCCTGATCCGCCTTGATCTGATTGACATCATGCTCTCCATAATGCAGATCTCCCGGCCTGCGCCCGTACTCATCCATAGAGTCCAATTTGCTGTCCGCCATGCACAGGTGAACCGCTGCCTTCTTAAAGGTCATGGGAAGGGCCAGTATATTGGGGTTTTCTCCCACATACTTCTTCCTGGCGTCCGCGAGGGCCTCCTCAAAGCTGGCTCTGGTCTTTAACCCCATCGCCCTTGCATAGCCGGGTTCCTGGGCCCCCACGATGTAAATCGCGCTCGTGTTCATCTCCGCAATATGGCCGCAGGCCATCATGGAGAAGCCGTGGAAGGGATGGAAGGCGTTCGCGAAGCGGTATTTGCGAATATACTCGGCATTTGTCCCGTAGTACTCGCCCAGACGATTCATGTCCGGAAGAACATTCATCTGATCATGCTGAAAATTCTCAAAGAGCTCTCGCAGATAGGGCCAGCGGCTGTCATTGAAGAAACCATTGCAGAGGGAGGAGCAGATGATCACGCAGTGATCACTCATAATCCGCTTAAAGCGCAGAACCTGTGCAGAAAGCGCCTGCATCATCATGATGGGGTTGGTCCCCATGCCGTCTCCGTAGTGGAATTTCTGCGGCATCCCGAAGACTAAGACATCATATTTCTTCTTGGCCCAGTGCACATAAGTTCTCTGATCCGCGAGCTTCCAGCTCTCAGGCATCATCTCCCTCGCGTAACCGGAATAAATCGCGATCTGGCGGGACCTGGTGTCCAAAACGGCGTCGCAGCAGAAGAAGGGATGCCCCATCTTATACTCCATGTGCATGCTGATCTCGTCGAACTTGTCGCGCATGAGAGAGCCGCCGTTGACAGGCGTGAAGTCCTCCCTGTGCATGACCGCGGGCACATGATGGCTGGCGATCGACCTCCAGTTGGTGATCCCTGTGGCGGAGTGCTTATATCCTCCTGAATAGCCCCCATAGGGATTCCCCTGCACATGCCCGACCAGGATGGGGATATCGCACTCGAAGACATACCTGCTCATGCTGACAGGATCACCGCGCCTGGTGACTCCCAGATCCACCATGTGCTCCGCGTCCTCGGAATCATGGCTGATTATCTGACCCGAATGCCAGAAATCCCCATAGAGTTCCGGCCCGAATATGGCCAGGGCGTCCGCTTCCGTGCTCCTGGGATGAAGGCCGTTACTGATGATAAAGAGAATATGTTCCTTTTTGACCCCGGCAGCATACAGCTCCTTCAGCATGTATTTTACAGCGAGCTTGCGGTGGCTGGTCGCCTGCTCGCCTCCCTTGACGCGATCAGGAATAATAAATACCACTGTCTGGCGGTCAGCGGGCTTCTCATTCTTTTGAACCAGGTCGGTCAGGCAGTCCATCCCGATCGGGTAGGCCAGACTCTTTTGATAGGCTTTCTCAAGATCCTCCTCCGGGATACAGGCCGGATCCTTCACGGTCTCGCCGGGGATAAAGATATCCGTGCTGTCCGGCAGACTCGCCTCCATGGTTCCTGCCCCGTATTCAAACGCAATATGCTTCATACTTCCTCCTTCTGATCTTTCACTCCCTTTTGCTTACTGATCTTCTCCTCCCAGATAGAGCCTGACAATTTCAAGATACTCCCGGGGATAAAAACCGATCTCCCCGGAAAAGCGGGTGAGGGCGATCAGGCCTCCGTCAATCTCCGGAATGGCGGCAAGCATCCTCGCGTTGTCTGTCTTTAAGCCGCCCCCGTACACCAGGTCCAGTCCCTTTGTTTTCTCCTTGACAAAGCGGGCGACCTTTTGAATATAAGCCGCATCAGCCGGTATTTTGCCCGGGCCAATGGACCAGATCGGCTCATAGGCGATGGTGACCCCGGCTCTGTCTGAGGGAGAGATGCCCGAAAGACCAAGCTCCAGCTGCTGCCCCAGGACCTCCTCCCAGCGCTCCTGCTCTTCGCTCTTCTCTCCGATGCAGTAGAGCACCTTCATTCCCCTCTTCAGGGCGCAGAGAATTTCCTGATTCAAAACCCGGTTGACTGCCTCCTTCGCCGCATCCCCTGTCAGGCCGCCGCCGGCAAGAAGTCCCATCTTGTCATTCCTCTCTTCACAGTGGCCGATGATCGTGTAATCAGCCCCCAGAGCAAGCGCGGCCGCCGCGGGGCGGTTGCTGGTAAAGGCTCCAAAATTGCCGCCGGGCAAGACGTCCTCCCGATAGACGCTCTGACAGCCCAGGATCAGTCTGCTCCCGGGTTTTCTGGCCTCAGCCGCAGTGAGAATATGCGCCTCCGGGAAGAAGACCGCAAATTCTATATTCTTTCCATAGGCCTCGATTCCATCCTGAATCCCCTCGACCACGGCCCGTCCCCAGCCGGCAATGGGGGACAGACGGTTGACTCCCCCCTCCTCTGCCGGCACATCAAAGCGCTTGAGATTTAAAAAAATATGCTTCATATATGACACCTCAATATTGTCTCGGTAAAACCATTGTCTATATTTAAATTCCCGCCTTTTGATAGCGGTCGGCCATCTCTTCCAGGCTCACCGGAGTTACCTCAGAGGCATTGCGGTAGCTTCCGAATTGTACGAGAAGAGGGGCAATGGCAGAGATGGTCCCCCGATAGAGGCAGTCGTCGACCAGTTCCACATCCTCATCAGCGAGCTCTCCATGGAGAATCGCGTCCATGATGCCCGACACATAATTCCTGGGGTCCACATTGGCCGGGTTGGCGGTCAGCTCCCGATAGACGCAGGCGACACTCTCGCTCTCCCTTAACTCAGGATGATTCTTAAACAGCTCGAGGACATTTCTGCTACTTGCCATGCGAAGGTCGGTATCCACGTTGATTTTATTGATCCCGCAGCGACTCACATCGACCAGCTGATCCACATCGATCCCATAGGCATTTTCCATCCTTCCCCCCAGCTCGTTGATCTGCCTGACAAATTCCTGCGGAACGGTCGAGGAGCCATGGCTGACCAAAAAGCCGTCGATGCCTTCATGGCGCATGCACTCCTTGGTGGCGACGGCGATTTCTCTGCGGATCTTAGCGTCCTTTCCCTTATTCGCTCCGTGCATGGTTCCGTAGCTGATCGCCAGAGCGTCCACCCTGGTCTTTTTAAAGAAATCAACTGCCTGCAGGGGATTGGTATAGGTTGAGCTCGCGGAGAAGACGTGATCCTCCACACCGGCAAGAACGCCCAGCTCTCCCTCGACCGTAACGCCCAGAGGATGGGCATATCGAACCACCTCTCTGGTCAGCTCGACATTCTCCTCATAGGAAAGACTGCTGCCGTCGATCATCACGGAGGTGTAACCCCCCTCAATACAGGCCTTGACTGTCTCAAGACTCCTGCCGTGATCCAAGTGAAGGGCGATGGGAATGGGACTCTCCTGACCGAAATCCCGGACAATGTTCCCCATGTTTTTTGCGCCCTTTTTCTTGCTCTCCGGAGAGCCGTGCATGAAATCGCTTTCTCCCCCCATAAAGGCGTTGGAAGCCTCCGCCCCCTGCAGGATACAGGCGCTCTCCAGGAGCTCATGGATCTGCACGGCGGCAGCGATCTGACTGAAGCTGTTCATGTTGAAGGCCGCCTGACCGTACCCCTTGCGGTCCGCCGCCTCTAAGATACATCTCATTGGAACCAGCATATTCTCCTCCTCTCCTCAGTTAAAGGAAATCATCTCCGGCAGATCCGCTCCCAGAAGCGGCCTGCACCAGTCCATAAAAGCCTCGGTAACCCCGTTTCCCCTTGCGTTGATATAGGAATCAGGCACTGTCCTCTCCGTCATCATTACCTGGTCGATGTCCACCAAAAAGGCCTCCACCCGATAGGGGCGGTCACAAAAGCGCCGAAATGCCACCATTTTCCCGGTCGTTCCGGCCAGCACCTCCCTGCAGGCAAGCGCCCCCGCCTCAATCGCCTCCGCCCGATCAATCGGGCTCTGCAGCTTGATGGAGGCTCTCCCGATCAGTCCCGGCTTCTCGCTGCGGGCCTTATAGCCCAGCCTCCGGATCACAAGATTGGCCAGATGCGCCCCCACGTCGCCGAAGTAGGTCGCCCTTCCCACGGTAAAAATCGGTTCTACCACAGGTTTCCCCGCGGCATCTTTCAGACCCTCGCTGGCAACAACGACAATCCCTTTTTTGACCTTCAAAAGCCCTTCGACATCCTCGATAAAGGCGTCCTCATCAAAGGGTCGTTCCGGCAGATAGATCAGATCCGGTCCCGGTCCTCCCTGATCCGCCGCCAGGGCGGAGGCCGCCGTGATCCATCCGGCATTTCTCCCGGAGGCCTCGATGACAGAGACATGGATGGGCAGGCCCCTGACATCGGCGCAGACTTCCCGGACACTCTCAGCAATAAACCTTGCCGCGCTTGGAAAGCCGGGGCTGTGATCTGTGACGGCAATGTCGTTGTCCATAGTCTTTGGAATTCCCATCACTTTGATCTCAAGCCCCTGCTTCTGGCAGGCCAAAAAGAGCCTGCCGCAGGTATCCATGGTTCCGTTGCCCCCGTTCATGAGCACATAGCGAATCTGATGTCTCTTCAGGATCTCCGCCATTCGCAAGTATTCCGCTTCGTTAAGCTGGTCTCTGGAGGTCCCGATGGCACTTCCCGGAGTCACAAGCAGCTTCTCAAGATCCGCCTCCGCAACCTCAGTCAAGTCGATCAGCTCTTCCCTGATCAGCCCTCCGGTTCCGTTTCTGGCTGCCAGAATCCGTCCCCCCTTAAGCTTCTTTTTGGCCTCTGTCACTGCCCCGTAAAGAGAGCAGTTGATCACCGCTGTCGGTCCCCCGCCGTGCATGATAAGCAAATTTTCATCCATTATTTTCTCTTCCCTTTTCCTGATCCCCTCTGTAAACAAAAACTCTCTCCTGTTTGATTTAAAATAAAGTCCCCCCTCTCTAACCGTTTATTTTTCTTCTAGAATCCGAAACATTCTTTTCTTATAGGCCTCTACCCCCGGCTGATTAAAAGGGTTCGCTCCCATCATTTCACAAGAGATATAACAAGCAAACTGGAAAAAATAAAAGAGTTGACCAAATCCGTAAGCATCCAACCGGTCCAACTGAAGAATGGATACCGGCAATCTCTCGGCATGCGCCTGAACAGTTGCATCAAAAGCTGCCCTGTTAATATCAGCAAAATCCTTCTCATCCAAATAATCAAAGGCATCCGGCAGTCCATCTGCATGGATCATCAAATTGTCATCCGCTTCTTTTACGTCCAGAAAAGTCTCAAAGAGCATGGGCATACCTTCCTGGATAAATTGACCAATGGAGTGCAGTTCTTCTGAAAATTCCCCTGTCACCGGCAAAATTCCCCGATTATCCTTCCCCTCGCTCTCCGCAAAGAGCTGTGTCCACCACTTGTAGAAGAAATGGAAACGCGGCTCAAAAGAAGAAAGCATCTCCACCTGATAATTCTTCTGATAGCAGAAATTGCGCAGGCAGGCATATTGGTATGCCATATTGTCTTTCCCTCGCTTCGCATGTAAAAGCATCTGCATCATATGCGCTCCCGCAACCAGAGATTGAATATCAATCCCCGCAACCGCTACAGGCAGAAAGCCAACATTGGTCATAGCCGTGAATCTTCCGCCCACTTTGCTCGGAAAATCGAAGAAATCATATCCCTGTTCTCTGCTCAGTCGATCCAGAGAACTTCCGACTGTTCCACAAGTAATGATTCGTTCATGTGCCTTCTTCCCATACTTTCTGTCCATTAACTCTCTCAGAATCCGAAAGGAGGAGCCGGGCTCCAGAGTCTCAAAATTTTTGGCGATACATTCAATGTAACAACTTCTGTTCTCCAACTTACTCAGCATTTTCTTTAGCTGCGTTGGATTTAATGTGTTCCCGGTATAAATAATCTCCGGATCCACTCCCTCTCTCCTCGGAGCAATTGCTTCGACCACAGAGCGAGCCGCATTATTGGAGCCGCCCACGCCGATCAGAACAAATGTGTCCGCATTCTCCCGTATCTCCCCAGCCTTGTCCAAAATGCGATTCAAAACATCTTTTCCTGCGCAAATCCGGGTATCAAGCCAGTCCTGGCTGTCCGCATATTTGGCCTGTCCTTCCTGAACTCTTCTCAAACAATCTAGATTTCGATTTAAAAATTGCTGATAATCTTCTTCCCATCTCTCCCCTGATATTTTTATATTATATGAAAGCATTTTCCCATCCCTCAAAATACAAGTTCTCTCTTTTTAATCCTTTCAAAAATCTTGTATCTATTTATTAAATCTTTTTATTAATTATAGGTTCTCTATTTTATAGATCAATATCGGAAATATCCATAGTTTCACTATCCCAGGCTTGTGGATTATGCTGAATTTTCTAGCGAAACATTATCCCCCGCAAATACTGATCCGCTTAAAAATTTTTAACGGGCATCGATCCCCCATAATTCTCTTCCTCGACCACACATTGCGTAAAAAAGGATCCCTGTGACCTTTTATCACCTGGATCCACTCTCTCTTCTTTACTGTTCATTAAATTTATTTAATTTTTACCTGCCGTCGCTGAAGATAAATCTTTACAGTCCTCCAATTATATTCTCGTAAAAAATAAGATTCCCTCTCAATGATAGGAAAGTTTCAATCGAAACGATCAGCGATCAGATATTCAAGAAATTCTTCTGAATGCTTCCCAGAGCCGCTCCCAGAGCCCCGTCATAGGAGTCATAGTCCCGAAAGCGAATCTTTACATCCTCCTCATTGATTCCGAAAAAATGTTCCCTGGCGTAATCAATCAAGCGCTTGCGATTGGCCTCCCACTCCATCATATAGGCATCGACAATTACCGCGTTTGGATTCAGAAGGTTAACAACATTAGCCATGGCAAGAGCCTGTCCCCGAATACAACTGTCAATCAGTGCATCAATTTGTCGATCTCCCCCCATCTGCAGCTCGAGAATCAACCGCATAGTCAGATCCTCTCCCGCGTCCAGCCTCTTGCGCAAAGCTGCTAATCTTCCCTCTGCCATTTCCCTGCGGCAGAGTTCAAAAAGGGCCGACTCTGAGGCGAGCTGGTCTGTCGTCACAGTCCTCTTTTGCCCCTTGCGATCAGAGGACAAGAGAACCGTCTGTCCCAGCTCTCCCGCTCCCGCACTGTCCCCGGAGAGAACCAGATCATTCATAAGAATTGGGCAGGCGATCCCTCGCGAGACAAAAAAATAGGCAAACATCCCCGGCCGCTCTTCGCGCAGTAGCATCTCATAACCTGTGGCCCGAAGACGCGTGTTGTTATCGACGCTGACCGGAACTGAGAATCTCCTGCCCAGGTCCTCTCCCAGCGTTTTCCCGTTCCAGTCCTCTCGAAAGGTATAGCGGATCCGTCCACGGTCCGTATCCACAAATCCCGGCACTCCGATTCCGATTCCAATCAGTTGATCCCGATCAATCCGGTGCAGAAAATGCTCCACCAAATTTTCGAGCTCTGACAGCATTTTTCCATAGCTCTCGGAGGCTTTCGGATTCGTCACGCTCTCAACAGCCTCTCCGCGCAAATTGACCAGAATTGCCCGGCTGTAATAAGGTCCCAGCTCAATGCCGATGGCGTAGGCCGCCTCCCTGCGAAAGGCCACTGCCAGGGGGCGTCTTCCCGAATTTTTGTTCCGGCTCTCCTGTGAAAGCGGCTCTGTGATGACAAGACCCTCACGGATCATCTCATTGATGCTGTTAGTGATGGTCGGCAGGGTCAGTCCCAGTTCCCTCGCAATCTCATTGCGCAGGGCATGTTCCATTCGAAAAATCTTGTTTTTAATCAGGATGCGATTCCTGCGCTTGGTCTCTTGCAGGCTGTTTCCGCTCTCAACAATCATCGCCCTCACCTCTTCCCGGCAGTTTCACAGAAAAACAGTCTTCTTTGACACGGATACCCGACCGGGGTGCTCATGATTTACATATGTGTGTACTTAAAGATGTTGTAACAGCCAATGGCTATGATAACAAGAAGGAGAATATTGAACACCTTCTCAACGCCGCTGTTATTGAGTCTTCTGGTGATTGCCGCTCCCAGGAGAGCTCCGCCCACACCGCCGCAGATCATGGCAATCAGATAGACCGCGGTAAAATCGGGAACAGTTCCCCTGATCAGGGAGCTGATCAGACTCGTCGTCTGAGAAAAAATGATGATGTAAATCGAGTTCTTGGCCGCCTGCTTGGCGTCCATAGAGAAAAAGTAGTAGAGAACCGCTACATTCATAGGTCCTCCGCCAATTCCAAGAAAGGCAGAGACAAGGCCCAGGATAAGACCGATAAGAACCGCGGGCAGAACATGATTCACCTGCAGGGCCTTCACACGGCTCTTAAAAATAACATAGAGCAGGACTCCGGCCGTCATTATGGTCAGGCAGGTCGCCTGGATGGCTCCCAGTACACTTTCATTTCCGAAGCTTTTTCGAACCAGATCAAAAAGGATCTGTCCCAGGAGTCCTCCGACTACCGCGCCGACAGCGAGCGCTGTACTCGTCTTGATCTTAAGCTGAACTCCGTTATTTCTGGTTCGAATCAAAGAGCACACGGACATGGCTAAGACGGTACAGCCCGAGCAGAAGCTGACCGTTGACACAGGCAAAATTCCAACCATATCCAGCAGCGGCTTGATGATCACCCCTCCGCCGGCCCCCACAACAGCTCCGACGGACGATGCAGCGAAACAAACGATAAAGAAAAAACCAATCAGCATTTCCTATCCCCTATCTCTGATAGACCGGCGGCTCTGTCCTCGCCGTCCTGGCAAACTCCGCTCTCCTTAAGGTCACAAAATCCATATAAGTCACTCGGTGAAGCAGGTCACGGCAGGCATTGTAAATGGAGCCGAAATAGTCCCTGCATCCCTCCTCCGGTACATCAACAATTACCAGATAGGACTGAGTCCCCTCTTCATCCGCCTTGAGTAAAAGGTCAATCATGGAAATTTCAGGATGTTTTTTGCCAAAGGCAACCAGACGCCTGCGAATGGCCTCCACTTCTTCGCTCTCTGCGGGGTAACCCAGAAGGATCTTCTCATCCCTTTGGACTGTCTTGGACGCAACCCTGGCCTCTCCGAACTCGCCCTGATAGCCGGAAGAATTCACGATATTTGCAATGGTCTTTGGATCGACGACAAAAAATTTAGGACCGTAAGGATTCACGATGATGCTCTCTCCCTCCTCAAGCATATCCACCAGCTGAGGAAAATGCATGACCATGGTTTCTCTCTTCCAGTCATCACCGCATCGCTCGGCCATTTCTCTTAAAGCCATCCAATCGGTATAAACCGGCAGGGCCGAACTTCCGTCATTCAAGCTGACCCGATAGACCCCAAAGCTCATCCCCTTTTCAAGCGTAACCTCCCCGCCCCGGCCCTTTGGCATACTGCCGTCCATGCGCACAGGAAGCAGATAATGACTCCGCACCAGTTCGCGGAAGAAGAGGTTCCAAAAGTCTTCCTCGCGGATGTGCCTATCAAAAACCTGGATCAGACCCAGCAGATATGGATTTTCTACCGCCTTGTTCACATCCACCTCGATCTGGTAGGGAATATCGGTAATGACGGCATACTTCCAGTCGAGATCCAGGGCTTTCTTCCCGGAAAAATACAGTCTTGCCGTCCTGGTGTCGGCGCTGACATCTTCCTTTTTCTCTAAGATCTCTACTTTTTCAATCACTGGATGGGCAATGTTGCCGTCGCGATACAGAACCGTCACCAGTTCACTTGCCTGAGCCTGGCCGACGAGGTCACCCTCGACATAGAATTCCTCTCCAGCAGCGATTTCCAATCTCTCCGCCATCAAAGTAAAGCGCTTGCTGCTCTCTTCCCCCGTCGCTGTCTGCGAAAGCGGTTCCTCTGCTTCTCCTCCGCTTGCCTGCGAGAACGGTTTCTCCGCTCCTTCTCCGGCCGCCTGCGAGAACGGTTTCTCCGCTCCTTCTCCGCTTGCCCGCAAGAATTGCTCCTGTAAGGCAGAAGCGTTTCTGTCCTCATTCGATTGGCCTTTTCCCCCGTGAAAGAGTCCCTTCTTTAACTTATCAAAAAACATCGTTCGTCCTCACCCATTCTCATATTACAGATACTCACATCACAAATCCGACTGACAGTATACTTACTCTTGCCCATAGAGCCCCTTTATTAACCGCATTTGTATCGGCAATCATGAATTCACCTCTTGAATACAGGCTCTGCAGGCCTTCTATGTCCATAAATAAACAGAGACTTCCGTTTCCATTTTACTATATTTTTGATCCGGCAAAGAGACCCTTTTGCGCCCTCTTTTTGATCGAAACTCCAATTGCAGTCCACCTCTCTACCGCATCTAAGCTACCACTCAAAATAGAGGTTCTCACTTGCTGCCGACAGAAAAACATATTATTCTTCAATTAACCTTTCAGGTGAGGTCGAGCGGTCGTTCTGTGAATTGTGAGGTAAGCATGAAAAAGTATTTCCATCGATATATCTCCGTTTTTATTCTCCTTGGAATCGCCCTCTTCTTCTTCCTGACAGGAAGCGGTTTCGATCTGATTTTAAAGGCAGTCTGGAATCATATATCCGGTTTTGAGATGGATGACATGGGGGGCTACACCCTCCTCTTTTCAACACCATTGATCGCAGTCGGTTTCTTCTTCAGCCTCCTTCTGCGGGGACTCTCCCTGCTGCTTTTGATTGCGTCCGGGATCACTTTCTGCATCATAACTTTTGTGCACCTGTATCGGAAAGGCCACACATCACGGGCATCTGATGAAGAAGATTCTTTGAAAAATGACAGAGACAGCACTTCGTCTCGTGAAGATCCAACACAGCAGAATCCGTAAAACATTCGGCCATACCATAGAACACCCAAATCCGTTCAGGCACAGTAATGGAGCGGGCTCCCCGGGGATCCCGCTCCGACATGTGACATAGAGCCATCATTGTAATTACTTCCGGATCAAATCTTCTCTCAGACCACCTCTTCCTTCAGCGCGTCGATCAGATTCACTTTTGATACCTTGTGCTCCGCATATCGCATGGTAATCAAGACCACGGCAAAGACGACTGCGACAGCGATCAGCATTGCCTGCCAGGGCAGGAAGAAGGATATCTGGCGCAGGAACTCATTCTGTACAATCAGCCGATAGAGCAGATAGGAAATGCCGACGGAACAGGGCAGTCCCAATCCCAGCGCCCGTGCCCCGTAACCGATACATTCATAGGAAAGCATCCGAACCAGTTGTCTGCGGGACATGCCGACCGAACGAAGCATGGCAAGCTCCCGTTGCCGCAGGATAATCCCCGTCGACATGATGTTGAAGACATTGGTGATGGCGATCAGGGAAATCAGGATGATGAACCCGTAGGCGAATACCTTGATGACCAGAATCGTCGCCTGCGTGGTCTGCGCATTCGCAAGGCGGTCATAAACAGAGCCGCGATAGCCAAGCAGTTTCCCCTCCATCTTCTCCAGTTCTTCTACGGTCTTGCTGTGATCCCTTGTCTGAAAGGCCAGCGTAACACCCCCACTTCCATTTTCACTGCTGTTTCTTCCCAGAACAGCCTCCATAGCGGATATTGGATAATATATTCCGTTGATATCACTTTCAAACCAGGGATGTTTTGTAATTTCCGCCCCGATAGACAAAGGCAGGATATCAAAGCGTGCGTCCTCTCCTTGCAGATTAAGCATGCGTTTCCCTGAGATCTGAAGTGGGAATGCCTCTTTTTTCATCAATGGCGGCATCTCCTCTCCCTTAACATCCTTGAAATAGAAGCGGTTTACGAGCAAACCCCTGGGAGCGGAAGTATTCATATACTCCTCCTGGGACAGGCCGTTTTCCTTGAGCAATTGGGAAAAAGACTTGTCATCTATGAAGTTCAGCTGGCCATCAAATTCATATTGCTCTGTCTGCCCATTTACCTGTTTCTGCTGTCCATCCGCCTGCATCTCCTGCTCCTTCGCCAACTTCTTCTGATAATCCTCACTGAAATTAGCCCGATCCGCACTGAAACTGCTGATATTCTGCGGGCTCAGCATAGCCGCAAATCCGGTAACTCCCTCAATTTCCCGGTACTGCTTCCAGAGATCTGCCGTCTGCGGCGTCATTTGATCCACGGAGTAGAAATAGAATACGTCCGGACCATTTCCTGCTCTCTGATCTGTCACTTTGATTAAATAAGCAGAATAGGCAGAAGTCGATACGAAGATCACCACACTGGAAAAGAGGGCCAGGACGCAGGTCCGGCTCCGTCTGCGATTGCGCCGATAATTCTTCTTAGCCATCATAGCTGCGAAATTATGATGAAACCTTTTTCCGGTCTTCAGGTCTTTTGCTTTTAGCTCCATATCCCGGCTCTGTCGAATCGCCTCTATCGGCGACAGGGCAGCCGCCCGTCGGGCCGGCAGTATAGCGGACAAGAGAACTGTGAGCAGACAGATGAGAGCAGACAGGGCAATCCCTGCTCCCGACAGGACCATATGAATGCGAACCGGTGTACTCATAACGAAACGAGAAATCAGGTCCTGCAAAAAATGAAGGGTCAGACCGATTCCAAGGCATCCGATGACAATTCCGGACAGGATACCGACCAGAGACAAAATTCCCGCCTCATAGAAAACCGATGCCCGGATCTGCCTTCTGGTTGCTCCGATCGACCGAAGCATACCGTACTTTCGGGTGCGCTCACTCAAAGAGATGGAGAAGGTATGATAGATCAGTGAAAATGATCCAAAAACAACCATTACAAGGAGAACAATCACAAATCCATAGAACATGATCCGCCAGCTCTCTTTGCCGATCACCCCATAGAATTGAAGAAGATTCTTGTGTATTTTCGCCTTTTTTAACAGATCCGGATGCTCATTCATCCAGGCATGAATCTTCTCCGGCTGACGGATGGTAAGAGCTACCGTATATCTTCCGTCTCCGGCAGCTCTACAGGTCAGAGCCGTATAGCCCGGACAGAAATAGGATTCCAGATCTGCAGAGGGTTTCTTGTAAAAGCCGACCACCTGGTAGGTCTGCTCATGAAGATCAACCAACTTTTCCTCTGCTTTATTTGCATCCTCCCCCTCTTCCCTGTGACCAAGCGACGCATTGGCCAAAGCTCTCTGCCCATTCACGCTTCTTGTCCCGACCTGCAGGGTCAGAGCATCCCCCAGCTGATATTTGACGCCCCCCTGCTTCTCCAGGTGCTCCGGCAGCAGGATCTGGTCCGCCTTATCCGGCATCCTTCCCTCTGTCAGGTGCAGGGCGATCAGATCCTTCAAATTGTCTTCTGCTGACTGTATGTACAGATAAGGCTTCTCATCATTGGTCGAATGAATATTGGCCCAGCCAACCTCTGTGATGCGGCTGTACTGCTTCACTCCATCCAATTGACTCAGACGCTCTGCCTCCTGGGCATTCAGATCTGACCGAATGAGGTCATAACTTCCGTTTTTCTCTATCTCCACCTCCCGCAGATAGCAAACTCCGCTGACGGCTCCCTCAATCACTGCCGTAAGCAGGGACATGGAAAGAGCGATACCAACAATTGTAGCTGCCGTTCGCATCCGATTCGCCCGCAGAAATTTCCAGACCAGTTGACGAAAGATTCTCATGTCCTACCTCCTTAATATCTCATCCCTTACAATACGGCCATCTTCAATCGAGAGCATACGGTCCGCCTGCAAGGCAATATTCTCATCATGGGTAATGACAATTAGGGTCTGCTGAAAACGACGATTCGATTCCCTTAAAAGGGTAACAATCTCCTGGCTCCTGGTAGAATCCAGATTTCCGGTGGGCTCATCGGCCAGGACAAGGGCAGGCGAGGTAAGCAGGGCTCTTCCGATGGATACGCGCTGTTCCTGGCCTCCGGACAGCTGATTTGGCAGGTTATGGCGTCTTTCTTCCAGACCCAGATTGTGGATCATTTCTTCCAGGGCCTTGGGATCCGTCTTACGTCCGTCCATCAGAAGGGGGAGACTGATATTTTCCTCCACATCTAATTCCGGGATCAGATTATAAAACTGGTAGATCAGGCCTACCTGTCTGCGCCGGAAAATGGCCAGCTGCTCGTCATTTCTGGCATAGACATCCTGTCCGTTGAGAAAAACCTTTCCCTCGGTCGGTCGATCCACACCGCCGAGGATGTGCAAAAGGGTCGATTTCCCGGATCCGGAAGGGCCAATAATACTGACAAACTGCCCCTTGGCAACAGAGAAGGACACTCCATCCAAGGCCTTCACCTGTTGATTTCCTTTTCCATAGATTTTGGAAAGATTTTCAACGCGAAGAATCTCCATATATTTCTCCTTTCCTGCGATTGCAATCGCTCTGAATCTCTAAATCATGCTTTCTATATTCAGTATAGAAACGCAAAATGACAGGTCGGTGACAGAAAACCAACGAATTCTGTCACTGACCTGTCATTTCCCCGCAGTTCACAGGCAACTGTTAGAAATCATTCCACCGCAGAAGACTGACACAGAAAGGTCCTGACTTGTGAAAGAGCCTGACTTATCAAATAACCTGCTTATAAAACCGGATCGTAAACATCGCGCCGCCGCCTTTTTCCTTCGGAATATTTTCAGCCTTAACAGTGCCGTTCTGGGCGAGAATAATCTCCCTGGCCAGGGCCAGTCCGATACCGACGCTCTGAGACGAGGCATTCTTTCCCCGATAAAAGCGGTCGAAAATCCGCGTCTGATCCTCTAAGGAGAAGCCCTCCCCCTGATCCTGAATGACGATCCTGGCCGCAATGGGAGAATCCTCAATGGACACACAGATCTCTTTTCCCTCCGGCGTATGCTCCATGCAATTCTTTAAAATATTGCCGACCGCCTCGATACTCCAATCCATATCCCCGATAAAACTGCCGTCACCCGCAATGACCAGTTTCTGTCCCTTGAGTTCCATGGGAATGCGAAGAGGCTCTGCTGCCCTTGTAAGCATTTCCCTCAGCATAACAGGCTCTCTCTTGAACTGCACTGTCCCCGAGTCCAATTTGGCCAACTTGAGCATGGCCTCCACCAGATACTCCATGCGCAGGAGGCAGCGTCTCATCTCATGCATTTGACGACTGCGGGATTCCATAGCGCTTTCATTCTGATCCTGCATGAGATCCATATTCATCTTCCGATTTCCTCTCATCAAAAGATCCATATTCAGATTCAGGGCGGTCAGCGGCGTCCTCAACTGATGGGCGATATCCGCCAGAGCCCGGCTCATCTTCTGCTTCTCGATCTTTTTCTGATCCGCCTCGGTTCGAAGCTGCACCGCCATCTTCTCCAGTTCTCCTGTCAGAATCGCAAAGGCTCCCTCCTCGGAACTATCAATAGACAGACTCGATTCCCCCCGCAGAGTTCGGTCAACCAGATCACTCAGACCGGCCAGTTCCCTATCGATAGCCCGCGCATAGTGATACCAGACAAAGATCAGGGCAAGATCTCCCAAAAGCGCCAAAAGTCCAAGGAAGAAACTTCTGCTGACCAGACAGATGACAAGCAGACTGATGGCGGATATCAGTAACATCAGGCAGAAAGATTTTCGATTGTGTCTCCCCCGAAGGGCAAACGGGAACTCTCTTACTTCTCTCATCATTTTCCCCCAGCCGATTCCGTGGAGCCATCCATGCGATATCCCAGTCCCCGCACCGTTCTGATCATGGTCGGGTTCTGCGGATCACTCTCAATCTTCTCCCGCAACCGTTTGATATAGACCGAAAGCGTATTGTCATTGATATAATCGCCGGCAAAATCCCAGGCCGCCTCTAAGAGCTGACTGCGCGAGAGAATCCTGCCCCGATTCTCCAGAAAAATACCCAGAAGCCGGTATTCCATGGCCGACAAGCTAAGCTCCTGCTCTCCCTTGAAGACGCGGCCGCTGTCAAGATCGACGCGAAGATCCTGAACTCGTTCCATATTTGACTGTCTCTTGGCATGACGAAGCACATTTCGGATGCGGGAGACCAGCTCCCGGGGACGGAAGGGCTTGGCAATATAATCCTCTGCGCCCAGGTCAAAGCCCGTCACCACGCTGTTCTCATCCCCGGAGGCAGTCAGAAAAATAACCGGCGTCTGATAATCTCTCTTGACCGCGTTGCAGACGGAATAGCCGCTGCCATCCGGAAGAGTAATATCCAAAAGAACCAGATCATACGGCCTCTCCTGTAATTTTTGCAGAGCCTCCTCCTGCCCCCCGGCAGAAGTCACCTGCATCTCCTGCCCCCGCAAAAAATCTTCCAGAGATTTTACAATCGCCGGATCATCCTCCACAATCAAGATATGTATCATTTCATTCCCCTGCTTCCTGCTCCCCTCATAAATCACTTCATGAAATCGATCCCTCACCGCTCTTCATGCGCTTTCCCCGATTTCCAGCCTGGCATGCGTCAAATCTATCTGATTTCCAATCCCCCGGACTCATAAATCCAATTTCGTGTAATCGGACTCACAAATCCAGTTTCATGTAAATGGAAGTATCCATGGGGCTGTTGTTATAGCTTTCAATCTCATAGAAACCATACTTTTGGTAAAGATGAATCGCACTCTGCAGAAAGGGAAGGGTCAAATGCATCTTAGCACAAAATTCGAGCATCTTGGCATAAGCTGCGAGACAGGTTTTCATTCTTCCTGTATGATCGCATTATCAGGAGAGCGAAAGGAGCATCTAACATGAAGGTCCGCGTTGAAGTAGGCGAACAACATCAACCACCCTATGCGGTCATCTATACAGATCGCATGACGGACGATATACAGAAGATGATTGATCTGCTCGGAGCGAATCACACCCCGATTCTTGCGCGAGCAGAGGATCAGAAGGTCTTTCTCCAACCGGAGGAGATTTACATGGTTCGAGTTGAGGGTGGTCAGGCCGTCATTTACACCGAAAAGAAGACTTATTTTTCCTGCGCCCGTCTCTGTGAGATCAGAGCTCAACTTGGCGCCGGATTCCTGCAGATTTCAAAGCAGACCCTGGTGAACCTCTCCTGCCTGCAGGGTCTTGAAACAGGATTCAGCGGGGCCCTGCTCCTGAAACTCAGGAACGGTCTTTCGGACTATGTATCAAGGAAATATCTGCCGGATTTCAAGAAACAGTTAGGACTGTAAGTCCTATCCCTGGCAATCAAGAGATTCTTTGCCTCAGAGACAAAACAAGGAGGTTAAAAATGAGTACAAATCTGAAATCTGTCTTACGCAACACGCTTGTCGCAATCGGCATCTCTGCCATCATATTCTGTATCGTCGGAGTCGCAATAGATCTCGGTTGCAAGGGCAACTTCAGCACTTCGAACTACTTCTTCACCAAGATGGCCCTCGGATCTCTTCTCATCGGACTGGGCTTTGGACTGCCGACCTTCCTCTATGAAAATGACCGTCTCCCTCTTTTCCTGCAGTCTGTTCTCCACATGGGAATTGGCTGCGCCGTCATGCTGATCAGCGCATTTGCAGTCGGTTGGATCCCGATAAGCAGCGGCATCTATGCTTTAATCTTTCCTCTTCTGGGTGAACTTGCCATTGCCCTACTGATCTGGCTTGGCTTCTATCTCCACAACAGAAAACTGGTCAAAACCATGAATGAACAAATATCGAAAAGGACGAAAACAGAGCTTTAAAAGAGACTCTTTGTCGGACTCACGAAAAAGGACCGCTTGTGGCTTCTTTAAAGCTGCCACAAGCGGTCCCTTCACGCGCAAAAGTACTGAAACCTTCCCTATGCTGCCAAATCAACGCATCAACAGGCAGGATCAAAAGGTGTCCTTACCTCCCATCTGTTCGAAGCTGCTGGCATTTCTGTCACTCTTAACAATATTAGCAATCGCCGGAATCGCGCCAAGCGCGGAGAAGAGGTAGACCAGTCCCAGATCCATCCAGTAACTTTTGAGATTGATATATCCTTCCTTCATGATATCCGTAAAGTAGCGGAAAGCAGTCAGGATATCCACCTCCCCCCCGGTCCATTTTGAGAAGGAAATTGCCCAGTCCAGCCGATTGGCCGCATAGACCATAAGCGCAATCACCGCAAGACTGATGACTATCCCCTTCCTGCTGATTCGATTTCCAAGCAGGCGATAGCCTTTCAGTACGCAGAATCCCATAATAATTCCAGACAGCATGGACACATATCCCAGCTGACCCAGAAGGACAATGGCGGCCGCTCCGATCAGTGATCCTAAGAGCGCTCCGATCACGCCCCCCACGACCGTCTCTTCCTTCAGCGAATCCCTCTGATTGCGAGTTGTAATCTCACCGGCTTTCGTGGAATAACAGTCCGGGCACAGGAGCAGGAACTGATTCCCCATCCGATAATGCTCTGTCATGGTTTCTCTGCCACAGCTTTCACAGCATTCCCGATAGCCTCTGATTCCAAGCTGCTCTGTGATGTAATCCAGAGCAGTTCGGATGTTCTCCACGCTTTTTCCCATCGTCAGCTTCGCGCGAAGTGGAAATGAAACCGAAAACCCCTTGACCTGCGCCCTGCCATAGAATACCTTGGAACCTTTTACGATTTCTCTGATATCTTCCTTCCTCGGCTGCATGCCGCCCTGCGACAGAGAAAAGCAGGCCATGTAGCTATAGGCATTGCTTCCATTATAGGGAACCAATCGAACGTGATAGCCGTGATATACTCCACATAACTGGCCGCTGGCCTGATCTGCTTTTAGCCCGACCACTTCCTGAAGTCTGTCTGAAATTTTTGTTCTCGCGCTCATTCGTCACTTCCTTTTCATGTTTTCTCATCCGATACAAAAGATTTTCCGCCGATCAGCCATTCTAATGATCTACCCAATCCGATACTACAAAGATAAATTACAGATTCTTCCGCATTCATCTCTCCATTTCTATCCTTTAACCCGATATAGCAGGACAAAAGCTAGAAAACTAAATTAAGTATAATATAATTCCATCTCCGTGCCTAGATATATTGCAACTCCAGAAACTTTTCTGTCAGCTCCGGTGCATGCAAAAAACCTTCTGTCTCCATGTCTTCAGCAATTTCAGCCGACCGGCTAAATCAAATCTCACTTCCAAACCTCATTCACCCAGAAGAGCAATTCCCCCCTCAGGATCTCCCGATCCCTGCGGCACTCTTTGGGATGCTGACGCTCCGTCCTGAAGACCAGCTTGTAGATCCCCGGCAAGTCCATCGCAGTCACCGCATGACTGATGTAGTCCAGCGCGACATGTCTGACCGGATAGGCAAAGGCCCTCTCCCGCAGTTCCCGCTCTATCCTGCAGGCACTCTCATAGGAGGGCCAGATCTCGTCATGCTTCGATGAAATCAAAAGAATCGGCCCCTTGATTCTGTCGACAGGAATGATGGTGGCCGGTCTGACTTCCTTGTCCCGGTTAACGTCAATGATATGAACTTCCCGCTCCCGCAAGAACGCCTTCATCACAGAAAATTTCCTGCTCTGATAAGGCGCATAGGGAATATCCCTGCCCTGATAACTCCAGCAGGAGGTTCCCGACGGCCTTTTGGACTTTCCTGCGCCTGCGATTCCCTCACTCACAAAATAGGAAGGCACTCTTGCGATCACACAGGAAATCTCCGAAAACATGGACGCTGCCAGAAGAGCCATCTCACTGCCCTTGGACATCCCGTCGATGCCAATCTTCTCATAGCCCTGTCCGCGCAGCCAGCGGATGGCACTTTCCACATACTCTATCGGAATACGAGACAGTTCCTTTGGCGTATCCTGTGTTCGAAAGAGGGCAAGAGCAAGGGCTGAAATTTCGTTATTCCGATAGAATTCCGCTTCTTTTCGCGTCAGACTCAGCCCTCCATTGGAGCCGGACATGACAATCAGAGCCTTCTTATCAGAATCTCTTCCCTGATAGAAGATTCCCTCAAAGCCGTCGCTCTCTACTCTCAGGTGAATCGGCATAGCCTGCCTCCAATCACACCGGACTCTCTAAATGCCTGCGAAGCGCTTGCCGTCTGCTCTTTCTCCATGTCTTCTGCTTTAAAGCACCGCGCCTACTCGAATACAGTCTCTTTCGTGCCCTGTCAAAAGCGATTATAGATATGCTCTGCCGAGCAGAGTACATCTTTGAGAACAATCTTCCTTCCGTCGTCAAGAATAGCCGTACCGCTCATTTTCCCGAAGACCTGATGCTGGTCAGAGCAAATGAACTTCCTGTCAATTTTGGCTCTCCTGTCGATGATCGGGACAAAATCCATCTCAAAGCGCCCGTCAGAGGACGTGTAGCGCCATTTCTCCAGATAGCGGATCGCATCTCTCCGCCGCGCCGTCTGCCCTCTCTGCCCCTGTCCCGGATCGGGTCCGGCCCATGATCGCCCGGGATCAGGAACATGACATCATCCAGCTTATGAGCTGCCCCATCCCAAAAGAGAACATTCTCACTCGCCGCTCTCGTATTCCCAAAGCCATAACCGATATTAAATCCGAAGCTGTGTCCATCCATATCACAGCTGCAGGTTCCCCAGTACCAGGTGTTCTCGTAAGTCCACACTCCTCTTCCCCAGTCCAGGGTTCCGAAATCCGTCCTGGGGTTGAATCTGTAAATCCTCCCGTCAAACAAAACCTTGCCGGAAGCACGCATGCAGTTGATTTTCTGATTGTAGTAGAAGGCGTGTTTCCGATTCCAGGGCGTGGCGATCACCATCGTATCCATGTCCGGCTCATCGAGGAATATATTGCATTTCAGGGACTTTCCATGATAAAAATTTCTGAAATTGCAGATCAGATGTCTTCTCCGTCCTCTCCCTGAGGGAAGGTTCGAAATCTCATAGGACAAAAAGAGCCTGTCATCCCGGTAGAGACAGTTCCCGCAGGAGCTTGTCTCCGGCATCTTAAGCCTTCCCATGGGCAGCAGGTTGAAAATAGTCTCCGTGTGCTCAAAGGGCTGGTCCGTAAACTTGAGAAAACTTGCCGACTGCAGTCCCATATAACCATCATCGGACATAGTAAGGGCCAGGCCGAAGTCCTTATTCAGGATCAAATAGTAATCCCACTCCTTGATCCGAAATGCCGGCGCCTTGATATCCCCTCTCCGATAGGTCTGAAGCTGCCTCCTTGACCAGCCCGGCTCGGCGATGTTCCCATAGCTATCCAAGAGATTCTGACGTCTGGTAACCTCATGATTTCTCATATTATCCCCCTGAAAACGACAGCTGATCAACATATACCCACAGCACGCGATACTTCTTAAAAGAGCCTCCCCAATCAGCAAGGAAACCATTAATCCTTGATCATTCTCTTCCCCAGATGATCGTTCCCATCTTTCATTATGAAAAAGAGCTTTCTATAGCTCCAACCCATCCTCAGGAATTACGATATCCGCGTGATAGGAATGAATATGATCATAGGCCGTCCTGTGCCAGTCATCTGTCACGCTTCCATCCTCATTTTCGAAGAAAGTAGAATTCATATAGCGGATCAGGACGAATTCGCAGGTCTTCTGGTCAAAGCCATTGCCTCTGCTGAAATCAATGACTTTCCCGGTATTTCTGGCAAGGACAGCCTCCAGAATCGGCAGTGTCAGTTCGTTGACCGGGACTTTCATATCCGGCAGGTCCAAAAATCCTCCCTTATCCTTTGTGTGAACTGTCAGATAACTCAAAGTTCCATTGGTACCGCACTTGACCCGACGGATCTCTGACAGCTTCACCTGATGCTTGGCTCCGATGAGGATACCATCCTTGATAGAAATCTCTTTCTCTGCCAGACTGAATGCAATCTTCATATTGAGACTGTCAAGATTGTCCGGAAAGCTCCGGGGCAATTTGCTCTCCGCATGGGCGATCAGAAGCGATTTGGTCTCCCTCACATTATGACATCCGTCGTCAGCAAGCACATCAGTGTGAATCTCTCCGATATCCTTTCCCTCCGAATCGCGAAAAGTCACCAGGTAATCCTGATTTGAACTACAGTATGTAAGAAGAAAAATAGAGCCAAGCTCCGCAAACTTAATGTCGAGAGATTTCTTCCCGTTGGCTGACTGATATCTGACTCCCTCTCCATCAATATGCAGCTGATATTTCCTCTGGATATTGTAAGTAATTCCCCTATTTTCAAAAACTCGCTTCACTGTTCTTCCCCTTCCCGGCCGCGGTTTGCCTTTTTCTGTCAGACATAAGCCTCTTGGCATCCATAACCGGTCCGCTCTTGCTTATATCCCTCTAAAATACATCATTCTCAGGAGACTGACTCCTTTCTCTCACATTATATATTCCCATTTGATCTCAAATCCAGAACAATTTCCCACTCCCGCAATTCCGGGACAATATTGCTGTCCAGAAGCGACTGAATCAGCCTTTCCACCTCTTCCTGCTTCAGGTGATCCTTCCCATAGATCAAAGTTCCATCGTTTTTCCCCTTACTGCCTGTACCCATTTCAAAATGATACTCTTCTGAGCCATTATCAGAACAGATCTGCACGAAATGACACATGCGATCGTTATCCTCTACTGAAATTGGCGTCGACGGCTTCAGGATCATAAAATCTGCATCGCCGCCTCGTATGGCGCCTAACTGTTCTTTGATCTTCGTCATTGTAACTGCTGTCTGCTCTTCCCCATCTACCTCCAGTGTCCAACCCTCGTGGTTTTCCTCCGGAGAATCCTCTGTTTTGGCATCAGCAAAATCTTCTTCAACATCAATAAAATGAATATAGACCCCGGTCACTTTTCCCGCCGCATCATAACCGAAATAAGCGGGATAAACACCGTCGCCCCAGCCGGAGGCAAAAACCGGCAGATCGCAGTCTGTTCCCGGGACCTTCCAGTTAAACCAATCCCCCGTTTTACTCTGGTACTTCGGATATTGCTTATAACTCTCCTCCAAAAGGTCACAGAAGAGATCATTAAAAGGATCGATGCTATGATCCCTGTCCCATCGCTCTTTCCAGTAACGATTGAATGCTCTCTGCGTCGCCACGTCCGCAATACAGGCCAGTCCGCAGTCAACGCCGAAGCCAAAGAATCCCTCCTCTTGACCTCCGTCATTCTCTGACGTAAGCTTTTCATCTCCTGTCATCGCAAGCTCATAACGGGCCGGCTTCTTTCCACTGACTTCGACCTTTGCACAAGCATAGCGAATTCCGCTGCCATCACTGTTACATACGGCGACCCTGACAGGATAGATCCCCGACGGAATCGTCTGTAGATATGGCTTGGCCTCATCAAGGTCGATGCAGGGATCACAGGCGATGATCCGACCGGTCTCAAACCGCACCATGCCCAGATCCAGGACATCCATATCCGCTTCCCCGATCCTTTTCTTTTTAAAGTAAGACTCCAGATCGGTTTTGCAGTCAAACCTGCTCTTGAGCCGCTCCCATTGGTTCAACCACTCATTTCCTGAATTCTCTTCTATTGTTTCCGGCGCTTCATTCCCCTTCATCTCATCCCCTTTCGCATCATGATACGATGCTCCCGCTTGAGATATGTCGCTTTCCGAGGACGTTTCCCCCACAGAACAAGCCCTCTTTGCCAGAGTTTTGAGACGTCTTTTCCGATAGACCAAACCCATAGTAAGAGGGATCACAAAAAAGGGAAGATACAGCATCACGCCAAACAGGGCAAGGATCTTATATTGTCTTGTCCCATGACTGTTCACAGCAAGTTGATTCGCCGCCTCTGCCATACGGTCAAAAATGATTCCGCCAGTCCAGAGATACACTGCAACGAACTCCGCCGCAAGAAGGACGGTAAAAATAGCCACGGTTTCCCTTGCAACACAACTACAGATTTTCCTTCTTTCTTCAAGGGACAGCTTCTTTGCTTCAGGCACCTCTTCAAACCATTTCTCAGTGCGCTCTTCTTTCGTCATAGCCCCTCTATCCCCCTGTCACGCTCTTTCATGCCCGCATGATACGACGATTGCTTCTTGCTTTCAGATATTTGCCGGATGATCCCCGCCAACTTTCTTTCTCTATCATCATTTCGAAAAGCAATCTATAAGCACGACCCACTCTCCATACCGGCTCTTTTGCTATTTGTCTAAAAACTAATCGATTTTCTAAAAAATATTATTTTTTCTTCAAATCAATGTCTATCCTCTGATCCTTCCTGTCATATCGAATCGAAATGTCAAAGCCACCCGCATCTCCATTCCAGGCAGATGCGACCTGCGTCAAACCATATTTCTTTTGATAGGAATCTATGATCTCCTTTGCTTCCTTCTCATCGGCCTTCACATTCACCATGGCAGATTTTATGTTGTTGTCCTTATCACAAAATACATCATAGGATGTCACCTTCATATCCTCACCGACAATATCCCTCACCTCACCGACTTCCTGCGGCAGTTTAAAAGCAATCAGCGCGCTTCTCTTCGTGAGCTTAATGTCACCGCTGCCATCCTGCATCTCTACCCTTTCCGGTTTTGGATTTAGTTCCATCTGATAAATGGTAAACAAAGACAATGCCAGCAGGATCACCGTCGGAATCAGCAGGATTCTTCTGCCTTCTCTTGTTGCCAAGAGTCTGAAAAACCATTTGTACTTTGTAACGTTACTCATGTAAAAAACCTCCTCTATAACAGGTTACGATACCGGATAGAACATTTCTGATACCCTTGCGTTATTCATTCACTGGAATCATCTGTAACATAAAGTCACTTCTTTTCCATGTGATTATTATGCCATAATTTTCTCCCGCACAGAATCCGAATGATCGTGGACCAGTATTATGATATTGTGCAATAATATTCGCAAAAAATGAATTGCCGGAAACCAATTAAGGCTCACCCAGAATGACTGTGCCAAAACATTCATTCACAAGGGTGAACTCTCCTGGCCCAAAAACAAGATGTCGCAAGTCTTACTGCTTTACGATTTGTTTTTATGAAATTTTGATAGGGGGTGCGGACATTTTTTAGACAGCCACACCCAACTCCTTTCTATACTGAAGAGGACTGAGCCATGCTAAGTTCACCCTGATAAGAGTTGTATTTACATCTCCTGCGTATCTTGACAACAAGGGATTCCTCCTTCATGATTCTGCGAACGATCTTTTCAGAAACGATGGTTCCCTTCCGCCTCAGAAGCTGATGGATTTTTCTGTATCCATAAACACACCTGTTGTCCTGAAAAA